>Ga0210401_10000445_pt1 | contig 51035 bp, 40 predicted proteins | sample IncBWH32MmetaG_FD_150866 | JGI IMG/M metagenome (GOLD analysis project Ga0210401, IMG submission 150866) | Forest soil microbial communities from Barre Woods Harvard Forest LTER site, Petersham, Massachusetts, United States - Inc-BW-H-32-M | ecosystem: Environmental > Terrestrial > Soil >...
ACCCCACCAGAAAAACCAATCCAAGCAACCCGAGGCCGGCAGCTTCAAAGCGGCTTGTCAGCCAAGTTGGAGTGCTGGGATCCGTTTCCACCCAGGCCTCACCGAACATCGTTAGCCCGAAAAGCCCGGCAATGATGCCCAGTGTTGCGACAAGCCAACTTAAAGTGCGTTGCACGAGTGGGTTTCTGGGCCGCAGAACGATCTCCTCGACGTCAGATCTTATATCGAATCGAATTGCTCAAGTCTTCACGCGACTGCTATCTGGTTTGACACCACTCTCCCCGAGCCGGTTCCTCTTATTGAGGATTTGTCCTGCATCATTCACATGGCCGTATCGTCGCCTATGGTGATAACTGACCTGCCAACCCGGAAACTCCCCCGAAACGGCCTTCTTGGAAACTAGCGATAATGTTGCACAACGGTCTGTTCCCAACCAGGAACGCCCCCCCAGTGTCGTCCACCAGCGCATGCTGATTTATCCCAAGCAAACGCCGATCACGCCAGGCGCGATGGGCTGGCACGTGGCGTTCGATCATTGATGGGAGCGGGACTTCACTGGAGTGATGCCTAAGGACGTATGAAGATGCCCATTGTCCGAGTCGTCGACAACCCATTCCCTACTCCCACTGACTCACTGAAAGCGAGACTATTATCGGCGATTCCTGCCGCTATCGGCAACGACGATCATTGTCTTGACACGATGGGTCGCAGGTTGTATGGGAACTTCAGCATGAACGAACGTCGGTCGCTGTGATAGGCACCGCTTCAAGGCTTCAAGTAGGTAGCCCGTTGGACGGGCAATGGATAACAGCAGGAAGCACCGTGATTCGTTCAGCAATGCGGCTGGCATACCGCCTTCGCTCCGTGCCTTCGCTCCGCCACCTTTGTCCGCATTTCCGTGATACTATCGCGGCATGGCTATGGCCAAGTCCGCGTCCCTCCCGGGGTTCGCGACCCGAGTTCCAGATAGTCTGGACACTCCGCGGCACTCCGCGCTCGTACGCGTCACCCACTGGATCAACGCACTGAGCTTCTTTGGCCTGCTCGTCAGCGGCTTCGCCATTATGCTCGCTCATCCACGTTTTTACTGGGGCGAAACGGGCGCCGTAGGAACTCCCTCGGTCCTCGATCTGCCGCTCCCCTTCATGGAGGGGGGGCCATCCGGATGGGGTCGGAGCCTGCACTTCCTCTCTGCCTGGGTGTGCGTGTTGACCGGATCGTTTTACGTACTTTCCGGTGTCCTCACGCGGCATTTCGGCAAGCATCTCGTGCCAGCCAAGGCCGACCTTTCCTGGGGCTCTATTTCCCGAGCCGTTTCCGATCATCTGCGCTTGAAGGTTTTTGGGGTAGAAAGCTCTTTCGCTTACAACCTGCTGGAGAAGCTCACCTACCTGGCGGTCGTTTTCGTGCTGCTTCCCTTAATGATGTGGACGGGATTCGCCATGGCTCCCGCGATCGTCTCGGTTTTCCCCTTCTTTGTGACGGTCCTCGGTGGCCAACAATCTGCGCGCACGATCCACTTTATTGCCGCCGATTTTCTAGTGCTCTTTCTTCTTGGCCACATCGCGATGGTTTATCTCGCTGGTTTCAAGCGTCGCGTGGGGACCATGATCACGGGCCAAGTTGCCGCTGGAGAGGATCGTACATGAGCGCACCATTGTCTCGCCGCAAACTCATCACCGCTGGATTGGCAAGTGCCGCGGGCGCTTCCGGCCTGGCCGTCGCCGTGCGCCTCGCCGATCGATATGGCCTGATCCCGCCCGATCATGGCGGCATCTACGGCGTTGGCGAAACTCTGACCTATGCCGCCCATCGGCCCTTACTGTCCAGCCATTCGCTGGCCCGCGAGTTCGACCGCAGCAAAATTTCAAAAGTTTGCCCCATAAACGGCTTTCCTCCCGAGAACGAAACCTACCAACGCCTTTTGGCCGGAGGGTTCGCCGATTGGCGGCTCATGATCGACGGCTTGGTTACTCGCCCTTCTTCCTTCTCTCTTGCTGAGCTGAGGCGTCTTCCTTCCAGCACGCAGATCACTCATCAAGCCTGTGAAGCGGGCTGGTCCTTCATTGCCGAATGGACCGGTGTCCCCCTTTCCTACGTTTTGAGTCTCGTTGGAGTCCTGCCGCAGGCAAAGTACGTCTTCTTCTTCCCGTTCAGCGAAGAGCACTTCCCGCTTGGCAAGAAGTGGGGCAGCCTCGATATGTTCGACGCGACGCATCCGCAAACTTTGCTGACTTATGGGATGAACGGACAGGAACTTCCCACGGGCCACGGCGCTCCGGTTCGCGTGCGCGTCCCCCGCCAGGTCGGCTTTAAGAGCACGAAGTACCTTTCCCGCATTACCGTGACCGACACTGTGAAGAACATCGGGAATGGTTTGGGTTCTGGGTCTCTGGACAAAGGCTATTCCTGGTACCAGGGCATCTGAGGCAATTCAGTCATCACTGCTCCTCTAAGGCCCGCCTGTAATTTGGACGAGTGGTCGTTTTCATCCGGCAACAATCCGCCCCTCACTTGTGATCTGCATCGCGTAGAAGTGACCTTCCCCTTGGGGTCAACTCCTGGATGACGGCGCATACGGAAGGTATCCAACTCCGTCGAGCCTGCCAAAACCGGTTTTCCGAGTGGTGGAAGTACGGAGAGTATACTCATGGGGCAGGAGCGGGTATGAGAAGACTAATCGTAGGTGGTTCACCCCTAATTCTGGCCAGCGTCATCCTCGCGGCGCTCGCGCGTCCGGGGGGACGTCTGCACGCGCAAACGGCCGCCCTTCCTACTTTGGTGACGCAAACCGAGTATGAGCGTTGGCAAACGGAGCTCTCCAATTGGGGACGCTGGGGCAAGGACGACGAACTGGGAACCCTAAACTTGATTACCGCGGCCAAGCGCAAACAGGCGCTGGCGTTGGCCAAGGAGGGTTTCACGGTATCTCTGGCACGCGATGCGAACGTGACCAAGGAAGTCGATAACCCTTGCCCGCAGGAATGGGCGTTGACAACTGATCGTCCGGAGACGGTGACCGATAGCATTGCGTACCCGTGCATCCACGGCCCAGGCACCACTCACTTGGATTCTTTCGCGCACATGTTCTTCGACGGAAAGATGTGGAACGGTTATTCCAGGAATCTGGTAACCAAGCAGGGCGGCGCGTCCAAGGTTTCGATCTTGACGATGAAGAACGGCATCGTGACGCGGGGTGTTCTCTACGACATCCCCAAGCTGAAGGGCGTCTCCTATCTCGAGCCGGGAACGCGGATCTTCCCGGCGGATCTGGAGGCCTGGGAAAAGAAGACCGGAGTGAAGGTGACGGCGGGAGACGCCCTAATCCTTCGTTGGGGAAAATGGGCGCGGCGGGCGAAGGTGGGCCCGCAGGCCGGCGACGAGGCGGCAGGGTTCGATAACACTGTGATCCCGTGGCTTAAGAAGCGCGACATTGGACTGCTGGTTTGGGAAACACCGGGCTACCTGCCGCAGCCGTCGGGCGATTTAACCAGGAATGCCCTCCACAACTTCGTTCTGGAGATCCTTGGCGTCCACATAGTGGATCGCGCTGATCTGGAGGCGCTCAGCGATGCCGCGGCGACGCGCAATCGATGGGAGTTCATGCTGACAGTGGCACCATTGCCTATTCCGAACGCGACCGGCTCCCCAGTGAATCCGATTGCGATGTTTTGAGGAAGTATCGTCTTTCTGGATCAAGAACTCGATTGCGCCTGGATGACGCGCCATTCGTACAATGACCAACCAGGGTGAACCCTAACACCTGATGGTCCATGCTGATTACTTCCGCGACACGTTGCAGGAAACGGTTGCCCGCGCTCCGGTCGGAGGCGCGCCCAAGAGCGGTGCGCCATATTCCTTCGGGCCGATGCCGAGGGTTCTCACTTTGTTATAGAGGTTGCTGCGCTAGCGCCGCCTTACCGATGCCCGACCGATCAAAAATTAGGAATTTCGTAAGTGGGGGTCGCGGGTAGTCGGCTCACGGTCCGGTCGAAGGCAATTCACTTGGCCGCGTGCTGCGCTCGCTTGGAGGAAAGCGCTTTGACGACCAGCGCCTTCAACACTTCTTGATCCACATCGCCGAGCTTCTTGATGTAGAGACAGCCCTTGCCGGTGGTGTGCTTGCCGAGCTTGACGAGCAGGGCCTCAGACTCGCCGGACCCCATCAGGCCATATAGAACGGTTGCGGCCTTGCGCGGTGAAAAACCGACAAGCGGCATATCGCCCTCGCGCCCGCTCTCGTACATATAGTGGTAGCTGCCGAAGCCGATGATCGAGGGCCCCCACATCATCGCCTTTTCACCGGTCGCGCTCTGCATCAACTTGATGAGCGCCTTGGCGTCCGCGCGCTGGGTCCCGTCCGTGAGCGCATCAATGAACGCCGCGGCACTTAGTTTGGTGGGCTTGGTTTTGTTGTCCGCCATTCGTCCTCCTTCCCTCTCCTCCGAAGGCTACTCCAGAGCGAGGCGGGCCGCAACTCAGTACGTCGCAGAAAGGACCGTCTTTGGAACACTCCTCGAATGCGACCCGTGACCATTTGTGGCGGACGACCTCGCGTCGCCGGGGACGGGAGTTTTTTCCAGATTCCAGGGTCTACAGCGAATCCTCCCGTGACACGCCGTTGAGGGAAGTGAGCTAGTCTTCGCTCGAAGAGCAGGGCATCGCCCGCATTGTACCCACGTCTCATGGCCAGGCCCGACTCGGCACGCTGAGTCAGAAGGCCACGGCGGCTGAGGCCCATTTTTGCTTGATGTCCCCGCCACGCTGAGGTAATGTCCAATGACTACCGTTAATGCCCATTAAAAGGACCTAACATGAACGAATTGATTGCAGTGCAAAAGATCGCGGGATGGGAGAAACTGAAGGCTCTGGTGCTCGATAGCGTCTCCTCGCCAATCACCAAAAGGGTGTACAACATGGCGCTGGACGAGTTCCTGGTGTGGTTCCAGCAGGCGCCGCGGCCCGGCTTCACAAAGGCCACCGTGAGCGCATGGCGCGTATCGCTGGAAGCCCGAGGGCTTGGCTCGTCGTCGATCATCATACGCATGTCGGCCATACGCAAGCTGGCAGCCGAGGCGGCCGATAACGGAGTACTCGCGCCGGAAATCGCGGCTGGAATCGCCCGCGTGAGGAGCGCGAAATCCGTGGGCATCCGCTTGGGCAACTGGCTGTCAGTGCGCCAGGCGCAAAGCCTGCTCAACGCGCCCGACATCAGCACCGTGAAGGGACTGCGCGACCGCGCTATCCTTGCCGTCCTTCTCGGCTGCGGCCTTCGGCGATCTGAAGTGGCGGCGCTCACGTTCGCGCATATCCAGCAGCGCGATGGCCGCTGGTGCATCGTTGACATCGTCGGCAAGCACGGCCGCGTCCGCACGGTCCCAGTCCCGGCTTGGACGAAGGTCGCGATTGACTTGTGGACCTCCGCTGCGAGCTTGGTGGACGGTTACCTGTTCCGCCCAGTGAACCGTGCTGATCGCCTGGGGGGCGAACGCTTGGGAGAGAAGGTCGTCTGGCAGATGCTCCGGCAGTATGCTGAGGTAATCGGTATCCCCGGCATCGCCCCGCATGATGCTCGTCGCACATGTGCGAAGCTCTGCCGGGCCGCCGGCGGCGAGCTAGAGCAGATTCAATTGCTCTTGGGCCATGCCTCGGTGCAGACCACCGAGCGGTATCTAGGCACCAAGCAGGACCTGGTTCATGCGCCCAACGACGCGATCAAGTTGCGGGTGGCGGTGTAGCCCTCAAAGTTGCGCCGGGAATTCGCGCCAAGCACTCGACGGGCGAGGCGAGGCTCTTGGACCGCTGCAATGCTCCATGAGTGCGGTTGCGTGGAACGATCCATTTTACCTGGATGTGGTCAAGAAATGGCGTTCGGGCAGAGGCCACCGCGTCCCGGGCCGGAGGAGACGCACGCACGGATGCCGACAGATGGAAAAGAAGAGGTCGAAGGCGCGCGACTCGTGGTTGAAAAATACGCGCTGCAAGTCCAGTGATTCTTAACGTGTTCTAACGTGTTCTTTAGAGGCCACCAATCCGTGAGTTGGAAGCACTACTACACTGTTCAGAAGTGTCACCCACGCAAAGTCCAAGAAAGTGTTACGGCTATTATGGGATTTGGCCACCACCAAAGTGGGTCGCAATGACCGTTGCCCCTGTGGCAGTGCAAAGAAATTCAAGAAGTGCTGTGGTCTGTCCAGACCCACTACAAGAAGCCACATGGAAGTGCAAGCCTTCCGTTCTAAGAGCATCGTTTTAACGATCAAGGCAGACGGCAGCCGACATAAAATAATCCACGTCATGTTCGGGCGAGACGGCACGTTGTACGTCAGCTTTCCCTACTTCAAGCATCCAACTGGAATCCTTGCAGTGGCCACGATGAGGCATGGTGTTTCGACAAGCGACATCAACCTAGCGGGCGCTGGCAAGGTCAGCTCCCATTTAGTGAAATACTCCCATCATCCAGATGGGCGAGCGCACTTCTCGCAAGACGGAAAGGTTAAGACCGAAATAAAGAAACAGTCGGTTTCCCTGAAGAGCCAACAGGGCCACATTTTTACGGTCCTCGTTCAAGGCCTCTCATCTTTCGACCTAGCGCAGGACAACGAGACCGGAACTTCTCCGAAGCGGACCACTCTCACCTTCGACGTCCCCGATGCTAACCCGAGAGCTTTTCGCATTGTCGGGCGTTGGTATTATGTTGAGGACCTCCACGCTGACCCAAGACCGCCGACTGTGGGCCCCATAGTTGTTACCAAACGATCTGACGGCAAGATGCAACCGGCCTTCATTATTGCGAATCCGCATCCCGGCACTCAGCACGTCTTGCTCCTTACCTGCGAGCCTGAAAAGGCGATAAGTAATGATCCAAATGTACTTGCGTTCTACGGCGGATTCGATCCGCCGAGTGTTGTCTTTGACTCGGCTCAGCCTACAAGCTTTCTCGCGTTCATCTACCCAGCTCATGACTTTCAGCCGCTCAAAGCCAGCATCGGGTCAATCGACTTCACCCGGCAGACGCCTCTTCAGAGCAAAGGCTAAACGAGAGATCAGCTCGCAATGTCGTAACCCATAGTCCGTGTCCGGCGGACCTAAGATATCATGCGCGCTCCCCACAAGGAGCCGTCCCAGCATCATGTCACCCATCTTGATGATTCGCTATTGCGGCTGGCTGTCCCCGGAATCCTCTTGCGTTCCTCCCCAAGAACTGACTTACGGTAATCACATGATATGCTCTGAGCGGATCTCTGACATCTTCTCTGTGGCCAGTGCTGTGTTGGTGGTAACGGCTTACGCGCAATTGGCGTCGCTGCTTTTTTAGACCGATAAAAACTATCAGAGCCAAGTCTCCAAGGACTCATAGCGCTCTTCAATGGTCCCGAGCCCGAGCGAGAGTGAGCCTCAATTTGTGCAGGCCTTAAGAACCCGCGTGATAGACTTTTTGTAGGACGCAGCCTGATGGTCATGCGTACTTTTGGCCCAATCTGTTACGGGCTGTGGAGGTTCAGCCATTAGAAGCGAAATCGCTACGCGGGTCTTCAGGTATTGACCATCAAATAACAGCAGCAGGAATCGATCAAGACCGCCGCCGCCTTGTGGTAGTCACCACGGAATCTGATCCACGGACATCCGCCTTCATTCAATCGGATCTTCAACTGGCTTTCCCGGATTTTAAGGTCATCGCGAGCCGGCCGGAAATGTACCGTCGCTCTATCCTCGCACTATTTGAGGATTTTCCGGAACTCATCGTTCATCATCTGTCGGCCGGAAACGGGATGGTGCCAGACGGCGATCTTCAACCAGCCGTCGTAACTTCCGTCCAGTAGATGGTCTAGGGCGCGAGTGAGCGCTTCCAGGTGGATACTTGCGCGCTCGCGGAAATGGTGGTCGAGCTGCCAATAGGAATTGAGCCCGAGGAACAGGATGCGATCCTCCGGACGCTCAATCAATTGAGCTTGATCCACGTAGCGGTACCTGCAGGCAGGTGTTCCGGAACGTTGTCCGCGTGTAGAAAAAGCGCTACACCTGGAACAGGTTTCCCCGGCCTGGTTCGCATGACTTGATCTAGCTCCACTTCCCAGCCAGCCTCTTTGAACAATTCGATGAATTGCCCCACCAGAAGGCACTTGTCTTCCTTTCCCGTGGGGCATCCGACCATGACTTGTTCGTGGGGAGGCGGCTGAGCCTTGAGAACCTCGACAAAACGCCTGTGTTCCTCTGTCGTTAGGGCATGAAGAGGTTTTGGTGGGCGATAGTAGAACCGCGCTCCTATGAAGCAGAACCCAGCAGTGATGACAAACGCCGTCAACGCTCTCCACTTTCGAGACCCCGTGTGGATCGCACAAATCCACATAAACGCCGCCCACGACAGAAGAAGGCTCGGAACGAGAATAAAAGGATCATCGGCCCGGAGACCGGCTAGCGCAAGGAGGATTGCCGGGATTAGCAACAGAACTTCTTTCGCTGTAAGCTGCACTTACTGCGATCCCCCAAAAAGTGAAACAGTCGCCAGCGGGTAGCGGTCCGGCTTGTCGCCCTGCGGAGCTACCCTGGACCCTGGTAGATCGCCACCTTCCTGGCCGTCAGCGACTCCGAGCCAGACACCACACGGGTATCTGCGATACCTCAAGTCCTTATTCAACAGTTACTCCGACACAAAAGGTCATCTGATTCCTTAGTCAATCTAATTGCCGCGCCAAAGCTCCGGACGATCTCCAATTGCCCCGGATCAACCAGCGCTTGATCTTCTGCATGCCACTGTATCGGAAGCTATAACTCTCCCGTCCTCCCCAATCGCCCCTCTGTGGTCATCTGACCTTATATGGTCGCTCAGCTAATCACTTCTTCAATCATTCTTAGGCTTTAGCATCGGGCCTAGAAGTGCCTTATCGTGCCGATAAGGTTCTAGCGATGAAATGGCTTCGTTTTTTCGGGCGAGCGCCCGCGTTTGTAGCTCTGATCGCGCTCAGCTTAACCGGCGCGAGCAAAAAGCAGGAGTACTCCCCGCACGAGAAAGCCTTCTTCGACGACCAGGCCTCAGTCGAGTTCGTTCGACCGGGGCTGGCAATTACCGTCAACTCCGCGCAGATCGGCACTGACGGCACGATTTCAGCGGTATATACGATTGCCGATCCCGGCGGTCTGCCGCTAGATGCGGCCGGCGTGACCACACCCGGCGCCATCAGTCTGAGTTTTGTCGCGGCAACAATCCCCAGTAATCAGTCACAGTATATGGCCTACACAACGCGAAGCGCGACGGGCACCGCACTGGGGACGATACAACAGCCGGGCGCGGATTCGGGCGGAACGACGACGACCTTGAGTGCAGGACAGTATCAATATACGTTTCATACCAAGGCGCCTTCGGGATTCGACGCGACTGCTACGCATACCATCGGAATTTACGGATCGCGCAATCTGACGGTTTACAATTTGGGCACGAATTTCGCAAGCGCGACGTTCAACTTCGTTCCAAACGGCGCCCCGGTGACGCAGGTGCGCGATGTGATCCAGACGGCCAGCTGCAACGCCTGCCACGATCAGTTGTCGGCGCATGGCGGATCGCGGCGCGGGTTGAACATGTGCGTGCTGTGTCACACTCCGCAGAACTCCGATCCGAATACGGGCGTCACCATGGACGCTAAGGTCTTCTTTCACAAGATCCACATGGGCGAAAATCTACCCAGCGTGAAGGCCGGTACTCCGTTCGTTGCAGTGCAGAATCAGTTCGGGACATTTGACTATTCGAATGTGGCGTTCCCTGCCGATCCCGGTGACCCGCGGCGCTGCGAGGTCTGCCACTCACAGACGACGAAAGCGGCACAAGCGACTGCCTATCTCCTGAACCCCACTCGCGCGGCCTGCGGATCGTGCCATGACGATGTCAACTTCTCCACCGGGGTGAATCACCCAGGCGGGCCGCAGTTTGACGACAATCTCTGCGCGACCTGCCATATCCCGCAAGGCGAGATTGATTTCGACGCGTCCATCAAGGGAGCGCATGTCGCGCCCACGGCATCGTCCCTGTTAACGGGGCTCGCGGTGAACATTACGAAGGTGCAAGGCGGGGCGGCGGGAAGCGCCCCGATGGTCTCCTTCACGGTTCAGGATGGCAGCGGCAACGGACTTCCGCTGTCGCAGCTCGGATCGATTTCGTTTACCATGGCCGGACCCACCAGCGACTACGGCTATACGAATTTCGGAAGCGACGTCACTACACTGGGGTATGTCACCGAAAGCGCCGCTAAGGCTGCCTGCGATAACAGCGGCAATTGTACCTATACCTTCATGCACACGGTCCCGGCGAAGGCGGCCGGCACGTATGCAATCGGCGTAGAGGCCCGGCGGACCGAAGTCGTGCTGGCTGGTACCACCTCGCAACAGAGCATCCAATATGGAGCGCCGAACAAAGTCGTGTACTTTTCTGTCGATGGTTCAGCGGTGGTTCCGCGGCGTGGCGTAGTAGCACTTTCTAATTGCAATCAGTGCCACGTCGCATTATCGCTGCATGGCACGCTGCGCAATAACACGGAATATTGCGTGCTGTGCCACAATCCGTCGAACACCGACGCTTCGGTGCGTGTCACCGCGCAGGTCCCAGCCGACCTTGCCGCGCCCCCGCAGGGCATCAACTTTAATTTGCTGGTTCATCGGATTCATTACGGAATCAACCTGCAGGCTTTCAATCGAAGCTACGTGGTCGTCGGATTTGGCGGGAGCCACAATGACTTTAGTTCGACGCTGTTTCCAGCGCTGAGCCCGACCGGCGCGGCCACCGACACACGCAACTGCTCCATGTGCCATGCCAACGGCAGCGAGCAGAACCTGCCCACGGGTCTCAACGCGGTTCTCGATCCGCAAGGGCCGATCAATCCGATCCAGCCGGTCGCCTCGGCTTGCACTGGCTGTCACGTCCAAATCACGACCGCTTCTCACGCATTGGCGAACACGACCACGCTTGGGGAAAGCTGCGTCGTCTGCCACGGTTCCACCGCCGCCTTCTCGGTCGACCAGGTCCATGCGCAATATTGAGTCCATCTGGCTTCTCCTGCTGATTTCGAGCGCTGCGGCAGGACAGACCACGCCGTCTCCCTATGCCGGGTCAGAAGCATGCGGCACTTGTCACGAGGACATTTCTAACGCCTTCGCCAAGAGCCCGCATCATCTGGTGGATTTAGATAAGAAACGCGGCTGGCAAGGCCGCGCCTGCGAAGCCTGCCACGGACCCGCCCAGAAGCACACCGAATCGCTATCGCCGGATGACATTCGCAATCCCGCGAAGCTTACCGCCGCAGCGGCCGACCAGATCTGTCTTAGCTGTCACCTGAACCAGCCGACGCATATCGGGCGTTTGCAAAGCGGCCACGCCAAGGACCAAGTGTCGTGCACCGCCTGCCACAAAGTCCACGCCAATGGGCCCGCCGGGATAGTGGCGCGCAAAGCATCGGCGATCAATGAGCTATGCCGAAGCTGCCATGTCAACGTCTGGGCGCAGTTCCAAAAGCCGTTTCATCATCGATTGCCCGAGGGCGTGATGAGCTGCGTCGATTGCCACAATCCGCACGGAGGCATCCGGGCCGCCATGTTGCAAATTTTCGCCGCCGATGAGCCCGGTTGTTTCCAGTGTCATGGAGATAAGCGCGGACCGTTCACGTTTGAGCACGCGCCGGTGCGTTTTGAAGGCTGTGGAACCTGTCACGAGCCCCACGGATCGGCCAATCCTCGCATGCTCGTCCGGCAGGAGGTGCGGCTGCTGTGTCTGGAGTGTCATGCAAGTCTGCCGACAGTCAGAGTCAGCGGCGTCTTGGGCGTTGTGCCCCCAGCATTTCACGATTTGCGCTCGCCGCGGTTCCAGAACTGCACGGTGTGCCATCAGAAGATTCACGGAAGCTACGTGGACCGGGATCTTCTTAGATGAGAGGGCTGCTCATCGTGGTCTTTGTTGCGCCTATACTGGCCCAGGAGCAAGCTGCGCAACAGCCGGCCGCGCCCGCGACTGCGGATTCGAAACCATCGGCTCCCGCGCCAGCGGATTCAAAACCGGCGGAATCGCCGGTGCCGAGTAATGATTCGTGGCTCACCGGCTCCATCGATTTCGGCTATCGCTGGCGCACCGGTGTCGCGGGTAGCTTTGACGCTTATCGCAGCATTGTGAACCTCGGCTCGGGACCGAAACTACTGGGCGCTGAGTTCACTCTTACCGATCCGAAGCATCGCGCCTTCGACCAGATTCACGTTCGAGCGTACGATTGGGGCGACGATCCTTATTCCAGCTTCCATCTGGATGCCAGGAAAACGAAATTATACGAGTTCAACTCCGACTATCGCGACATCGCCTATTTCAATTTTTGGCCGTCTTACGCGGATCCACTCTTAGCACGCGGTATCGTCCTCGACGAGCAATCCTTCGACACGCGCCGCCGCTTCGCCAATTTCACACTCGACTTGCTGCCGGGCAACTGGTTTATCCCGTATCTCTCCTATGATCGCGATTCAGGCTCTGGAAACGGTGCGACGACCTTTGTTTCCGAAGGCAACGAGTATCCCGTGCCGAACCAACTGCACGACCAGACGAATCTCTATCGAGGCGGAGTTCGTTTCGAGCTGCGCCGGTTCCATGTCACGCTCGAACAAGGCGGCACCACGTTTAAAGACGATGAGAGCGTGTATCAAAGCCCCGGATCGACGAACTTTGGCAACGTGGCCACACGCGTCTTCGGGCAAACGCTCGATCTCAGCAGCCTGCTCGCCAACTACGGGATTCGTGGCACCAGCGTCTTCAGTAGAGGTCTAATCACGGCCAGCGCGGCCTCCTGGCTGGACCTCTATGGGCAGTTCCTTTACAGCCAGGGCGACAGTGATGTTCACTATCAGCAGGCCGCCACGGGAAATCTTTATCTGCAGAGCCAAATTCTGTTCTATAGCAGCCAGCAATATCTGCTCTCGGCCGCCGCGAAGCTGCCGCACACAACAGCCAGCTTCGGCGCCGAAATCCGGCCTCTACATCGCATCCGGATCGTGGAATCGTGGCTGACGGACCGTTTGCACAGCGCCGGTTCAGCGGCATCGAATCAGCTTCTTTCCGGCGTCGGCGTTTCCCTGCCGATGACCGCGCTGCTGGCTTCGTCGATCGCGACCAACTACAACCAGCAGGAGATCGATGTCTTCTTCGACGCGACCTCCAAGCTCACGCTGCGCGGCGGGTACCGTTATGTATGGGGCGACGCTAGCGATGCGATCCTTCCACCGGCAGGCCTGGCTGGCGCGGAGCAGGGCAAGCTGCGGCGCAACGTCGGCCTCGGTGCGGTGACGTTTCGCCCCAGCCACAAACTTTCCATCACCGGCGACGCTGAAGTCGGCTCGAGCGGTGGGGCTTATTTCCGCACCAGCCTCTATGACTACCAAAAGGTCCGTGGGCAGGCCCGCTATGCGGCCACGGCGTCGCTCAGTCTGTCGGCCGACTTCACAGTCCTGAACAATCACAATCCCCTGCCCGGCGTGGGTTATGATTACCTGGCTCATCAGGAATCGCTGTCAGTGCTTTGGTCGCCGGCCGGCGGAAAGAGGTGGGACTTCGAGGGCTCCTATTCCCGCTCCGATTTGCGAAGCGATATCGGATATTTCTCGCCGCAGGATCTCGCGATGCAAACGTCTCGGTATCGCGACAACTCTCACAGCGCAACTGCATTGTTTAATCTCAATCTGCCGCGCGTCTCGCGAGTCTCTCCGAAACTCACGGCCGGGGGCTCGTTCTTCATCTCATCGGGAAGCCGTCCCAGCAGCTACTATCAGCCGATCGCTAAGCTCTGGCTACCGCTCAGCAAGAGTCTCAACTGGTTCACCGAATGGCAATACTACGGATACGGCGAGGCGTTCTATCTATATGAGGGCTTCCGCACGCACCTGGTGACCACGGGATTGAGGTTGACGCGATGATGCTGAAACTTGCCATTCTTTGGGTTACTGCCGCGGCTCTCAACGCCGCCACGATCGCCGCCGATTCCACGCGCGGCGCGCAGTTGTTTGAGAAGCTCGCTTGCGTCCAGTGCCATGGCATCAATGGCAAAGGAGGGACGCTTGCGCCCGATCTCGGACGGCTGGTCGATCGCAACTTCACGCCGGCGACGCTCGCCGCCACCATGTGGAATCACGCGCCTGCGATGTGGGCCTCCATGCGCGACCGTGACATTCGTACGGGGGACCTAGATGATCAGGCAGCAGCGGATCTGTTCGCGTACTTCTACGCAACGCGATTCTTTGAAAAACCTGGCGACGCCGGGCGCGGTAAAAGCCTTTTCGAATCCAAACACTGCTCTGATTGTCACGGCTTGACCCAAACCAAACTTCCGGCCGCCAGGCCGGTCTCGCAATGGGAATCGATCGGCCAGCCGATTGCCCTCGCCAGTGCAATGTGGAATCACGGCGCCAGCATGCGCGTGGAGTTCGCCAATCGCCATCTGAAATGGCCCGAGCTGACCTCGCAGGATCTGACGGACTTGCTGGTGTACTTGCGCAATTTACCGGAAATACGCAATGCCGCCGCGCGAGTCGAGATTACCACCGGCGCCGAGGGCGCGACGCTGTTTCGATCCAAGGGATGCGCAGGATGCCACACTGGAAAACTCGCGCTCGCCGGCAGATTGAGGGGCGCGACACTGATCGACATTGCCGCCGCGATGTGGAACCATCAGCCCCGCATGGCCGCCGCGCCGCCGCAACTGACCATCGGAGAGATGCGCGAGATCGCGAGCTATCTCTGGGCTAGCCAGTTTTTCGAAGATGCGGGCGATGTCGCGGCCGGGCGCCGTATATTCACCACCAAACGCTGCGCCGTCTGCCATGAGGACGCTGCGAGTGGCGCGCCGAAGCTCACGGGCAAGACCTTCAACGGGGCAACTATGGTCTCCGCGCTGTGGCGTCACGGCCCGAGTGTGGCCGTTCAGATGACCGCCAAAGGCATCTCGTGGCCTCGTTTTGAACGCACCCAGATGGCCGATCTCATCGCTTTTTTGAATTCGACGAAGGGGAGCACATTATGAGCGGCGAGCAGAAGCGTCCCTTCGTCGTGCTACTGACCAGTCACTGGATTACCATGGCCGGAGTTACGCTCGTTACCTTGGCGGGTTGCTCTTGGCTGTTCCTGCTTCCCGCGCACATGCGCGGGCGTGTCGACAACCCCTACATTGGACTGCTAGTCTTCATCGCCATTCCAGTCGTGTTTTTCACTGGCCTGTTGCTGATTCCGGTGGGCATCGCTCTCGGCAAGCGCCGGGTGGCACCCAATCTCGCCACCCTTCCCAATCCTGGGAAGGCTTGGCGCCGCGCCGGTATTTTCTTCGGCGTCATGACCCTGGCGAACATCGTTATCGGCAGTCAGGTGAGCTATCGCGCCGTCGAACACATGGAGACGGTGCAGTTCTGCGGTCAAAGCTGCCATGTCATGAAGCCCGAGTTCACCGCTCACCAAAACGCCCCGCACAGCCAGCTAGCCTGTGTCTCCTGCCATGTCGCGCCTGGCGCATCGGGCTGGGTGCAAAGTAAGATGGCCGGCACGCGGCAGCTCGCAGCCGTCGTGTTCAACTCCTATCCGCGCCCCATCGAATCCGCGATGGAAAACAATCGTCTCGTTTCGTCGGCGGACACCTGCGAGCAGTGTCATGCCCGCGAGAAGGCTATCGGACCGCGCCTTCGGGTCGTCTCGCATTTTAAGGATGATGAAGCCAATACACGCACCGAGACGGTTCTGACGATGCTGGTAGGCGGCGGAAGATTCGGTGGCATCCATGGCGCGCACTTGGGACCGGGCGTGCGAATCCGCTATGCCGCATCGGACCGGAAGCGCCAGACCATCCCCTGGGTGGAATATCGCAACAGCGGCAGCGGTGTCACGCGAACCTACCTCACCGGAGACGCCCAGCCCGTCTCAGTCAGTTCCCTACCGACGTTCGAGATGCAGTGCGTCGATTGTCACAACCGCGCGGCCCATTCCTTCCAGCCGCCAGACCGCGCGATCGATGAAGCCATGGCTCGCGGTGACATCGCGGTTGGTTTGCCGTTCGTCAAGAAGACCGCCCTCGATCTTCTTAAGGCCAGCTATTCGAGCGATGATGAAGCTACGCAAAAGATCCCCGCCGGTTTGTCGGCCTACTATCAGGGAAAATACCCGGACGTCGCAAGCAAACGAACCGCCAGCATCCAAGCCGCCGGCCAAACGTTGCTAGCGATCTATCGCCACAACGTCTTTCCCGATCTCAAGGTCACTTGGGGGACTTATCCCAACAATCTCGGCCACGTCGACGATCCGGGCTGCTTCCGCTGCCACGACGGCAGCCATGCCGCACCGGATAAGAAAACCATTACGCAGGATTGCAACACGTGCCACCAGTCGCTGGCGATGGAAGAAACGGCGCCCGAAATATTGAAAACGCTCGGGGTAGCAGATCAATTATCAGAGTTCGAAAAGCAATAGAAATTCACAAATAGGAGAACTAAAATGCAAATCATCCTCACAACATTGACACTCATTATGCGTCTCACAATTATAGACGGCTGTCGTAGCCGCACGGGTTAGTGGGTCTCGCGTACCAATAGAATGGATCGGATGGAGCCTCGTATTAGTCCAATTCGCTCCATCATCAAGTGTGCCCACTTTTGTGCCCACCCCGCGCATAGAAGCGTTGCGCACGCTTGCTAGTCAGGTCTTCCGCCACGCGTTCATGTGTTTGGAAACTCGCAGTAATGCGTAATGTTGGGCAACGATTGGGCCAACTGCTAAGCTGCTGAAAATGCGCAGGTTCATGGTTCGGGACCAGGAGGCCGGTGGTTCGAATCCACTCGCCCCGACCAAATCACAATTGATATCGCGAAAGTTTTCGCATTCTGCCTCGTGCTGTCTTAGTCTCCAGTTTTGTCGCATGGCGGACACTATGGCTATTCCGAGCTTCGCGAGCGCGCTTGATCGCCTGTGGGTACATACCTTTCGTAGATGAAAAATCATTGTGGCCTGCAAGATAGGCGAGCGTATAAGGGTCCGTGTAGAGATGCCAACCGGGTCAGACAAAATGTGTCGAAAGGTTTACAAAGTGAACGGCTCCAACTTTGCTAACCGGATTGCCTTTCGATGCGATTTTTCTTAAGCTCGACTCGCTGGCACTGCGGCACCTTCAGCCTTTTTAGCAACGGCGTGATGCAGATGCGGTCCGTTCCTGGGGTATCGGCGTCGCGCGGTATGGAAAAACCTCAAGTAGTCGGCACAACCGGAGCCGGTTGGGTGTACAATGGCTCGGTACGAAAACCCAAAATGGAAATTCCGGTTTCAAAGATGTTATCTTCAAATGCCGGAAACGAAAGCGACCTCAAACCGCACTAGATATCGAATAATCAGTTGTGAGTCCGGGAATTTCGAGAGGACACCGTGTCGGCAGCTGTCGCACTCGTCGGATCGAGCACCGTTCATAAGTCCCTGCTAGAGCGGTTGGCAAAATTTGCCCTGACCGATGCCGAGATTCTAATTACCGGACCCACCGGCGTCGGTAAAGAACTGTACGCACAATACACCCACCGGCAAAGCCAGCGTGCGAAAGCGGCCTTCATAGCGGTTAATTGCGGAGCGATTCCGGATTCCCTGCTGGAAAATGAATTGTTCGGTCACGTGGGGGGCGCCTTCACTGGGGCCCGGCCAAATAGCGAGGGCTTAGTGGCCTCCGCCGAGGGGGGCACGCTATTTCTGGACGAGGTCAATACGTTGTCTGCTCTGGCACAGGTAAAGCTACTGCGATTTATCCAGGAGAAGGAATACAGGCGGCTGGGAGAATCGCGGATCCGCCGCGCCAATCTACGCTTCATTGCCGCGACGAATGAGGATCTTGTCGCGGCCGTGCAATCGGGCCGATTCCGCCAGGATCTTTTCTTCCGGCTGCGAGTGATTCCCATCGAGGTTCCGGCGCTATCGAAGCGCCCCGAGGATATTGTGCCGCTGCTCAACGAGTACATCGCGCATTACGCGGAGTTCTACAACCTGCCGTCGATCGTACTGACCAACAAAGCCATCAACCTTCTTCAGACATATGCGTGGCCCGGTAATGTGCGCGAGCTGGAGAATTGCGTCCGATACTTAACTTGCCTGCAACTGGGCCAATCCATACAACCCGAAGACCTGCCTCTGTTGAGTCACGACGAAACCAGCATGAGCGCGACCGACTCTGCAGTATCGTTTCAGAAAGCGAAGCAGGACCTGCTGAGTTTGTTCGAGCGGGACTATTTAGAGGAAGCGCTGAAACGGAGTGGCGGTAACATCTCCGAGGCGGCGCGGGCCAGCGGGAAGGCCCGGCGAGCGTTCTTTGAGCTAATGCGGAAGCACGGCGTAAGGGCCGTCAATACAAATCATTTTTCGACGGGCGCGTGAGAGATCATTTGCTCAACACATAACAACTTGCCGTCGTGCATGAAAACCCCAAAACGCTGTTGCCTCTGAGAGTCAGGGGATCCGTAAGAGAGGTCGACTGTTGATCGATATAGACCTTAGTACCAACAGGCTGAGCATACACCGTTCGCGAATGGATCACGATATCGAGCAGAACAACGATCAGGGTCAGAATCATGAGTTGTGTTGAAAAGTGGTGTCGCATGCTCCAGTGTATGCAAATGTCCAGTTACGGGAGGGCTATGGCGACAGGCTCTAGCCTTTGAAATCCTTCAGCTCTTGAAAGTCTACGCCGCCAATTCCGGCCTTCTCAAGAGCCCTACGCGCGACGGACGAAACAAGAAGAGCCACAGGGTACGCCGAGAGTCGGAACAATGGCGGAAAACCGCCAGCCGGCTCCTTTAGCACGAGCTTGTCGATGGATTGAGCCCGCGCAGGCAGATCTTCATCTCGCTCTGCGACCGACTTTTCCCAGTCGAAGGCGTCGAGGTGATTCAACAGTTGAACTCCGCGAAAATCGTGGTTTTCCAGTCTCGCGTGCCGGGGCTTTCCACTTGCGTCGTAGCGGTCGGGCGGCAGAATTGTGTCGTCCAACATTATTATTTCAATTGCCTTGTGACTGAAGTCACCCACCGCTCTTAGCGTTTGAAGCATCCGCGAAGACATAATCGGCCATCGCACGTTATTGTACGGATAATCAATTTTAGCTAACGTACGGAAATTTGCGTCAAAGTGAATTGGCTGCGGCAGGTTGTACTCCTTTGCAGAAGAAAGCCGCATGGTATTCTCCCAGCCTGGGAACTTAACGAGGCGCGCGTCATATTCGTCGTCACCAAGATGAGAGAGTTCCCACTTTAGTACAAACGTAACAGAGGCGCTCTCGTGGTCTATTTCATCGCGTCCCAACTTGTGATCTCCCTACGTAGCCTATCTTCAGTCTGCTTCACGGCTGTTGTCAAACTCGCCGCGGGGATGCTCTTCGCATCTCCGAATTTCTCTTTCAGGGAATCCAGTTTCGCATCAAGCAGGTCATTCGCGAACGCATTCCACTGCGGATGGCTGCCGCTGTGCATCGGAAGCTTGGGAGACGCCTTCTTCGCTTCCTCCGTGGCGGGCAGTTTGATCCCATTTGAGGCCGCGTCCAAGTTGTATGGTGGCGATCCGCGGTCCATCGCCATCTTACAGAGTGGATGCTCGCGGACGACAGCATCGGGGACCAGATGATGCGCCTGGTATCCTTCTTCAGCGCCGCCGAGATTTTTGGCAAGCTCGCCGGGCTTGCTGATCCGGTTAGATCCGGCATGACCGAGTTGAATCGTCTTCGCGTCATCTACCGTCAACGGCTCGAATTTCTTGTCATCCGCCTCGAGCCTGCGAATAAAGACTTGGTCGTCGGTGGTGTAGTATTGATAACCCTCAGGAAGTATTACACCAACTTTCTTGCCTTTGACCTTTTGTACTGCGGCCCAGTTCTTGGCATGTCCGCCTTCCTTTTGCTTATCTCCTTTCTTTTTTCCCGGCTTGGCGACATAAGCGAAGTCCCACGTTCCCTCGCCCGCTACTACGGTGATCGAAGTGAAGATCGGGTGCTCGCCTTTGACTTTGACAGCGACTGTTTCTGCATCCTCCCGCGATATCTCGCCTTCAGGTGCGTACTTCTTCTCTTCCTCATCGAGCGCCGCGAGTCCGGCCGTCACCTTCATGTCATGTTCCGGGTCGTTGGTCTTTGATTTCTCATCGTCCTTCCCGAACCCCAACAATCCCCCTACAGCCTTCACCAAATCGACCGCCTTATTGATCACCCAGTCAATCGCATCGTTGATCGGCTTGCGGATAGCATCGATGACTTCTTTGATCTTGTCGCTAATTCCGCTCACTCCCAGCAGTCCTGCCAGGAAGCCGATCATTACTGGGATGGACTTAGCCAGGGAGTTCTCGACGAACGCTGCCGCTGAACCGATGGCTCCTTTGGCGATGGCCGTAATTGAATCGATAATGGCGTTCACCAACGCTAGGATTTGCTTGCCATGCTCAACGAAGAACATGACGATGTCGTAAATCGCTTTACACGCCTTGATAAACGCGCCGGCGGGATTCAGAAGCCCGATCAGCCATGTGATTCCCGCCATGACGACCTTTTCAATGATGAACGCCTTGATCTTTTCGATCACCATCGCCTTCAGGTCGCCGATCTTGTCTCTGATGTAATCCCACAGTCCGGCCGGGCCCTTCGTGATCAGGATCTTGAAGATTTCGGCCGCGGCCTCCAGGGCCTTCACGACCTTTTCTCCTAGGATCTTCACCGCGCGCGAACGTATATTCGCATAGGTTAAGCCGAGAATCTGCATCACCAAGCTGAGAATGCCGGGCAGATCGAAGTTCTTTGGCAACGTAATTCCAGTGGAAGCGACGGCGCCGAAGAGCCACTCCATGAAACCTTGTTTGAGGTGCTCGACAATGTGATCGGTGAAGTTGGAGAATCCGAGCTTGCCCGCTTCGACAAGATTGCCGAGGAATTTGATGGGATGGGCGATTATCATCCCGATGGCCGCGGCCGCTCTCGACAACACGTCGAACAGCATGTTCTTCAGGTCGATGATTGCCTGGATGACGCCCTTGATCGCACCGACGGCTTTGCTGACCAGCCCCTTGTTCTCCTCCTTCATCTGCTCAATGCGGTCGTTCACCTTTTTCAAGTTGTCGTTGTACTTGGTGGCGAGCGCGTCGACGAGTTGGTCCTGTTTATCGGTGACGCTTTGTTCAAGAGCGTCGAACTTATTTTCGATTTCGCCGGCAGCTTTCTTCCCCGTCGCCTGCCATTGCGGCGACAAAGTTCCGAGGTAGGTCTGGATCTCGGCTTTGCCGGCGGCGATCAGGCCCTTGGCCTCGTTCAAGCCAGTCTCGACAAGCCCTGCGACCCGATCGATGACTGCGTCCATTTTCGAGACATAGAGGTCGTGCCCTTCAACGTAGAAAACGTTCACCTCATCGGGCAAATCGATGAACTTATCCTTGAGCCACTTCAACCCTCCGGTCCACCCGCTATAGCGGTCGTCCTTGTAGGCGGACATCCTGGCCGCGACCAGGTTTTCGAATGCCGCCTGGGCGTCGGTCGCGCCCGCGTCGAAGGCAGCGTTGACATCCTTATCCAGTTTCTTGAGCCGCGTCTCGACATTCGTCTTCGTCGTTTGGTAGATCTTTTCGATGGCGGCGTAAATCTGAGTGCGCTGCTTTTCTTCCTCCGCTTTGGCCTCGGCTTGATGGGCGGCAGCGCCACTCATGGCGTGCTTGCGCGAGGCGTGCATCTCCAGGGTGTGTTTCGTAGCAACCGTCTGGGCTTCCGCCTGCGCTGCGTGCAGCAACCCTTTTTCTTCAACACGAAATGCCTTTGGCGCAGCGGCCGATTCTTTCTCGACGGCTTTCTTTTCCCCGAGCGCGGAGTGGAAGGTGGGCTCGTTCGAGTCCTTTAGCTGCTCCTCGGTGACGTTGGAGTCCGCCATCTGCTGGTTGATCTCCTGCGGCCCGGCTTGCAGCGAAATATCTGCGTCCCTGGCAGGTTTGGGGGCCGCGCCAGTCGCAGCTACGTGCTGAGCAGCGCCCGTGTCCGCTGGAGGCAATGGAGTATTTGGCGTCGCGTCGATTCCGCTCTGGTCCGGCTGCGCGGCTACCGTGTCCGCCAGCGCACCCTGAGACTCCGTCTTCTCCTGGGCGACTTCGGAGTTGAGATCCGATTTGACCGCGCCGAGATTGTTCTTGTCTTTGAAGTCGTCGGCTTCCTTGAGTGTTTTGGGCGCGGTGGCCTTGATTTTGTCAAGCAGCGCTTTCTTAAAGGCGTCGCGATTGAAGGGCTTCGGCTTCTGCTGATCCATCGCGTCGGTCTGTTTCGCCGCCGCGCGGCTGGAGACTTCGTTGGAGGGACTGACCGCCGCGGCATGCGCGGCCGCAGCTTTGGAAGCAGCGGGCGCGTGCGTCTTCTGGTGCGACGCGACCATCTTGACCTTATGAATCACAGAGGCAAACGCGGGATCCGCGTGCGGCGACTTCCCGTCGCCTTTCCCGCCGGATTCGCCGGGTGCGCCCGCATGCCCGGCATCTTTCTCCCCTTTCGCCGGACCGGAATCGCGCCCATGTTTTTCACCAGGCGCTTTGGCACGAGCTGAAGCTGCGGAAGCTTTAGCGTTTGCGGCTGTCGCCGCAGCGCCTTTACTGTCAGGAGCTGCGCCACCTGGTGCCAGCGCGGCCGCGGCGGGAGGGACGGGAGCCAACGCGGTGGCAGCGGGTGTGGGGCTCTTGGCCTCGGGAGTCGCAGGGGTTGTCGCTGGCGCTGCTGCCGGAGCGTGGTCGGAATCGGATGGTGCGGGCGACAGGGCGGCGGGCGACGGAGGTGTGTCCTTCGGCTTCGCAATCCCCATCTCGCCGGCAGTCGCGGCGCGGGCCACGGCCGCGTTTCCATACGCAGAGTGCAGCGCCATTACATCCGTCGATGTTTTTGGAACTGGAGGCGCGGCGGCAGGCAACATCGTGGGAGCAGCGACGGGCTGAGGTGCCAGGTGCAGAGATGGTCTAGCTGGTTCCTTCTTAGGCGGCTTTTCGACGACGGCGGAGGAGCCCTTCATGACGCGCCAAGCAACAGGGCTCCGTACGATCCCAGATCAGGCGGCGTGAGGACACGCGCCTCCCTTCGAAACTGGCGCGCCGTGGCATGGATGACATGAGCCATCGTGATGGACGACGACGCCGAATCAGCGGCAAGCAGGGCTGCGTTTCGCGCGGCGCTCATAATCGCCGCTCCCGTCATTTCCAGGCGCGCGAGCGCAGCGAGATTTACATCCGCCTCCACCGGCGCGGACTCCGGAAATGCGAGCCGCCACATCCGCTGCCGTTCCGCCAATCCGGGCCGCGGAAAATGAACCACTACCTGAAATCGGCGGATGAACGCGGGGTCAATTTGGTCCTTCACGTTACTCGCAAGGATCACCAGGCCGCGGCATGCTTCCAGGCGCTGCAGCAAATAGCTGACTTCCAGATTCGCGTAGCGGTCGGTTCCGCTTTGCACTTCCCCTCGTTTTCCGAAGAGCGCTTCCGCTTCGTCGAAGAAGAGAACCGAATGACTCTCCTCTGCTTCCTGGAACGTCGCGTCCAGATTTTTCTCCGTCTCTCCCACCCACTTCGAGACGATGTTTGCCAGGTCTACCTTGCAAAGTGAGAGTCCCAGAATGCTGGCAATGACCTCGGCGGAGAGAGTTTTTCCCGTCCCCGGATCCCCTGTGAACAGGACCTTCAAGCCGCTTCCGGAGGCCATGCGCCCGAATCCCCAATCCTCGTCGACCCGCGATTGAAGCTGGAAGAATTTCGCGACCTCAAGGATCTGGCGATAGAGAGGCTCAGGAAGAATCAAATCTTCGGGACGGCGCTTCGGGGTAGAGGGCGCGGCGAAACGGCTCGCCGATCTGCGCGTGACCACGGAGCAAGCGGCGGCCACGTGATTTCCGACCAGATCCGGCACGCCATTCCCCGCCAATCTGGCGCGCGTTCGTGCGAGGTTCGACACCAAACGAATGTCGGAGCCCGGCAGCGAGTAGCGCGACGCGAAGGCGTGGATCTCTTCCTTATCGAGTTCGGGAAGACAACGTGACCAAAGCTCTTCGCGGTTCAAAAAAGCAGGAGGCGAGAGTTCCAACTCCGCGTAGGCTCCACTCTGAAGCGCGGGAACCGAACGCCAGGGATTTTCTCCGGTAAGGAAAACCGGGACGCAGCAATCCACCAGCGCCTCCGCCAACGGTGCGAGGGCGCGATCGCGTGCGAGCGAATCGGTATCGACCCATAGCAGCGCATCCAGCGCTGAGGCGATTTTCAGTTGTTGCGCGAGTGCGTGCGCGATCTCGGCGGGCCGGTCCAATTCCGGTATCAGAAGGCGGCGAAGGGGCCGGCGCAGAGCCTGCGCAAGTGAGAGGACCAGTTCCTCAGCGCCGTTTCGCCGCGGACCCCAGATTCCCAACGTCGTCACATGTCCTCCGCGAAGAGCGTCGCAGAGGTGATCGAATTCGTGAGCGCCCATCTGCGGCGGAGGCTGGGTTCCGTCGGGGACCGCGACTTCCGCTCGATCGCGGCACAGCCTCGACATGTCCGCGCCGCCGCCTGTGAGGAAATCGAACAAGCCCGGGGCCAATCGAAATTCCTGGCGCAGCTCCGATGGCGGATCCCCGAAAGGCACCAGCAGACCCGTGCGGCGAAGGCGGCCGTGAGCGCCAAGAGCGTGACGCTGGAGAATAGAATCTTCCTTCGATGAGGCGGTGAGCGAGCTGAGCAGATCAACGCAGGCAAAGCGGCGGTTCAGATCGTCGAGGATAAACGCGTAGATGCGCTCGTAGGCGCGATCCAATTCCGGCGCGGTGCAGAGGAGCAGCGTTTGCTGCTCGAAAGCGGTCAGAACCAGCCGGTCGAGCGGCAAGGTCACGCCGAGTGCGCCCGCCTGCCGGCGCAGATCATCTTCGAGAAGTTCTTCTTCCGGATAGAGCGATGCGGGCTGAGTTGCATTAATCGTTAGGGGATCGTCTACCTGGTCGAGAAGAATCCGGACGTGCCCCTCGGTCAAACACAGCGCGGAGAGATCGGGCTGGGCGAGCCGCGCCGCGAAGGCGCTTTGTCGCTCGATCGCCGCCCGAAGGGCTCGATTCAAGGGACGGAGGCGCAGCGTCAAATGCGCAATGGCCAAGGAGGGTACGGTGTTCATCGCTACCCGCCTCCAAATTCGACGCTCCGGTCACCGAACCAGGGAACATTCAGTACGGGAGCCAGAAATCCGTTCTCGCGCAGTTCCTGATGGCGGCGGCCGAGCGGCAGATCGACATGAACCGAGGAGGCGTCGAACCGGATGCGTCCTTCCAGATCGCTGTAACGTTCCACAACCTGCTGAGGCGTGGTGCGCCCGCGGCCCCGCCAGAGCTTCCACGAAATCATTCCCAGAGCGACCGACGCGGCGAGCGTGAGACTCCGATTGAGCTCCGGTGACGATGCGCGCGTCACGGCCAGCCGCGCTTCAACCAGGTCTTTTGAGATACCGCGAGCTTCTTCAAATGCCGCGCCCATCGCGAGCGCAGCGCGTCGAATCGGCTCCGTTACGGGAGCTGAATAATTCGTCCACGCGCCCTGTTGAATACGCTGCCAGCGGTCGCCGCGCGTGGGAGGAACGCCGGTAACGAACGTAAGCCCCGCCGCATCGAGATCGTGCAGCAGCGCGGACTCGGCGGTTTCATTCGAAATCAAAACCACCGGCCGCCCGAGCCGCTTCAGGATCGCGAGCAGAGGCTCAAAGTCGTGTGTCCAAGCTATTGGAAAACATCCCTCGGTATCCAGCGTCAGCAATCCCGCAGCCTTCTGGGGGCCCGCGCGATGAAGCGTGATGGGTTCGCCCTGTGTGTGGCCGGCGATCAGTGAGTCGGCCAGGATCAGATCGAGAGCGCTGGTGTGAGGGGCGATGCGGCGCGCGAAAGCGATCAGCGTTTCCTCATCGATGGGCTTTGTCGAGCCGGCAAGCGCGGAGGCCGCCAGCATCGACGCGGGACTGCGACGCCAGCCCCTCTCCGGTGGATCGAGAACCTTGTAAGCGAGCGCTGCGGCAAACAGATAACCGTCGCATCCCAGATTTGCGGCTTCGAGCACCGCTTCGAGTGCCGAAAAATAACCAAGGCGCGCAAGCGGTGCGAGGGCGAGAAACGGCAAGGCGCAATCGATCTTGACGCGCCATGTGGAGGGGCGCTCTTCAATGATCGATGGAACAGAAGGCGCGCGATCGGCATTAGCCCGTGGCGCCGTGGTCGCGGCATCCGGGAGCCGATGTTCCTGCAATTCTTGAATCGGCTCGCGGCCGGTCGAGACAGGCGATGCGATCCGGTTCGGCGGACGCGAAGCCTCGACCGGCATGAGGCGGTCGAGAACGATCCACAAGAAGGGCTGCGTCAACGCCAAAGACAGCTGCGCGGCTACGGCGGTCGCGATCAAAATACGCCTGCGCATAGTCTCGTGACGTTCTTTGGAAGCGACCGGCAAGATGCGCGCGAGCACCATCTCCTCGATTTGCAGAGCCAGGGACGCGTCGGGTTCGGAAGGGACCGGCCTTGCCGAATCGTTCGACAAGCTATATTGCCAGGTCTCGATTTCCTCGTTCGGCAACGCCGCCAGACGCCTTTCGAGGACGCCGTGCTCATGCCAGGCGAGCAGAAGACGCGAGAGCGCTCCGCCTCTTCGATGGGTGTTGTGGATGGGTTCAGGTGCGAATTTATCCGTTGGGCCGTCGCGCTTGGAAGACGGTGACGTCGCTCGCGGCTCCAGTTCCAGGCCCAAAGCGGTGCGAAGTGCGAACTCGACCTTTTGATCGAGCGATGCGGGCGCGCGGGCTCTTGAAGCCGCGCTGGCCTGCATTACCGATGCCGGATCGGCAACGAGTTCACTCATTCGGACGCGCAAGCGAAGACTCACCGGCACGGCGATCTCTACGTCTTCCGCATCCGCCAGCAACTCAGAGAGCTTTTTCGCGAGCAACTCCGGCAATACGCGAACAGCTTCCTGCGTGATCCGCCGCGGATCGGGACCCCAGTTCCATCCGGCGCGCCGGATGACGCGGAGCGTGCACCGATGAATGAGAACGTCGGCCATGTTTAAGGTGCAGTGAACTTAAAGGTTGCCATCGGGTACGTCGGGACAAAAACGAATGCGTTGTATGTATCGCCCGCAATCAGGCCTGTGATTGGAAGGGTCACCGAAGTTTGTGCGGCGGTGATCGGCGTGCCGAATTGGACCGGGGTTCCTCCGTTCGTGTCGAGCGCCAAAACGAGAATGGTCCCCACGATTCCGGTAGTCCAAGTGATCGTGAGGGTGGACGCTGCATGGGAGACCACAGGCGCGGCAGCTGAAAACGATGCCAGCGCCGGCGCTGCGGGTAGGCCGGTTGCGTACAAGGTGGTCGGCTGGAGAATTTGACGCCAGTTTCGATCTGCACGAAAAATCCCGATCAGGTTCGGAGCAACAACCAGGTCTTGACCGGCGACCAATCCTCGGAGATGCAGGCCGTCTCCAACAAAAGCGGACGCGTCCGTTTCGATGGTGACGGGTTCCGAGGCACGCGTAAAAATGCCGAGCACGTGACCGAGGTCCTTGAGGTACAAGATGTCCATCTGAGGGTTGAGGCTCATGACCCGCTCCCACTCGCCGGAACGGCGACGATGACGGTGTAGTCGCACCAGGCTGGTAGAACCGCGATGAATGGCGGTCCCGCGGTGATGTCGATCACCCTGCAGTGGACGCGCCCGGTCGAAGTGTCTACTCGGCATTCCAAGGGAACCGCAACCAGGATTCCCGCTGGGCTGAGGCTTTCATAGTGTACGCTGACGTGTGTGTGAACCGTGACCTTGCCAGCCGCGGCGTCGGCCGGATCGATGCCCACTGGAAGAGGCAGGATCATGCCGTCGAATGCGATGCCGGATTGCACCTGCATGCTGCCCGGCGTGACCGCTCCCTTGATCTGTCCGGTGGCGATCACGTCGCCGCTCGCCGTAACCGTCAGCGCGGGACTGCTTACATTGCCGTCCGCGCCGAGCTTGCCGAACACCATTTGTCCGTTGGAAGCTTCCTGGATCTGAACGGCCATCACGGGCGTCGATCCCTGGGGAGTCGCCGGATGCGTCGCAAGAAGCAAAGAGCCGCTTTCGGAAATGACTTGCGAGGCGTTCACGCCGACATATTGCGGCCCGATCTTGGTTGCGGGGTTGTAAGCAAAGACGCTCTTGAACTGCGTATTGGTGGCATCCCAGGTTACAAATCCAACCAGGACCAACCACGCTTCTGAACTGCCGCCGTCCGGCCCGTCGGTGATCGCGGGCAGAGTTTGTGCTGCGATCTGCAATTCACTTCCAGGCGCGCCGAACGTGATGTTGTAAGTCTCCTGCATGCTGGTGGGCTCGGAACCGCCACACGCGCCCGTCAGGCTGGAAGCGGGAGCGGCCGCCTGATCCACGCCATTCAGATACACCGGATACAAGGTGGTTGCGTCGGGCTGCACGAACACGTCGAATGTGCTTGGGTCGAGCGGGACATCGTCGGGCACGACGATTTCCCGGCCCGTTCCATCGATGGCGACGCCGGCTTTGAGGGTGGCCGCCGATGTGAAGATCAGATCGAGCCCGTATGCGATCCCCCAGGTGTGCAGATAGCGCGACTGGCGGGCCATCTGGTTGCGCGCGTAATCGACCGTGGCGCCGAGGTCCGCCGCCGGCAGGATCTCTCCTTCGTAAAATGTGGGCCTGGCAATCGGATTCGTCATGGGTGCTGCTCCGGAGATTTCGCTTCGATTTTCGCCATCCTGTCGCGAAGCCTGGTCTGTTCGCGCTTCAGGTTTTTGATTTCATTCAGGGCACTCTCCAAATTCTTTTGCAGCTCGATGGCGGCGCCGCCTGGATGGAGCACGCTGCGCAGAGCGGCATCCTCGGCGGTACGCCAACTGGAAATCATCGGAGCGAGAAATTCCAACGGTCCGCGGAGAGGACCGGGAGGCTCCAGGGTTGAAGAGATCGCTAGTTTTGTGTAACCGGTCGCGCGTCCCAGCGCCGCGCCTACGTGCTCTTCGTACGTGGTTGGCGCCGGCAGCGCTCGATCCCGCTTGTCCTCAGATTCCGGATGGCAGGACGGGCAACACCATTCTTCGAGCACCTCGCCCATGCGTCCGATCTCCGGCAACCAATACCGTATGTTGGATCCGGTGATGACAAATTTCCGGTCCAGGTTGCAGATATCCACCACTTGGCAGTCCTTTACGGTGAGGCAGGCCAGCAGAACGCCTGCGTCTTCGCAAGGCGCGCATGGCGGGATTAACGAATTGCATAGACAGCTCCGCAGTACTTCCTGAACGGCACAACGGAGAAATTCGGCCGTACTGCTCACCGCGGACAGGTTCGTCTCATTCACAGCTCCCTGCGCGGGCAGCGACAGCGCCATCAATTGGCACAATAGGGTGCAGTGGGTCACGCCCTGCTGTTCCAGCCGCTCGATCAGCCAGTCGCGCATCGATGCAAACGATTCGACCATTCCGACAAGGAAAGGGCGATTCACAACACTTCCGAACGCCAACAAACGAAACTCCAGATTGTGGCTGCTCTGGTTGGCGGGGGCGATTTCCAATTCCCGTCCGCCGCGCAGGCGAGCCGATTCGTCCACCAGTTCGCGCGTAACGTCGAGCAGCGCCTTGGCGCGCAGGCGCGCAAGCGTGTTCGGGAGAGCATGTTCGATCAACTCCGCCCGGATCGAGTCGCAAGCAGCTCTCAACTTTTCCTCGGCTTCGGCCAAAATCTCGTGATGTTTTTCGACGAGCCTCGGATCTGGATGAATCCTGACACGAGCTACATCGCTCGACAGCTCCAGCACCTGATCGAGAAAAGGACGAAGCTTCGCGTCGTCCACATCCTTCACCTTGTACTTGGCGAAGCGGTCACTCGAGATCCTCAGAGCTTGTGTGTGCTCCTTGATCCTCGTGTCCCAAAAATGCTCGTCCAGCGCGGGCGCGGGATTCTCGCGAACCGCGGTGAGCGCCGCTTTCAGCCCCGGCTCGTAGTCGCGCAGAAACTCAGAGGCGGCCACCGTCCTCTCGGCAGCTTTGCGATCGCCTACGCAATTCCAGAACCGGTCCCCGGCCGCTGGTCCTGGTTCCGTGGCCGGCGGGCAGCGCAGCTCAAACTTGAAGCCTTCCTGAACGCGCGTCGGTTCGCACACGCCCTGTCCGCAAGCGTTGTTGGAAGCATACGGAGTCACGGGATCAGTGGACTGTTCGCAATAGTCGATGTACAGACAGTAGCGGCGTGACGGCGACATTGAAGTAGCCACCGCGCTTCCTACAGCCGCGGCACTGGCCACGGGTGGTGCAGTGGTTTTCGCGCACGGATCTCCGCAGTCCGCTTTACGCAGCTTGAGCATCAGTTGGTGGACCATCTGGTTGATATCGAGGTCCTTCGGGCACGACACCACGATGTCGTTGCCGCAGCAATCGAGCGCATAGCCCGGATTGACAGTCACATGACCGGTTCCGCACGGCGGACAAGTCACGGTAAGCCCGCAGACGACGCCGTCGCCGAACAGGTAGCGATTGTGCAGCTGATTCTTCGCGACGACATAATCGACCAACGACTGCAAGTCATCTTCGGTCAGCAACTGGCCGGCGAAGAATTGCGGACGCTCGTAAACCTGGGTCTGGCAAGCGTCGCATCCGCATCCACCTTTGCAGCCGCATCCTGACGCCGCGGGGACGCCGCCGGAGCCTCCGCAGCCGCATGGTTTCTTCGCCGGTCTTTGTGTCATAGTGTTCGCGGTCATCGGATTTTCCTCCTACCTTCTGTGTTCCCGCTCTTCGTCACGGATGAAGAACCAGCTCTCAAATGTGCCGCCGGGCGTGCCGTTTCCCGACGTCCACGGCCCGTATCCTTTGGGCGGAATGCAACACTCGCGGTGGTGTTCGGGATGGCGCTCGCCGTCGTGCTCATGGCGATGCAGACCGTGCCTCTCCGCGTATTCCCGAATCACCGGCACCCGGCCGCCGGTGTTTTCGCCATCAACGGGACGGCAGCACTGATCGAGAATGAAATCCGTTCGCAGGATTACCAGTACACGATCCCCCGGCTCGAGCGATTCGTCGGTGGAGTCCCGATAGAAGATGCGATCGACCAAGCCTTCTTTCGGCTTATCTACCAGCTCGCCGGCCTGGTTACGAATGTTGCCCGACCGGCCGCGTTTCCCCTCGATCACCCATGTGTCCAGCACACCGGGATGAATGGTGGAAGCAAGGACGGGACGGGAGAATCGGATCTCAAGTCCCTTTCCGCGATGTTCATGCCGATGGTGGGTCCCCATCAGGTCTTTGGCTTGTTCCGGACTGTAGTGATGGCCCAGTCGCCAGCTCACTTCGGTAATCGTGGTGGGCTGATAGAGACCGATCGGCCTGCGGACTTCGTTATGAATGTGGTCGCGATCCAATTCGTGCCCGGGAAAGAAGCAATCGATCCGCGCCAGCAGCAGGCAGCATTCCTTACAGGACTCGCAACACGTTTCGCATCGACAATCGGCGGCGGGCGGATCCAGCGTGACCATCACGCGCACGCACTCCTGCCATTTTCCGTAAGTGCATTCGGGCGTGGAGCCGCAGGAGCCGCTCAGCACCGGCCGAACCGGGTCAACCGCTCGCTCGCAATAGCAGATGCTGATGTAGACTTCGTGCGCGCCTTGCTTGACACGCTGATAATCAGCGGGGCTCATCCATTGAACGAGATCGATGAGCAGCGACTGGCGGACGATGATTTCGTTCCCCTCGCAATCGAGCGCGAGCCCGCAATTGACTCGCACGCAGGTGCGTGGCTGATCCCGGCAATGCGCCTTGTAGAAATCGCCGAGCTTTCGCCGCAATTCCTCGATTCGCGAGTCCAGATCCGAGGGTGCGTCAGGCGGAGCTTCCTGATGTGCTTCCGCCGCAGCCGGAGCTGGAGCTGCAGCGGGAGCAGGAGCTGCAGCGGGAGCAGGAGCTGGAGCCTGCGAGGCCGCTTTCTGGGCGAGAAGCTTTTCCAGTTCTTCCCACAATTCCTTTTCTTCCGCCTGTTCCTTCGCAGTGCATTCCTTTGGAATCGGTACGGGTTCAACCAACAGTCCGCACACGACACCGTATCCATGGAGACACCGGTTATGCAGCTTCAGTTTTTCGCGGAAGAAGCTTTGCTCCGTCTTAAAATCGTCCACGCTGAGCATCTGCCCGAAGAAGTAGTTCAGGCGGCGAAGCTCCGGAAGCTCCATGCACGCGCCACCGTGATGGCCGTTGGTCCCGTTTGTCTTTACACCGTTCATAAATGATGTTCCCCCGCTTTCGTTTCCGTTCCCACGATGAAATTCCGTCCGACGGCAGGTCCGCACGGACGGCTTCGCGGCCCGCTCCATAGGACAGTCATGCGGTTCAGCCGCACGTTTCCACCGCTCCCTAAGACAGGCGCGGCCAGCGGCAGAAACGCCGTGTCCACGCCGATCGAAGCCCATTGACCGAGCAGAAATCCAGTGCCGCCGACTCGTATCGAGGCGACAGTATGCGCCGGACTCTGCGACTCAATCAGATTCTTGAGGCGCTCGATCTGCTCCGGTGAGCTGTCGGTTAGCGGCGGGACCAGAACCTTGACTCGATAAGCGCCATGGGCGAACGGGTCCTGATCCGGATTCCCATAGCTGCGAAGCGGCGCGCCGCCCAACGCCGAGCGATTCAGGTAGAACCGCGATTTCGTCCTTCCGAAAAGCCGTACCGCGCCCAATCGGGCCGGACGTCCCAGCGTACTTGCCGCGCCGTTGCATCCACACGGATCCGTTGCGACCGAGCCCCACGGCCCCGCCGACGAAGACTCTCCGATCGACGGAGTGACGCCGAACACCAGTTGAACCGCCAGTTCGAGCCCCGCCGCCGTCCCACGCTTCTTATAAAGCTGGGGAGCGTTTTCGAGAATCTGGCGCCGCTTGTCGTCGCTCCAGGTCGGATCGAATCCGATACTGAAAAAGCCACCGAGCCACGGCAGCAACTGGCTGGGCACGCCCGACGGATCCAGCAGCGCGGGATAGCGCTGGATCACACTATCCAGGTCCGCGATCGACGAATCGAACAGCGCCAGGAAACGCTTGGTGAAATCCTCGGCCTTCGGAGTCTGGCGATAAACGTCGGGCAGCCGGTCGAGACTTGTGACGCGCGGAAAATCGATTCGGACCCGCCGCACCACCGGCGTGGCGATTCCGTTTCCCGTGAGCCGCAATCGGAAATACAGATACTGTCCCGCGGGCTGGTCGATCAGAAAATCAACCGAACCGGCTGGCGATGTGGTCCAGTCAGAATAGTGCGGAACACCGGCCGGGAAACCCTTCCACGCCGGATCACGCGAATCATCGCCCTGGCTTGCAACCGTCAGATCTTCGGCTGATGCCACGCCCATGGATAAACTGGTACCCGCCGGAATATCCGCGTCCAAGCGCACGCGATGCCACTCGCATCGCGGGATGCCGCTGTCGAGCGCAAGGGTGATCAGCTGTCCTTGAGTCTGGCGCTGCGGCGGACCCGGAGGAATCACCGCACCCGACGTCAGCGGCCGCCCGTACCAGGAAAAACAAGTTGTGACGTCAAGACCCTTGCGGGTATCCTGATCGAAGCAGAACCCTTCGCTCGATGCTGTCACCAAGCCGGTGGGAGAGAACGCATTTTGCAAATCGGCGATCGAAGCCTGCTGAAATGCCGCATCATCGGGCGCCGCGGACCACAGCGTCCAGGACCCGTTTAGCTCTTCGACAATCCAAATCTTGCCGCTCGAATCCACCGCGAGGCTAAGCACCACTCCCGAGGCGGGGAGCGGGGCCTTCAAAATGCCGCGCGATTCTCCGCCGAGGCCGAAACATGAAATAGACGCGGAACTCGACGATGTCACCAGCAATTCGCCGCGCGGCGTGAACGCAATCGGTCCGGGTGTCGGAGTGGTGATGGCCGCAAGAAGTCTCACGCCGGTGGTCGCGAACATCAGCACCTGATTTGCGCCGCGGTCCGCAAGAGCCAGCCGGTCGCGCCAAATCGCAATCGCCACTGGATCCTTCAGCGGCGGAGGCACGCACGGACCCTCCCAGACTTTCTTCCAGTCCGAATGGCAAGCGTCGCGATGCAGGAGATAAGACTCCGGAGGCGCCGGCGTGATCAGATACCACTCGCAATTGCCGCAGCCGCGCGCCAGCCTCGCCGGAGGCAAAAACGGCAGGATCTCGCCGGGATCCACCGCGCCGGCAACCGTCTGCGCGAGATAAATCCCGTCCGGATCCGTGAGCCCCGCAATGTTGACCGTGCTCTCAACGCTCCACCCGACGTTGACATCGAGCAATCGGAAATTGGGTTTGCCGCCTCCGCAACTCATGGCTCTTCTCCCGGCCCGATCGCGAGCACCTGATGCTGGCCCGGCCACACCAGCGAGTTCGCGGAGATCGCCGCATCCGCGCACCGCTTGGAGCGAATTCCATCGACGGTGAAGCTCAGCGTCGGGACCGCGGTCACTCCTGGAATCGCCAAGAGCTTCCGCACGAAAGCCACGTTCGAAAGAGTGCCGCCAAACGCCCAACCCTGCCCGTCGTCTCCGCCTGTCACCGGATCCATGTATTGGTTGAGCACGGCCACCACATTCTGAACCGCCTGCGCGCGGCTTACAGAAGGATCAATGACCACGCTCACCTGCACCCGGACCGTGTGAAACAGCGGCGCGGCCGCCACTACTTCCACGCCGGCCGGAGCAAGCGTGCTGCTCAGGTACGTGGATACCGCGCGAAGGGTATCTTCGTTCGGAGTAGGCGCGCCGGCGCCGCTCTCGAGAGGAATCACAAACACGCACACCACTCCGGGGATAGGAATGCCTGGAAAGGACGGATGGAAGCCTGGGACCGCATGCGCTCGCGCCACCTGTGCGCCTGTCGCGTGTAGCGCGAGAATCTCGTAATCCGCCGCGGCCACCGCCCGTCCGCGCGCGCGCAGCTCCTGAGGTCCCCGCGCAAGCGCCTGAGCCTGCGTCTCCGCGTCCATCCCTCCGGTCGCGGGCCAGGGATTCGTCACTCCGGAAAGGAACGGCACCGAATTGATCGCATTGTTGATTTGTCCCGCGGCCACCGCGCCGGCCAATCCGCCGCCCTTCTGGTATTTCTGTGCGATCACATTACGGAATCCCGGAGGCAGGCGCATTCCGTGAATACCGTCGCCGAAGCTCACAAATCCCGTGGCGGAGTCGAGAACATAGACTTTATCGTCGGGGCCGAACTCGGAAAGATCGTCCACCTCTTTCCAGATGCTCCCCGGAGGCAGCGCCGCGGCGTCTGTGGGGACCGTGGAAAATGATATGTCCGCTGTGTCGTCGACTTCTAAACTCAGTGAGCCGGGGAAAACTGGTGTCTGGCTCAGACGCATCACAGCAGGCGCGTTGTTGGGACCCGGAACCGGCATCAGGACTTCGTTGGTAAAAGTCTGAAGCGCCGTCGCTCGAACGACGTTCCCTTGCACTGAGAGCAAAACAGGCGGCTCGGGATAGCTGCCGTATAGAATCTGGAGCCGGATCCAAAGCAGTGGCACGGTATCCGCGGCTCCCGGTGGGATTCCGGGATTCCAGGTATCGGGAAGACCCAGCGTGACCACGCCGCTCTGCACCAGCCCGCTGGTCTCGTCGGTGATCACAGTCGCCTCGCGGAACGTGTTGCCGTCCAACACATCCCATTGAAGAAGCGGAGCGAGTGGCAGAGGTAGCAGCGCGACTCCTCCGGTCGAAACAGGTGGCGGCTGACCGGTGGGTCCTTGCACCTGTATTCCGAAAGAAATCCGCGGACCCGGACTCACGCCTGCGGGCAAGCCGATAAAGAACGCGAGCCCCGGCGCGGGACTTGCTCCGAATGGAAAAAACGGAATGCTGGTCTGCGTCGGATCGATGGACCGGTACACGCCTCTCCCAAATGCATATAGCTCCTGAATCGTGCCCGGCATCGCGTATACGTCATCATTGGTTTCGAAGATCACGATGCCGCTTGACGAAGACGCGCCCACCTGAAATCCCGCCGGAATGGGCACGGCTTGTGTGGCGCTGTTCGAGACTGAGAATTGCAGCATCGCCTGGGCCGGCGTCGCCGGCAGCGGTTGAACTCCGCTCGACTTCAGGAATTGAATAAAGCAGTTCTCCGGAAGCTGGTTCAGCCGCTGCAGCACCGGTTCCATCTGTTCCGAAAAAAGGTGCGCCAGGGCGATTCCCGCATCCGTCGAGCGCCGGTTCGTCCACTCGGAAGTGTACGAAGGAATCCGAGCGACGATGTCATCAAAGACGGCGGCGCGATTCGTCGCCACCAGTTGCGGCCATGCGGAGGGCGCCGCGCCAGTCTGCGGCTCCGTCTGCTGCTGACCCGCCGAAGCCTCCTTGCCCCACCACGCCGGTGTCATCGCAAGCCTCCGCTCTGCACCGATCGGCGCTGGGTGTTGAGGTCCACGTGCACCAGATTCACCAGCTCGTGAGGTTGAATCGGTACGTCCTGGCACGGTTGGGCCGTCGCGTTTGTGCTGTCGATTCTCACCGCTACGCTCAGCACATCCCCCGCGGTTCCCAGGATCCCCTGCGCGACACGCAGCAACGAAGACGGACGCAGCGGATCTCCAAACAACCATCCTTCGCCCGCAGTTCCCCCAACCAGCGGATCGAGGAAATTGTGCAACCCGGTAATGATCTGTTGCCGCAGGCTGGTGGATAGCTGTGAATCCACCGCGATGACCAGCGTCAACCACACCGACCGATACACGGGCGGGCACACAAAGACTTGTCCGCCGATCAGTTTGGCGGTGTTCAAAACCGCTTGCGCAGCTTGGAGGGCGCCCTGATCCGGCACAGGCGCGGGATCGTACACGTCGCTGGCCCAGTCGCCATCCGTTTGGACGCGCGGCGCATAAGGGACCACAAACACCGTGATCGCCCCGGGCACCGTCGACGAAGGGAAGTCGGGATGATAGCCAACGGCTGCAAATGCCCGCGTTAAAGCGACTCCCGGAGTGGTCTGCGCGAGATTCTCACAATCGGTTTTTGAAACTGCGCGATTGCGTTCGTTGAGCGCCGCAATGGAGCGCGCTGTCGCAGCGGCGATCGTTTCACTCTCGGCCCCGCCGTCCCCGGGCGCGAGGTTGGTCGCCAAGAATTGCGGTAGGGCCCCCGTAGCCGTCACCCATTGCGAGCCCTCGCCAACGTTTCCCGCCGTTCCTCCGCCCGCTTGATAGGTAACCGCGATATCGGACTTGTTCTTCGGATTTGTCACCGGCAGCCGGCCGGTGAGTCCGTCTCCGAAACCGATCGTGGAAGTTGCCCGGTTCACCACGAACGCCCGGCTCGTCGGACCGGACAGCGAAAGATCGGAGACAGGCAGCCATGGATGTGCAACGCCGTCTTGTTCCGTAACGGAGACCTGAACGGTATTCTCAATCGGCCTATCCGAAAGAGAAACAATATTGCCGGGCAGAGGAAGCCAATTATCGGTCTCCGGATTCTCGACTCTCGGCCAGGAATTCTGCGCGAGCACCGCATTCGCCTTCAGCCGCCGCAACTGCGGAGGGTAGGTGAACGTCGCGTTCTGGATCTGTAGCAGAATTTTGTACGCGGTGATGGAAGGATTGGAACCTTGCGCCTCCGGCTGCCAATCGGACGGCAGCGGCAGCCTGACAACCCCAGAACGCCGCAGACCCACCGTGCCATCGCTTATCTGATCTGCGGCAAAAGCAGCACTCGCCGCATTCGATGTGCTGGTATACGACCACGTGAGAGTCGCTGGCGCGGACACACCCGAAACGGCCTCCGCCGTCCATTGCGGGAACACAGCTCCCGGAGTCTCCAGATCAAGCATGATGGAGAAGAACTGACCCGCCGCGATCGCCGGGAGCTTCGCGCTCAGAGACAGGATTATCTCGACCTGCCCCGAAGTGTTTCCCCCGGAAATAAGCGGTACCAGCCGGCACTGCTGCAAGTCGTTGGTATGATCGATTCCATCCACTCTGATGGTGATCCCCGAAACTGGCAGCACGGTCAGACCGTCATTCAATGCAAAAATCACGGGAGGATTCGAATCTGCAAGCTGCATCAGCGTACCCTTCGCAGCCACCGGAAACCCAGGCGGAATCGCCGGGTCCGACATCTGGAGCACCGTCACAGCAGCCTGAGCCGGATTCGGCGCTTCGCCCAGCAGCGCCAAACTCGCCAGGCTCAACGAGGCCGGAATCTGATCCATCCAGTAAATGCGTTGATCGAGCAACCACGCAAACAACTCGAGCATCGTCACGCCTGGATCGACCGGCGCGTGCAGGGTCCATTTGCCCTGCGAATCCGGCACGATCCGCGTGCGGATCGCCGTGACCATTTGCTGCCACTCGAGCGTGTCGAGTTCGATCGTCTGAAGAGCCATCAGAGCCCCTGCACTGTCCCGAGATAATAAGGAAACACCAGATTTGTGCTGGTGTTGGTCTGCCGGACCGTATAGCTGATCGACACGGTCACCCGGTAGGTATCCGTCGGATCCGCTTCGGCGGTCACGTCGGTCAAATCGATGCGCGGCTCCCAGTTCACCACTGCTTCTCGAATTGTGTTTTCCAACAGGCGCAGATACTGCGTGCTACCCGGCGAGAAAACCAGCCGTGGCGCCTTTGTTCCGAAATCGGAGCGCATCACACGCTCACCCAACTGAGTCATCAGCAGAATGTGTACCGATTGCTCGACGTTCGCATCGCCTTCGATGTACCCCAAACATCCGCTCGCGTCCGGAAGAATCGGAAACCGCCAGCCTTTGCCTAAAAACAAGGATTGCGCCATATCTCAACTCGTCTTCGAAATCGTCGAGAGCATCGCCGGAGGGGGCGGCACGATGGGAGGAGAACTAGGAGAGGCCGGCGCGGTGCACGTGTGCACATGCGTACTGAGCCACGTCAGCAGCAGGTCGCCCCAAACCAAGGGATGCGCTGCCGAGCTGCCACCGAGCGAAACGCTTGGTGCGTTCAGCACCACACTTGTACCGGTTAGAGTTATCGTCCCGGAAGCGTTCACTTCGATCGTGCTTCCGCCCGTTTGCACAGTAATCTTATTGCTCGAATCGTCGATAACGACAGTCTGTCCGCCGTTGCTCTGAATATTGATTTTCTTGTCCACGTCGCTCAGATCCGCTATGTGGCCGCCGCTGGTCTTGATGCGGACCCGCGTTTTGTTCGGAGTATCGTCGAACAGCAGCTCATGCTGCCCTTTGGTGCGAATCATTTTCTGATCCTGACTTGACGACCGATGCGTCGGAGGCTTGTCGTTGCCGTTATACAGGCCTCCCAGAATGATGGGCATCCGCATATCGCCGTGGACGAAAGCAATCAGAACTTCGTCTCCAACTTCGGGAATGAAAAACGCGCCGTAGCCGTTACCCGCATAAAATTGCCGCACTCGGCACCATTCGGTTTCCATCTGATCGTCGAACCAGGGAAACTGGACCTTCACTCGCCCTTCTTTTCCGCTCCCGTCGTTGACGTCGGTGACGATTCCCTGCACCACTCCGTAAAAGCGCTTATCCGTTGTTCGCGTGCGCGAGGCCGTGCTCATGTTTTTGTGCCTCCATCGCTGTAATTGCGAACCTCGAAAGTTGTCGTGTAGCCTGAACTGCCGAGCGAGTGCTCCACCTTGGTGACGTAGTATTGTCCGCTGAAGCGCTTGCCCAACCCCTGCACCTCGATGTTGTCTCCCGGCCGCAGATCGGGAATTCCGATCACCTGGCCGGTGGCCGTGATGTAGCTGTAAGCGCGCTCCCGCAACAGCGCGATCGCCAGCGATTTTGCTTCCTGCTGGCTAGTGACCGGTTGATCCACCACAACATCCTCCCGATCCTGAAATCGGGTCGAGATCGCGCTAGGCCCGTTCTCGCCGCCCCCTGACGTGGGAAGATCGGACGCGCTCGCCGTATACTGCAGGATGGACTTGGTGTTGGGATCCCAACCCTTGACCGTGACCTTCCCCACCTGCTTATTCAGCGACAGCGTAGGATTGAAATTGATCAGGCTCTTGCCCCATTCGAAAACGTAGACGCGGACTTTCTTGCCATCGCGCGCGTCCGTGGGACTCTGGAAATACAGCGCGTCGAGGCCCGAGTCGGGATCCACTCCGATGAAACAGTCATAGTCGATGCGCTTAGCGCGCTCCATCAGAAACGCGGCGTCGTCCTGATTTTTCTGCACCACGATGTCGTGCTTCTCCGCGGTCTGCTGCACCTTCGGAATAAGCCCGTTCCTGGTGGCGATCACCTGCACGATATCCGAATCCGACTGATTAACGAACTTTTTCTGTTCGCCGTCCCTGGGCTTGCGTTCCTTCAGCTTGACCATACGGTCCTCTCCGCCGATCGCGAGTGTCGGCGGACCCGACTCGGGAAATTTCGGCGTCAGACTGGTGATCAATCCCTGCACCATCGACAGCAGCCCTCCCGCGTACCCCATCTGCACGTGGACGCGATTTCCCAGATCGAAGGTGGTCGTATCGCTGTACTTGAAACTGAGCGTCTTGTCGTCCCAGTTGTTCACCGTCATATCGAAGTGAGTCAAATTGGCGATGTCCATGGTGACTTTCAAATCCAGCACGTCTCCCTTGGACTCGGGATCGATTTCCTGCCCCTCCACTTCGATCTTGTAATCGGGGGCATAGTAATCCGTGGAAGGAATCCCGGGCGAAAGTAGTGAACCGCTAGCCATAGATCCTCAGGTCAAACTCGGCAGCTGCAGCACCAGGCCCGGCGGAATCGACCGCGGATCCTGAATCTGGTTGTTTTCGGCAATCGCGCGCCACACGCTCGCGTCGCGATAGACCGCAAAAGCAATTCCGCTGAGCGTGTCGCCGCGCTGGACGACATAGGTCTTCTCAAAGTCGGGCGAAGCGGTTGGGTTCTCCTTGATCTGGATGTCGACGGGCCTGTATTCCTTCAGGCTCATGCTCAACTTCGCGCGCAGCGGAACACCTTCCGACGTGAACAAGACGTACGTTACGTTCAGGCTCTCCAGCACACCGCGAAAAACCTCGGTGTCCCAGGTGAACCGCACAATCGGCGGGGCATGCAGATCGCGATTCAGATCCATCAGCCCTCGCAACGCGTCGACGTACGCAACCCGCACGTCCACCAGCGTGTCCGAAGTATCGACCAGCACCTCCGCAGTCATCTTCTCCGCCGATCCTCGAACGAACTGGATGGGAGGAGACTCGAGCCCGGGAATCGCGATCTCGGCGAAGTTGTTCGTCTTTTGCAGCTGATATTCGGTCGGATTGAAGCGCAGAGGAATGATCGGATTCGGCACCACCGGCGCAATAATCTCCAGATAGGCCTGTACCAGGCTTTGTCCGGCGAGCTGGACTACGCTGCCCATAATTAACCCTCGTGTTCCGGTTGGTCGCCCAGGGAGCGATTCTGATTGGCTTGCTTCTCGCGCGCCTTGGCTTCTTCCATCAACCGAGACCACTTGCGGATATATTTGTCGAAGAACCGCGAGAACACAGCCTCATCGCCCTCACCTTCCACTTCGAGACGAACTTCCAGGTTGTGAATGGTAACCATATTTAAGGAGTCCCCGGAGGCGAGAGAAGCACCGGGATCAATCCCTCATGTGCGATCTCCAGCGTCTCCACCGCCACCGCGTTCGACATTGCATTCAATTCCGGACCAACCCATTTCGCCGCAAGCCCGGCGTGAAACATCCAGGTCATCGCCGGGGTACCGGAAGGCGTCAACAGAATCACCGCGCCATCGCGCCGCGCTCCCAGCGATTGCGTAAGTCCGGCCATGTACCAGGACCACAACCCGCCGTCGCGAACCACACCGCGGCGCAATGAAATTCGGGTCCACGAATGCCTCACCGGCAACAGATGCACGTGATCGTTCACCCCGCCCTCGGGATAAGCCGTCACTTCCAGATCCGCGCCCAGACCCTTCGCCTCCATGAACTCCGAACCCACCAGCGGCAGTAGAGCCGCCTGCGACGGCGGAAGATAGGCGTCGCCCGGATACAGCGTGACGATGAACCGGTAAGACGGGATTGGATCTTCAACCATCACGATTCGAAAACCTCCAGTTGTCCTTGCGCGCTCACGGCAACCCGCAGTGTGATGAATTCCATCGGTACCGCCGGCGCAACCTTCACGGTGCAAACCACCGTCCCCTGGTCGATCTGCTCCGGTCGATTGGTCGTCGCGTCGCAAATTACTTGAAACGCCTGGCTCGGCTGACTTCCTTGCAGAGCGCCGGCACGATAAGCCTCCAGCAGAACTGTCGTGATGGCGCGTACGAACGCGAGCCACAACTCCGGTCCATTGGTATCGAAAACGAGCGGCTCCGCGACCCGCCGGATCGCGCGGACCAGCAGGTGAATCAACCGGCGATGCGCGACGAAGCCACCTGGCGAGCTCTGGCCCAGCACGCGGCCTCCCCAAACCAGGAGACCCTTGCTCGGCGAACACGTCAGCAGATTCATTCCACCCGCATAAACAATTGCCTGTTCATTGGCATCCAGCAACTTCGACAAATCCAGCGCTTCTTCGATCGGCGCATTCGCGGGTGTGAGGTACGCGCCCTGCTGCAGGTCCAGACGGCTGATCACCCCAGTCACACATCCCGAGCACGGTGTGCATTTCAACGCATTGGGCGTTGCGCCCAGCGGATCGGGTACCAGCAGCCGCGGATGATACACCGCGCCATTTCGGAGAACATTTTCGGTCAACGAAGCGCGCAAATGCACAACCCATTGGACCGCGGAAAGCGGATCGGCATTCTTGGGAGGCACATCGATAATCACCAGCCGGTCATGCAGCAGGTCGGCCTGTGTCAACAACGCCGTGATGACGTCGATCTGATCCTCTTCAAGCGGGAAATCGCTGTGATACAAATCGGGAGAAACAACCAGTGCGACCTCGCCTATATCGCCCAGCTGCACAACCGCGGCGAGATAATCCTCTTTGGTGGGGGGTACCAGAGTGCCACCGCTTAGCGTCACCGAAGGCGCCCATTCGAAATAGCGCGGCCCCAGCGTCGCGGTCAGCGCGCCGGTTCCCAGGCCCGCCGGCACCGGATTCGCCGTCATCTGAATGTAAGCCGATCTCTGGTTCACTTCTTCCGCAAGTGACCCGGGATCGATTCCGGTCAGCAGTTCCGCAGTCTCGTTCGGCGGAGTGATCTCAACCTGGATTTCAGGCTTGCCCGACGCGCCCTTCATCCAATACCGAAAGTTGACTGACGTCAGATTGGCCCAATCTCCCGGACTCGATGCCGTGATCTGAAACTGGATGGCAGTCAGTCCGCTGGCCCCTGGCCAATCGGCGTTGAGCTTGCCGGTTGCGTCGACAAATCCAGCATTCCACACGCCCGAGGCGGACTGCGCCGGCGCACCCAGCAGCCTCACCACATGCGCAGCCTCCGCGCTGTTGTCGAAATATCCGCGAACGGCGTACGGCGTCATGGCGTCTTCGGTCAAGCCTCCGAAAACGCTCATATATTCACGCCAGCCTTCGACACGCACCGGCGTTCCCACGGGCCCGCGCGCCGTTCGTCCGAAAATACCCGCGACGTCGGTACGCAACGGTGATTGCGTCCTCGCCGGCTTGACGAACGTATAGTACAGACCCGGGATCGCCGCGCTAGTGCTCATGTCTGGCCGTCCACCGCCAACCCTTCATGGCAAATTTCGAGCGTCTCGATGGCAATTTCATTGTTCTTCGCGTTCATCCCCGGCCCCGTCCATTTGCACGGCCAGCAGCGCGTGAAGTTCCAGCGCATCACCTCGTTGCGATTCTCATCGAGAAGTACCACCGCCACCGGCGCGCGCTGCACCAGACCCTTCATTCCATCCACCATCCAATTCCAGAACAACAGGTCGCCCGTGTTGCCCCATTTCAGCGTCAGGTTGGTGAACTTCTTCAGGCCGGGGATCTTCCGCACCGTGATGTCTTCACTTCCGTTGCGGTATTCAATGGCGGGCACCTCCACGCCCAGCCCCGCGACCTCCATGAAGGAGCCTTTTACGGCCGTTCCGTCGTTGCTGATCCCCGTAACGACGACTTCGAAATTAAATGACGGGTAGGGATCGTCCCGATATTGTGGCGGCATTGTTATTTCTCCTTGTTTCCTCTAGCTCGCTGTGGCTTGCGTGAACTGTTGAATCCGGAAGATCACGAACTCCGCCGGCTTTACGGGGGCGATGCCGATGACGCAGATCAGACGCCCGTTGTCGATATCGTCCTGAGTCATCGTGGTCATGTCGCACTGCACAAAAAAGGCTTGGCCGGCGGTGGTTCCCTGAAGAGCGCCTTGGCGCCAGGTGGTGGTGAGGAAATCCGTGATCACTTGGCGAACGCGGGCCCATAGTGAAGCGTCGTTGGGCTCGAAGACAACCCACTGCGTCCCGTTGTCGATGGAAGCCTCGACGTAAATGAACAGTCGCTTGACGTTGATGTATTTCCAGGCGCTTTCCGAGGAAAGTGTGCGAGCGCCCCACACGCGGTTTCCCCTCTCAGGGAAAAATCGCAGCGCGTTGATCCCGATCGGGTTCAGCACTTCCTGCTCGCGCTTATTCACGTCCTGCGAGATCTTTGTAATCACGGCGATTTCCACGTTCGCGGGAGCTTTGAACACGCCGCGCGTATTATCGGTCAGCGCATAAATCCCAGCCATGTGACCGGAAGGCGCGAGATCGACGTTGACTACGCTCGAAGGATCCAACACTTCAATCCAGGGATAGTAGAGCGCGGCGAACTTCGTATCGATAGGCTCGCGGAAGGAGACGATCTGGTCGATGCTCTGATTATCCGGAGGATCGAGAATCGCGAAGCGATATCGCAGAGTCTCGCAATGATTGATCAGCGCGGACTGAATCGACTCCGCCCACATCCCGGGGACAATGCAAATGCTGATGTCCGTGATGTCTTCCAGCGCCTGAATCCCCGTCCGGTTCCCGCTTCCGCCGTCGACGCCGATAAAATCTTCGACCGTGAGCTGCTCCAGATGGTCGTCCCCTCCCGTAAGCGCCAGCCACTCCGTGACGGGGCTTGTGGCTGCCGCGGGAAACCGAGTCAAATCCGTCTCTGAATAGCCGGCCGGATCAATCTGAACGTTTACGAAAGCCGACCGTAAGTTGACCGCGGTCACCAGAAAGTTGGTCGTACGATCGTCGTGCATCCGCAGATTCTGGATCGTCTCAGTCGCCTGAACCACGCCGTTCACGGTGTTTTGAACGTCGACCTCTGCTTCAATGATGCGAACCTTGTGACCTTCGTAGTAAGTCCAGGTGAGCGGCGAGGCGACCGGGATGGTAACCACTTCTCCGTTGACACCGTTCGTAGGCACAATGACCGTATCCTTGTGCGCCCCGTTGTCGAACTGGAGAATGGCGTTGTCGTAAATCGACGACGCTCCGGAGACGTGAATCGAGGTGGAGGTCTTATCGCCCGCCTTCCGCATGCGCGTTACCGACGCCCCCGCGGCCAGTGCCGCTAGCAGAGGAGACGCAAGCGTAACCGTGGACGGCGTAACTACATTCTTCGTCGTATAGTTCTGCCCCGCGATGCTTACCGTATCGCCGCCCGCCGGGTTCAAACCGGCGGTGCTTGCTACCGGGAGCGTGGCGACTCCCGCTGCTACTCCTGCGGTGAGCGTCGTGACGACAGTCACCACCTCTACGTTCGCGGCGAGCGCAACAGCAGCCACCAGAGCCGGGACGACATCGAACCCGGCCGCTGTCACATTCTTTGTGACATAGGTCTGTCCGGCGATCATCACTGTATCGCCACCGGCAGGATTGAGTCCCGCCGTACTGGCAACCGGGACCGTGCCGGCTCCGATGGCTGCTGCTGCCGTGGCCGTGGTCGTGAAGCCCACCAGCAGCACGTTCGTGCCGGCGGGAATAGCGGCAGCAGTAACTGGGGTGACATCGAAGGTTGCTTGGCTGCCAGTCAAACTCTTCAATACATATTCCTGCCCCGAAATACGCACGTGATCGGCCGCGGTGAATCCACTGGTGTCCGCCACGTTAAGCGCTGTATCTCCGGCCTTCGCGTCCAATGCAAGAGTCGTACTAAACGCCGCCCCGCCGGCGACTGGATCCGGCAGGAGAGTGTAAACACCGCCCACCATCGGCGCGACCCGGACACTGAGGTTGTTGCCCCAGTCTCCGAGCGCCTTCGCTTGAAACACCAATGTCGCGTTCGCGGGAGTGGCCTTGCTAAGTGGCTCAATCACTGCCAGGTCGCGGCCAGCCTTCAATGGGAATCCGATATTGGCGCTCAACGTGACTGAATTGGAAGTAGCGTCATAGGCAGTGACCGTGAAGGGACTGCCTTTTACCAGCTGTCCGTTGGCGTAGAAACTCAACTGATTGTGCGTCAAATCCAGGTCGATCAGGTGCGACAGCTTCACCACGGTGCCATTCGCGTTGACGTCCTGCGCGACCTCTGCGACCAATCCCTTATAGAACGTCGCTGTTGCCCCTGTGGCGCCCTTGCCCGGAACCCCTCCCCCTGCGGCGAAAACACGCTTTACATAAAGCAGCTCCCCTCCGTTGTCGAAGAACCCTTTCACCGAAAGCGGGAACTGCCACCACTGACCGCCCTCGGCTTGATAAATCCATTGGTTTTGCAGGCTAGGATCCTGCGGCGGAATAAATCCTCCGAAGGTTCGCTGGAAGTCCGCAAAACTGGTGACCAGCACCGGTTTCCCGCTCGTCGGTCCCTGAACGGTGACACCGACCGCGCCGGTGATGCTGGTGCTGACGCCTTGAATTGGCTGAGGTCCCGAATCGACCTCCTCAACATATACGCCTGGGGTCAAGTATGTGGTTGCCATGTTCGTCCTCTCAACTAATGGGAATCTTCTGACTGCTGTTCAGGTCGCCTGGGAAATTAATTGAAATCGATCCGGTGCGGCCAGTGCGAGCGTCGGTTGCGTCAATTTCAACCTTCGTTTTCGCGGTCACCCAGCGCAGCGGCAATGCGAACTCGCCGCGCGAATCTGTCAACGCCCGTTCTTTGTTGCTTTGCGTCACATACGCGTTCGTCACCGGATTCTTCGCAGGATCCACCACTACTCCGCGTAACACCGGGATGTGGCTCGCAAATTGATAATTCGGAGCCGGAACCAGCAGCGTGTCGATAGCCAGGCTCGCAATCACTGCCGGCGGATTGTCGTCGTTGTACGGATAGGCGGTGAACGGAATGCCGTCCGCGTCTTTTAGATAGAACGGAATGTACAAATCCGCGCTCAGCCGGACGCGATACTTTTGAACCGGAATCCCGATCACAGTCGCGTGCCGCCCCAGGCCTGGATAAGAGACCACCGCGCTCGGCGTCACCGCCGCCTGAATGTCCGTCTGCCGCCACGCCCCGTTTTGGTCGAGAATGTCGAGAGTCGCTTGCACGGATCCAATGGGCGGCTGGTTGGTCAATTCGTCCAGCAGGCGCAAACCAATCGGGCTGTACATGGCCGTCGCCTCTGCCGGCGTCAACACCCAGGTCATTGCGCCGCCTCCGGTCCGAGATACTTCAACCGGCGTTCGCTCACCGGTTCGATCAGATCCACGGCCTCGGCGTCGAGGTTCACCACGCGAACCTCATAGGTCAGCGACAGGCGATACGGCTTCTCGATCGCATACCAGACCCGCGCGCGCTCCTCCAGCGTCAACGGAGAAAGCGTGACCTTCAGCGCCTGGTCCGTTCCCGTGAGGCTGGTTCCTTGCAGTTGCGTCCCGCTCAAAATTGCGCCGTCGTACAGCACTTGCAGTGTCCTGCCCACCAGCTTGTGGTCGGTCAGACGATCGCCGCTCCACGGCGTCAACATGTAGCGCAACAGCAGCGCCATCGGAGGCTTTCTGAACGCAAGCCCCGTGGCCGGAGGAGGCAGCGGCACTACGCGAACCTTGGGACGATTCCGCGCGCTCGGATCCTCCACCGTTTCGAAAAGAAAAAGCGTCATCCGCGCCGGATTCGTTGAGATGGGACCTTGTAGATCACTGATCACCGCTACCGGCGGCGTTCCACCGGGATCGAGAGCTTTGTACGCCTCCGTCAATACCGTTTCCAACGTCGTCGACACGTCGGCAATCACGTTGTAATCAGGCACTCTCGCTGCCTCGCGGATTGAGCTGATTGCGACTCATTACTTTGGGCGAGCTAATAGCAGGTCTGATGCCAGGAAGGTACTAGCTGTTTTCAATGCATTGCGTAGCAGACTGTCCGCATCACCAGGGAGAACTGGGTGGACAAGTTTGTCCATTCAACCGTAGTCATATCTGAACAAGTGAGCCAATTTCTAGGTACCCCGTGGCAATGTCGAAAGAGGTAGAGATCTACGACCAATCGTGAAAGTAAGGGCGCACCTTCCAGTTTTTTTCACTGTTGGAAGATGAAGAGGTCGCCGCCGACTTGTGTGTGGAACTCGGCAGGCCGGGGACTTCGATCGCTTTCGATCTTGATCGATAGGGAGTAGTCCTTCGTGGTCTCTCCATTTGACTGAATACAATGCCGTGGTATTTGAAGGATTGGAGAGCTGGGACCGAACACCTGGCTCCCAGCTTTCCCGCGCGATACAATTCAGCCCATGGTCACGCTAAAGGTGGATCGTGGACAGTTCGTCGAAGGTGTCCACGTGTTGGCCGACATGGTCAAGTGCAAGCGTTACGCGAAGGCGGTCTTCACATTCGTCGAGGGCTCCGATTGAATCTCCAATACTGTCGCGGAAGTGTTCGAGCGAGGGCCTGTCCGCTGCACAGGCGATCCAGGTTGAGCTCAGAGATATATTGAATAGGATTTCGGTGGGATCATAATCGGACGCGACGAAGGGCGAAGGTTTAGACCCCGAACATCTGCATTAAATGCGGTAAGGCTTGGGGCTCTCACAGCGATCGCCAGTCAGGGGCCGAACTGATAACAATATTCGCCATAGATCCCAAAGTAATCGAGCCGTGCGCCTCGTGCTCCATTGTTGCTGGCCCAAAACATTGGCGAAAAACTCAGGTAACCGTTGCCGTAAATTCTGCCCTTCGTCGCTGAACCAGTATCGCCAGACCACGTCAAATGCACCGCCGCTATGTGCTTGCCGCGCATAATCGGGACTTCGACCGCGTCCACCAGTTCGCCCGAACCGCTACTGCACGCCGACGCAGAGGTTCGAATTTGCGCGGTACTGACAGAGAGGATCGCGGAATCCGCAGAGACCAGGTTGTAAATCACGTTGATGTTGAACGGTACAGGTTGGCCTGTCTTCAAGTTAGTTCCCGGCGCGGGGTGAACGGAGTCTAACGCCACGCTATCAATCGAGTCGTTCACCACATGGGGAGGTATTTTCGGAGTAACTGCAGCGACGGCGGAGTTATCGCTCGTGCTGGGAGGAGGAGGTGGTGTCGCACTCGGCGTTGGAGTTGGTGCAACGGCGTTAGCCGCTGGGGGCGGGGCTGCAGCGCTTGGCACAGTCGCAGCAACCTGGCTTGGCGTGCAGACGATTGAAAAGGGTTTCGACTGTAGGGAGATTTTGTGCTGGGGAGCAGCAACGACCAATTGGACCCACGCATCGGTCAAGGATTGTTGCACTTGCCATATACCCCCAATTATTTTACTATCGGTCTTATCGAAATTCACATTTTGCAGGGTACTGGCGTTTCCGGTGCTGAACTGAAAATTATAGACCACGTTTCCGGAACCCGACGCATCGACGATTCCCTGCAGACTCAATGTGAGCGGGCACGGACCCGTGAAAGGACCGTTCGGGGGGGCTACCATGGTTCCGGTGACTCTAAATCCATGCATCACGACGTGATACCAGATGCCACCACCGACCAGGATGGTCCCCACTAGTGCTGCCGCAATACGTCCATTCTTTCCAGGACTGATCTTTCCCGAGATGTTTCCAAGAACCGCGACTGCCACAAACGCCAACCCTACCAGGAGCAGCAAAGTATCCCAGCTCGTCTCTGTAGCAATCTGAAGTATGTCTCCCGCCGAACTAATCAGGACTATCAGAGTAGGGCGGGAAGAGCTTCCCAAGCTGGCGATGAGATTGTCGTGCTCCACGAGGGATCGAGCGAAACCAAGCGGTGATAGCAAGACACACCCGGCGCCTATGATGATCAGGCCAGAGAAACGCTGTAACGCCCAACTCGAAAACCCCGAAAGACGAGTGACCGGTCTGGCGATCTTCTGAACGGAACGCAATTGAAGTGCTTTGAGCATCGATGTCGCTCCTTAGCTAGGCGATTATACAGCCAAACCGGGGTCAGGGCTGGAGTCTTGCTCAATTCTTGGACAATTCGCCCGCATTATTCAGAAAACCGTGCGTAACAGGTTTTCGCCGCGTTCAGATCGATCCGTTCCCAGATTTCGGGCCCTCTTCGGAGGATCGAGAGTTGGCAATCCGTGATAGCTGCCAAACGGGAGCCCTGCTGAACAGCTGCCGCTAGGAACTCGTCAAGGCAAACCCCGCTGAATCTGAGGGCGCGAAGGATCTTTCGGGCAGCAAGATGGTTAGGGCTGGAAGCCGGACACGATAACTTGCCCCACAATTCGTATCGTGACGTCACCAATGATTTAACACTCCGATCCCGAGACCACGCCTGGAGGAACTGACGAAAGACGCCATGTTGCCAAATCTCCATAACGATGATCCACTTAGCGGTTTTCAGCCGGTGAGCCAATACGAGTGGACTGACGGTTAGACTTCTGCTCTAAATAGGCAGTGTACCGATAGCAGAGACGAAACCGAGGCGCTAGTCTGGAACGATGCAGTTTTTGTAGCGCAATTTGTAGCGCTGGCGGCCTGGAAATGAGGGGACACTGGGGTATCCGAGGGGGCTCAGTTTACAAGTAACTTGTTGAATCTGGGGAGGGCAGGGGAGGCTGGGGAAACGCTATTTTAGATTCAGGTTCTAGTTCTCGCAAGGGAGTGGAGGTTCAAGTCCTCTCATCCGCACCAAAGAAATCAGGGGTTTCAGCGTATATTTCGAAATCGTTTCACTGCTCGGTTTTGGTCGGCAGCAAATTCG
>Ga0210401_10000446_pt1 | contig 50922 bp, 56 predicted proteins | sample IncBWH32MmetaG_FD_150866 | JGI IMG/M metagenome (GOLD analysis project Ga0210401, IMG submission 150866) | Forest soil microbial communities from Barre Woods Harvard Forest LTER site, Petersham, Massachusetts, United States - Inc-BW-H-32-M | ecosystem: Environmental > Terrestrial > Soil >...
GTAAATCATAACTTAAAAAAATATTTTGCCCTACATCGCTTTTTGCACTGGCACTATCTCTGCCAACTACAGTAAACATGCCTTTTAAATCAATTTGCCAGTTTTTATGTTTGTATGTAATGAAGCCAAGCGATTCGTAAAAATTAGACCCAAAAGGGTCGGCCAATGGTTGATTAAATTGCGAGTAATTTTGCTGCTCGCTGGCATGCGAGTAAGTATATGGTCGCACATAATTAAACTCGCCTTGCAGCGATAAATTTTTTATACCAAATGCATTTACATATTTTAAACCAATTTGATAACCTTGCTTGTTAGCCCACCAGCCATTCATTTGACGGATATAAGTAAGGTTAAATTCATCTAAAAGCACTTGTCCGTATAATTTAAAATGCTTAGCAAATTTTACTGATGTATTAAAACCAATCAATGCATTATCTCCCGAGCCCAAAGAGTATTCTATTGGACGATAAAAAATAACCGGATTTAAATAGTTGGGGTCGAAACCACGGTGCCTTAAACTATCCGTTCCCTGAAAAATTTCGGTTTCGAAAAATGAAAAATTAAAATTCTTGATAACGTTCCAGCTTAAATAGTGAAAAGTACCGTAGCGACTGAGTGCATTTTGACGAATGCCATTGGGCTTGTAAACATCCTGCATCCAACTGTACCAAAAACTATATTGCAAATGCCAAATATTAATGGTGGTTTTAAAATACGGGTAACTGTTTGCCACATCTGATAAGATAAGAGAGCGATACCCATCGCCAATAAATATTTTATCTTTTGCTAATTGAAAATTCAATGCCTTAATAGGTGAATAAGAAACATAGCCCGTAAAATTTGTAAATGTATAATTGCCATTGCTGCCATATGCTCTGCCAAGCCCCGGAATAACTTTGTACTTAGAAACAATGGTATCTGTAAACCCCGGGTACGATACTCGTCCGCCAATGGCAGTAACAGCAGCCGAAAAATTATTATTTATATCAAAGCGCACATAAGTTCCGCCCGAAACTTCGTTAACCGCTCGTTTAGCATTAGCATCATATCCAACCTGCTCATCTAACTGTGGCAACACCTGTAATCCAAAATGATTTTTTTGCTGTGGCTTAGCATGAAACTCATTGAACAAAAAATGGTTTTTAATTTTATAATTATTGATGTGAAAAGCGCTATCATCAGCTTCTTTAATTCCAAAACCAATGTAAGGTTTCATAGAAGAATGAAACGACTCAGTTGGATATTTTATATAATAAGCATCGATTAAATTATTTAAATCGGTATTTAAAAAAGTTTGTTGCGCATCGTTTTGCGATAGTGCACAGAAACTTATTACAAAAAACAATATGTATAGTTTAGTCTTCAGCCGGAGGAGTATTTTTTTGTTTCAACCTATATACAAGTTGTAAAACTATCATGCAAATAGCCGCAAATAATATTACTGCAATCATAGCCACACTTGGGTTAAGCATATAACAAGCAATTGAAATGCCTATGGTTAGTATATTAAAAAAGTAAACATACAACACCGTTTTTCGGTGACTAAAACCAATATCAATAAAACGGTGGTGCAAGTGATTTCTATCTGCCGAAAATGGTGACACACCAGCGATGGCACGCATGGTAAAAACACGTAATGTATCAGCCAAGGGATAAATTAAAACGGCAATTACAAAAACAGGTTTTGATAGATAAGGTAAAATGCCATTTAATTTATCAACCGGATACTCAATTAATTTAATGCTGAGTACACAAACAATCAAGCCAATGGTAAGTGAACCCGAATCGCCCATAAAAATTTTAGCCGGACTAAAATTGAAAACCAAAAAGCCTAATAACGACCCACCTAAGGCAAATGCCAGTGATGCTAAAATAATATCGTTAGCACAAACAAACCAAGTACCAAATGCCATACAGGCTATAAAGCCTACTCCACCCGCTAAACCATCAACACCATCAATTAAATTAAAAGCGTTTACGACAACCGTATATGTAAATAAAGAAAGAAACACACTTGCCCAATACGGAATTTCATTCACTTCAAAAATGCCATGCAAACCCGTTATACGTATGTTGCCCACCAGTACTAAAATTAAACCCGCCAACACGTGTGCAATTAATTTTTTAATGGGGGCCGTACCAATAATGTCATCTTTTATGCCAACAAAAAACAGCATTAGCATAGTGGCTACAATTAATTTAAACTCGCGGATGTACTGATACACTTGCGATAGCTCAAACATATTTCTAATCTTGGTAAAATCAAGTTCAAACCATAAGCTGTACGAAAATAAAGTGGCTGCAAATATGATAATGCCCCCAATAGTTGGCACAACACGTGTATGTATTTTACGATTGCCGGGTTCATCAAACAAGCGTTTTAGTATAGCCACTTTTATTAAAGCAGGCGTGGCATAAAGTACCACTATAAAAGCGGTAACAAAAACCAATGCAAGTACCAATGCGTTCATATTTTAAAAATCATAATAGGTGTTATACAAAGATGTTTTAAAGCTAATATAAATCAGTTGCATTTGTTGCTGTTGCAAATTTACAGGTAACAATTTATTTTCGTACGTGCGATATGTAGTGCCTATAGCAATATTAGCTTTATAAGCCGGATTTATCATGTATCCAAATTTAGCATCGAAATAACTAAGATTTTGGATAGAATTGTTAACCCCAAACGAATAATTTTCTTTTAACTGAATAAAAAATCGTTTAAAGCTGTAAGAAGCTATACCAACCGCTTCGTTACTAAAAGCAGCGGGGGTGGTAAGTGTTTGGTTGTACTGCGAATAATCTTGCGCAGGAGTTTTAGCATTTAAGTACGAGTACTGACTAACATAATTAAACTCGCCTTGCAAATAAAAGTTTTTAATGTGCAGGGCATCAAATAATTTTAAGCCTGCCTGCACGCCGTAATTAGCTTTACCCAGATAAGAGCCATCATACATAAACTGTCCGTAAAACGAAGTTTTTCTAACCGGTTTCATTTCCCATCCGCCCCCTTCAATAATATGGTTGGTGTTATTAAAGCCATAGACCGCCAGATTTGTAAAAATTACCGGGTTTGCATACAACACATTTAAGTGCATAACATTATTACTATCGGTAGCTTTCCAAATTAAACCCTGAAACAAATAAATATTTATTTTTTTGCTCACTTGCCAGCTAAGTTGTTGAAATGAAGCTGCCTTTTTTTGGTAGATAGCTTCGGCACCCACCGGAATTTTTGTACCTCCATCGCTTAAATTCATTAGCAAGGCATAGGTTTGTGTGTACTGCACTTTATGTTTAAAAAAATCGGCCGTAAGCTGCAAGTAAGGATAGTTAAACGCATTATCACTTAACAATAGCGAACGATAGCCTACCCCCACCTTTTGTTTACCTGTACCCAAACGAATAAAAAAGTTTTTACCCGGCTGATAATGTATAACGCCATTAGCCATAGCATAATCAAAACCATCTGCTTTAAATGGTTTCCACCTGCCCTGCCCGGGCACAATAAGCGAAGTTTTGCAATAAGTCTGTAAGTATGTAGGAAATGTTGATTGATTTTCGAAAAAAGAAGATTCAAAGAAAAACTTTTTTCCAATTTCTCCTTTTATCCAAACACCACGAGTGTTGTTTATAAAACTTTCTTTAACGGGGTCTTTTTGGTCTTTAGCAAAACTAAAATTAAAAACAGGATTAATAGTTAAGTTAAATTTTCTATCATTGCCCGATGATTTATCAATGTATTTTACTTTCAGTAAATCATCGTAGGCAACTTTATCAATAAAAAGATCCTGACCCGGTTTTACATTTTTAAATGTATCCTGCAAAATATCTTTATACATAAGCGGCTGCGTAGATGAATGAATTATTTGTGTGGTATCGGTAAAAATATTTTTCTGGCGCTGCACATCAAACAAATAATCGGGCGGAAATAAAATAGATTGTGCTTTTATTTCATTTATAAAAAATAAAAACAAGGCAACAGTAAAAAAGTAAGATTGCTTATGGTTTAAAAAAAAAATCATTGTATGTTAAACAACGCGTAAGTGCTTATTAGCTTTAAACTCGGTATACACATTTTTAATTCCCTGTTCTAAATTTATTTTGTGTGTCCAACCCAAACTATGCAGGTACGATACATCCATTAGTTTGCGCGGTGTGCCATCTGGCTTGGTAGCATCAAAAACCAGTTCGCCCTGGTAACCAACAATTTCTTTAATCAATAAGGCAAGTTCTTTAATACTTATATCAACGCCAACACCTAGGTTTACAAATTTATCGCCATCGTAGGTTTTCATTAAATGTACGCACGCATCAGCCATATCATCGGCATGCATAAATTCTCTACGCGGAGAGCCCGTACCCCAAACAGTTACCGAAGGTGCATGACTTTCTTTGGCATCATGAAATTTGCGAAGCAAAGCAGGTAACACGTGTGAGTTATTTAAATCGTAATTATCATTAGGACCATACAGATTAGTTGGCATAACCGAAATAAAATTGCAACCATATTGCTTGTGATACGATTCGCACATTTTTATGCCCGCAATTTTTGCAATGGCATAAGGCTCGTTTGTATATTCAAGCGCACCTGTAAGTAAGTACTCCTCTTTTAAAGGTTGCGGAGCCAATTTTGGATAGATACAAGATGAACCCAAAAACATCAGTTTTTTTACCTTGTTTTTATAGGCTGCATGTATAATGTTGTTTTGCACCATTAAATTTTCGTAAATAAAATCGGCACGATAGATGTTGTTTGCCTGTATCCCACCCACTTTAGCCGCAGCTAAAAAAACATATTCGGGTTTTTCTTCTTCAAAAAAAGTATCTACATCTTGCTGTATGCAAAGGTTAAGTTCTTGTCGGGTTTTATAAACTAAATTAGTAAAACCATGTGCTTTTAGGTTTCGCACCAAGGCACTGCCTACCATTCCTCTATGCCCGGCAACATATATTTTTGACGAGAACTCCATGCTTATTCGTTTTGGTTTAAGATGGAATGTCCGTGTTCCGATAAAAGTTTATCGCGTTTAAATAATTCCACATCATAAGCAACCATTTCTTTGCAAAGCTCTTGCACAGTATATTTTGGTTCCCAACCTAATTTTGCTTTGGCTTTGCTGTAATCGCCAATAAGTAAATCAACTTCAGCCGGACGGAAATAACGTGCATCAACTTCTACCAAAACATTACCCGTTTTTTTATCAATTCCTTTTTCATCAACGCCTTTGCCTTTCCACTCTAAAGCAACACCTGTTTCAGCAAATGCCATTTCAATAAATGTTCGTACCGATATTTTTTTGTTGGTTGCCAATACAAAATCATCGGCTTCACTGTGTTGCAAAATACGCCACATGCCTTCTACATAATCTTTTGCATGACCCCAATCTCGTTCTGAATCTAAATTTCCTATGAATAAATTTTTCTGTAAGCCTAAGCTGATTTTTGCTACTGCGCGAGTAATTTTGCGGGTAACAAAGGTTTCACCACGTATCGGACTTTCGTGATTAAATAAAATACCATTACACGCAAACATACCGTACGATTCGCGGTAATTTTTGGTTATCCAAAAGGCATATAATTTAGCAACCCCATACGGACTACGCGGGTAAAAAGGTGTTTTTTCGGTTTGAGGAATTTCCTGTACCAAGCCATACATTTCGCTGGTAGATGCCTGATAAAAACGGGTTTTCTTTTCTAATTTGGCAATGCGTATAGCCTCCAGTAAACGAAGTGTGCCCACAGCATCAGCATTAGCAGTATATTCGGGTGTTTCAAAACTAACTTTTACATGCGATTGCGCCGCTAAATTGTAAATTTCATCAGGTTGTATTTCACTTATAAGGCGAATAAGGTTGGTAGAATCGGTTAAATCGCCATGATGCAAGAAGAATTTCACCCCTTTTTCATGATAATCCTGATATAAATGATCGATACGAGCCGTGTTAAACATAGAGCTGCGGCGTTTTACCCCATGCACTATATATCCTTTTTGCAACAAAAGTTCAGCCAAGTAAGCCCCATCTTGCCCCGTAATTCCTGTAATTAAAGCTATTTTACTCATAGTAAATAATAACTACAATAATACGAATAATTTTTGTGACAAATTTTGGTCGTCTATCTGTATATTAGCATCTTTATTACATTGTTTTGCGGAAAATACTTACCTGTTTTATACTGATTTTTTTTGCCTTTAGCGCAAAAGCTCAAACCCTTAAGGGGCGCATTATTGATGCCAACAACAACCAAGCCCTGCCTTTTGTAGGTGTGCTAATAAAAAACACGCAGGTTGGTACACTTACCGACATTGACGGTAAATTTCAGCTAGATGTTTCTTCTACTCCATTTGCCGAATTACAAATTACCTATTTAGGTTATCTGCCTCAAACTATTGCGGTAAGTAGTTTACAAGACCCCGAAAAAATTACCATTAAATTAAAACCACAGGCATTTTCGCTGCAAGAAATTAGTGTGCATGCTAAAGAAAACCCAGCACATCGTATTATTAAAATGGCCACTAAAAATCGCCCTATTAATAATCCCGAAAAAATGCACTCGTTTACCTACAACAGTTACACTAAATTTTTTGTTACCGCCGACATAAAAGCCAGCATTGATAGTGTGGCGGCTGATACTTCGCTTTCAGGCATTGATAAGTTTTTTAAAAACCAACATTTATTTTTAATCGAATCAATTACGCAACGCGAATTTTTGCGTCCTGATAAAAGCCATGAAACCGTTTTGGCATCAAAAGTATCGGGTTTAAAAAATTCGCCTTTTGCTTTGCTGGCTACGCAATTGCAATCGTTTAGTTTTTATGACGATTTTGTTACCGTGTTAGATGAAAAATTTCTGAATCCCATTAGCGAAGGCAGCACACGCAAGTATTTCTTTTTATTAGAAGATACTTTGTACAGCGGTAAGGATACCGTTTTTGTAATTTCTTTTCGCCCGCGAGAAAACAAAAACTTTGATGCCATGAAAGGTGTTTTATACATAAACACAAACACCTATGCCATACAAAACGTAATTGCCGAGCCTGGCAGAAAAGACAACACAATAAGCATTAAAATACAGCAGAAATATGAGTTTATTGAAGGCAAGCAATGGTTCCCGGTACAATTAAATACCGATTGGATTTGGAACAATGCCGTTGCCAGCAATAAAGATTCTACCAAAAAAGCGAATCTGAAATCAGTTAGTCGCACCTATATAAAAGACATTGTTTTAAACCCCGAATTGAAAAAGAAAGTTTTTAGTGAGGTTGAAGTGGAGATGGATAAACATGCCGACAAACAGGATGAAACTTTTTGGAATCAGTATCGCACAGACACCCTAAATACAAAAGAGCGTAAAACATATCGCACTATTGATAGTATTGGTAAAGCAAATAATTTTGAAAAGAAATTTAAAATTTTAGAAGCTGTTGTAACTAACAAATTAGGCATCGGCTTTTTAGATTTAAATCTGGATAAAATTTTAAAATTTAATAATTACGAAGGCACCCGACTTGGTGCAGGCTTACACACCAACAACAAACTAAGCAAGTATTTTACCATTGGGGGTTATGGCGGCTATGGTTTTAAAGATAAGGTCTGGAAATATGGCGGTGATGCTTCGGTTTTTATATGGCGAAGAAAAGAACTTGCCTTTAATGTAATGTATCAAAAAGATTTAGTTGAATCGGCCGGATTAAACTTTTTCGAAAACACACGCTCTATTCTTTCTTCCGAAATATACAGAGATGTGTATGTTTCTAAATTTGATCATATCCAAAAATATCAGGCAGGTTTTAGTTTCCGTGCCTTTAAATATTTGCGTGTTGATGCTTTTGTAAACCATCAGCAACGTTATGGCAACACACTTTATAGATACACAAACAATGAAGGAACAAGCGTTGTAAGAGACACCTTTAATTTAAACGAAATAGGTGTGAGTTTAAAATATTTGTATAAAGAAAAATTTATACAAACCATGAAGAATAAACTATCGTTAGGAAGTGATTATCCGGTGATATATGCAAACATTACAAAAGGCTTGAACCAAACTTTTTTTAATCAGGTAGGTAGTTTTGATTATTGGAAATTTGATGTAAAAATTGATGCGCAAAAAACATTTAAAACCATTGGTACATTACGTGTGCAAGCTGTAGCAGGTAAAATAATAGGCAACCTGCCATATACCATGTTGTATAACATGCGGGGTTCTAACTATCCTAGCTTTAATGTATCTGCCATCAATAGTTTTGAAACCATGGGCTTAAACGAATTTGCATCCGACCAGTATGTGGCTCTATTTTTAAACCACAACATAGGCAGGTTTTTAAAACCACATAAAAAATTTAATCCTGAGCTTGAGCTGGTACACAACATGGGTATAGGTAGCCTCAGTCATCCTGAAAATATTTATAACGTATCGGTAAAAAGTTTAGATAAAGGATATTTTGAAAGTGGTATACGTTTATTACACATCCTTAAAGTAAATTATACCACGCTTGGTGTTGGTGCGTTTTATCGTTACGGTACTTATCAAGACCCAAAAGCCCTAAACAACTTAGTAGTTAAATTGGTGCTTAGTATTAAGATTTAATTTTTCTCTTTAAGTACCCTCCATGCCAACACTGCTAAAATAGCACCAAGCATTGGAGCCGTTAAATAAATCCACAAATTTTCTAAATGTCCTGAAACAACAGCCGGTGCTAGAGAGCGAATTGGGTTCATAGATGCGCCGCAAATTGGACCTGCAAACATAGCCTCTAACAACACCACAAAACCAATTGCCAAACCGGCAAACATGCCTTGCTCTTTACTGCCTTTAGCCACATGCAGTATAACAAACATTAAAAGAAAGGTCAATATAAATTCTAAAATAAAAGATTGCATGGGCAAACCCGAAGGCAAAGTAGAGCCTAACAAAGCATTGGCAGGAAATAAATAGTGAAGTGTTAAGCTGGCTATAAAAGCACCCGCTGCCTGACTAACTATATAAGGCAAAATTTCTTTGGCAGGAAATTCTTTAGCTACCCAAAATGCAATAGTTACAGCAGGGTTTAAATGTGCACCTGATATATCACCAACAGCGTAAATCATGGCAGCTACAATTAAACCAAATGTAATAGCTATGCCAACATGCGTAATTGCTCCACCACTTTCCTGGTTAATAATAATAGCGCCAGTGCCGCAAAACACAAGAGCAAATGTTCCAATAATTTCTGCCAGATATTTTCTCATATTATTCTTTATTTTTTCTAAAATTTAAATGACTGCTCCATGTAAGCTGCACATAATATTGGTTAAACCAATTTGTTCCTCCTGTATTCCAAGTAACATAAAGCACTCCTAACTCTATTTTATTTTTTTCGTTCAGTTTTTTGCCTACACCAGCGTAAGCCCAATTTTCTCCGTACACTTTATTTGCACCACTAAATGTATTAAAAAAAGCTTCTTCGTATGCGGCAAAATATAATTTATCGTTTATCGGTACATCCATGCCAATTAAATAACGTACCCGATGTGTAAATGGGGTTTCGTTGGTAATTCTGTTTTTAATAAACCTGCCATCAAAACGTAAGCGATGTGTAAAATTTATTTTTTTTAGCGAATGCTTATATTTTGCTTGTATGTAAAAACGGCTTTCGTTTACATAATTATCGTACACCACATTTGCCCGCTGATATAAATAACTACCCGTTAGAGAAAATTTAGAACTTACTTTATACGTTAAAGCCTGCTCTAAATACAATAAATTAAAATAAGCATCTTTTGATACATTGGGTTTATTAAAATTTACCAACGGAAAAGCCGCAAAATAATATAAACTGTAATCGAGTTTATTTGTAAGTGTACCTGAGTGGTCGATAGTAGGAAACAAGCCACCCACATATGTACTTTGAGCTTTTACTGTAACACTTATCAAAAACAATGCGCTAAAAACAACTTTAGTGTATCGCCTCATACTACTTTACTTTAGAAAATACATAAAGCGTTTCTAAAGCAATTTGCCTACAACGTTCATCATATTTAGCATCTTGCAAAGGCGTGTTGTCAAATGCTTTTGGGTCATCGTACGTTGTACTTATACGCATTTCTGCTCCGGCAACAAAGGGGCAATTTTCTTCTGCATCGCTGCAAGTCATTATGGCTGCAAAATCTTTTTGCGGGTTTTTTAAATCATCGTATACTTTCGAGAAACATTCAATGGGTTTTTCGTTAGCATCATAAATAACCTGATAAGTTAGATTTTTTTCGGCACTTGTTGCCTTAACATCAAAGCCAACTCGCTTTAAAGCATTTACTGCATTTATATTAAAAGCCGTTACCTCCGTTCCTCCCGAAAAAGTGTTTATGTTTTTTAGGTGAAAATAACTGCTAGCCACTTTTGCCCACACTTGCCCAAAATGACTGCGACGTGAATTATGCGTACATATGTAAACCAAGTTTACGGGTTGGTTCAGCAAGTTTTTTTTAGCGATGTACTGCGCTATTTTTTCTAAAAGCTCTTTCCTGTGTTCAGGAATGTTTTTAAAATCAGCTACTAGATTATCGCAATAAGATTTTATAGATGAAATCATATACTTGTAATTTATTTTAACAGCATTTAGCACCTGATGGACTCGGTGTGCAGCATGTTTGTTTTGGAGTTGATAAATCAGCTAAACTTACTTTTAATTTATCAGCCGGTATGCCGCATTTATCGCTTGCCAAACAATTTGTTTGGGTAGATGTTAGCAGAAATTTTGTTCCATTAAACTCTAAGCCATATTTACCAATGGTATCGCTTTGGTACTCTACTTCAATTTCCGCATCTTCAAGTCCTAGCACTTTTTCTGATAGAGCAATAATGTCCATTAATTTTTTAGGCGCTAAACGATGGTCAAAATCATTAGCCTCCCATAGTTGAAAGTTTACCGTTTTTTCGTTGCGCACTGTTCCGCCGCAATCAATAAAGTGTTTGTTTATTTGTCCAACTTCCGTTACATGAAAATGGGTGGGAACTACCGTGCCATTTGGCAAGGTAAAAGTTAAGTCCTGAGTTAAGCTTAGTTGTTTTTTAAAATCTGATAGTTTCATGTTTATTTGTTTTTAAGTTTGTATTTTATCGTTATTTACCGATTATTAGCGGCAAATTTTTTTAACAGCACTTGCCGCTTACTTTTTTATAACCATCTAATAATCCGTTTAAGTAATTTTTTGCTGTTTCCCATTCTTTTTCATCAATGCAATAGCAAACCTTCGCTCCTTCTATATCACCTTTTATCAAACCCGATTCTTTTAATTCTTTTAAATGCTGCGATACGGTTGACTGCGACAAAGGAAGCTCATCTACAATATCGCCACAAATACACGATTGTTGTTTAATCAGTAGTTGTAGAATAGCAACCCTGGCAGGATGCGCCAATGCTTTGGCATAAGCAGCAATTTTGTTATCCTTAACCGTAAATTCTTCTGATTTTGTAATTCCCATTATTTAAATATATATCGCAATATTACGATATTAGTTTTTGACATACAAATAAAATATAAAACTAGAGGTTAAAGTACTGGAAATCAAATCGTAATTTTTAGGTAATCAGTCTAGCATTTGAAAGTGATAGCCTAAGCATAAATGTTTTTTCAGCCTTAAAAAATTGCACGAAAATTTGTCAAAACACTCAATTATTACAAACTTATTTAAAAGCCCGTAGCGATACTTTTTTTATCTTCCAGGCATCAAGTCTATTTTGTATTTTAAGTGGCTTAAAATTAATTTATACGCAATTTGAACGATATTTAAAAAATTAGATTCCAAAACCTAAACCAAACCGCGCGAGCGCTTTTACTCTCCCTCTCGTTTAGTTTGGTTTTCTCTTTTTTAGTTTACTCTTTTTTACTCTACTTTACTTTGTGTATTAATGTATACTTCAAGGGTACATTAACTGGGTTTATGTACCCTTGAAGTATACGCAAACTAGGTTTAAGGATACGTAAAGTAGGTTTAGGGGTACGCTTTGGTTTTTACTAAACACAATTTGTGATAATATCGTGATAGGTTTTTATTTTAACTCCGCGTTTTTCGTAATGACAACTAGCTTACAAAAAGTGCAAGCCATTATTAGTTACAGATTACAAGCCTACTACTAAACCTCCTGTTCAAAATAAATTTTATAGTATTTTCTTCCGTCTTTTTCAACACCTTGTTCAATCAACTCCCTATTACCATGTATATAAATATGAAAGTTTTTATCCAGTTTTAAAACACTTTTAAAAACCCTTGCTTGCTTTTTAACTGCTTGGATAGAAATTTCAAAACTATCCTCCAATTCTATATCATGGCTTTCCCGGTAGGTTTCATCAAAACTCTGAAATGACTTAATTATTTCTTTATTATGAAATACCTCTTTTTCAAAATCCTTTTTATCAAAAGTATCATGTGTTTTAAAATACTCAACCGACCTATTCAATAAATCAATCTGGTCGGTTTTACTCACCTCAAATTCTTCGGCAAGTTGTTTAGTTACATAGTTTTTTGTAATGTTTAAAAACTCTTTAGTTTGATGATACTCGTCTTTACAGGGTTTTAGCTGAAGAAAATTATCTTTCCAGTATTGCGCTTCTGCCGATTTATTTGATTTATCAACTACACAAACTTTATAGCCTTCATCTTTACCGGTGTTTATAATTAAGCAACCTTTATCTAGTTTATCTATATTCATGCCATCTTCATAATGAATTAAAAAATCATCCTGAGCATTATCTAACTTCAAAAACTCCTGTTTGCTTTCCGACTTAAATAATCCGATGACATCTGTATGTTCCTCATCAATAATAATATTGGTAAAATAGGCCACAAATAAATCTCCTCCCTTAATTTGTGGATGAACCGATAATTCAAACAGGTGTTTGGCTATATCTTTAGCATTGGTTTGAAGCGTTTTTGTATTAGTAAAAATTTTTGAAGCAAAAGTATATAGCGGATTCATAGTAAAATCCTGATTAGAGAAAGTAAACGAGTAAAATTCAGGGGCAGAAAATGGGTTAAGAAAAAACTTACTCAGTAATTCTCTGACTTTTATGTCAGATATATCCAAGAGAGTTTTTGACAGACGAATTTCATCTTCATTATTTTTGTTGCCCACATAGTGAACAGACACTTTTTCCAGATTGCATTTGCTGTGGTCCAACATTTTTCTAATTCGCTAAACTTATTTATATCAGTTATATCTTTATACCATAGCTAAAGTAGCAAATTTTGTTTAGCACCCTTGCACTTGATATAAATCATATTTTAAAAGTCAAAATTTAAAAGTTACTTTCGTTTTTATATTGAAACAAATGCAGGATACCGAAAAACATTTAAAAAGCTCTGCCCTTATAACTGATATTGTGATTGGCATGAGCGATGGTTTAACCGTACCATTTGCCTTAGCCGCAGGATTAAGTGGTGCCGTGCAAAGCAACAGTATTGTTATAACAGCTGGCATTGCCGAAATTGTGGCAGGCAGTATAGCCATGGGGCTTGGCGGTTATTTAGCCGGCAAAACTGAGCAAGAACATTATGCCACCGAACTTAAGCGTGAGTATGAAGAAGTAGTTGAAAAACCCGAAGTAGAAAAACAAGAAGTGCGCGAAGCCCTCGCCGAATTTGGTTTAAGCAAAAACGCACAAAATATAGTTGCTGATGAATTAGCCACCAATAAAGACCAATGGGTGCGCTTTATGATGAAATATGAATTATGTTTAGAAGAACCCGATGCTAACCGCGCACGTAACAGTGCGGCTAACATTGGCATATCTTATATTGTGGGTGGTTTAATTCCGTTAACGGCTTATTTTTTTACTGATACGCCACATAATGGTTTAATGGTTTCGGCCATACTTACCATTATTTGTTTGTTTGTATTTGGTTATTTTAAGGCTAAAGTAACCGGGCAGGCTCCCTTAAGTGGTGCACTTAAAGTAACCCTAATTGGTATTGCAGCAGCGGGTGCCGCCTATTTGGTTGCAAGGGCATTTAATCATGCTTTTTAAGCAAAATTTCTTTTCGAAGTAAAATAGAAAATTTTATACCTTTATTATAAAATAAGGTAGCAAATTATTGTATTTAAATTGAGAGTTGCTACAAGTAAATAAAAAAATATGACAGCGCCCAAATACACTTTTTTCGAAAAACTTAATAATTGGATTAAACAATCCATAACCATACGCCTTTTTACCATTGGTATTTTAATTCTTCTACTCCTTATTCCTGTTTCAATGGTTGAGAGTTTGATAAGAGAAAGAGAATCCAGGCAAGAAGAAGCTATTAGAGAAGTTAGTTCGAAATGGGGTGAGCAACAAACTATAACAGGACTTGTGTTAACCGTACCCTACAAAACATATGAAAGGGTTTATGAAAAAGAAGGTTCAGATAAATTTAGATTGGTTGAAACCATAAAATATGCGCATTTTTTACCTGAAGAACTAAACATTAATGGTGACATATCACCTGAAGTGCGATACAGAGGAATTTATGAAGTTATAGTATACAATTCAAAAGTAAATTTGAGCGGCACTTTTTCAACACCAAGTTTTGAAGAATGGAAAATAGAAAAATCAAATATTATTTGGGAAGATGCAACCATTTCATTGGGGTTGTCTGACTTAAGAAGCATTCAAGAGAATATTTCCGTAAAATGGAACGACAAACAATATTTTTTTAATCCCGGGGTAGAGTCGAACGATGTTATACAAAATGGCATAAGTACAAGGCTTGCCATTAACCCTTTAGACTCTGTTGTTACAAAATCTAAATTTTCGCTCAATATAAATTTTAACGGTAGCTCAAGTCTTAATTTTATACCGCTGGGTAAGGTTACCAAAGTCAACATAAAATCTAAATGGAAAAACCCAAGTTTCGATGGGGCTTTTCTTCCTGATAAAAGAGAAATTAGCGCAGATGGCTTTTCAGCAAGTTGGGAGGTTTTACACCTTAACCGTTCTTATCCACAAAGTTTTAGAAGCTCAGTTGAAGGAATTAATGAATCCTCTTTTGGCGTAAACTTAATTGTACCGGTTGACGAGTATCAAAAAAGTATGCGTTCAGCAAAATACGCCGTTATATTTATAACCCTAACTTTTTTAATTTTCTTTTTTGTACAAATTTTAAACGGAATAAAAATTCATCCCATTCAATATATTATAGTGGGTTTGGCTCTGTGTGTGTTTTATACACTGCTAATTGCATTATCCGAACATATAGCTTTTATGTACAGTTATTTAATTTCCAGCGTTTCCATTATTGGTTTAATTACACTTTATGCAAAAGGCATATTTAAAAACAAAACACTAACCCAATTAATTTGCTTGATATTAGTTATACTTTATTTGTTTATCTATTCTATTATACAAATGGAAGACTATGCCTTACTTATGGGCAGTATAGGTTTATTTATTGTTTTAGCCACAATTATGTACCTATCTAGAAAAATAGATTGGTACGCCATAAAAACAAAAGGCATAGAAGAGCCTGAGAGTAATTAATTTACAAATCTTGTCATAGTTTGTATGACATAAGTATCATTTTTTCAACTATTTAGTGCGCCAAATAATTAAATCAATTTTGGTTCAGATTATTAAATAGTTTAATCATGAAAAATTTACACAAAAAAAACCTACTCGCTATTGCCCTATGTTTTATAGTTATTTTAGGATATGGGATAACATCAAACAAACATTTTGCAACAGTTATAGAAAGTGATAAGACTAAAAAAACAACACCAGATACAGTTGGGTATCTTGAGGTTATAGGGAAATTTGACTATAGTGTGCGCAACTTTACCGGTTTTTATGATGTAAAGCTTATAATGGATAACACAGTAATTGCAACCCAAACCTTAAGTATAAAAAAAGGCTTTGGCTTTATATTAGAAAAAGATAAGTTTTACACTATAAAAATTGAAAAGGAAGGATACATTTCGCGAATATTTAGCATTTCTACCAAAGTAGATGGCAGGCTTGATGTAAGAAATACATATCTGTTTAGTTTTGAAACCAGTTTACTACACGAAGATTTAAGTGGACTTTTTGAAGACGACAATATTGATTTTCCGTTTGCGCTTATCAGTTACAACAAAAACTGCGATTGTTTTGAGCATAGTAAAGATTATACCGCTTCTTTAATTCGAAGTATGATTCATAATATAATTTATGGCATTTGATGTGTGGAAATTATTACACATAAATTACTTTATGTGTATGATAAATATCAGCATTTAACGTAAGCATTATCATATAGTTGGTTATACAGATGGCATAGCTTTGAAATAAAAAAAGCATGGAAACCATTCTTATAGCAACCGATTTTTCAGACTCAGCAAATAATGCAGTAGATTACGCCATAGGATTGGCAAAATATTTTGGCTCAAAGCTTATACTGGTAAATGCATATCCTATGCCTTATGCAAGCTTTGAAACAGGCGGCATGCCGGGCGATATGATAGGCGTTATGCAAGAAGCATCAGCCGGCGGTTTACATAATTTGAAAAATAAAATTGAGCAAAACCATAAGCATAATTTTGATATAGAATTTTTTTCTGACATGGGTTTTGCCGACGATGTGATTATTGATGTAGCAAAAAAAACAGATGCCGATTTAATTGTAATGGGAATAATTGGAGATGGAGAAAAAATAAAAACACATTTAATAGGGAGTACCGCTATTAAAGTTGCACGCAATATAGATACTCCTGTTTTTATTATCCCTAATGGGGCAAAATATCACCCCATAAAAAAAATATCGTTTGCTTGTAATTTAGATAAAACAGAAGAAAGCGATTTAATATATATAAGCCGATATTTTGGTAAAGCATTTGATGCCGAATTAGAAGTTATAAATGTAGGGGAGCCTGATGAAGAGTTTAGTGTAGAAAAATCTAAAACCAGCAACGTTATTGAAAAAAAACTTAAAGAAGTGCCTCATAAAAGTGTTTTTCTAGCCGAAAAAAATGTGGGGAAAGCTTTAGAAGATTATTTTAACGAACACCCCACAGATGTTGTTATTGTTAATCCCAGAAAACATAATTTATTTCATAATTTATTTAGCCCTAGTATTTCTAAAGAATTAGCTTTCCACTGCAATTACCCGTTACTTTGTATTCATTAAAAGTTTAATAAAAAAGATTTATGCAAGAAGAAAATAATCCATTTGAAAAACTTACAGACAACCTAAAGGAGTACGCAAACATGCGTTACGATATAGTTACGTTAAAAATAACACAGAAAGCAGCCAACATAGGCTCGCAAACAACCGCTATTCTTTTAATAGGGATTGTGATGAGTTTTTTTTTGTTATTTATAAATATATCGGTTGCTCTATACTTATCTTCTTTATTAGATAGTAGGTATATTGGCTTTTTTATTGTAGCAGGTTTTTACTTTGTGTTAAGTTTAATTTTTATTATCGGAAGAAAAAAACTTATCATCAATCCTTTACGTAACCTTATTGTAAAACAAATTTTAAATGATGAGCATGTCTAAAATACATACGTACGATGAGCTTAGTCTTCGTATAAATCAACTTAACAGTTTAAAAGACGCACAAGAAATTGCATTGAAGAATGATGTTCAGGAATTGTATAAAAGGCTTCAACCAAAAAATATTTTAAAGGAAACCGTTAAAGATTTAGCCAATGACGAAGAATTTAGAGGGAACAGCTTTAAAGCTGCAAAAAGCATGGCTACCGATTTTGTAGTAGGTAGGTTATTTAATAAAAACAGCTCGGTTAAAGGCTTTATAGCAACTATGTTAGTTGAAAAAATTGTGGCGCCTTTAATTGAAAAAAATAAAGGTAAAATAGTTGATTTTGTAGCAAACTTAGTTGCCAAATACAGCGGTAAAAAAGATGAATAAGGCACTTTATCTTACTTCATCATTCTAAAACTGACAAATGTCATTTTTTTATTGAATCCCCCCAGTTAATTTAGCCTTTTACTTCAAAAAAACACTATTACAGTAAAATGTCTAAATTAGAAGTCCAAAATAAACTCCGGATGGAAAGCTTAGACGCCCTATTTGAACACGCTACTGAAGGCATTATTATTGCCAACAAAGAAGGTAAAATAATTAAAGCAAATCCTAGCTCCGAAAAACTTTTTGGTTACGAAAAAGGTGAATTGTTTAATCGGGTTATAGAAGATCTTGTACCTACACGTAATGCACAACATCATGTAAAAAACCGAGAAAATTATAATGCGCATCCACATGCAAGATCTATGGGTAAAAACATGGATTTGTTTGCTAAAAGAAAAGATGGTAGCGAATTTGCCGTTGAAATAAGTCTTTCTTATTATAAAAAAGACGGGGATATGTTTGTTATTGCTTTTATTATAGATATTACCGAACGCAAAAAACACGAAGAGAGTGTAAAAAAACTAAACCAGGATCTTGAGAAGAAAGTAAGAGAGCGTACTAATGTACTGCAAGAAGCTTTGCTGGAGCTAGAAAAATCTAAACAACAATTAAGTGAAGCTTTGGCAAATGAAAAAGAATTAAACGATATGAAATCGAGGTTTGTAACTATGGCCTCGCATGAGTTTAGAACCCCCTTAAGCACTATACTTTCCTCGGTATCGCTTATAGGAAAATATTCGACCGCCAATGATGATGAAAAAAGACAAAAACACGTACAGCGTGTAAAATCTGCCGTTACCAATATGACATTGATACTAAATGATTTTCTTTCCGTAGAGAAATTAGAAGAAGGAAAAATATTTTTACGTAAAGAAGAGATAGATCTAAAAACCATCATTAACGAAGTACTTAATGAAATTAACGGCATTTTAAAGCCCGGACAAAAAGTTGAGTATAAGCATGAAGGAAACACTTATGCACAATTAGATAACCAAATGTTGCATAACATTTTATTGAATTTAATTTCTAACGCTATAAAGTTTTCGCCTGAGGATAAAAACATAGAAGTATATACAAACGTTTCTGACCAAGAGATTATTATTAAAGTAAAAGATCAAGGAATAGGAATTCCTAAAGAAGAACAAGATCATTTATTTGAACGTTTTTTTAGGGCAAAAAACGTAACCAATATACAAGGTACAGGCTTAGGGTTAAATATTGTAGGTAAATATTTAGAGGCCATGAATGGCAAAATTGATTTTATAAGTGAATTAGATAAAGGCACAACGTTTACTGTAACCATTCCTAACAAATAAATAAATTATGAAAACCATATTATTAATAGAAGATAATAAAGATGTACGCGAAAACACATCTGAAATTTTAGAGCTTGCTAATTATAAAGTTGTACAAGCAGAAAACGGAAAGCAAGGTGTAGAAGAAGCGCAAAAACATAAACCCGATTTAATTATCTGCGATATTATGATGCCCGTATTAGATGGTTATGGCGTAATTCATTTACTCAATAAAACACCTGAAACCGCCAGTATACCTTTTATATTTCTTACGGCTAAAAGCGAACGCATGGATTTTCGTAAAGGCATGGAAATGGGTGCCGACGATTATATTTCGAAACCTTTTGATGATATAGAATTATTGAATGCTGTTGAAAGTCGTTTAAAAAAGAATGAAATACTGAAAGCTGAGTTTTCTAAAAATGTAGATGGGTTAAATAAATTTTTTAATGATGTTAGAAAAACCGATGAGCTAAAAAAACTATCGGAAGAAAGACGTATTAAACAGTATAAAAAGAAAGAAACTATTTTTAGCGAGGGCAGCAGTCCCAATTTTTTGTACTTTTTAGCAAAAGGAAAAATAAAAACATTTAAGGCACACGAGTATGGTAAAGAATTAATTACCAACCTGTATAAAGAAGGTGATTTTTTTGGATACACTACTTTGTTAGAAGACAAACCTTACACCGAAACTGCCGAAGCCTTAGAAGATTCTGAAATATGTTTGATACCAAAAGATGATTTCTTTTCGTTAATGTATGGCAGCATACATGTAATGAAAAGTTTTATAAAAATGCTTTCGGATAATATTGCTGATAAAGAAAAACAGTTGATAAATTTAGCTTATAGTTCAGTACGTAAACGTGTTGCAGAGGCCTTATTGTTGCTACAAAGCCGTTATGATAGCAATAAAGATAAAAGCTTTAGCATTTCTATTTCTCGTGAAGATTTAGCTAATATTGTTGGTACAGCTACCGAATCATTAATAAGAACTTTAAGCGATTTTAAAGAAGAAAAACTGGTAGAAATAAAAGGAAGTAATATTACTATTACAAATGTGGAGAAATTGAAAAAACTAAGAGCTTAAGCATTTTTCACAAAATCATTCAAATCTTTACCCTCATCATTTTGCTGTCTTAGTGTCCAATCATCTGTAACGCTTGTTTCAATCCAACTACCTGCCGATTTTCTGAACACTTGCGCTGATAAGCTAAACAGCATTTGAAATGAATTTTCTAAATCAGAAACTTTCATGCTATCTTTTATTTCGAGTGTACCATCGATATGCTTTTTAGCAAATTGCTTTAAGGCAAGATTAGAATTTAGCATATCTTTTTTAGGGCTGCCTTCGTGCGCTTCATGGGCACGTTTAAAAAATTCTAATTTCAAATACGGAAACATAGCATTAAATTCTTGCTGTATGTTTGCTATACTTTTATTGTCATCTATTTTTAGTGTCATATCGTTATATATTTATAATTGTTTAGTTACCACAAGCCACCAATACTATCTGCGCCCATATTTTCCTCATGTATTTCAGGTGGAATTGATAATACCGGAATCAAAGAATCGTTTATTAATTGGTGTGCATAAGTGCCTAAAATAAAGCGGGAAAATTCAGCATTTTGATCAGACATGGTTATAATTAAATCGGCTTTTTTACTTTTTGCGTAAGTCAATGTATTTTTTGCTTTATTTGGTGTTACTCTAATATCAGTAGTACATACAATTTTTTTCGCTTTAGCCAGTTTTTCTATTTGTGGTAATATAACCTCTAATTTAAATTTATGCTCCTTATCATTTTTAGATAACAAACCAAGCAAATGTAAATGCGCGCCAAACTTAGCCGCCAGTTGTATAGCTATATTTACTTTTTGTCTTGAGTGTTCCGATAAGTCTATCGGCAAAACAATATTTTTGTACCCAAGTTTAGGAGAAATAGTGCGTACAGTCATAACCGGAACAGAAGACTTAGTAAGCAAGCGGTACGAATTGCTGCCCAAAAACAAATCATTACCCGAGTCGCCACCCTGAGTTCCCATAATAATCATGCCTGCTTTTAACTTCTTGGCCATTTTTACAATTTCGGAAGTTATGTTTCCCATAGAGGTAACAGGTGTAACAACTATACCATATTCTTTCCTTATGCCTTCTGCCATATTTTTAAGCTTACTTTCAATATAATCTGTAATTACAGAAATATCTTTAAGTTTTAGTGCCGGCATTATTATATCCAGCAGTTCGGCTTTTTTCTGAACATGAAGCAATAAAAGTTCTCCTTTTGTAAGTTTTGCCAAAAATGCTCCATGACTTATGGCGCGTACACCTACTTGTGAAAAGTCTACCGGAATTATAATTTTGCTTGTGTTTAAGTTTATCATATATATAGTGTTTAAATTATTCGTGAATGGCCATTACGGGGACTTTTGCACTAAAAGCAATTTGACGTGTGTTTGATTCTGCAAAAAGATTATAAAATAAAGAGTGTTTCCTACTAATAATTATTATTAAATCAACATTGTTTTCCTGAGTAAATTGCCTTATACCTTTTTCTAAATCTCTTGCTGGAAATTCTTCTATTTTATGGTTTATATTATTAAGCTTAATTGCTTTTTTTACGGGTTCAAATACTTCATCTTTTGTTCTGCAATGCAGTACACTAACTTTTGGTTTTATAGCTTTAATAAGAAATTCAAATTCTTTTAAAGAAGATAGATGCAGTTTTTCACTATTATCTACCGCTAAAACAGCATGTTTAATTGTATGTTTTTTAAACTGCTCGGGTACAATAATAACCGGCGCATTTAATTTACCTGCTATATCAACTCCATGGCTGCCGTATATCGCTTTATAAAAACGATTTTTTTCTGCCAAACCCATTACTATTAGTTTTACTTGATGATGCTCCGTAAATTTTTTTATTTCTTTTTTGAATGAACCTGAGTTTACAAAAGTTGTTATTTCCATTTTAGGAAATGATGCCTTCAAATCTTCCAGTTGTTTTTTTGCTCGGTGTTCATTTTTTCTTCTTTCTTTATAGGTTTCCAGCAAAAAAAGACCGCTATTAGCATGTATCCACGATATGTCTAGTAAGTTAAACAACACCAACCTACATTTATACCTGTCAGCTAACATGGCTGCATAAGCGCAGGCGTTTAATGATGATTTGGTAAAATCTGTTCCAGCTACAATTGTTTGCATGTTTTATTTATTTAATGTTTAAAAAATAATCAAGCGCAATTTTAGTATACTCATTAGGTAAAAAAAGCAAAAAACCAACTAGCAATAAACGCGGAAACACATACTGCATATCCCACATAGGGCGAATAATAGAAAAAGCAAAACATACTAATACTAAATCAAAACCAAGTGCCAATAAAGCATAATTTGTAAATAGTCCTATTATTAAAAGTGCGCCACCTATAAGTTCAATAAAACTGGTGCAATAAGTAATTATTATTACCATTGGTTTGTGTATATGCAGATGTTCAGCTTCTTCTAAAAAATTATCTACCACGCCGCTGATTTTAACTTTAAAAACCTTATCGTATCCCTGAAAAAAGAAAAGAATTCCGGCAAACATTCGGATAAGGCATTCAGTTATTTCTAATTTATACGTTAACATACTTTTTTTACAAAGGTGCTACATACAGGCTTTCTAAAGTATGACAAAAGTCAGGTTGGTTTATGATACTTGTTAGTGAAATATGTATGAGTTAACCACACCTTTGTAAAAAATAAATAATATGAAAACAACCATTTACAGTCAGCATTACGAGCATACAGAATGGCTCAATAAATTATCTTTTTACGTGGACGAGATTTCAGTAATGCAAAAACGCATTGAAGAAATAGCGAAAAAAAACACGGCCAAAGAAGTGAAAATTAAAATAGAGCATTTTCAAAATCAATTTCTAATTCAGAAAAATAATATAGATGCTCTTAAACGTCATATTAAGGATGATGAAAAGCTTTTAAAAGATAACATCATGAAAAATGAAACAGCCGTTGATCACAGAAAAATTGAAGACCATCTTGCCGAAAGAGAAGATGTAGAGGTTTTTGAAACCAATTTTAATAACCTACGCAAAGAATTCAATCTTTTTTTAGCAGAGTGGATGTAGCGATTTTATTAAAACAGTTTAAAGCCGGAATTTATCCGGTTTTTTTATTCAATCATTTATACGAACTGATATTTATCAGGTGCCAAAAATGACCTTGGTCATTTTAATTTCCATGTTCAGACAATAATTTTATTTTCAATAAAAATAAAAACTATGTCAACACTAACAAAAACCTACACTAATCAAAACACAAGCTCAACAAGTTTAAGTGAGCGTTACAACAAACTAATAGATAAACTTCAGTTTAGTTACTTCGGTTTAATCTCAATGACCATACTAATTGGTAGCATGATAGGAGGCATATCAGCCATGTATATATTTAAGAATAATGCGCCTATGTGGCAATTTATCCTCTGTATTGGTTTTTCTACCATGAATAATGTGTTTGCCATATCTCAGGCTCCGGTTAAATGGGTTTTCAACACTTTTGTACTAACAGTACTTGTAAATGTCTTACTTATTTTAATTAATATTATTTAAAAAAATCTAAGCTAAAAATGCCTTTCAATTGAAAGGCGTTTTTAGCTTCTGCTTTATTTATACAAAATAAATCAATTATAAAGTTATAACTCAGTATGCGGGTAACGGATATTGTATTTTTCTAGTTCCTTTACAATGTCACGCAAAATATAATAGTTTTTGTACCATTTTTTATCTGCCGGAACTATTTGCCAGGTTATATCTTCAGAACAACGCTCAAATACAAATTCATAAGCTTTTTTATATTCATTGTGTTTAGCAATGGCAATAATGTCTTCTTTTTGATATTTCCAACGTTTATGCTCATCTGTTTTTCGGTCTTTCAACCTTTTTACTTGTTCATTGTGTGATACATGCAGGTAAAATTTAAAAACAATTGTATTGTCGTTTACCAAACCTCGTTCAAAGGCATTTATTTCTTCGCAGCGTGCTATTAGTATATCACGAGTGAGAGATTTATCTATTAACGGCATCAAAATACTTTCGTAATGTGAACGATTAAATAACTGAATCATTCCTTTTTCGGGACATGCTTTAACAACGCGCCATAAAAAATGATGCAGGTTTTCTTCCTGAGTTGGTACTTTAAATGATTTTACATTACAACCCGCGGGATTAATGCCTGAGAACACATGCTTAACAGCACTGTCTTTTCCCGATGTATCCATGCCTTGCAGTATAATTAAAACAGCATACTTGCGCTGGGCATATAATTTATTTTGTATAGTACTTAATTTTTCTATTAAGCGTACAATTTCTTTTTTAGCTTTTGCTTCCGTAATTTTTTCGGTAGGTGAGGTTAAAATGCCATTTAATTTTATTGGGTTCTTCATATATAAATATTCCTCAAATTTTGTCAGAGTCTTTGTATTTCATTTAGTTTAAGCAAACTTCTCTAGTAAATTGTAAAAATTTACGTTACTGTTTATACTACTTGCGTTTGTATTTTCTTTTAAAAATGAACTCAATAAATCGCCGTAAATATGTGGTTTTTTTTTCCACATAAAAATCAGGCTCTTTTTTATCAACAAGTTTCACCAAGTGCTCATATTGCTCTTTGCTTAATGTAGGGGTGGCCGGCTGCATGTTATGGTTTTATGTTAAAAAATTAATCTTTCTACGGCATAATCAGTTGGATTATCTGATTTATTGCGTTTATGATGATATATCATAAGTGGTGTTCTTAAATAGAATGCCATAACTTTTGTTATACTTTTTCCGAATAACTTATCCATCAAATTGCGGTAATGAGCAGACATAACCAACATATCTACATCTTTTTCTTCTTCCATATAACCTTCCAGCCTTTCTTCAATACTGTGACCTAAAAGGGTTTTAAAAGACATTTTTTCGTACACTATGTTTTTAGTTACTATTTCCTTAAATTTTTCCATTCTTTTTTTCTCATGTTCAGCATCTTCTTCTAATAAGGATACGTGAACTACTTGTATATATGCATCAAATAATTTAGCTATGCCGACCAAATTTTGCAAACAGTCTATATCGCTATTTAAATAGGTTGTTGCATAAACAATGGTTTTTATATCCGGATGTATATTATTTTCGGGAATAGCAATAACCGGACATGGCGCTTTTTCAATAACTTTTGATGAGTTTGTTCCGAAAATTTGTCGCTCCAACATACCAGTAGCCCCGGTAGTTCCCATAACTATTAAATCCACATCGTGTTCTTTAGCAGTAGCGAGTATAGCATCAACCGTTAAATTTTGACTACTTATACACTCAATAGGATGTTTAGCATGATGAGAAACTTTATTGTACAAAGTTTTTAATTGTTTGTTTGATTTGGCCTTAGCTTCTTCAATTTCTTTTTCAATAATGTTTACCGGCACGTAGGCATTTGTATAATCAAGATGAAAAGAGTGTAGCAAAATAATTTTTGCATGTGTTTTTTCTGCCAAATTAATGGCACAGTGCAATGCATTTTCTGCATTTTTAGAAAAGTCGGTGGGCACTAAAATGGTTTTCATATGGTTTTATTTTAATTATTTTGATTCGTAAAAAACGGGGTCACCGTTAATTGAGGCAATATCTGTTTTAAACCTTTCTAATAAATTTCGTTCCGTATCTGTAACAGGGGGAAATGCCTTAGCAATTTTTTCCATAACAATAGTAAAAGTTGCTTTTAACTCAGGGCTTAAATAGTGGCTATTGGCTTTAATGGTTTGCATAGCATTGTTATACATCATTTCTATATCAACCTGCTTATCCTTATCCAGTATTTGAAAAATTATGTCCGACACATCAAAATCGTAATCTTTACGGCGAATTTCAGCCGCAATTATATCATGAAATTTTTGCCGTTCTTCTTTTTGAACTTTTCCGTCAATGGCAGCTATGGCATAGGCAAGTTCGCCTAGGGCATAATGTAAATTTTCAAGTGATGTCATCATTCTATTTGTTTTTTAATTGTGTTAATTTTTGCCGGCACTCATTAAGCATTCGTTTTCAAATTTTTCTGTAACAATAACACCCACATCTATATTAAATGTAGGTTTGCTATATAAAAATGTATTTGCCGGTATTTTAGCCGTAAAGCCATCCATGCCATAATGTACAAGAGGGCAACTCAAAGTTGCTTGTCCGTTATAAAAAAATTCAACATTTCCGCTCACATTATTGTTACTAATTGCGTTTGTATCTCTATCAAATAAGTAAGCCTCAATATGGTCATCACAGCCAAACAATTCTATCTTGTAATTGCCAGCTGTTTTCAATCTCCCGCCATGAGGCCCAAAGCCATTTTGCTGAGCACTTACTATTTGTGTGCAAAAAGTGAGTACGGTGATTATTTTAATAATTGCTTTCATTTTATAACAAAGAAAACCTCTTTTTAAGCCTTTTAGTATGACCTTGGTCATGTATAAGGTTGATTTATGTTGTTTTAGTTATTTAATTAATGTTTCAAAGGTTAATTTAATGCCCCTTTAAAGTATTATATAATTATATGCCACTGTTACATGTTTTACATGTTTTTATTTGGCTTACCTTTTAATTTATTATTCTGCAATCTTCACCACAATAATAATATGCATAAAACATACCACTTTAAATACAAAACGAAATTATCTAGGTTGCAAGGAATTATTTATAACATAAGCCAGTTATTAGTATGACATTTTATTACAGACTGGTATGCAGTAAATGCGAACCAATAAAAAAGTTGTCTGAATTAAATCGAAGAATATGCGATAAATGTAACATTCTTTCATAAGTGTATAACACATCCTTAATTCTGTTTATTCATCTTTGTTCTACAATTATTAAAAAGCAAATATGAAAACAATTGAACTAAAATCCACAACTGTACAATTAAGGGATGATGGCATTATGCATATTCATATTAAAGAAGGAAATGAGATGCAATTAGAAGATGCAATTCAAGTAGTTGAAACCATGGGGAAACTTGGCAACAAACAAAAATTCCCTGTTTTAATAGATTGCGAAGCATTTGCTACCATTGATAAAGATGTAAGAATATTTTCGGCAAGTAAAGAAGCAAATATATACACCTCGGCAGATGCAGTGGCTTATCACTCTTTTGCTCATAAACTTTTGGCCGACTTTTATGTTAATCACAACAAACCTTCTATTCCAACTAAAATTTTTTTAGATAACGAGCCCGCCATTGCTTGGTTAAAAACATTTTTAAAAGAAAAAGTTGGTTATCAGAATTAAATTTTAAAATATGTGATACATGTAAGATTTCTTTTTTAGCATGTAACAGTTTTAGTTTCCCCACTCTCATCTTTGCATATATTACTATTTGTACAAATTACTGGTCACTAACAATAGATTTAAGACGATATTTTAAACCATTCGTTAATTCAGATAACATACTGGCTCTTTGGAGTTACAACTGGTTCACGTTTAACGGCAATGTCCCTTATCTCAATTTACCTAGTAGAGCTTGGGACGCTTATTCAAATATGGGTAGGGGCTATATACAAAGTAGATTTAGAGGTAAAAATTTATTGTATGTAGAAACAGAGTATCGTTTCAGTATAACTCGTAATGGTTTTCTAGGTGGCGTAGTGTTTGCCAATGCTCAATCAGTTACCGATTGGCCTAGCAATAAATTTCAAACTATTTATCCGGCAGTTGGCACAGGCATTCGTATAAAAATAAATAAACATTCCAACACTAATGTATGTATTGATTATGCTTTTGGTTTAAACGGTTCTAATGGTCTATTTATCAATTTAGGAGAAGTGTTTTAGTAATCTGTATGAAAATAGAGTTAAAAGCCCCTTTTTACGCGAAAATGTCACTGGTTTTTATAGGCTTATTTGCCTTTATAAGTATGTTGTGCATTGCACAACGAATTATTGTGCCTATAATTTATGCCACCATTATTGCTATTGTATTGAGCCCAGTTGTGGATTTTTTTACCCAAAAAAAATGAACAGGATAGTTGCTATTGCCATTACGGTTTTGTTAGGATGTCTAGCTACTATACTTTTTATTATTTTATTATCCGAACAAGTAATTCAATTTGGCGATTCATTTGGTAAACTAGTAGTAAGCTTTCAACATTTATTAGAACAATCCGTCGCATGGGTTTCTGCTAATTTTAATATTAGTCCACGAAAAATAAATTTATGGCTCGCGGCAAAAAATATCGAAATTTTAAATGGAACCGTTTCACTTATCGAGCAAACTATTATAAACACAGGAAGCGTACTTATTGTTTTAGTTCTGATACCTGTATACATTTTTATGATACTGTTTTACCAACCATTATTGTTAGAGTTTATACATAAAATTTTTAATGCTAATGTACATGCAGATGTGAACGAAGTACTAAGGGCTACAAAAAAAATCATTAGGAGTTATTTAATCGGACTTTTAATCGAAGGTTTAATAGTAGCCACTTTAAACTCCGTTAGCTTATTAATAATTGGAATTGATTACGCCATTTTGTTGGGATTTATTGGTGCCATACTAAATGTTATACCCTATATTGGAGGTATACTGGGTGTAGCGTTGCCAATGCTTATAGCCTTGGCTACTAAATCTCCAAGTTATATGTTGTTGGTAATGGCGGCCTACATACTTATTCAATTTATCGATAATCATTATTTAATTCCAAAAATTGTTGCCTCTAAAGTAAAAATTAACGCCTTGGTATCAGTTATTGTTGTGCTACTTGGAGGTGCTTTATGGGGAGTGCCGGGCATGTTTCTTTCAATTCCCTTAACAGCTATTATAAAAGTCATTTTCGATCACATCGAACCTTTAAAGCCTTGGGGGTTTCTACTTGGAAATAATATTCCGTCAGTATCAAAACCATTGTTCACAAAAAAATAAAATCTAAACTTAAAAAATAAATAAATATGAAAACACAAATCGGAATTTCCGACAAAAATTTAAAAAACTCTGCTGATGTTTTAGCTATTGTTCTATCAAACGAAATGACACTATACACAAAAACCAGAAAATTTCATTGGAACGTTACCGGAGAAAGTTTTATGGAACTGCATAAATTATTTGAAGGGCAGTATAAAGAGTTAGAAGAAGCCATTGATGAAGTAGCCGAACGTATTGGGAAATTAGGACACAAAACTATTGGCACCATGCAAGAGTTTTCAAGATTAACCATTATTAAAGAACACCCAGGAAAATATGATTCCTCTAAAGAGATGCTAAAAGAATTACTTAAAGACCACGAGACCATTATTATTGAATTACGTAAAGATATTAGTGATTGTGCCGAAAAAAATAAAGATGCCGGTACAGCCGATTTTTTAACTGGCTTGATGGAACACCATGAAACAACTGCATGGATACTTAGAAGATACTTAAACTAATATTTTAATAAAAAGAGATGGCCATAAATTTAAAAATAGAGAACAAAGCAGTAGCAGAGAAGATGGCTAAGCTTGCAGAACATTCGCATGTGAAGGCATTAAAGGGCTTTTTTATTGAGGTGGCTGACATGACTATGTTTACGTTTCGTTTTTTTAAAGAAGCAGTTAAACCCAGGTACGAGTTTAAAGAACTTATCAGGCAAGCGTATTTGATAGGTTACAAATCGTTTCCATTGGTGGCCATTACCGGATTAATTATGGGGCTGGTGCTAACTATACAATCGCGACCAACACTTGCCGAATTTGGCGCCGAATCTTGGCTACCCGCTATGGTAGCGGTTTCGATTGTTAGAGAAATTGGGCCTGTAATTACTGCTTTAATTTTTGCGGGTAAAGTTGGTTCGGGCATTGGTGCCGAATTAGCATCGATGAAAGTAACCGAGCAAATTGATGCCATGGAAGTATCAGGCATAAACCCCTTTAAATATTTAGTAGTTACACGCATTGCGGCCGCTACATTTATGTTGCCTGTGTTGGTTATTGCGTCAGATGCTATTTCGATGTACGGCGCTTACATAGGTGTAAATTTAAAAGGAGATGTTACATTTCATTTATTTTTTTTAGAAGTGTTTGATAAACTAACTTTTTCAGATGTTTTTCCGGCATTAATTAAAACCGTGTTTTTTGGATTTGCTGTTGGGTTAATTGGTTGTTTTAAAGGCTACAATGCCGATAAGGGAACTGAAGGAGTGGGTAAATCGGCTAATGCGGCAGTCGTTTACGGATCGTTAATGGTATTTGTAATAGATATGATAGCAGTACAAATAACCAGTCTTTTTAACGCGTAGAAAAAAATGGAAACAGTTGTAGAAATAGAACACTTAAAAAAATCATTTGGCACTAAAGAAGTGCTTAGGGATATTAGTTTAAAAATTGAGAAGGGAGAAAACCTTGTAGTATTGGGTAAATCGGGAAGCGGCAAATCAGTACTTATAAAATGTTTAATTGGCTTACTTGAACCCGATGATGGCAAGGTAATTTTGCTCGAAAAAAATGTAGCTGACTTGAATGACGAAGATTTAAATGCCTTAAGAAAAAAAGTTGGATTTTTATTTCAGAGTGCTGCCTTATACGATTCGATGACGGTACGAGAAAATCTCGAATTTCCCTTACGCGATTTAAAGAAAAAAGATCAAGGAGAAATAGATGCTCTTGTACTAGAAACTTTAAAAAGTGTTGGATTAGAAGATTCGATTGATAAAATGCCATCCGAGCTTTCGGGCGGCATGAGGAAACGAGTTGGACTTGCACGTACTTTAATATTAAAGCCCGAAATTATATTATATGATGAGCCTACCACAGGCTTAGACCCCATAACATCAAAAGAAATTAGCCAGCTGATTTTAGATGTGCAAAAAAAATACAATGCAGCATCTATTATTATTACACATGATATAGAATGTGCACGCATCACTGCAAATCGTATGATTGTTATTAAAGAAGGAGAGTGCACGGCCGAAGGAACTTTTAAAGAATTATCAGAATCAAAAGACGAATGGGTAAACTCATTTTTTAAATAACATATAAAAAAGATTTTATGAAAAAAACAACAGGAAATAAAGTAAAGCTCGGGATTTTTGTTTCGGCAAGTGCAGTTTTACTTATTGCAGGCATCTATTTTATAGGGCAAAGGCAACAGCTATTTAATAACACATTTACTGTAAGTGGCATTTTTAAGGATATAAATGGACTTGAAGTTGGAAACAATGTGCGGTTTGCCGGCATTAACGTAGGAGTAGTTGAAGACATACAGCAAATAACTGACTCAACGGTAAAAGTTGATATGATAATTAGAGATGAAACAAGAAAGTTTATGAAGAAAAATGTCAAAGCTATAATTGGTTCAGATGGATTGATGGGAAATCAAATTGTAACTATAATACCAGGCCCGGGAATAAAAGGAGCAAAACCCGTAGATGATAATGATATTATTGCAACGGCTAAAACTGTAAGCATGGATGAGATTTTAGGGAAGATAAAAGTAACTGCAGACAATGCAGCAGTTATAACTACCGACCTTGCAGCTGTTATAGATAACATACGTGCCGGAAAAGGAACTATAGGAAAATTATTAATGGATAGCACTATGGCCGGAACCGTTAATGATGCCATGGTTAACATTAAGCAAGGTGCAGGTGGGTTTAAGCAAAATATGACTGCGGCTAGTCATAATTTTTTATTAAGAGGTTTTTTTAAGAAAAAGGAAAATGCAGCTCAGGATAAAGTAGACGAAAAAAACAAATCCGCAGAAAAAGACAAGAAAGAAAAGGATAAAGCAGTTGAAAAAGATAAAAAGTAAAAACACACATTGACCATTAGTATGACTACTATTTAAATATAACAAAAATGAAACCTCTACTCGCGGTAATAAGTATTGCAATAAACATTAATTTTTATGGGCAAACAGCAAAAAAATATTACGAATCAGGAAATATTAAATATAACTTAAAAGATTATAAAGGTGCTATTGCAGATTTTAGCAAATCAATTGAATTGGACCCCACTAATGCTAAGGTTTATTATAGTCGCGGTAATTCCGAATATTTGTCTGGAGATTTTAAAGCCTCTTTGCAAGATAACACTAAAGCTATTGAGTTAAATTTAAATGATGAAAGAGCTTTTTATAATAGAGGAGCAAGTGAATATGAATTACAGGACTATAAAGGCTCTATTTTAGATTACACCAAAGCAATAGAATTAAATCCAAAATATGCTAAGGCATATACTAAAAGAGGAAACTCAAAAGCCATATTAGGGGATTATCAAGAGGCTATACTAGATTATAACAAAGCAATCGAATTAAATCCTGCGGATGCAAGTTACTATTACAACAGAGGGGATGCCGAAGCTAAGATAGAAGATTATAAAAAAGCTGAACTTGATTATAGCAGGGTTATTGAATTAACTCCAAAAGATGGTAGCGCTTATGTTAACAGAGGTTTATGCAAAGATAAACTAGCTGATAAAAAAGGTGCCTGCGCAGATTGGTTAAAGTCGAGCGAGCTAGGAAATATGGATGCTAGTGATTTGATAAGTAAATTTTGCAAATAAAGAATAATATGTCGAAAATGATGTACTGAATATGCTTTATATTCTCAAGGAATGAAAAATAAAATATTAAGTGTTTTAATTAGTATCATGTTTTTTATATCATGCATTGTACAGTCACCGAAGTACACTACACTTGAAAAAGTAATTTCTTTACAAATTGGCATGTCAAAAACTGAAGTTGAAGATATACTGGGAGTTAAACCGTACAACCTTAAGGCATATACAGATACTAGTAATGTCTTTATTTATGTGTATCGGGTAAACGACCGAAAAACACTTTCTTTTGATACTAAAGCTACAAATGGAAGAAAATCTAAAGGAAAATATGTGCAATTGGCTGTTGCTTACTCAAAAAAAGGTAATGTAATAAACATAGAATCATGTAATATGTGTCCGGATAACTTAGTAAATATTAATAAAATTGATTTTATGCAAATATTTACGTTTGTTACTATCACATTACCTGTGATATTAATTTATATCGGGTTAAAAAAATAAAAACTATTCTTCGTATACCAAAATAAAAAAAATATTGTTTTTTCAGTACTATTATTGCTATTTTATTTGTTTCGCCTATTGCAAAATATTTAGCTGAAAAGTATGATATAAAATTTCAGACAGATAAGTTACATTAATAAAAATTTGGTATTGTAAATTATTTTATTGCACCGTTGCTACCCAAACTATAGAAGGATATATAGTTAGCTTAAAGTACTTCCCACAAGTAAAAGTAATGTAGCCCAATTTATATTTTTTTTGTTATAAAGTATATTTAAAACCGGTCTAATCGATATTAAATTAACTAAGAGATGCGGAGGAATATTAAAAATCCTTATCTTCAAATCTAATTTAAAACAAGGTGAAGATACTGCTTATTGAAGATGAACAAGCTGTTGCGGGTTTTATTAAAAAAGGCTTTGAAAGCGAGGGTTTCCTCTTGGATATAGCTTACGACGGGCAAACAGGTCAAATGTTTTTTCTCAAGAATAGTTACGATGTAATAATTTTAGATGTAAACCTACCTGTTATGAATGGTTTTGAACTCTGTAAATTATTCAAACAACAAAATAATCAAATCCCAATCATTATGCTAACAGCATTTGATAGCATTGATAATAAAACCACCGGATTTGAGGCAGGAGCCGACGATTATTTGGTAAAACCATTTGAGTTTAAAGAATTATTACTTAGGGTAAAAGCTTTAACGCGCAGAAACTTAAATGAAGATAAAAGAGTGCTAACTCTGGCTGATTTAGAGTTAAATATTTCGGCAAAAAGTGTTTTTCGTGATGGTAAACGAATTGATTTAACGGCAAGAGAATATAGTTTACTTGAGTATCTAATGCTAAATAAAGGAAGAATTATTAGTCGGGTTGATATAGCAGAAAAAGTTTGGGATTTGAATTTTGATACAAATACAAATGTTATTGATGTTTATGTTAATTATCTAAGAAAAAAAATAGATAAAGATTTCTCGCCTAAATTACTTCATACCGTAGTTGGAATGGGTTATGTATTAAGGGAATAAGTATGCTGATAAAAAATAAAATTATATTAGGGTTTGTACTTTTGTCAGGAGTTTTAATGATATTATTCTCTGTTTACATTTATATTATATATGAAAACAATAGAGAGAAAACTTTTTACGACAGATTACAACACAAAATTCAATCTACAATAGAAATCTATGACAAGCACGATACACTTTCTGAAAAAGTAATTACATCTATTCCCGAACAATCCGAATATGTTTTTAATCATAATAAAGAGAAAATATTTTTCATAAACCCAATAGACGATTATAATTTCGATAACACTTTCTTTCAAAACCTAGATATAAAAGAGGGATATCGTTTCCATTATAAATCAATTGGTGACCAACATGAAAAAGACGGATTGGCAATTACTTTTTTTAACGAAGGAATAAAAAAATATGCTGTTATAACTGCCTATAATCAAGATGGATTTGAAATGCTTTATAGTTTAAAATCTATACTGATATATGGCAATGTTATTTTGATTTTCTTGATAGCTATATCAGGTTATTTACTTTCTTATGTGGCATTAAAACCATTAAATAAATTGGTACACGAAATCGAGTCCATTAATCCAAATAATTTAAATGTAAAACTAATCGAGAGAAAAAACAATGATGAAGTTGCTATTGTAGCAGGTTCGTTTAACGGATTACTTTCAAAAATTAACGCCTTAGTAGAAACTCAACGTTCTTTTATTTCATATGCCTCACACGAATTACGGACACCACTAGCCGCTATTTCGGGTATACTCGAAACGTCTGTAAAATATGATAAAGATGTTGAAAACATTAAAAATAGTTCAGAGCAAGCATATAAAGAATTGAGCAAGGTAATTTTATTAACAAACGAGTTACTTCAACTTGCAAAAATTGAAAGCATTGATTCGCAGATAAAATTAGTGCCTGTTAGCTTACCTGAGCTTGTAATAGATGTAATTGATTATTATAAAAATAGAAATAAAAGTCAAGAATTTGACCTCTTTATATCAGACGGATATGCAATTGAAAGTAATAATATTACTGTTTTAGGAAATGAAGATTTATTAAAGACAGCCATAAGCAATATTATAGATAATGCCATTAAATATTCTGATAGTAAAAAAATATTCCTGCGAATAGAAATGAACACAAGTGAGGAAATTAAAATGAGTATAATTGATAAAGGCATTGGCATTGAAAGAGCAGATATAGATATTATTTATAATCCAATGACCCGAGGAATAAATACAGGAGCTAAAGAAGGCTACGGCTTGGGCTTAACTCTTACAAAAAAAATTATCGACATTCATAAAGGAAGAATAGAAATAAAATCGAAACCTAAATTGGGAACTGAAGTAAGTATATTTTTACTAACTCATAACCATTTGTAATATAGTAAGTTAACTTTTTGTGTAAGCTAAAATGTAATCCCATCTTAATTCTTTTTTAATCTCATTTTAATGTGTGGCATGTTTCTTTATAGCAGAATTTAAGCATCAATTTATAAAGCATTATGTACACACAAAAAAACAGGCTCACTATTAGTTTGCTCATTCTATTCTTGACTATTGCAAATGGCACTTTTGCGCAGAAAAAAAATAAATCCACTGCAGTAGATACTACTAAAATTAATTTGCAAACAGCTTTAGACACAGCTGTGGCAAGATATCCTCTTATTAGAGCTGCATTAGCTGAAAAAAAGAGTGTTAATGAGCAAGCAAAATCAAGTCATACAGCCTACCTACCTTCACTTCAATTACAGGAGCAATTAACTTACGGAACCGTTAACAGTTTAGCAGGGCAGTATTATTCAAATGAAGGAGCCGCCATATCCACATCAGGCGGTATAAATCCGGCACAAAACTGGAATGCCGTTTCTTCACAATTTACTACAGCAGTTTTAACCGGACCCATATTTGCTTTCGGAAAAATAAATGCAAACATTAAAGAAAAAGAAGCCCAATTAAAAATCGCCGATGCCGAATATCAAAACGAAATTTTCCAGCATAAAATAAAAGTAACTGAAGCCTATTTGTATTTATTAGTTTATCAAAAACTACGCGTTGCACAAGCTCAGAATTTAAAAAGAGCCAGTGATATTAATAAACTTATTAAAGCTTCGGTATCAAGTGGTTTAAAACCGGGAGTTGATTCTTCCTATTCTGCAGCCGAGCAATCAAAAGCTCATATTACTTATTTGGCCAGTTTACGCGATGAAAAAACCTGGCAAATTAAATTTGGAGAATTTATTGGAATGCCTAATACTTATTTTATAGCAGATAGCATGGTGTTTAATTCTTCTTTGCCTGATGTTGATGTAGCACAAAACACTACTAATAACAATCCACTAATTGCTATTTATAAAAACAAAATAGAAAGCGATTTATTTTCTGCAAAAACTATAAAAAGGTCTTATTTGCCTACATTAAAATATTTAGTTGCCGGCTCGGCAAGAGGGTCGGGCTTATCTAATACAGGAATTTATTCTTCTAATTTTTCTGAAGGAGTACAGTTCAGTCGATACAACTATATAGTGGGGGCTTATTTCCTTTGGAATGTGACAGATATTTTTAGGATAACCCACAATTATAAAAGTAGTATGTATCAAGTACAAAAAGATAATGCTTTATTAGACGAAACAAGATTAAAGTTGAATAGTCAACTTGAAAATGCCAATGTTCAATTAAGTCTTGCTATTGAACAGGCTAAGGAGGCTCCCATACAATTAAATGCGGCTTCAGCTGGTTTCAATCAATCAAAAGCACGTTACGAAAGTGGACTTGGAAATCTTTTAGAGTTAAGTCAAAACTTATACATTTTGGCAAGAGCTGAAGCTGATTATTCAATTACGTATAACAACACTTGGCGATCCTTACTATCTATCGCTGCATCAACAGGTGATATTAATTTGTTTTTAAACTCAATTAAAACCAAGTAACCAAAAATGAAAAATTTTCTTTCAACAGCTTTATCACGACCCATTGCCATTGTAGTTGCTATTATGGGGTTAGTGATATTTTCATTACTGGCTCTATTCAATATTCCTATAGATATATTTCCTAAACTTAATTTACCAACTATATACATAGCCCAGCCGTATGGCGGCATGACACCACAACAGATGGAGGGGTTTATAGCTACACGCTATCAAAATCAAATGCTTTACGTATCGGGCATAAAAGACATTGAAGTAAAAAACATTCAGGGGCTTTGTTTAGTAAAATGTACTTTTTATGAAAATGTAAATATGGCGCAGGCTGCGGGGGAAGTAGCAAATCAGGTGAGTAGAGTTATGAGCTACATGCCCCCCGGCACTGTGCCGCCAACTGTAGTACGTTTTGATGCGTCTAGTTTACCAATTGGTCAATTGGTGTTTAGTAGCAAAAAGGCTACACTAAACGAAATGCAAGATTTGGCATCTACCAAAATACGCCCGCTGTTTTCACAAATACCGGGTGCATCTGCACCACCGCCTTTTGGCGGAAATGAAAGAACTGTTGTTGTTAGAGTTGACCCCGAAAGAATGAAGGGTTATGAATTAACCCCTGATGAAATTGTATTAGCTGTAACAAAAAATAATCAAATATCTCCGGCCGGAAATTTACGTGTAGGAGATTATACGTTGATGACACCATCTAATACAACTATTGATAAGGTAGAAGAATTTTTAAACATTCCTTTAAGAAGAGGAGCAGGTACTACTGTTTTTCTTCGTGATGTTGCAACCATAGAAGATGCTTCGGATGTAACAGTTGGTTATGCCTTAGTAAACGGCAAACGTTCGGTTTATATACCCGTAACTAAAACAGCAGATGCTAGTACTATGGATGTAGTAAATGCTTTGAAGGCAAAGTTACCTGAAATGAAATCCTTGTTACCCGACTATGTTAATCTTAGTTATGAGTTTGACCAATCAGTCTATGTAAAAAACTCAGTAAATAGTTTGGCTACCGAAGGCATAATTGGTGCATTACTTACAGGCTTAATGGTGTTTTTATTTTTACGTGATATACGAAGTTCATTAATTGTGGTTATAACTATTCCGGTATCAATTATGGGCTCGGTTATGTTATTAAATCTTGCAGAGCAAACCATTAACATTATGACCTTATCTGGTCTGGCATTAGCTATTGGTATTTTGGTTGACCAAGCAACCGTAACTATTGAAAATATACATCAGCATTTAGAAATGGGTAAAACCAAAGCCCGGGCTATTTATGATGGTTGTAAAGAAGTTGCCTTTCCTAACTTATTAATTACCCTTTGTATACTGGCTGTGTTTGCACCTGCATTTTTAATGAACGGTGTGCCACGCGGTATGTTTCTGCCTCTATCATTAGCCGTAGGTTTTTCTATGATAGTTTCTTACTTATTATCGCAAACATTAGTTCCGGTGCTTTGTAACTGGTGGTTAAAAGGGCACGAGAAACATACACCTCATGAAATGAAAATTTTAAATGATTTAACTAAAAAGGAAGAAAAAACAACAGAAAAATATGAACGCAAACATCAGCAAAAAGTAGGTGGCTTTGAAAGATTTAAAATTGCCTATTTAAAACTGTTGGATAAATATTTATTAAACAGAAAAAAAGTAATTGTAATTTATTTGGTGGCAAGTTTCTCCATTGTAATTGTGGGTGCAGTTGTTATAGGAAAAGATATGCTTCCAAAATTAAATCATTCCGGCCAATTTCAAATGCGTGTTATTTGTCCACAAGGCATGCGCATAGAACGCACGGAAGACAGGGTAATAAAAATTATTCATGTAATTGAAAGTATAGTAGGTAAAGAAAATATAGCCATATCATCAGCCTTTGTAGGCAACACCCCTTCAAGTTACGGAACTAACGCTTTATACATTTTTAACTCGGGGCCACATGAGGCTGTGTTACAAATAGATTTAAATCAGAAATATCATGTAAAGAATTTGGATGACTTAAAGGAAGAAATACGAGCGAGAGTAAAAGAACAGATTGCTGATGTACATATTTCATTTGAGCCTATAGAGTTGACTGACAAAATAATGAGTCAAGGAGCACTTACCCCTATAGAAATTATGATTGGCGGAAAAGATTTGAGTGATGGACAGGCTTATGCAAACAAAGTAATAAGCGAATTGAAAAAGATTGATTATTTGCGCGATATTAGAATTAATCAACCGCTAAACTATCCAATAATTAATATTAAAATGAATAGAGAGCGTGTGGCACAAATGGGGCTAAGCCCTGATGAAGTTGCAAAATCATTAGTAACCGCCACATCATCAAGTCGTTTTACAGCCAAAAATTTATGGCTCGACCAAAAGAAAGGCTTTGCTTATCAGGTACAAGTTCAGATACCGGAATACCAAATGCAATCTATTGCCGATTTAGAAAATGTGCCATTAGTGCAAGGGCAAATGAGACCAACTTTAGGTGATGTAGCTGAAATAACTCCTGATACTGTACCGGCAGAATATGACCGTGTAGGTCCACGAAGAATTATCACAGTTTCTGCCAATATTTATAAAAAAGATTTAGGAACAGCAACATCTGCTGTTTCGGAAGCACTTAAAAATGCAGGCAATCCACCAAAAGGTTCGGTAGTTGAAATAAAAGGACTGGCAAAACTTTTGCAAGAAACTTTATCAAGCTTACAATCAGGTTTGTTATTAGCAATCGTTGTTATCTTTTTATTGCTGGCAGCAAACTATCAATCGTTTAAAGTGGCTTTTGTAATTTTAGTTACTATACCTGCTGTGTTGGCAGGTTCTATTTTACTGTTACTAATTACAGGTTCAACACTTAACCTGCAATCGTATATGGGCATTATTATGTCGGTTGGTGTTTCGGTAGCCAATGCCGTACTAATGATTACCAACGCCGAAAATTTACGATTAGAGTATAAGAATGCAACCACTGCAGCAAGAGTATCAGGTGCAGTAAGAATACGCCCTATCTTAATGACATCAATAGCCATGGTAGTTGGTATGTTGCCAATGGCAAGTGGTTTAGGCGAATCAGGAGAACAAACAGCGCCACTTGGTCGTGCCGTAATAGGCGGCTTAATTGCTTCTACGTTTGCAGCTTTACTTATACTGCCTGTAGTATTTGCTGCAGTGCAAAGAAAAACAACCTTCACATCTGTTTCGTTAAACCCTGACGATAAAGACAGTGAATTTTACGATACCGGAGAACATACAGTATCATTTAATCAACCATTAAAATAATTAATATGAATAACGTCCTAAAATCGGCTATTTTATTTTGCGCAATAAGTACATTAATATATTCATGCTCTTCAGAAAAGAAGCAGGAAAAACAAAGTGCGGAAGAGAAACAAACTATAGAACTTGCAAAAGTTGAATTGTTACAGCCCGAAAATTCACTTACTTTTCCGGGTGAGCTAGAGAGTTTTTATGCAACAGATATATTCCCAAAAATTAATAGTTACATAAAAAAAATACATGTTGATATTGGTGACAGGGTGAAAGAAGGTCAGTTGTTAGTAGAGCTAGAAGCACCTGAAATTGAAAGCCAATTATCTGAAGCTTTCTCTAAAATGAAATCGGCAGAGGCCACTTTTGGTGCTACACAGGCAAATTATAAAAGATTATTGCAAACCAATAAAACTGCGGGGGCAGTATCAATTAATGATATAGAATATGCAAAAGCCCATACAGTTTCAGATAGTTTGCAGGTTGTAGCGGCAACAGTTCATTATAATTCTGAACAACAGATAAACACATACTTAAAAATTACGGCTCCTTTTGACGGGATTATTACAGACAGACAATTGGCACCCGGTGGGTTTGTCGGGCCCGGTGAAAAATCTGCTATTCCTATTCTAAAAATAAAAAATGAAAGCAAATTAAGGTTACATATTGCTATACCCGAAAAATATATTGCAGAAATTGAAGAAGGCAAGGATATAAATTTTACTGTAAAGAGTTTTCCGAATAACACATTTAAGGGTAAAATAAATCGTTTATCAAAAAATGTTGATACAAAAACCCGATCAGAGGTTATTGAGATTTTAATTGATAACACGGATAATCAATTAATGCCCGGAATGTATGCAACAGTTCTTTTACCATCAAAAAGAAATGAGAAAAGTTTATTTGTTCCTGAAACAGCCATTGTTACAAATATGGAAAAATGCTTTGTTATAATGGTTGATTCAAATAAAAAGGCACATTGGGTGAGTGTTCAAAAAGGAAACAAAACAAAAGATAAAATGGAAGTTTATGGTGATTTGAAAGAGGGTGATGCTATTATAAAACAAGGCAGCGATGAAATTAAAGATGGGTCCATTATCAATAATTAAATCCAACTAGATGTTTAAAACTGCTGGTTCGACTTTCCCATAGGGTTAAGAAAAAAGCCCTTGCTACTCAGTAAGGGACGCTTTTATACTTTTAAAAAAGAAATGCTTGAATTAATGTAGATATGTAGCTAATTGTTTTGAAAGTGGTATAAACATTAGTATTTGGTTATCTACAGACTATCTACAATGTATCTACTAAGTACAAAGAAATAGTAATATTTAAAAATAAAAAATATTGTAGATAGTTTGTTGCTGTTCGAGAACTATGATTTTTAGTGGTTTACATCTGAAATCTACGATCTACGAACTATTACGGCTATTAGATTTTGATGAATGGTACAAGAAAACAAACCAATGAAAAACAACCTATCTAATATCGAAGACTTAAAAGATAGCATTGAAAAGGTTGGACTTCTTCAACCGTTAATAATAGATAAGAAGAGAAGGGTAATAAGTGGAAACAGAAGATTTCAATCTGTGAAGGAATTAAAATGGAAGTCGGTAGAAGTTATTATTTCTGATATTAAAGAAAAGGATGTACCTCTTTACATTGTCTCATATAACAAACAAAGAATTAAAACAATAAAAGAACAATTACTTGAAATAAAAGTTCTTCAAAAATATTACTCAAAAGGTAAAGGATTTAGAAGTGATTTAACCTCTGCCAAACTTGGCAAAGGTTCATCAAGAAATCAAATTTCTCAAGAAACAGGGATTTCTTCCGGTCAAATTCAAAAAATACTTTTTATCGATTCTCATAATTCAACTTTTGTTGATCTTATTGATAAAGGTATAATGACAGTCAATCAAGCTTATCTTGAGTGTAATAGAAAAAAGACGGAACAAATTTCAATTCAACCAACATCTACCCGATCAATTAAATTTGATAAAGAAAACATAAAGCTATATAATAAATCTTCTGATAATCTGAGTGAGATAAAAGATAGTCAAATACAATTAATATTTACTTCCCCTCCTTATTGGAATAAGAGATTATATCATAAGAACAAAGGTTTAGGTAATGAGAAAACCCCAGAAGATTATGTCGAAAATTTATCGGAGCATTTTACGGAATGTCATAGAGTATTGAATAATAAAGGATCTTTTTTTCTTAATATAGGAGACACTTACTTAGATGGCAACCTTTTGAATATACCTCACAGGATCGCAATCAAATTACAAGAAAAGGGATGGATTCTTCGAAATACAATTATTTGGAAGAAGACAAATCCAAAACCTTCTTCATCTAAAACTAATCTCACTTCAACTTATGAATTTATTTTTCATTTTGTAAAATCATTAGAATACTATTATAATCCAACTAAAGTTCCTTTATCAAGTAATACAAAACCTTCACATCCTCCGAGACACAGAAATATTACAGAAAACAAAATCGCAAAATATTCTCCTTATATACCTTCTCAAGATGGTAAAAATATGGGAGATTATTGGAATGAAGATATTGTTATGACTGCTGTTGCTAATCAGAAAACATCTAATGTTGACATTGAACACCCGGCTCCGTTTCCAAAAGAACTAGTAATACTTCCGTTATTACAAACCACTAAATTAAATGATTGGGTATTAGATCCTTTTTGTGGATCTGGTACTACTGGAAAAGTGAGCGTGAATCATGGAAGAAAATTTATTGGGTATGATATACAGAAGTCATTTATACAAAGTATAATAAAGTCAATATAAATTGCAATTAACTATTCTATGAATTATTATTTCTTTATTATAGTTCTCAAAAGCTTAACAATTTCTTTTAAGTCTTGGTAATACTTAATCATACTACTAAATTTAAGATTACTCCTTTGCTCATTCCCATGTGCAATTAAATGTCTTTGTGAAATAATGGAATTTAATGATTCCTTTTGCTCATCGGTCAATTTGAGATTGAATTTATTATACCATTCTGTATCAAAAGATTTAAGAAAATTAGTCAATTTCTTATCGTGAATATTCGTGAAACTCTCGAGTTTTTTGTTTACGTAATTTGATGTTTGTTTTGTACATGTTTTATTATGGTATTCTTCTATCAGCTCCTTTATTACATTTTCTAAATACCCTGAGGCCTGTATGCAAAGATATTTTGCCAAATGAGATTTGATTATATCCTCCTCCTTATATTTTGAAACTTCATCAAATAATTGATCAAGTTTCTTTTCCTGTATTTCGAGTCTTTTAAGTGCCATTAAATTAAAGAGTCAAATTTCTCTATCGACATATTTATCCTTCCTTTTATAGAAGCATCGTCTGTCGTGCTACTTCTTGTAAGAGAAGAAAATTCATTATCGTCCAATAATTTGTGGTATTCGGATATAAATTTTTTCGAATTTTTAATTGGTCCCTTAGATAATCTTAAAGCTACTCCAATCATAATCGAATCAAAGACAGCTACATTTATTCCTCTACTCATACGAAATGCTTTATTACCTAACGTATCATTTATAAAATCAATAGTTGTCGTAAAAACATTCCCCAATTTTTCTGTTGAATATTTCTTCAAGTCTCTATTTTTAGCCATAAAACTATTTAAAAAAGTCTTTAGAGGTTTTTGGTATGATTTGTAACCATAATATAGGGCAAAGAATCTCAAGAGTAGTTCTTGTTCTTTCATACGGTCATTCGGTTTACCAAAAATATTTCTCCATCCTGAGTATTTTACTAACTCATTTAAATATTCATTAAAATCCCCGTAATAAATACTAGCCCTAATTTCCTGAGCGTTTAATAACTTTCCTCCCGTATTTAATCTTTCATAAATTAGAAAAATGCTACTTTCATTATCATCAGGTTCATCTTGTTTAATAATTGTTGCATGTATTATCGAATCCTTCAATCTTATTTTATCACTCTGGTTTAAGTCATTAAACGTTTTACCCTCAAGATCTTTCTGAACTCCTTGTAACTTGAAAACTTTATTTTTGAAAGTGCCAGTAATAAAAGCATAGAGGCTTAATAATCTTTGTTGACCATCTATGATTAACAGTTTTTGCGTAGATGATTCTTTTGATAAAAAAATTCCAGGTACGGGCAATCCAAGTATTAAAGACTCAATAAATTTAGATGCCCTATTAATATCCCAAACAAAATTTCTTTGAAAAGGAGGGACAAAAATGACATCGTCTGAAATTCTTTGTACTACTCCATCTACAAGGAAATCGGCTCCATAACTGGTAATAGAATATCGATAATCTGTAATTTCACTTTCGGATTCATCAATTATTTCTTCTTCTTTATCAAGGGAATGAATTTGATCGAGCTGTTTTACATATTCCATAAAAAAGTCCGGTCTAAAAGCGACCGCAATCTCTCCATTGGTCTTTTCGTAAACAGAGAGACCTTCAAACCTTGCCTTTGTTAAAGTCTCTTCAATGATTTGCATAGAAGGAGAAAATCCTAGTTTACTAGTATGTTTTCGGAAATCGAATCCAGCAAAAACTTGTAATTCGTCCATCCATCCTAATATAAGGGACTTTTCTCCCTTCTCTTTTTCAAATCTATTGACACCTGTTATTTGAATTCTATATTCATGCTTTGGTCTTTTTGTACCTCCACCATGACTTAAATTCCATATGTATATTCTTAAATCATAAGATTCTTTACCATTAGAAACTTTAATTCTAAATGGGTGAATAGATTTCTCGCTGAGATGAGTACTAGTCCATCCACATTCTTTAATGGAGTTTTCTATAATTTCTAGTAGGTTGAATTTTTTATGTTTTTTCATTGTCATTTTTTTCAAATCTAAATTTACTTCCAGATAAATACGATTCATTAATTTCAAACGATAACCATTTTCTTTTTAATACTTCTGAAGCATACCCTGTGGTATTGGATCCGGCAAAAGGATCTAACACTACAGCATTCTCATCAGTCAAAAATTTAATAAAAAATTCTGCAAACTCTTTTGGAAATCTTGCTGGGTGTGGTTTAACTCCAAATTCCTTACATTTTCTTAGATAGGAACTATTAGATTCTGTATTAGCCAGTTCTAAAAGGTTTGCAGGAATAGCTCCTCCATTATCGTTTCCAAACTTATCAGAAATGTCATGTCCACTTGGCCTCATTTGAGCTTTGTACCCATTTTTTAAGAGGGATTTCATACTCTTACTGTAAGGCTTGAGAATTTTTTTATTATCGGATTTTGGATACTCTGTTTTAGAAAGCCACCATACTACATTAACAGAATCCTTTACCCTTATTCTTCTAATTGTAACCCACTCGGCGGGAGTTGGAAGTCGTGAAGGATTATAATGAAAGAACTCTTGAGCAAGAAAGAAATTCAATTCCCTACAAAGTTTCACTAAAAGTTCAAATTGATAAATACTTCTTACAGGATGTCCTGGCATATATGCCCCTCCTAAATCAATTACTAAAGACCCCTTTTCATTTAATATCCTGTAAAATTGTCTTGCAAATTGTAGGAACCATTCTATGTATTCATGTTCTGCTTTATTACCATATTCTTTTTGTCGGGTCAAAGCAAAAGGAGGCGATGTAAGAATTAAATCGATAGAATTTGCAGGAATTTTTTCTAATAATTCTAAACTATCCCCATGAAAACATTGACCTAAAGAAGTTTCATAATATGGTTTTTTAAAATCTTTAAGAGTATTTAATCCAATTTTTGGTTGAGTTTTAGAATTAGCCTTTTTAGATACCGATTTAATTGGTGTAATTTTCTTCTTCTTTACTTTTTTTTCTTTAATCATCAATTTATTTACAGTCAAGTTCTTAGTGGTCATTTATAGGAGTCTAAATTAAATATAAATAAGGATGTTTTTGAGGAAAAGTGAACATTAATAAAAGAAAATCCAATTCATACATAGTATGAACTATAAAAGAGAGGTCTTTAAAAATTAACTATAAAATTAATGTTTCTCTTTTTTTCATCTTATCAAACATCTTCTGTACCTCATCATTCCTGCCTTTTTCAACAAATCTAAAGGCTGAGGAGGCCACATAATCCATGTTTAACTCAAAAGATAACCAATGCCTATTTGATTTTTCTGCTACCTCTCCAGTAGTGTTAGACCCCCCAAATATATCTACTACTATATCCCCTTCTTCCGTTAGAAAATCAATAAAGAATTGAGGTAATTTTGAAGGAAATCTGGCAGGATGTGAATTTAATCCTACTATTTTACTGTAAGACACATATTGAGAATTCGATTCTGTGTTAGATATAGATATTAAATTAGATGGTATAGCACCTCCGTTATCTTTCCCAAATGTTGATCCAATATCATGTCCCGAAGGCCTCTTAGCTGGTTTATAAAACGCCGATGGGTTTTTAATGAGTTTTTTCATTCTCTCTGAATAGGGAGACAATACCTTAGTAACATCCGCTTTTGGGAATTCTGTTTTGGAAAACCACCATAAATTATTTACAGAATCTTTAGCTCTTATCTTTCTTTTATTTACCCATTCAATTGGTGAAGGGAGTTTTGCAGGATTAAACCAATAAAATTCTTCAGCTAAAAAAAATCCCAAATCATCTACAAATTTTATTGCTACACGAAAATTATATAAACTCCGAGTTGGAGACCCTTTCATATATGCACCTCCAATATCAACAACAAAAGATCCATCAGTCTTTAGTTTTTGTTTTACTAAAGCTCCGAATTGAGCTAGCCATTCTACATAATTTGATTGATCCTCATTACCATATTCTTTCTTTCTTAACAATGCGAATGGGGGTGAAGTCATTACAAGACTGATAGAGTTATCGGGTAAGGATTTTAAAAGTTCTAAAGAATCACCACAATAGGCGGCACCCAATTTTGTTTTATAAACTGGATCATGACCAGATATTAATTGATCCGGATGATGATTTCTCTTTTTTGTCATAGTGTAAAAATAGTAAAACATTTAACTCCGAATATATTCGGAGTCCTTTATTTGTAATTTTTTCCATCTTGCGGTGTAATTAATCTAATGTCAGAGACCGATAAAATATCTTCTTTATTAAAATTAATAGCTGCAAATGTTATTTATTTCCGGAAAAGGTTGGGGATGACTCAAGATGATTTGGCTGAAGTGTCTGGGATGGATCGTACATACATCGGATATATTGAAAATGCAAAACAAAATATTTCATTAAGTAAATTAGTTGACTTATCTAATGCTTTGAATATAACTCTAGAAATTCTTTTATCTCCTAATTCAGAATCATTAGATGGTCAAACTGATATTGAAAAATTAAATATTGCATTTCCTTATTTAAGAGAGTTTCAAAAACTTGCTAATAAGTATGATATTAATGATGTATTCCAAGATAATGGAGGAAAGTTATTACAGGTTTTATTAGTTACAGGATTAACAAATATAAAATCACGTGAAGGAAATGATGCTATAGATGCTAATGGAAAACAATTTGAACTAAAGAGTGTAAATGTTTCCTTAACAAATCAATTCTCTACTCACCACCACTTAAATCCAAAAATTATAGCAAAATATAGATTGGTAGATTGGATTTTCTGTGTGTATGAATCAATAGAATTAAAAGAAATATATTATGTTACTCCTGATAAATTAGAACCTTGGTTTAAAAAATATGAGGATAAATGGAATATAGATCAAAAAGATGGAAATAATCCAAAAATCCCATTAAAATTGGTCAAGGAAATAGGAAAATTGATTTTCACTACTCCCCAAGATGGTCAATTATCTAGAGTTACTCTATAAGTTTTAATTCAAATACTTTTCTTTATTATTTATCAATTTGTCATCAATCAGTCTATACAAATCTAAAACAACATGAGTAATTGTTTTTAGATCAAATTTTTTATCATCCTCAATTTTATCGGTAAGTTTAATTTTAAAAATATAGTTTGTTCCTGAGTTCGATTTGGTAATTCTTTTCAATTCAATTTTTTCATCAGGAAGATTTTCTCTAGACTTTTGTATAAAAATCTTTAAAAAAGATTTATCGTCTGAATGAGTATAAAACTTCATGTCATTGCCTTGAAATTGTATCAATAATTCTTTACCTGAAATCTTCCAATGGTTTGGAATTATATTAATTAAAGATTCCTTTGTCCCACGATTAACTTCAATTTTGACAGATATTTTATTGTCTTCAAAAAATTTTTCCAATGACAAATGTAAAGAAGAGTAAATTAATCCAATCCAAAATTTATTTTTGGCATCACTTGAATTTAAGAATAACTCCTTTGAATTTATATTTACTAATTTATATTTTGAATAATACTCTGTAAGAAATTCGTAATAGTGATTTATAAATAATTTTTTTTCTGGGTTTACATTATCAAAATAATTTTCTTTAACAAAAGATAATAAGTCTTGATAATCGAATTTTTTCCAATCTGTTTCAAATGAAATAAGGGACTTGTCAAAACAAAATAAAAACTTATGTATTATTTTTCCTTTATGTTTATCTCTGTATATCTCATCGTATGAGATTAATTGTTCCTTATAAGGAAATGACTTGAACTTGTTTTCAATAACAATAATTTGTTTCTGATCTTTACTTCTGATCTCAATATCAATTCTTTTTCTTTTACTCTTCTTTTCTCCGCCTTTCTTGGGAATTGTATATGGTTGTTCAAGGATTGGTAAATTAAACTCTGTGTTCTTTATACCTAACATTTTTTCATAAAATATATTATTTTCAGTTAAAAGGAATCGAAGAAAAGAAGAGTGTATCAATTCTTTATCGTCTTTTTCTAAAATTTTAAAAATATTAAATGATTCTTCCATATATCTATAAAATATTTACTAATGTACAATAAATTGATTTCTAACAAATGTTGGTTCTTATTGAATCCTTAGAGAAATACTTTTCTTGTTTGATTAGATAGTTATAGAAATCGTTTATGTCTTGATGGTTATCTATTCTTTCAAAATGAGTGTTTGATATACCTTTAAAGGTGGTATAGAATTCTGATTTGATAACCTCAATATTTAAATCCGAAGAAAGTAATAAATGTACATGCTCACCTAATCTATTAATATTGGACTCTAATCCTTTTGAAATGTCCCCACTATATTCAATCACAAAAAGGTATTTTATTGGTTTGAATTTATATTGATAATTTCTCATTAAACTATGTAGATACACATTTGTATTAAATCTTAAATCCCCAATATGTACTACATCACGTGGATTAATTACAATGTGATATAAAGGAGACTCAACTTTGATGAGATTAAATGATTTTATTATTTTATTTGATATTAATTTTTTGTTGATCATTTTTGAATAAGATATTTTAGGGTATAACTCAACCAAGGGTAAAACTTAGATGGAGGATACATTATTGCCGATTAACACTTTTATTTCCGAGTGTGAGAACTCTGTTATTATTTACTTAAACCTTTCTAATTGCACTTTTAATCCGTCTATTCGTATTTTCAATTTTAATATTTCTCTTTTCTTAAAATCCTTTTCAATCTTCAATTTATCTCTATTTATCCTAATATTTCCATTCAGTTTATTTATTGTGTCGATGTTCATAATTCCTTACTAATCCTTTCTATTATCAACCTCTCCATTATTGTAAATAATGTGTTTTCAGAATACAAAAATTGATTTTTATACTTCATGTACTCTGAAAGTTTATTTCTTTTAATCTCTCTTTGTATTTTAGATTTTGACGTCCCTATGATTTTTATCATTGTATTCAAATCATATAATTTATCGTTTTCTTCTGAAATGTATCCTATTACTTTCATGTTTTCTCTTTAATCTTTTATACTCATTTACGAGTTCGTCAATAATATCGTCATCTTCCGTTCTTTCATCTTCCGGATCTTCTTCATCAAACTCATTTACCTTCTTAGATTTTTTCTTACTAATTAGTTTAGGTTCTTCGTCTCCGTCTTCTTGAGATTCAATTTCGTCATCTAGTTCTTCTTCGGATTCTCCTTGTGTATCTTTGGAATACTTCTCTACAATAAACTTTATAAAGTCTGTTTGAACGTGTCGTCTTTTCATATTGTCATTTATTTTTTGAACCGATTTGAGTCGGTTTATATTATATATTAAAAACGAAAAATGTTTTCTTTATCGTTTAAAACCTCTTAGTCTTATTATTGTGATCCCACTATTTATAATCAAATCTCTTACTTTACTTATATCCGTAAATGAGGGTATAATTAAATACTTGCCAATAATAAAGGAGTGCTTACCGGAATGATTCTTAGAATACCAATTAATTTGTCTTACATGACTTCGTGTAATTTTTGATGTCGATTTAACCTCAACAATTACTTTTTTATAATAACTGGTAGAATTGTACTGAATTTTTTTATAGACTATAAAATCAGGTCGATATGTTTAGTGTCAAACGAAAGTGTACTGAATTAGCATAAACCATATTGGACATTTTCTTAAATTTAATTTATTAAATCAAAGAAAATGG
>Ga0210401_10000447_pt1 | contig 50919 bp, 45 predicted proteins | sample IncBWH32MmetaG_FD_150866 | JGI IMG/M metagenome (GOLD analysis project Ga0210401, IMG submission 150866) | Forest soil microbial communities from Barre Woods Harvard Forest LTER site, Petersham, Massachusetts, United States - Inc-BW-H-32-M | ecosystem: Environmental > Terrestrial > Soil >...
TGACCCCTCAGCGCATTGTTCACGACGTCAGAGAGGTTATTCCAGAGGATGGAATCATCGCACTTGATAACGGCATGTATAAGATCTGGTTCGCGCGGAACTATCGGACCTACGTTGCCAACACGGTATTGCTCGACAACGCACTGGCGACGATGGGTGCCGGTCTGCCGTCCGCGATGATGGCGTCGATCCTTTACCCGGAACGGCGGGTAATGGCCGTCTGCGGCGACGGCGGCTTCATGATGAATTCGCAGGAGATGGAGACGGCGGTTCGCCTCAAGCTCGATCTGGTCATTCTCATTCTTGAGGACTTCGCCTACGGCATGATCCGGTGGAAGCAAGCCGTCGACGGTTTCCCGGATTTTGGCTTGACCTTTGGTAATCCCGATTTCGTGAAATATGCGGAGAGCTATGGAGCCAAGGGATCTCGGGTCACCAAGTGCGGCGACCTTACTCCGACGCTCGAAGCCGCCTTCAAAGGGGGCGGCGTCCATCTCGTCGTCGTGCCAATCGATTACTCGGAAAACAAGCGGGTTCTGGTAAGTCTCCGGCCCCTATCGGAAATATTCCCGTTTTCGGGAGACTTTCGGCGGAGACTTTTTCGACCTGCACTGATTGGCCGGGGTGGCAGGTGGCGGATCAGATGACTGTGCGAGAGGCCAAGGTCGTCTAAAAAAGGTGAAGAACAAGAATGTTTGGTTCAGGATTCGATTCGCTCTTCCAGCCACATTTTGGTGCGCGTTCGCGGGCTGGCATGTGCCGGTCGATCGGCGCCAACGCATGGGCGCGCCAGCGGGCGGCCGAACCAACTAGCCGAAAGCCCAGTGCGGCCATTTTGCCAGAGCGCCGGTCTGCTTGTCGCGCAATTTGATCGTGACGGAGCCCTCGTCGCAAATCCACTCGAATCGGTCAGGCGGAAATTGCTTCAGGTGGCTTAAGCCGACGACGTACGGCAGTCGGTGAACCTTATGAGCCTGTTCTGACAGTTCGAGCGCCTGGTAGATCGTCTTGCTATCGTAATTGGTCGCGATCCCGTTGCACCGGGCAGCATACGCGCGGCCCTTTGCTCGCCTTACCTCCGGTTCGTGTTTTGGAACGGTTGACATGATTCGCCATCTTGCGCGCTAGTCGGGCCGCGGACGGCGCTCCTCAAAAAAACCCGCCATTGGCGACGGGTTCCAGTTTGGGAGAAACGCCAGGCAGGGTAACTCGATTCGCGATCGCGTTATGTGTTGCAAATCACACGCGGGAGAAGAAACTCTCGGAACATCAGGCCGCCCGACTCAGCGGCCAGGATCTTCGAAATTCGTTGAATTTCAAGTCATCGCAGATCGGTGCGGAACGCGGTTTTGGAAATACTTCTTCCTTAGGCGAGAGACTGCAGTTTGGGTCCAAAGCGCACGTCAGGCTCATAACCGCAAGGTCACAGGTTCAAATCCTGTCCCCGCGACCAAACTAACGCACTGATGATTCATCAGATTGTGAAGAGCCGCCAAAGGAGCGGCCCTTTTACTTTGAAGAATCGCCACCGAGTCGGCAAGGCAAGATGGGCATTCGCGAAGGCGTTCTTGAGTGGGAGCGATGGGGCGCCGCACAGACTGTCAATTAGAAACCGTACCGCAAGTTCGAATCCGGCTATTCTCTGCGCGAGGTTTTTGGCAATAAACGATATGGTGAAGAAACGAAAAGCCCGTAGAGGGGCGAACGCCTCGAAGCGCACGCGGTCAGCCAAAGCGACCGCGCGCCGCCCCGGCGTCAAGGCGGTGAAGAAGAAACTGCGGAAGCAGCCTGCTCGGACAGCGGAAAAACAAAATCCCAAATCGAAACGACGTACGGGGTTGCACGCTAAGGGCGGCGGCAATGCGACGGCTGCGGGCGTTACGTTTCAAGCGTCCGTGGGTGCGGTTTTCGCGGTTCAAATGCTCACCGAGTCACTTGGCGATGAACAGCTTGGATTGGCTCCGTTCAAAATAAAGAGCATCCGCTTCGAAAGCGACGCGCCGCTCGACGATATTGTCGCAGAAACCGATCAAGACGGGTGGTTGTTGGTTCAGGCCAAAACAAAACTTAGCCTGTCTCAAGCCCTAATGAGCGAATTCGGAAAGACGGCCGAGCAAGTCGTTCGCCAATGGCACGCAGGACTGGCCGGAAAAGGAGAGCGGGGGTGGGATCGCCCGCTCAACGTCGGGCGCGACCGACTGATCATCGCGGTCGGTCCCGGCACGTCACAGAATATAACCACCGATCTTGCGAAGGCGCTCTCGTCGTTGCGCGCTCAGGCAACCGCTCCGTTGCCTGCGAAGCAACGTGCCGTACTGCGCACATTGTCCTATGCCTTGAAAGCTGCGTGGAAAGCCGTCACCGGCAAGAAAGCAAACGATACCGATATCGCTGCGCTTCTGCCGCTTATCGCGGTCATGCGCTTCGACTTGGCCGGGCCAGATCGCAAAGCCGCCATCGCGCAGATGCGACTACTGACGTTGCAAGCGCCAAGCGCACACGGTGCTTTCGTGGCGACCGAGCGCCAAAGCCAAGCATTGATGGAACGGCGGCATGGTGCGGATGCGAAAGCATTCCGGCACTTCATTTCGCAAGCCGGAGTCTCGCTGAAAGCCACCCCAAGTTATCAGGCGGATATCGCACAACTGAAACTGCACAGCAAGCGAATCGCTGCGGAATTGGACGCGTTCGAAACTACGATTGTTGACGGAAAATCAATCACAGTCGAACGGGCGGCGACAAGCGCAGTCGCCCGGGCTGCCAAGGCCGGCTCGCTACTCGTGATCGGTGAGCCAGGATCTGGAAAAAGCGCCGTTGTGAGCGCGGCTGCGTCGGCCCTTCGTAAGGAAAAGTGCGAAGTCATTCAGTTTTCAGTCGACCGATTGCCTGTCGATACCGCAGATGGCTTACGGGATGAGTTAGGGCTTACGCATCGGCTTCCGGACCTTCTCGAGAATTGGCCCGGAACAAAGACCGCTTACCTATTCATTGATGCGCTCGACGCGACACGCGGCGGCCGAGGCGAGGCCGTATTTCGGTCACTGATCAAAGATGTGATGGCGCTGCCCGGCAACCGTTGGCGCATCATCGCTTCGATTCGTAGTTTCGATCTAAAGTTGGGCGAGCAGTTCCGCGACGTGTTCAGCGGCGCACCGCCTGACAGAAATTTCAAAGATAATGCTTTTCCATCGGTGCGGCACGTTAACGTGCCGGTTTGGAGCGAAGCCGAATTCACTCAGCTACTTTCCCAAGCGCCGACGCTGGCGACGGCGATCGCGCAGGGCGGAAAAAAGTTGCGCGACCTTGCGGGTGTGCCGTTTAACACGCGCCTCCTAGCCGACCTTTTGTCCACGGGGCTTTCCGCCTCGGAGTTCGGTGAAGTTAGGTCGCAAGTCGAACTGTTGGCGATGTACTGGAGCCGTCGAGTGACACCCCTCGGCATCGCTGCGGACGTGTGTTTGCGGGCGGCGCTTGAGCATATGGTCACGACGCATACGCTTCAGGCAGAGAGACTAGCCGTAGCACGTGAGGAACCTTCGGCGCTTGACGCGTTGTTTAAGGCAAATGTGCTGGTTCCGGTTGTGGGCGACCGATATATAGGATTTCGACACCACATTCTGTTCGACTATGCGGCTAGTCGCCTGTTCATCGAACCCCTAAATATCGGGAAAATTACGACGCGCCTCTTGGCGCAGCCCGGACTTGCACTAATGCTCGCCCCGGCGCTTGCCTACGCGTTGCACGATGTTTGGCTCAATTCCACGAATGAGAGGGCGGAGTTTTGGACCGCCGTTGTCGAATTAACGGGACAAAGCTCATCCGATCCGGTGGCTAGAAGCGTTGCCGCTCGAATGGCGTCCGACCTCCCCGTCGAGGCTAGCGACCTGATGGGTCTGGCTGCCTTTCTGAATTCCGCGAGGCATCGCGATAAAACGTCAAGAGCTTTCACGCATATCGTCGGATCGGTGACGGTCAGAGTTGAAGATGGAATGCTTTCGACGTTCGCCCCGTGGTGCAAACTTGCGACCGATGCGTCCGCCCATGTCGATATCGTCGCATGGCCCTTGCGCACATTGCTCTTCCAGATTGTCGGTAAGGTCGCCGACGCCGACCAGCGGGCGCAACTTGGGCAAGCCGCACGCGCGCTGCTTGCTTTCGCCTTGCGAGATGCACGAGGAGGGCAACTGGTAACGGTCGGGATTGATTTGGTCGGCGATACCTACGAAACCGACATAGCCGCGTCACGCGCCTTGCTGAGCCAACTTCTGATAGGTGAGCGGTTTGCGAACCACGCTCACGAGGACATTCCGCCGCTCGCGAGAAAGGCCAGGAACATTGCGGCATACGATCCCGATTTCGCGGTCGAAATTTATCGGTCCGCCTTCACGCACCGTGTGCTCGATACGTCGAAGACGGCGATGGGAAATAGCCAAATTTTGGCGATGACTAGCAGCAAGCGGCAGGACTACGATCATGCCCGATGGCAGCTTTCCCAATATGTTCCGGAATTTCTCGAACGCGATCCCGCTTTAGGTGTTTGTGTGCTGCTTGCCGCGTTGGAAGGTACGGTTGCGAGCGAGCACCCGACGAATGCCAATGAACAATCGATTACAGTTGCCGGGCAAACCGTCGTGCTGCTCGACGACGGGAGCCACATCTGGGCACACGATCCGGATGATCGGTACGCACATGCTGACAATGTCGCAGGAATGATCAAGGCATTCAAGAAGTGTCTTCTCGATGGATCACCGTCAGACGCTATCAACCTCGCGCAGTTCGCAATCGCAAATAACCGCCTCGCATTGCTGTGGGCTCGAATGTTTCTGGCGGCAGCGCGACGTCCCAACGTTCTCGGACCTGTGATGTGGCCGTTTGCTAGCTCGCCGCAATTCTTGCGGTCGAACGACACACGTAAGGATGCGATCGACGCTGTTGCCGCCGTCTACTCGACGATAGCCCCTAGGGACAAGCGGCAGTTCGAAGAGGCGGTGTTTGCGATTCCCTTCGACGAATATGAAAACCCGGAACGCGCTAAGCGACGATTTCTTGCAACGCTATTCGGTGCCATTGGGCACGACAACCTTGAGGTGGATGCGGCAAAGCTGTTGCTTAGCGAGGCGACGGCTGAGGCGATACCGCGCGGAAACGAACGGGCGTATACGGTCTTCACCGAAATGAGCGCGGTCGAGCCGTATTATTGGCTCACAGACGCGGGTGTTGACATAGAGGCTGACGCCAACGCCGCCCTTTTGCGTCTCGTAGAGGCGGCTCCGGGCCGTCCGGCCCCGGACGGGACGAACGCTGCAAGCGTTGCGGACGGTGCGCGCGCCCTGATTGCGCTCGCCGATGCGTTACGAAATTCCAAGCCGCCGTCACCTTCGCGATTGGTGATCGACCACGCGCGGACGACGCTCCTACAAGGGTGCGAGAGTCTAGCTTGCCGGAAGCTCGAACTGGCAACCGAGAGCCAAGTCGTTCGATCTCTTGCGGACCTTGTCGAATCCTATTTGCAGGTCGGCGCTAGCGCCCTCTGTCCGGCAGAGCCGCAAACCGACTTGCGAGCTGCGGCGGTAGAGGCCGCGCTTCTGCTGTGTTCGGTTAGTGAAGAGGCTGCGACTCGGCTCATCCCGAAAATCGAGCCGCTGTTGACGAATGAAGCCGAGAAAGTGAGGGCGGCAGTTGCTGACTATATGGGCCAGCTTTGGGAGTTTGCGCGCCCGACGTTATGGTGCTTCGCAGAGCATTTTGCCCACGACGAACAAAGCTTCCCCGTCCTTCAGCGCTTTACGGGCTTTTTAGTCCGTGCGGTGCATCATGCGCCCGAGCAAGTTGAAACGCTGTTGCTTGAGTTGATACCGCGTGCGCGGCGGGAGACCGAGCCGCATGGGGATCGCATCATTGAGGGTATCGGAAATCTCATCGCCGTGCTTTGGGTGAATTACGAGCAACCCCGTTCTCGTCAGCTATTAAACGACTGGCAAACCGACTTGGCCGCGCACACGCCCGAACTTGGTCGCGCTGCAGCGACGCTCCGTGACACCGTGATCCTTGGATACGGCACGACGAATGAGGCCGATATCCGCCTGCGGCGCAATGCACAGCGTTTAGCTAGAGAATTTGTCGAAGTTAGCGCCGCCGAGATAGAGCGGTACATCACCTTGGACCCTGGGTCGCGCACGGATAAAGATCACGAAGAAGTTCGCGCTGCCGCGCGTCTGTTAGACAATGTCGGTGACCAATTATACTTTTCATCGGGCGTATTTCGGGCGAACGAAAAAGAAGAACCGACCGGTCTCGTAACGGCTGAAAGCAAGATGGCGTTTCTCGACGAAAACTCGGAATTATTACGCCGTATTGGCGACGTCGGGACACCTCACACGATCTACTACCTCATCGATCTTTTGGCGTCACTTCGCCTAGCCGATCCGCCGCGTGTCTTCGACCTCGTAGCCCACGCGTTGCTGGACGCCGGTCGGATGCATGGCTTCCAGTTCGAGTCACTGGGAGCGGACCGATTTGTCGAAATCGTCGGTATTTTCCTTGCCGATCATCGAGATATGTTCAACGATCAGGCACGTCGCGCAAAGCTTATTGAATGCCTGGATGCGTTTGTCGAAGCAGGATGGCCGAGGGCGAGACGGCTCCTGTATCGTTTGCCGGAATTACTTTAGTCGCATGATCAGAGTCGCGGCGCTCAATGCACCCGTGCGTTAGCTCATCCACCAGATCGGTGTTCCATAAAATCCGATGGACGAAAGCACGAGGCGGTCACTATGCGACGGGTAAGCCCAGCCGGCCAATGCCGGGTAATTTTGAGCGCAGGTCGACGAACATCGACTCCCAAAACGGCGCCGAAGAAATTCAATTCAATCCCCTCGACCCATCCGATCGTCAAACCAAGATAACCCCCGAGGGATGCATAGATACCGGTTCGGGAAGGCGTTATGCCTAGCCATTCACCCTCATAAGGATAGTCCTTGCCGATTGCGGTTGGCGGTAAGACCGCTTTTAGTTCCGGAACAGCGTCGAGGACGGCCTGGACAAATGTGTTTGAGTTGGGACCGGGCCATGCGCTGTAATCGCCAAGAGAGCGAAACTTATAGTTTTCGATGACGTGTTGGATCTTCGGAATGAGTCTTTGGCGTTGTCCCCGTCGACGGCGACGATCGTTTCCGGCACCGCACCGAACCAGCGGCCGTCCGCCGCAAATCCGTTCGTGCGAATCGGCTCGCCCCGCGCTGTATAGTCGTAGCGGACGTAGCGCGATGCGCCGTTTTCTTTGAATACAATCCAGGTGTGAACCTCAAAAATGCCGCGCCACCGTGCGGTGCGCGCTGCGTAGACTCGGATGAGTGCCTCGGGATGGTTCGATGCCGTCGGCAGGAGCCCGGCGCTTGACCGGTCCGCCGTCTGCCAATTGCCTTGACGGTCGCCGAACCAATAGCTCGTTGCCGAGACGCCGATCGGCGCGAAAATAAGCAACAGGAAGGCGATCAAAAGCTTTCTCACGGAACTTTAATGTTTAGGTTAGGCGGTGGGGCAGTGATTTCGATATAGTTCGGATCGCTGCGAACACCAGCTGATTGCTGCGATCCTTCGAAGATCGGCGAGCCTGCATCCGGGCTTGCCATTCAGGATGGCGTCAAGGATTTCGGGGGCAAGAAACGCCAGTCGAAGCTCGTTCCTGACTACCTTTGAGTTGAGCTTGGTGCTGGCCGCGAGTTCATCCACCGACGCATAGGTGCCATGGGTAAGTTCTGATGCCCAATGCCGTGCTCGCACGATGGCCTGGACTGCCCTCGCGTCTGGTTCTTCCCTGTAATTCGGTGGGTTTGGATTAAAGGACGAAGGTTGGGTGCCGGAAGGCAGTAACCATGGCAAACGAATGCGCAAAGCTGAGTCGCCGTTGCATTCATCGGTGCGATTCTGTTCCGGCGGTTTCATCGAGATGATCAGCTCATTTTTACCGAGCTCGACACGTGACAAGTGCCGGTCCAGGAATTGCGCATCCTCGATCGGTTCATCGGTCGGAAAATGATTTCGTACCGCTTGAACGACAGCGTCTTCTATCGCCTGTGCAGCAAGCCGTCCGACCGACCCGACTTCAGCCTTCCGTCCACGCAGCAAGGCTGAGCTGACATAGAAGCGGTACCGGACGCCGTTGTTTGTGGAGAAGCTCGGGCTCATTCGGTTACCGCGGTCGTCGTAGAGTTTGCCCATCAGCAGCGCTTCGCTGGCGGTGCGGTGGGGCTTTCGGCCTGCGGATTTGGAGCCGAGAAGCTGCTGGACTTGTTCGAAGGTCTTTCGGTCAACGATGGCTGCGTGCTCGCCTGGGAACCATTTGTCCTTGTGTCCGGTCTCGCCGATGTAGAGCCGGTTCTTCAGGAAGTGGGCGAGGGGACCGTAAGTGAAGGGTATCCCGCCGTTGAATTTCCTGACCTTGGTGTCCCGGCGCTTGGTGACGATGCCCCTGGCGTCGAGGTCCTCCACCAGTTTCCCGAAACTCTGCAGTTCCAGATATCGCTTGAAGATATAGCGGACGGTCTCGGCTTCGGCCTTGTTGATGATGAGTTTCTTGTCTTTGGCGTCAAAGCCAAGCGGCACGGTGCCGCCGGTCCATTTGCCCTTCCGTCTGCTAGCCGCGACCTTGTCGCGGACCCGTTCGGAGGACAGCTCGCGCTCGAACTGAGCAAAGGACAGCAGGACATTCAGGGTCAATCGGCCCATCGATGTCGTAGTGTTGAACTGCTGGGTGACCGCGACGAACGAAATCGATTTGGCATCGAAGGCTTCCACCAGCTTGGCGAAGTCGGCCAGCGACCGGGTCAGCCGGTCGATCTTGTAGACGACGATGACGTCGACCCGGCCGGCGTCGATATCCTTCAAGAGTTGCTGAAGGGCAGGGCGGTCGAGGTTGCCGCCGGAATAGGCGGGGTCGTCATAGTGCTGGGGGAGGGTCCGCCATCCCTGCGAGGCCTGACTCTTTATATAGGCCTCGCAGGCATCCCGCTGGGCGTCGAGTGAGTTGAACTCCAGTTCCAGCCCATGCTCGGTCGACTTGCGGGTGTAGATGGCGCAGCGGACCAGTTTGATCGAATTAGCCGCCATGACGACCGCCGTTCGAAGCCGACTTGCCGGTACTGCTGGCGTTCCGCTTCCGATAGTCGCTTCCGCCACCCAGATGATTTGAACGGGCCGATACGGCCTCGGCTGTTCGCTTTGCGCCATCGGACGGATCAGGAGCCGCGGGCTCGTCGTTCCCTTGCGTCTTGGAACGCAGCCCAAAAAACCGTGGCCCGTTCCACTTGGTCCCGGTGATCAGGACGGCTATCTCGGAGAGATTGCTGTAGACGTCTCCTTCATAGGCGAACCCGTCAGCCAGCACCATGACGCGGTGACTCCTGCCCTTCCATTCGCGGACAAGAACCGAGCCTGGTTTGATCCGGCGCGGCAACACGATCTTGCCGTTTGGCTTGGCAGCAAAAGCCTTCATCGCCTGATCAAGCAGGCGCTGCGCGGGACGGGAGAGGCCGGCATAGGCCTTCTTCTGAATCCGATGCGCGATGCTGCGCCGGAGCAGGTCCGGGCCGAACGCCTTCGGCGGATCGGTTCGAAACACTTCCCTGTACCTAATCCGTAACTGGGCAATCGGCATCGTCGCCAGCCGATCCAACTCGTCCTCGACGGCTGGATCGGTGGGTTGAGCGGGCGCTGTCCGTTCCATGACCATCACCGGGCCGTGCCGGATTTGGCGATCCGATAGATGCGTTGACCGTCTACCTTCTCGGAGACAAGATTGAGGTCGAGCTTCTTCTTGACCACCCCCGCGAAGAAGCCGCGGACGGAATGTTGCTGCCAGTCGGTCGCCTTCATAATCGCGGCGATCGTGGTGCCCTTCGGTTCGTATAGCATCTTCAGCACCGCCGACTGCTTCGATGACGAAGACGCAGGTGATTTCGATGATGCCGTTTTTGAGGCGGCGGCATTGGTCGCGGCGGTGGGTGTCGATCGAGCCGGGACGCCGCTCTTGGCAGGGCGTTTAACTTTGCGCGACGATTTGCGTGCCGTCTTTGCGGATTTTGATTTCGATTTGCTGGTGGCCATCTGGCTCTCCCTTGGATCAATGACAGCATCATGTGCTGGCACTGCCACGAGCCCGCGGAAGTTGTCATCGCGGGCGGGAGGGATCAGTCGAATCTCGAAGGCGAATATGCCTCGGTGACACCACACACGCTCCTTTCCGTGGGGAAGTCGAGCGAATTGTGAGCAATCTTATGGCTTCTTGCGCTTCGGCCGTGAGATCTTGCGTCCCTGCGGCAACGGATTGGGCATCCCGGCGTATGTTCCAAAACATGGCCGACCAGATCGTGGATGTGCAGACGCCGGCTCAAGGATATTGACGCTTGGGCCGACGTATACCGGAGTGAACGCGAATTAGAGGGAATGACGCGTTCGACGGCCATCCGGTGTCTGATTCTTCTTGGCCTGGAGAGAGCGAGTTATCGCGCCGTCGATCCGAAGGATCAAACAACTTTCGAAGGTGCGACCGCGCCGTTGCTGAAATTTTATCGCCGGGCGAAAGTCACGCGCTGGCTAACCGAAGGTACCGGCAAGAAAGCGAAACAACGCCGAGTATCGCCGGTCGTCGAGTTAGGGAGACGTGCACAGCGCACACAGCCACCGACCCCGGATCAGGTACAAGCCGCCGCCGATCGTGCAGCTGCGCGATCGAAGGAACGGAAGTCGTAAGCTAATCTCCCTCGCAGCGGGCTGCCAGTTCGCTTGTCGACTTCGCGAAGCCTGGTCGAGGCCTTCGAAGCCCAGTCGATCTCCTTCGCCGCGGTCACCCAGCAGTTCAACCCCACGACCGCGGGCGCTGATGAATTAGTGCGTCAGATATCTATATGCGACAATCAGAGCCACCATGCTCGCGAAAATCAGCAAGGCCGGGAGGTATTTTCGGATCATTGGCCCGGTCGAATTGCGCGTAGCCGGTGGAGCGGGCTGGGGTTTATTGCCCTCTGTCGTCGGTTTGCGAGCTTGCGGTTCCGGCGCCGCGCCCACGCCTCCCATCTCGCTGTAATAAGCGCTGTAGACCTCGCGAACGGCTAGCACCGTGGACTCGGCTTCGCTCATCATCTCGAGTCGGGCTCGATAGTCAGTCAGGAACTTCTGCGCGTTTGGCGGAAGGTCATCGAAGCTGCCGAGCTTGGCCATCATGAGCCATGTGGCAAAATCCGCCTCGGCCTTGGAGCGAGCTTTCTTGGCGATACTGGTGCTGGAGCTAGAGGCCATAGGGTCCGGTTGGTTCGCCGGCTCAAACTCGCCGGCGTTCATGGCGATCGTTGGACAGTTCGCCTGGTTTTCCGATTGACCCCGCTTGGCGCCTGCGGAAGTTTAGCTCGGTTAATGTTGATGCGGCATTATAGCTTTCGTCGAAAGGTTTCAATTACCAATGGGGCGAGATGTCCCCGAAGTAAGTGCGGGGAGTGAAAACAACAATCGGTGTCACAAACGGGATCTGGTTTTGACGGTGCTGCTTTATCCAGGATAACGCCTGGGAAATGGAATCGACCTGGTCGTCGTGTTTGACGTTGGGAAAACCGAGGAGTTCAACCTTCAGACTGCTGAGCCAGGGCGCGTCCTTGGGAAACCAAATCGCCCCCGACTCGAATTGAACCGAAACGGCAGCAAGTCGAGTAACCTTATCTCCCTCGGGATTGATGGGAATGGGCGCCTTATTCTCCGATCTCAAATCCTGGATCAGGCTTGTCCCCGACCCTTTATCCTCGATCAAGAAAACTGCGGTTGGGTACTCTTCTTTCAGTCGGCGCACGGCGCGCCTGAGATCGGGATAGTCGACGCGCTCGCGCCAGAGATCGAGTAGGTAGCTGTTTTCACCGCGAGCAAGCCAAACCGTGGCCACCGAATAGTCAGCGGAAGGTGCCCCCTTCATGGCAGTGTCGATGCTGATAACCAAGAGGTCGTTACCGCTAGGGGTCGGAGCGGTGTCGTAATGTTTGAACCAGTCGGCCTTGATGAGATTGCCGGCTAAGGGGATTGGTTCCTGCTGATACTGCGCCGAGAAGAACAATTTACCCATGCTCTGCTTTAGGCGCTCAAGGTCCTCGAGCGATTCTCGTCTGGGATCGATTGCTGTGCCGGCCATTCGTTTGTGGAGGCGTCGCGGGCCGACCAAGATCTTTTCGTCTGTTTCCGCTATGGCCGCAATCTTGAGATGCTCCCAGCCCCCCTTTCCAAACAAACGACCCGCCAAGTATCGTCTTCGTGCAGCCGCTGCATGACCATCACGACTGCTCCCTTCGATTTGGAATCGAGACGCGACAGTAATGTCGTATCGAACCATTGCCCGGCACTGTTTCGGTGTGCTTCTGACAACGTCTCTTCCGGCTTCTGCGGGTCGTCCAGTACGATCAGATCGGCGCCACGTCCGGTTAAGGTTCCGCCAAGCGAGGTGGCGTAACGATATCCTCGGGCAGTGGTCATCGTTTCGAATTGCGTATCCTTTTCCCGGCTAACTATCGTTTTGGGAAATGCGCGGCGATACCAAGCAGAGGCCATGACTGCACGAAAATCAATCGCGTGTTTAACAGCAAGTTCGCTCGAATAGCTAACGCAAATGATCCGCATGGTCGGATCTCGTCCCAGCAGATACGCAGGCAACGCCACTGAGAATATGATGGATTTGAGGTGGCGAGGTGGCACCGTCGTTATCAGCCGGTTGATCTTTCCCGCAATCACGAGCTCGGCTGCATGAGTCATGGCATCGATGTGCCAATTCGGGAGAAACACATCACCCGGCGATACAGTTTCGAACACCTTCCTGACGAAAGCCGCAAAGTCCTGGCCCAGCATCGTGTCGAGATATCGCCGACGAGCCGCGGGGGTCAACTTCGCTAGGAGATCTTCGGTCGAGATGTCATCGAGGGACATAAAGCCGGTTTGCCTATTTGTCGTTCCGAGAGCGAATGAGCAATTCATCTAAAATCCGCTCGTCCTCGCTGCTAAGATTGATTTCACCGGACTCGCTGGAGTCCTGAAGGAAACCAAGCTGCAGCGCCATTTTAAGGACGGCCATTGCAGACTTATCGTTGCCCCTGAGCGCGCTTTGGATTTGGCGTAGCACGACGCCTTCCAATCTGGTTACGCGCCTGGTTTTTTCACCTTCTTGAATTGGAATGCTTGCTGTCATTGCCTCTCTGATCAATGTCTTTAGGTTCTTTGCACCCTTCGGCCGGCCCTTCGGGTTGCCCGACTTGCCCGACTTGAATCGGCTTGCCACCGGCGGTCGGCCATAGCCGACCGCCGAGTTTCGCAAATCTGCGCTGCGCCTCAACTTACCGGCGCCTTTGTCCTTTGCGCTCACGTAGCGCCTCCGCTTCAATTTGATGCAGCGTCATGCTCTCGCGGTCTGCGAACGAGGCTCCGCTATCGACATGGATCGCCGATTGTCCGGTGCGGGTTTGCCAGCGGCGAATTGCCAGATCGCAATAACGCGGATCAATCTCGATAGCTCGTGCTGCGCGTCCAGTTCGCTCAGCAGCCAGAAGGATCGTTCCGCTACCGCTGAGCGGGTCAAGAACGAGATCATCTCGACGCGAACAGTCCCGGATTGCATCGGCAATCAGGTCGACCGGCTTTGGCGTGGGGTGATCTCCTTGTGCGCTGGCAGCCCTGACAGAGCCGGCGGTGTACTCCCAAACGTTGGTTCGTGTGCGACCATGCTGTCCGAGCTCGAAGTTGTTCACGTGCTTGCCGCGGCTGCACTTCCAGACAAAAGCCAACTCGTGCCGGGAGCGATAAAAGCTGCCGAGTCCGCCACTCGGTTTGACCCAAACGCACAGGTTTTTGAGTTCGACGAAATTCATCTGACCGGCAACGAGCATCTCCGGCATATGCCGCCAATCCATGAATGCCGCGCAAATCGCCCCTGGAGCCGTGTGATGCCGAATCTGCCGGAAGACGTCGCTGAGGAAGGTGGTGAATTCGGTCTGGTTCATTTCGCCGGAGGCAAAAGCGAACTCACGGTAGCGGACGCGGCCGTGCCCGGCGGCGTTACCGTCGATCTTGATATTATACGGCGGATCTGTGATGGCATAAGCGGCCTTTTCGCCGGCCATCAGTTGCTTATAGGAGACCTGGTCTCTGGCATCGCCGCAAAGAAGCAAGTGACGTCCGGCGCGCCAACAATCGCCGGTTTGGGTCACAACGTGGCTCGGATCACATTCCGGGCAAATATCGTCGACGTCCTCTCCGTCGGAATGCTGATTGTCGAGCAGCGCGTCGATTTCGCCGGGGCTGAAGCCGGTCAGTTCGACTTCGAAATCCAGATTTATCAGCTCCTGCAGCTCGATCTTGAGGATCTCGTCGGACCAACCTGCCTTCTCCGCAAGCTTGTTGTCCGCGATGAAGTAAGCACGCTTCTCCGCATCAGTGAGATGCTCGATACGGAGAGTCGGTACGCGCTCGACGCCAAGCAATTTTGCGGCTTCGACGCGACCGTGGCCTGCAAGAATCTGGTTACTACCATCGATTAGAACGGGGTTCGTAAACCCGAACTGATCAATCGAGCGGGCGATCTGTTCGATCTGCTGCCGCGAGTGAGTGCGCGCGTTATTTGGGTTCGGCCGAAGGTCGCGGATTGGTAAAGGCGCAACCATTCTATCGTTGTGATCGTATAGCCTTCGCTTTTGCATAAGGGCCCGTTGGTTTGCGGCCCTGATCAGCCAGGGCCGCAAGCCATATCGATGACCCAATTCAGTCCGTGCTGACAGCCCCCAAAAATCGACGTCTATTTATTTATGAGCATCTTTCTTGGTCTGCCACGCGGTAGTCCGCGGACGGTTTTATACGCCCCGTTGAAAATGCGGTGCGTTGCCCCTAACTCCGCCTTTGCCGCCTCAAAGAGCGTCGACTTCTTTTGAGTGGCAAGGTCAGGCTGGCGATGAAGCCACTCAATGATCTGTAATTCTTTATATGGTTCAATGATTTGAACATCGTAGAATCGGCTATCTGGACCCGAAGCCCAATTCGTTGCGAACATCGGCCAGAGATTACCCCATGAGAGAGCTGAAATGGGGGTGCGCTTGCCGTCTGACGTCAAACCAACCGCGCGAAGCTTGCCTTGGATGAGAAGATTTCGACATCCGTTTAGCAGCCGCCTACCGAGGCGATAGCATTGGCGCGCGTCATCAAAAGGTCCACTGCGCCCGAAGAAAAAATCGCTTGGACTGTCTTCATCCGGATAGGGGGCATTGAGGTAGGTGAGGGCACCAATGTCACTGCGCGCCCGCGCACGAATCTGCGCCCATATGTCCGGATATAGGCGGTGAGGGATTTCACTTAGGTTGATTGGCACAGACACGGCGCACCTCGATCCCTGAGGCAGTTGCCAGATTTCAAAACCAATATGGGGAGAAATTGCGGCGAGACCAACGGGACGACGATTACCGAGGCCGATCTTTGAGATTCAGGTAATTGGCTCCGGGTTCGCGGAATGAACCGTTATGGAATGGCCGCTTCTGGCGCAAAACGGTCCTTCGCATAATGGGCGGGCGATTATGGAACGCTTACGCGCTGTGATCCAGCGGTTACCCCCGCCTTCGCTCTGCGACAAGAGGTTCGTTCGCAAGTCCGAGAAGGGTGATTTCCCAGTAGCGCTTTACCGAGCCACTGGTGCGTGAAGCTTCGACCTCACGCAGTGCGGTACCCTCGTTCCTGCAGGACTCAGCTATTGCCATCCGGGTCCGAGAAGTGGGCGAAGCTGGCGTAGTCCCTGTGCGCCGGGTCGAGCCCGGGTGCAAAACCCCGTCCCAGGCATCAATGGGAGTCTTGTGCCGGATCTCACCGACTTCGACCCCACGTTCGAGCAGGCGGCTTCGCACAGCCTCAAGGTCGGTGACCACAAGATAGATGCTGCGAAGGGATCCAACGGGCGCGTCGGTGAGCCCTCTACCGATCTGTATCGAGCAACTTGATACCGGTGGCGTGAGCTGCACAACGCGGAATGCCGTGTTTGGCGAGTAGTCGACGTCAAGTGTGAAGCCGACTTGATCGACATCGGCCGAAGCGCTTCAGGTAAGCCGGCGCAGCGCAAGTGATGCGGGTCAGAACGGCGAGCCTCCGGGCGACCAGGCGCCATGCGCTGCCTCATGGTCGATCAAGGACTCTCTTAGCCCTCTTAGCCGTTTATCCGCTCCCGCTTGACAGTCTTTCCCCATTTCCACCGATTATCAGATTAGCCGTCTGGCACGATGTCCGACTCGCACGAGGCAGAACTGCTTCGTGATATCGTGTAAGAGGAGACTACAATGCGAAAGACAGTTCTGACCATTCTCGGTGCGTTGCTGATTGGCGGATCGGCGGTTCAAATGGCCACAGCGTCCGAGCATCATGTACGCAAAGCGTACCGGGCGTCGATAGCCGCGAGCCAGCAGTTCCGCAACGTCTACAACTCAATTGAGAGCCGTGCGAACGGCCCCCGGAACGACAATCTCGACTTCGACCGCAGAAACACCTTTAATTGAACTCTCAAGCGAGCCACCTGCGTTCCGTCGATGATTTCCGCAAGACAATCTGCGGAGAGCGGGTATTCCAAATGGGCGTGCCGATTGTGGCACGTTTCTGCGTCGCGTACCTCCCCCAGACGTAGGCGAGCATCGAAAAGACCCGATGCTCGTCTCGTTCAAGGACCTGGCATAATAAGCCGCTGATGCTCGGCGCTGTGGTGTGAGAGAAGATCGATGAAGCTTCGGACCTTGGCCGACAGATGATGGCGGTGCGGATAGACCGCGTTCATCGCAAATTCCACCGGCCGGTATTCGGGAAGGATGCGGACAAGCCTACCCGACTTGAGATCGTCGGCGATCAGAAATCCCGCGGCCAGCCAAATACCGACACCTTGGAGGACGGAAGTTCGCAGCGTTTCGCCACTGTTGGAGATTAGGTTGCCGGAGACCCGCACCGATGCCGGCGCGTCGTTCCGGTCGACGAAGCGCCACTCATCCTCGTAGGGATAAAGCGCATGGCGCAGGCAATTGTGATCTGCAAGCTCGGACAATTGCTGCAGCGGCCCGTGTTGCTCGATGTAGCCGGGCGAGCAGCACAGCACGTGCCGCCAGGTCGCCAGACTGCGGACAATCAAACTGGAATCGGGCGGCGGCGTTAGCCGGATCGCCAGGTCGAAGCCTTCATCGATCATGTCGATCGTTCGCTCGCCGATCGTCAGATCAACCTTGACCTCTGGATACAGCTTGAGGAATTCCGCAACCACTGGTGCGATGAACTGAACAATATGCGTGGCGGTGTAGATGCGCAGGGTGCCACGCGGCTTCGACTGCAGCGCACCGGCGACTTCGTCCGCCTGCTCAATCTCGGCCAGGATCTGCGTGCAGCGATCATAATAGGCTTTGCCGACTTCGGTGAGGCTGACCTTCCGTGTGGTGCGATTGAGGAGCCGCGCGCCGAGCCGGTCTTCGAGCGCCTGGATGTGGTTGCTCACCATCGTCGTCGACATGTTGAGGCGCCGGCCGGCGGCCGAAAACCCGCCGCTGTCCACCACCCGGACGAACGCCGTAAGACTGGTCAAGCGATCCATCGGCGTCTCCGATTATCCACCTATACTGCATAATTCTCCCATTTCTTTCTAGATTATCAGATGCGCGCGACATTGCATCTCCACAGGTATAGCCCAGCGCCCTCTCGGAAGAGGCTGCTCCTTCCGGAGAAAGTCATGGGCAACACTGTTTCGAATACGAAAATAAGCCTTACCCGACCCGGCTTGCGGCCTTTGCACTACCGCTGGCCGTGGGCGTCGCAGGAGCGGCTGACTTCGGCTAATCGCGATTGCCAGACGGCGCTTGATCACGGCCATGCGGACGTCACAGCGTCAGATGCCGCTGTGCGTAACCTCGATGCGCAGATTGCTCTGCAAAAACCGGTCATCGAGCAGGAAGCCGCCGATATCGCCGCGGCAGAAGCACGCTGAAATTCGGGCGGGAAGAGCAGATCCGTTACGACGGATTGATGAAGACCGGCTGCGGCACATTCAGCGCGCGCAGCAGACCGACGCGGCGCTGCGCGAAAAGATCGCGCAGTTGCAGCACGGAAAATCCGCGGCCGAAAGGAAGTTCGACGTTCTCACCACCGAACGAGCCAAGCTGTGCGCAATTGGATCACGCCCGAGCAGTCGAACAACAGATGGCACTTAACCTGTCCAACACCACGATTGCCGCGCCGGTGGATGGCACGATCGATGCGCGATCGCCCCGGGTCGGACAATTCGTGCAAGCCGGGACGCAACTGATGGCAGTCGTCCCGTTCAATGCGGTTTATGTGGTGGCGAATTTCAATGAAACTCAGCTAACGCGTGTGCTGCCGAGCAGGGCATCATTAAGCCCTGCTAAATAGTCCTTTCACTACTTTCACGATTATCAAATCGATGTTTGACCCTGCATATAGCCGAGGTCAAACAGGAGATTACCATGCGTAAGATCATTCTCACTCTTCTCGGTGTGGCACTGATTGCTGGCGCAACCACGGAAATCGCGTACGCAAAAGAGCGTCATCATGTCCGTAACGCACGGCAGTTCACCAGCCAGCAGTTCCGCAACTCCAATGCGGCCGTGATACCCGCTTTGCCCCAGACGGAGTCCGGCGGCATGGGCGGCTGGGGAAGCATGACCGGCTTTAATTGAGTTTCATCTGCGCCACGGCTGGTCCCAAAAAGAAGGGCCGGCCATCAGCTGGTGATGGTCGGCCGCACCCAGATCGAGCTGCGGAATAAGTCAAGCAGCATAACGCCGAAGCAGCCATTTGCGATTGTTACCCCGGCGGGCCGCAAGGCGTCCGGTGCAGCTTTGGCAGTAAAGAAAGCGGGTTATTACTTGAACCAATTCTAATTGGGTTCAAAGTTGCGAGGCAGCCCCCGGATCTAACGCTCCTTCGCAAGGAGGAACTGACGTTGCTTGGCACCGACACCGGAAAAAGGACGGCGCAGCGCATTTTGGCTTGGTCGGATCCAACGTGGGCAGATCGAGTCGTTGGAGGCTGCGCTGATGATTTGCGATCTGCGCGGTTTCACTGAGAAAATATACACCCACCGCTGCGGACCAGCTCCTTCACCTCTTCGCTCACCTTTTGGGTGCTTCGATTCAGGCGAGCAACGAACTCCTTGCGTCGGCGCACGTTCGACTTCGGATCGTGCTTCGCGCTCCAAACAATGATGTCAAGGAGAATGGGAATGAGATCCAGACCCTTCTCAGTCAGAGTATACAAGTCCTTCCGTCTGTCGGCGGAGCTAGGTGCCTTTGAGAGAATTCCTTGCTCCTCGAGAAAGGCAAGGCGGGAGGCTAGGATATTTGTTGCGAATCCTTCTTCCGATTTGAGGAACTCGCCGTAGGTCTTCTTGCCAGCGAAAACGATATCGCGAACGATCAAGAGCGACCACTTGTCACCGAAGATCTCTAGGCCGTAGTTCACCGAGCAGTGGGACCGAACGTCTTTTTTGCACGTCGCATTCATATCGACATTTTACTTCACTTGCTTGTTACAAGTAAATATCGATATGTCACTTCCATTTTGCAAGTGACATTGTTAGTCTGCCATTAACTGGGGGAGCCTGTAGGCGGGCCCGAGGCGGTCTTGGGTAGTGGGGGCTAAATCCGATTCGTGAAAGCTGCGTCCAAAGCAAATCAGAATATGCCCGATCATCTGATCAATGAAGAGCCGAACTTCGCCATTTCGCTGACCAAGTAGCCTTAATAAAGGGCTTTTTCACTCATGGGAATTGTTCGCTTCGCCCTGAGATTTCCGTACACCTCTTACGTGGTGGCGGTGCTGGTGCTGTTCCTCGGCTCGACCTCTATCGTGTCGATGCCAACGGATATCTTTCCCGAGATCAACATCCCCGTCGTGACCATCGTCTGGCAGTACACCGGGTTGTCGACACCCGAGATGGAGCAGCGCGTCACGACTTACAGCGAGTTCGCGCTGTCCTCTAGCGTCAACGGTATCCAGGACATCGAGGCCCAGACGCTGAACGGCATCTCGGTGCAGAAGGTGTTCTTCCAGCCCGATGTCAACCTCGACCTGGCGATCTCGCAGATCGTCGCGGCCACCAACTTCATCCGCGTGCTGATGCCGCCAGGGATCCAGGCGCCGGTGGTGGTGCAGTACAACGCCTCAAGCGTGCCCGTGCTGCAAATTGGTCTCTCCTCCGACACGCTGAATGAGCAGCAGCTCTACGACTACGGCATTTATAGGCTGCGCCAGCAGCTCGCCCCGATCCACGGCGTGACGTTGCCCACCCCGGCCGGCGGCAAGTACCGCCAGATCATGGTCGACATCGACCCGCTAAAGCTGCAGGCGAAGGGGCTGACGCCGCTAGACGTTGTCAACGCCGTCAACGCACAGAACCTAACGCTGCCGTCGGGGTTCGCCAAGATCGGCGACACCCAGTTCACGGTCCGCACCAACGCGGTGCCGACCTCGATCGAGGACCTCAACAACATCCCCATCAAGTACGCCGGCGGCGCCACCGTGTTCGTCAAGGACATCGGCCAGGTGCATGACGGCAACGCCGTGCAGCAGAACGTGGTGCGCACCGACGGCCGTCGCGCAGTGTTGCTGTCTATTATCAAGAACGGCAATGCCTCCACACTTGCCGTCGTGAACGCGGTGAAGGACGCGCTCGTCACCTCGCGCGCTGCGGCACCGCCCGGCATGGCGATCAAAGAGCTGTTCGACCAGTCGATCTTCGTCAAGGAATCGATCGTCAGCCTTCTGAGGGAAGGCGCGATCGCCGGCGTGCTCACCGCGATGATGATTATCCTGTTCCTGGGGTCCTGGCGATCGACCCTGGTGGTGATGATTTCAATCCCGCTGTCGATCCTCACCTCACTCGTGGTTCTGTATTTCCTCGGCGAGACCATCAACACCATGACGCTGGGCGGGCTTGCGCTCGCGATCGGGATCCTGGTCGACGACTCCACGGTGACGATCGAAAACACGCACCGTCTCCTGACCGAAGAGCATATGCCGCTGCCCTCCGCGACGCTGCACGGCGCAGCAGAAATCGCGGTGCCGACACTGGTCTCCACGCTCGCAATCAGCTGTGTGTTCACTTCGGTGGTGTTCCTGCATGGACCTGCGAAATACCTGTTCACGCCGCTCGGCCTCGCCGTGGTGTTCGCGATGTTGGCATCTTACGCGTTCTCGCGGACGCTGACGCCGATCACCATCGGGCTCTTGCTGAAGAACGAGAAGCACGGCGCGGAGACCGGCAACGGCTTCTTCGCGCGGATGTCTGCCAAGTTCGAGCACGGCTTCGAGAATATGCGCACCGCCTACACCCAGATCCTCACCGGCGTGGTGAAACATAGGCTGATCATTCCCTCGATTGCGGTAGTGATCCTCGCACTCGGCGGCACCCTGTTCTTCTTCGACGGTCGCGACTTCTTCCCGCTGATCGACGGCGGGCAGATCCAGCTGCACGTCCGTGTTCCGGCCGGCACGCGCATCGACAAGACGGAAGCTATCTTCCAGCAGGTGGAAGAAAAGATCCGCGAGGTGATCCCGGAGCACGAGCGCGACCTCATCGTCGACAACATCGGCCTGCCGGCGCGCTCCTACAACTATGCCTTCGGCGACGGCACCGCGACGGGCGTCAACGACGGCGTCATCCTGGTGGCATTGAAGGAGGACCACAAGCCGACCACGACCTACATCAAGAAGCTGCGCCAGGTGCTGCCGGCGGAATTCCCGGAGAACATCTTCTATTTCCAGGCCGCCGACATGGTGACACAGATCCTGAATTTCGGCATCCCGGCGCAGATCAACGTGCGCACGGTGGGCTACAACCGCGCCAACAACCTGCGCATCGCGCGCGAGATGCAGCAGAAGATCGCGGCGATCCCAGGCCTTGCCGACGTGCACCTGCAGCAGGAGATCAACGGACCGGAGTTCTTCGCGGAGATCGACCGCGCCCGCGCCAGCCAGTTCGGACTGACGGTGAGTGACATCGCGCTCAACCTGAACACCTCGCTCGCCTCGTCGCAGCAGGTATCCCCAAATTTCTGGACCGATCCGGCGAACGGGACACCCTACTATCTCGCGGTGCAGACGCCCGAATACCGCACCGACACCTTCAACGATCTGAAGAACACGCCGGTGACCAAGTTCACGGTCGGCAATAACGGCAACCCGGTGCCAGGCCTGCTCAGCAACGTGGCGACGCTGAAGCGCGACTCGATCCAGACCAACGCCAACCAGGCTAACGTGCAGCCGCTGTACGAGATCTACGCCAACGCCGACGGCCGCGATCTCGGCTCGCTCTCGGCCGACATCAACAAGGTGGTCGATCAGTACAAGTCGCAGCTCACGCCGGGAAACCGGATCGAGGTGGTAGGCCAGATCGACAGCATGAACTCGGCGTTCCGCGACCTTACTATCGGTATTTTGTTCGCCGCGGTGTTTGTCTACCTGCTGATGGTGGTGAACTATCAGACCTGGGGCGACCCCTTCGTGGTGATCCTGGCACTGCCCGCGACCTTCTGCGGTATTGTCACCATGCTTTACATCACCAGCACCACGCTGAGCGTGCCCTCGCTAATGGGCGCGATCATGGCGATCGGTGTGGCCTCGGCGAACTCGATCCTGCTGGTGACGTTCGCCCGCGAGCAGCAGCTCGCCGGCCACAGCGCGTTCGAGGCGGCGATCGCCGCCGGCCGTACCCGTATCCGCCCGGTGCTGATGACGGCAACCGCGATGATCGTCGGCATGATCCCGATGGCGATCGGCGGCCCGGGCGAGGAACAGAACGCGGCCCTGGCCCGCGCTGTGATCGGCGGGCTCCTGTTCGCCACCCCGACCACCCTTTTCGTGGTGCCCTATCTTTTCGCGTTGCTGCGCAAGGGCAATGACGGCAAGCCCGCGCAGGGCGTCTTTGCAGAGGACCCGGTATGAACGAGCTCTCCCCGCCCCCGGACAACGGCGTCCTGGTGCATGAACACCCGGTCGATTATCAGTCCCTGCAGACGCCCGTGCAATCGAAAGGTAGGGCCCGCCGCACCCTCCTGGCCTTCCTGGTAATCACCCTTCTCGTCGGCACCCTCGGCTACGGATTCTGGAAGCACTACACGGTGCACGCCGAGGTGATGGCGACCGCAAATGCCCGGCGCGACTTCGTGCCGGCGGTGCGCGCTGCGGCGGTGCGCGCCTCGGAGCCGTTTCGCGTCGCGAGTTGGCCCGGGACCACCGAAGCCTTCGAGCAGGCGAACATCTATGCCCGCGCCAGCGGCTACATCTCCAAGCGCAACGTCGACATCGGCAGCCGGGTGAAGGCCGGCGATCTGCTCGTGGAGATAACTGCACCTGAGATCGAGCACCAGATCGCGCAGGCTGAGGGCACCTTGACACAGCTGCGCGCCACCCTCGAACAGGCGCAGGCCCAACGCGAGCTCGCACAGGTGACATGGGATCGCGACCGGAAGCTGGTGCAGCAGGGCTGGGCGACGCTGCAGCAGGGCGACACCGATCGCCTGACTTTGCAGGCACGGCACGCGGCGGTTTCGGTCGCGACCGCCAACATCGTCGCACAGGAGGCGCAGCTGCGGGTCCTGAACCAGCAGAAGACGTATCAAAGCGTGACCGCGCCATTCGGGGGCGTCATCACCCAGCGCAACGTCGACGTAGGCAGCCTGGTGCAGGCCGACGCGGCCAGCGGCACCTTCATGTTCACCCTGGCGCATGCCGACGTCATCCGCATCCAGCTCTATGTGCCGCAGGACGACGCTATCGGCGTTACGCCGGGCACGCAGGCCGTGGTACGCGTGCCGGAAATCCCTGGCCGTGACTTCCCCGGCAGCGTCGCGCGCATCGCGGATGCGCTGCAGCCCGGCACCCGCACACTCTTGACCGAGATCGACGTGCCGAACCCGGAGCACACGCTGTCCCCGGGGATGTATTGCCGCGTGGAGTTGAAGATCCCGCGCAAGGCGCAGTCGCTGATCGTGCCGTCGGAGGCGATCATCTTCAACCGCAATGGGCTCTCGGTTGCCGTGGTAGAGAACGATACGGCGCGGATCCGGCCCATCACCGCGGTGCGCGACTTCGGCACCTCGGTGGAGGTGAGCACGGGTGTCGCCGCCGGCGACCGGGTGATCCTGAACCCGCAGGTCGACCTCACCGAGGGCCGCAAGGTGACGATCCGACCCGATCCGCCGAAGCCAGACCAGAAGAAGTCGTAGGGTATAGGCACGCTGTTTCCGGAGTCGTCATGGCTGGGCTTGCCCCGGCCATTCACGTGTGTGCCTACCACACGTCCAGTAAGTCGTGGATGACCGGCAAAAAGGCCGGGAGAGGCGTTTCCGCTTACGGCTCAAGCCAGCTGTGCACCGCCTCAAGTATCACCAAGGTCGACGTTGCCTGGAATCCATTGGCCCGGCGAATGTCTGGAGAAACTGCGCCGGAGCTTGATTGTTTCCGGCCCGCCCACCGCCTCCAGCTCTCGGTTGAGCTCTGGGCCGCAGGGTCCCTGTTCTTGCGTCAAAATTCCCTGTTCTTTGAAATATTTTCCCTGTTAATGCGGCGTGTCCTGAGGCTGTGCCGAGAGCACGTTTGGTTGAATCAAAACATTGTGTGCAGCCTGTCACACAACCGACCCACTCGACCGATAGACGACATCCGCCTAACAGGAGATTTCTAGTGCGGAAGTTACAATCGCCGAAATTGTCACCTTCTCAGTTTGAGCCAGAACTGGTCTGGACGATGCGATCAGTTCTCGACTCGGCTGTCGACCAGATTGATGCCGCTAACCGGACACCCGCGACAAAAGCGAAGATGGCGGAACGAATTCTGCGAGCCGCGTCAGATGGAATCACTGACCCAAGGACGTTAACTGCTATGGCGATAGAGGACGGTATGCAGCCAGCGGACTAACGTTCTGCACATTCGCGGCCCGTCGCGGAAAAGAATCGAGCGACTAAAATTTCGACCAGCCCCGGCTTCAATCTCTAAGACATCGGCTTGGACGCGGTGCGGAAAGGGCTACTATCTCTTAGGCGGTTGTAGCTCGCTCTTGAGCCAGCCCATTGCCCTCTCGCTCTTCAAGGGATCGAGGCAGTCGCAATCGGGGCAATGCAGTGCCCGCAGCTCATTGGCACTTGGAGAAGGCGTTGCAATCAACTTTGCCCCGCACTTCGGGCAAGTCAGCCGGTCAATCTGTCCCATAGCTAGAATATGGCGTGCCAGCGATGGTCCGTCCATTCCAAAGGGGATTTGGCGAGGATAAAATTCTTCTCTGCTCGTGCAGAATGCGGCCCGTGCTTCAGGCTTGGGCAAACAAAATTCGGTGAACGCTGCGAGGACTAGACGCTGCGTCCTATGATTTCTCGACCGCCCTCAGTGCGGAAGTATTTCAACGCGAACTTGCCCTGCCTGCCGAGTAGCGGGCCACCGCAATTAACACACACAATTCAGGAGAAGCGCGAACTCCGGTGGCGCGCCTGCATGCCGCTGCTAGAGTTGGTCAACACCTTCTGGGACATCGGCATGGACGATGAGAACTGCGTCCGTGGGCGGGGGACATCGCCAGAAATCATTGACCAAAATTGAACCGGCTGAGTCCGGTGGTGCTCCGGCAGATCACCTTGGTTCCGAGCGCGACGCCAGAACACCATTCTGGTTCGATAACCCGAATTTCTGTCAACGCCTCTTGACAGCTTTTTCGAAAAACCCTCGAGGCGGTGCTGGCACAGCCCAGATGGAAGTCGGGTCCGATCAGTTCTATGACCGGGAAGTACAGCAAGTGAAGTCTCAAAGTGCTAGGCTTAAAGGATTACGCAAGAGTGGTCCTAAGAAGGGGGGGTACATCGTCGGGCCGCCCAATTCCGCGACCAGGATCAAAGCTTCCATCGCTGCCTGCCATTCGGCCATCACATGCTCGGCCTGCGAACGGCTTCTTCAACAGCCCCGGCAGATCGACGTTATCATCCTGTCGACCTTCGCCTCTTCACGGTCGATGGCGGGATTGGTGCCGAGCAGTGGTCCCTTCTGGGGGCCGTTGCCCACGCCGTTTGACGAAAGCGCGGTACCCAACGAGTTGGTCCCAGGGGCGGCGGGGCTCGTGCCGAAGGCGCCCCCAGTGACGGGAATGCCACCGGCGCCGGACGAATGATGCGAGCCCATTCCGCCGCCACGGGCAAACGCCCCTGTAGTCGAAAGGCCAACGCAAAGGGCGACGCAGAGAACGGAGAGATTTTTCATGTTGGGACTCCCTCGAACACGCAATAACGCACGCAGTTGAGGTACGTTCGACCTTAAATCTAATTTTATGTGGTGCGGCCGTGCATGCGTTTTTGCGTGGGCCGGTACTCGGGCAGCGCGGAGCGGAAAAAACGCACCGGCGGCGCGGCGGCGCAGGGCAAAGCGTCCGCACGCTAGGACCCGCTGCGTTTGTCCGGCTGATTGAATCGTCCTTCGAGTCTGCACACTTCGCGGAAACCTCATCATCCTCAAGTTCGTCCGCGATCATTTTGATATTCGTCTGCCAGTCTGCGTAGGGTCATGCGAGACGGCGACGGTGCTATCGCGCGCAAGGCGGCGGCATCGGTCGCCTTGTTCTCGAAAATATGATTGATCCATGGGCGTCTTCCACCTTGAAACCGGCAGCAAGTAGCAACGCCTGCATCGCAGGAACAATTAAATTCGGGAAAAAGCCACGTTTGCTTGAGGGGCGCTACTTTTTTTCTATTCTGTAGCCCATTGGACCAAGCCCGAAGGCGGCCTCTATCAGCATCAAGTCGACGTGAGACGGGAAGCAGTTCACATCTGAAAATCGTGAGTTGATTTAACGACGCGCGAGCCCGATATCATGAGACAGCGATGCCATTATTCAATAGCCAGATCCGTCGGCGCGAAATAGCCACCACGGTGGCGGTCGAGGTTTTCATCTTGCTCGCGCTTGGGTTCGCGGTCGTTCGTTACGTGGAATGGTCGTCGGACGCTGCCGTGGCAGAATTCATGAGCGCGGCCGAGCCATCGGCGTCAGATCCGACTTCCCGAACGCCTTTAAGCTTGGTCACGGTCAGCAAGCCAGGATTCGCAAAAAATTCCCGAAAAGCGGAAAAACAGTGTCGCGGGAATGATCGATTGGAACGGGTGTTCAAATCGACGGAGGATTGCTTTAACGGACATCAGGAGAGAGCATGATTAAATTTGCCATCCGGCTTTTGACGCTGGCAATGTTTACAACCGCGACGGCGGCAGTGCCGATGATCAATGCAGCCAAAGCTGCAGGCGGCGAGGCGCCGTCACCGTCGACTGACTCCACCAAGGACAAGAAAAAGAAGCACGACAAGAGCTCAAGCATCGACGACCCTAAGTTCATCGAAGGCTATCGCTCGGCCTATGCCACGATCTACGATCGCCATGACTACACCTCGGCGATCGCACAGTTGAAGGCGCTGGGCCAGGACGACCGCGCCGACGTCGCCAATCTGATCGGCTATTCCTACCGCAAGCTCGGTGACTACAAGGTCTCTCAGGTCTGGTACGAGCGCGCGCTCAAGGTCGATCCGAACCATGTTCGCACCTGGCAGTATTACGGACTCTGGCAGCTCGAGCAGGGCAACCGCGAGTCCGCTCAATACCACCTGAGCCGCATCCGCCAGATCTGCGGCACCGATTGCGCCGAATACAAATCGCTTGCGATGGCGCTCGACCAGCCGACGGGTACTGGCCTCGTCTACTGATTTCGGCAAATAACGATTCAGACACCGGCACGGCCCCGCAGGATGTGCCGGTTCTAATTTTTTCGAGTAGCGTAAGTAACGCAGGAGGCGGTCGTTCGACTTGGTGATCCCTGCGATCAGTTTGAACGAACGGAAGAGGCCGGCATGGGGCTCAATCCTTACCCGACCCTTACATCCTGTGAGGACTGTGGCTGAGGCTCTTTTTTATATCTGATGTCGCCCATTGGCCCTTCCAAGCCACTCAGTGCTGGTAGCGGCCCAGCGGCTGTCAGAGAAGCCAACGGCGGGGCTTCGTGGGCTCTCCTAAACGGACTGCGTAATTTCGTTCGGATGCTTGCCCGCACGTTGCGGAAGCAAAAAGACGCAAGCGACAATGAAGGCAGCTAGGACTGCCGATGCAAGCGCGCGACTCAAATGGAGACCGCCTTGGTTTATCGGCTTGTCCAAGAAGTCGCCAATCGTCGCCCCCAGCGGTCGCGTAAGAATGAACGCCGCCCAGAAAAGGGTGACGCGTGCGATACTCGTCCAGTAGTAAGTTGCCGCAAGGATGGCCAGTCCGGCACCGAACACCAGCGCTCCGCCTTCATAACGGAGCCCGCCGGTGTCTGCTATCCAGTCTCCAAGCGCAGTGCCGAGCGTCTGTGAGAATGTAATTGCCGCCCAGTAGAAGGCCTCCGTTTTCGGCGTGCTAACTGCGTTCACGGAAATGGTGCCCTCGGACCAGTACCAAAGACTGAGAACGCTGATCAGGCAAAGGAACAGGAGAGTCGAACAGTGTAGCCGATGCCAAGTGAACGATCCGCAAAATCCGCCATCGTCGTGCCAAACGTCGTCGAGGCAACAATGGTCGCCCAGTAAAGGATGGCATGGAATTTCTTGGCAAAAATTTGCCATGTCACAAGCGCGGTCAGGACTACAAGGAAAATTGCAGTTCCCGCCAAATAACCCCAGTCGAGTGTCATTGTAACTGTATCCCCGCCGGTCTCATCGAGTGTGGTCGCGGCGATCTTTATGACCCAAAAAACTAGGGTCACCTCAGGTACTTTGCTTACGGTCTCGCTCGTTTCTACGTTCATATCCGGCGGTCCAGCACCTTAGTTACTTAGATGACACGTTTCGCTTGCAACAGATTCCCGGAGATTTCGCCGCTTTCGAGAGGCCAAAATGAAGCTTCCGTAATCCAGCCGAACCGCCGCTATGGGTCAAACTGAGACGAACCCAGTGCGAGCATATGTCTTCCGGGTTACCCCTGAAAGCGGACATCGCTCGATGCGGTTGGCATGTCGCAAACGTGCCAAGATCGGAAGTGGACATTGGTCGAGTACAGAGCGCGATCAAACGAGCTGCGGTAACCGTGTGCGGGTCGTTGACGTGATCCTTAGCGCAGCCACCAACGAGAGCGCTTGCGGTAGCAGCGGATCGTGCCCACCACGCTCGGGGAGGCCGCGCTGGTCTGAGGACTCTATAGTCTTGGCCAACGACCAGGCGGGTCCGCAGAGAACTATTACCAACATCAGGAAGCGGATGCGCCACAGCTGGGACCGGGAACGAAACGGCCGCGCCCCTCTTAATCGAGACTACGACGATAGCGGCTCGGGGTTTGGCCGGTCAGCCTATGGAATGCGGCGGTGAATGTGCTCGTCTCGCTGAAGCCGACGTCGAGCGCAATCGCTGTGACGGACAGCTCACGGTTCGCCAATAACTGCTTGGCACGCTCGATCCGACGATTGGCGTGATATCTGCGCGGCGGCATGCCGAAGGAACCTTTGAACGATCTGGAGAAATGGAACGGGCTTAGCCGTGCCAGCTCGGCGAGAGTCGCGAGCGGGATGTCGTCGGCGACATGCTCCTCGATATAGGCAGCGACCTGCTTTTGCTGCCAAGATGCTAGACCGCCACGGCTGACCGGCGCGCAAGGAGCCGCGTCGCCGTTGATGCGAACCAGTTCGTGCGTCAGCAGGATGCCGAGCGCCTCGGCGTATCGCTGGTGTATCGAGCTCGGGTTCTCCACCAGCGACTTGAGCTTGAGAGCGATCTCCCACAGGTCACGATCGTAAAAGAACAGGCGCGGCTTGAACTCGATCTCGCCAAACCGCACGGCGGGATCGGCGAGAGGCCCGCGCGGATCAATGTAGATGTAGGTAGTGCGCATCAGCGCGCGCGGTCTCTGCGATCCGCGAAAATCATGTCCAGCAGGGACAAAAGTCAGCTTCCGCGTCAAATCGCGCAAGGTCGACCGAGGCAGGCCCTCGACAAAAGTCTCACCGTCGTAGCGCTCAGCAAGCTCTGCCGCAATGAGCAGATGGCAGGGAGCCCGGAATCCATATTCAAAGGGCCTGCGTCGCACGGCCTGGACCGTTTCCACGTGCACGCCCGGCAATGCCGCGGAGTGGCGGCTGATAATCTCAGGCGGCGAGAAATCAACAATCGAGCGAGCTTCAACAGCTGACTGCAACAGTGCCGGCGCATGATATTCGGGGATAGGAGTTGCGGGAGGCGACAGGGAGGTGCAAGGATCCAATGTCACTTGAGCGGAATTGGCCATTGTTCAATCTCACTCCCTGCTCGTCGTGTGCCCGTTGCACCCGACGTAAGGCGACAGAACAACCGATCAAGACGCCGAGCACGCCACTCTCACGCCGAGTTGAAATTCGAGCGTCACGATGATTTGAGCCTGGCGCGGCCGATAAGTTCTTACATCGTCATCGTCACGCACCAAGGCCTGAAGAAAATTTGCGCGAAGCCGGCGCAATCACAGCAAGACAGCCAAAGTCACGTTCAAGGTCGGTCCATACTTCCGCTACTGGTGGGGGACTATCCGAGCGCGCGACGGTCGCGACCGCTGCTCTTGACCATAAACACAAACTTAGCGCGTCGAAACCACGCAAACAGCGACACCCAAAGGAGATTACAGATGGCTTCCAATTCCAACCGAGGCGTTGTTTATCTCAAGCCCGGCAGCGTCGAAGTTCAGAAGATCGACTTTCCGACCTTCCGCAACCCTGCAGGAAAGACCATCGATCACGGCGTCATCCTCAAGGTCGTGACGACGAACATCTGTGGCTCCGACCAGCACATGGTTCGGGGTCGTACAACGGCCCCACCTGGCATGGTCCTTGGCCACGAGATTACCGGCGAAGTGATCGAGAAAGGCCGTGATGTCGAGTATCTCGAGATCGGCGACCTCGTATCGGTCCCTTTCAACGTCGCATGTGGCCGTTGCCGGACCTGTCGAGAGGGCGACACCGGCGTCTGCCTTCACGTCAACTCGGACCGCGCCGGAGGCGCCTATGGATACGTCGATATGGGTGGATGGATCGGCGGGCAGGCCGACTACGTGATGGTGCCCTATGCCGATTTCAACCTGCTGAAATTTCCGGACAGGGCGCGAGCGCTGGAAAAGATCCGTGATCTGACCTGCCTTTCCGATATTCTGCCGACCGGATTCCACGGAGCCGTCACCGCGAAGGTCGGCGTCGGATCGACCGTTTACGTCGCTGGCGCAGGGCCGGTGGGCCTCGCGGCCGCGGCGTCGGCGCGCATCCTTGGCGCGGCTGCTGTCCTGATCGGCGACATGAACAAGGAGCGGCTCGCACACGCCAAGAAGGTCGGCTTCGAGCCGATTGACCTCGCGAGGCACGATCGCCTCGGCGAACTCGTGGCCGACGTCCTCGGCACCCCGGAAGTCGACTGCGCGATCGACTGCGTCGGCTTCGAAGCAAAGGTGCAAGGCGCCGATGGCAAGGCCGTCGAAGCGCCTGCCGTCGTGCTGAACAGCCTGATGGAGATCACTCGGGCAGCCGGCGCGATCGGCATTCCCGGCCTGTATGTAACCGACGATCCCGGCGCGAAGGAGCAAGCAGCCAAACATGGCAATCTCAGCCTGCGTCTTGGTCTCGGCTGGGCAAAGTCCCACACCTTCCATACCGGCCAGACGCCGGTGCTGAAATACAACCGGCAGCTGATGCAGGCGATCCTCTGGGACCGACTGCCGATCGCTGAAATCGTCAATGTCAAGGTGATTAGCCTTGAGCAGGCGCCGGAAGGCTACAAGTCCTTCGACGCTGGCGTCGCAAATAAATACGTCATCGATCCACAGGGGCAACTCCCCAGGGCGGCGTAAGACTAGAAGATCGCGACTGCGCAGCTCTCCGAATTGAAATGGCGCCACTGCCCTCCGGCAGCGGCGCCATTTCTATCTGACCGTCGAGCGTCAGCCTCGGAGAGTTCGTTCGGCGGGTAACTGCGCCACGTTGCTCGGCCGACCTGCCGCCACCCCCTGCTGGGCGAGGCGGGCCTGGCCGGTGTGCAGAAGGGCAGCGACGATAGCGCCAACGATCGGGGCAGTCAGGTACAACCAGGCATCACTAAAATTGCCGGTCGCGACCATCGGGCCGAGTGCTCGGGCCGGGTTGAACGGAGCGCCCGTGAGAGCCCCGCCCATGACGATGTTGAAGGTCAGCGTCATTCCGATCGCCAGCGGCGCGAGGCTGCCGGCGCGGCCCGCGACCGCGGTGCTAAGGACGACCGTAACCAGGAAAAAGGCGAGCACGGCTTCGATCATGAAGCCGGCTTCGGGCGTGATCGAAAGCGACGTGGCGCCCAAAGCCAGGTTGTGCGCGAGAGCGGGCATGCCGAGGCCCGTGGCGGCGCCACCCAGAACGGTCCGCAGCAACAGCGCGCCGGCGACGCCGCCAATGAGCTGGCTGATGATGTAGCCAATCGCCTCGCCGACGCTCATCGCCCCGGCGGCGAGCACGCCCACGGTGACGGCGGGATTCATATGCCCGCCCGACACCGGGCCGTAAGCGAAGGCGAAGGCCATGATGGCCAGGCCGTGGGCGAAGGCAACCGCTGTGATGCCGTTGAGGCCCGCACCGCCGCCGACCACGGCCGCTGCGCCGGCGCCGATGAAGACGAACGATAAGGTACCAATGAATTCCGCGAGGAGTTTGGGTGCGATCCGGTTGGACATGTTTGTCTCCAGAGTTGAGGTTGACCGCCCGGCGCGGTTTGCGCCAGGGAACAATACGTCGATTTGGGGGAGGCCGACGGCACCCGAGCGCGCCGCCGGCCGGCGAAGCGTGCGCGCCTATTCCGCGGCAGCCATCCGGGGCGTGAAATCGATGCCCATCGCCTTCGCGACGCCAGCGCCGTATTCGGGATCGGCCCTGTGGCAGTGGGCTATCTGCCGCTTGACGATCTCGAGCGGCACGCCTTCCATCGCTGCCTTATAGTTCTGGAAGAGCTGCTCCTTCTGGGTGGCCGTCATCAGCCGGAACAAATCGCCGGGCTGGCGATAGTCGTCGTTGCCGTCGCGGTGATTGTAGCGGTCGGCAGCGCCGGAGATTTTCAGCGGTGGCTCGCGGAAGCGCTCGTCCTGCACAGGTCCGTTGAACGAGTTAGGCTCGTAATAGGCATCAGGATTGGGGTTGCCTGCGAGCCGCATGGCACCATCGGCGTTGTAAGTGTAGACCGGGCAGCGCGGTTTGTTGACGGGAAGCTGATCCGCATTCACGCCTACGCGGTAGCGGTGGGCGTCGGCATAGGAGAAGATGCGCGCCTGCAGCATCTTATCTGGCGAATGGCTGATGCCGGGCACAATGTTTGCGGGCGAGAGCGCGGCCTGCTCGACCTCGGCAAAATAATTCTCGGGATTGCGGTTAAGCTCGAGGATGCCGACTTCAATCAGCGGATAGTCCTTGTGCGGCCAGACTTTCGTAAGGTCGAAGGGGTTGTACCAGTGTTTGCCGACATCGCTCTCCGGCATGATCTGCACCGAGAATTTCCACCTCGGGAAATCGGCCCGCTCGATCGACTCGAACAGGTCACGCTGGTGGGTCTCCCGGTCATGCGCGACTTTTTCGGCGGCTTCGGCATTGGTCCAGTTCTTGATGCCCTGCATGGTCTTGAAGTGGAATTTTACCCAGTGCCGGTCGTTCTTTGTGTTGATGAACGAGTAGGTATGCGAGCCAAAGCCGTCGATATTGCGATAGCTCTGTGGCAGGCCGCGATCCGACATGAGGATGGTCACCTGGTGCAGGCTCTCCGGCGACAGTGACCAGAAATCCCACATCGCGGTCGGCGAGCGCATGTTGGTTCTCGGGTGCCGCTTCTGGGTGTGGATAAAGTCAGGGAACTTCAGCGCATCGCGCACGAAGAATATCGGCGTATTGTTGCCGACCATGTCCCAGTTGCCTTCCTCGGTATAGAAGCGCAGCGCAAAGCCGCGCACGTCGCGCTCGGCGTCGGCGGCACCGCGTTCGCCCGCCACCGTCGAGAAGCGCAGGAAAGCCTCGGTCACTTTGCCCTTCTGTAGCACCTTGGCCTTTGTGTATTTCGAAATGTCATGAGTGATGGTCAGCTTGCCATAGGCGCCCGAGCCCTTGGCATGCTGGCCGCGTTCGGGAATGCGCTCGCGGTTCTGGCGTGCAAGCTTTTCCAACAGAACAAAGTCTTGCATCAGCACCGGACCGAGCGGACCCGCCGTGACACTGTTCTGATTGTCGGAAACCGGCATGCCGCTGTCGGTAGTGAGTGTAGGGCGTTTGGCCACGGATTACTCCTGTATTACGAGACATTGAGATCCCGGCGGCGCGACCGCTCTGCGGCAGCGTTACGCTTGCTTTCGCAACATCGTCTGTTGGAGGAATAGCGTTTGCGAGATGCCGGGCGCGAATGAGAATGTATGGATTCGCCTTGCGATGACTTTGGTTAGATTGCTGTTATTGCCCCGGTTTGCGATAATCTTTGGAAGCCGGAATTTACCGGGCCGCCGCTGTCCGGTATGGCGCGGAGCGCTCATATTCCGTTCCGGCTCATAGGCAATTCTGGACCCAAGGGGAACAAGCAGACCCTCTTCGAGCCAATCCGGCGCCAAGGAGCGAAGTGCGCGATGGCAGTTGCAGGACCACCACTTTTCTCGGCGGCGTGTCCGATGCTGTCACCGCGCTCGAAAATCGAGAGTGAATGTAAGGAGCTAGATTTTTTACAGCGTCCACAGCCCCACGAACATAGAGTTCGTTCAGCTTCCGATTGCGCTTATCATGAGGGGCCGCAGGACAGAGCGTTGCAGCGGTGGAGGCACTAAAAATCGACTTTCGCGAGATTTTTGGGGGCTGATCGATTTTCGACTTTTGCAATAGTATCTGCCAATTCCAGGCATGATGGCGCCCTAAATCGTGGGAGCCTCAACAGCGCCGTCATCCATGGCACTCTCGTGTCCGTGGAGGAGCCGTCCCCAGCATCAATGGCGGACATCACCAAGTGCGCGCGAGCATGCAGGGCAAGCCCAAGCGAGTTGGCCGTCGATCAAATTGGAGCAAGATCGGGAAACACGGGCACGTCTGTGAGCCGTCGCCCGAGCCGTCAACGCGCGGCGTTGTAGACATCACGCAGGACGTTCGTCTCAAGCTCCAGATCCTCCAGTCGATGCCTGACTACATCGCCGATGCTGACGATACCGGCTAGCTCGCCGCCGCGTAGTACCGCTATGTGGCGCACGCGATGGTGCGTCATCAGGTTCATCACGCGACTGACACTCTCGTCCGGGGACACGGTAGCCACACCGTATTGCATGATATCCTTCACAGGCATCGACCCGGCTGTCTCGCCATGGCGAGAAAATGCATGAACGATTTCACGTTCGGAAATGAGACCAAGAACCGCGTTCCCACTTGTCACCACGAGAGCGCCAATATTCTTTGCGCGGAGCCAGTCCGCCGCTCTCTTGATGCTGGCTTCCGGAGCTATTGTTGTGACGTCGGTGCCCTTCCGCCTCAGAATGCTTTCGATGGACACAACGTCTCCTATCGTGTGGCCTAGCTATCTAGAAATGGTGAAGCGATTAGACCGCTCAAGGGAACATTTTCCTCACGTCGTTACAATTCCGCGCGAGGTCGGCGGGCCTTACCATCACCGATCGGCCCAGCAGCCGCCACAGTGACACCCCGCCCGAGAGAGCACCTGTGGTTCTTACGGACCCAATTACTTCCGGGACAAAGCCGGTTCACGCACTTCAGCTCCAAGGTCGTTCCGCGGGTATATGATCATCGCTCTCTGAAACGGGTCCTACCTCTAATCCCGAAGATTTTCCCAGAGCGCCTCGACGCTCTCGCGCCGAGGTCATCTGGCGGCCATCGATACCCAATCTGTCAGTTGACCGTTCGAGATCGCGATCAACATCATCTACTCAGTCCATCAACCGCACACCTGATGGGGTTGCAGGCGCCAGCCATGCGTAGTGTGCACGCGTCGCTGGACTACATAGCAACTGCCGCTGTCAGCATATGAATCGCTGGAGGCATACGGATAATAGCCATACGGATAGTCGTAAGCATAGTCGTCATAGTAGTCATAGTAGGGGTAGCCGAAGCCGAATCCGAAGCGGCGGCGCCCGAAATCGCGATCATGGAATCCACGACCACGAAATTCGCCGATTCTACCACCACGAAATTCACCGCCGCGGAAACCACCATCACCACCGCGGAAGCCACCGCCGCCAAAGGCGCTGCCATGGAAGCCGCCACCGCCAAAGCCGCCCCCATGGCCTCCGCCCATGCCACCTCCACCACCGCCGTGGCCTCCGCCTCCGCCGCCACCACCGCCACCACCGCGAGCCAACGCTATCGTTGGCGAAGCCAGGCCAACAGACGCGACCGCCAATAACGCGATAACCGTCTTCCGCAACATAACCATCCTCCTTGAGCAACTATCGCTCCCAACCTCGACACGCATCGCAGGTGGCAATCGCTCCAGAGAAACGCTACTGGCTTCGACATCACTTTTGCTCAACTCCGCGGGAGCCACGCCTGATTAAATTTAAATTAAGTGAAGGAGTTGTTCGCGGCGCGCGGCGTGGCCGAAGCGCGCGCCCACTGTTATCCACAGTTGCAGATGTAGCTTGATTTGGAATCTCGTAGCGTACATCCGCTGAAATTGAATCCGAATTGACCTTCCTGGAGGGCGGCTACGATCGTAACAACTGGCAGAACGGCAACGCGTCCATGGAACATCGTTGGCCCACCATAAACCATCGGATGCACCGCGGGTAATGAAAGAAGAAACGGCCAGGCGGCCGCTTCCACACGCTGTTCACCGCTGCGCTCTATGGTCTTCAAAATCTCCAACGACTCGATAATGATTTGTCGGTATCCGAGCGACTGTCACGCTTCTTTCTTGGAGACGACCCCGACCCTGAAAGCCAGATTGATCGGATCCTTGGCCTGGATTTGACCGGTTAAACTGATCGTATCGCCACTGAGCGCATGTTGGACCGAAGTCACACGCACCGGTCGGATTTGAACCCTCTTGGGCTCTTCGTTGCCGCATGCAGCGAGACGCAGCGTGACGGCGATGATGAGTGCAATTTGTTTCATCGCAATACCAGCTCATTCAATCTGCCAGATTGTGCAAACTCACCGGCCATAAAATGCTTCCCCTCGGCGTGCAAGATAATGGTGCGCGTCTCTTCCGGCGGGTCCCGAAGAGGGGATTCGATGCCCGCGCTCGACGCATCGTCCAGGGCATTTCTTTTGGCAGGGCGCGACAGACGTAACATCGCGGGAATTGTCGAGTTGATCGATCGGATGAGACATATCGAAACTTTTCGAAACTTTCCATTGATTCCGCTGCTATCACGCGACCCGTTCGCCTCGCCCGAGTTCCGCATAGGCGGCGGTGCTGGCACAAGCCAACACGTCGCCATTTTCGTTGGCGTCTTAGTTGGACCTTGATTCGCCTTTGCCAGGCTACTGGTGATCCGCCACAAAGGCGCATGTCACCGATCTGGAAATCTTACTGTGCAACGCGCCCCCGGAGTTCGCTCCACACTGAAGCTGCCACCGAGCCGTTGCGCGAGCGCCCTGACCAATCCGAGACCCGACGAGCGACTTTTGGGGTCCTCCAAATCGAAGCCGAACCCTTCGTCTTGCACACAGAGCTCGTATAGTCCCGGGCGCCGGCTCAAATCGACTGTGATGGTGACTTGCCCATGCTGGTTGCCGCCGTATTTTACCGCATTCATCAGTAATTCATTGATGATCAACGCGAGCGGCATGGCTGTCTCTTTTGGAAGATCCCCCCTGGCCGTTTTGCAATCGATCGATACGTCGCTGCCGAACAGAGTTCGGGCATTGGCGCAGATAGCGCTAACAAGGTCCTCCCCGTTCACGTCGGTACAGCCACGCGCGCAATAGTAGGCCCGTTGCGCGGTTCCGATCGCCCCGGTGCGTCGGATCGCTTCCGACAGCACCTCGCGAGCTTCCGAGCTGCGGGCCTTGCGGTATCCGGACTCCAGGAGGCGAATGAGTATTTGCAAGTTGTTCTTAAGCCTGTGGTTCCACTCGTCCAGCAACTGTTCGCTCAGCGAAATTGTCTCAGTGAGCTGATCTTGAATGCTCTGGGGAGCGATGGACGGCACATCGGAGTTTGCGTGCATGTCGAGGCCGTCAGCAAATTCACGCACGGCCCCAATGTCCAGGTTAGCTTTTGGAAGCTTACGTTCAATCATGTTAATCTCTATCTCCGTTTAACTTCTGTTGCCTCCAAGGCACGATTGCTCCAACCGGATGTTGGTGAGGGTTCCCACGCCCTCGCTGATAGTTGCGTTTTGTGTGCTGGAATCCGCGTTTCAAAAAGTACTGACGACGGGTATTGTTTCGAGAGACTGGTTCACCCACCAACATTGCCCCAAGATTGCTCGGAGCAAGCAACCCTTCACTATCACGTGAGCCTGAGGACGGCCGGTCCTCTGAGGCTTGCCTTGATTTCCATAACGGGAAACATTTGGCCTCGCGGGGGCATCGCGTGTGGCGAGCTGGAAGCACGCGGTCTTGCTAGATCCATCGACCACATGTTCCAAGGACGATCGATGCGCTCCCTTGTAATCGAAGACGAGCCGCAGATTGGTGCCTATCTCGGCCGTTTGCTCGGGCAGTTTCGCGGGATTGTCGACATCGTCGGATCCCTTTCGGACGCCAAGCAGGCGCTTGGCAATTTCAAGTACGATCTGGCCATCGTCGACCGGATGCTGCCTGACGGCGACGCTCTCGATATTGTCACGGCGCTGAGCCAATTGCCGGAAAGGCCAGCTTTCATCATGCTGACCGCCAAGGACACCAAGGAAGACGTGATCGATGGGCTGAACAGCGGGGCGGACGATTATCTTGGCAAGCCCTTCGAGCCGCAAGAGTTCATCGCTAGGGTAAGGGCCGTCCTGCGGCGGCCTCGACTGCTCGTACCGTCGATCCTGTCGTTCGGGGACGTCGAGCTTCGCGTCGGCACCAACGAGGTCACTGTGGCCGACAACAAGGCCCTCCTTCGCCGCCGCGAAGCCTTAATCCTCGAAGCTCTTCTGATGCGACGCGACCGTGTCGTCGCGCGCGAAGTCCTGGTCCAAGCGGTCTACAGCTTCGATGACGAGATCGAGTCCAATACGCTTGAGGCGCAGGTGTCGCGGCTCCGTAAAAAGCTGGCCGAGCTTGGCAGCAACGTTGAGATTCGGAGCATGCGGGGCATTGGCTATATTCTCAGGACGGCACATACCTGATGACGTCGATCACCAGGACACTGACGCTTTCGCTCGGCCTGACTGCAACGGCAATCTTTCTCGTCACGCTCGGCATCGTCATCTGGTTCGATCTGGCGCGCGAGCGCGAGCAAACCTACTGCCAAACAGCCACGGCTATCCTCAATCACGCCACGGTCGTCGATCCTGGCCACGGGCTGATGATTCGTTCTATTGGCCTCAAGGAGCTGAGATCTCACAGCCCAGGTCTATGGTACGTCGTGTCCTATGACAATCTGATGAGCGAGTTCGGACAGGATCGCCGACCTGCCTTACCCTTCTCGCTGCCCTATGTCGGTCCGATCGGATTGTCAATTCTCAACACACTTGACCAGAGTTCCTTCTGCTTGGCGGTCGTGAAAAGGGACACGTCTAAGCTCGTTATGATGATCGGAGGCGCGCAAGTCCAACTCAGCCAGGTCGCGGAATCATTCGTCCTCCGTAATCTTTTTTCGATTATTCTGTTGGCCGTCGCATTCGCGTCGACGGTAGTGGCCGGCGCATTCCTGTCCGCGCGCTTTGTGAGGCGGAGCATCGAACGCGTGACAAGGCTGGCGCTCGCGATCGACCCGAGGGCACCTCAGGCGTCGATATCGCTCGATGAGGTCCCGGTCGAACTCAAGCCGCTGGTCAGCGCGCTTAACCGCGCCTTCTATGAGATTAATGCATACATCCAAAGCCAACGCCGGTTCCTGGGCAATGCCGCTCATCAGCTCCGAACGCCGCTGACCTTGCTGCGCTCCAAAATCGAAGACGTGACCGAGCCTGCCTTGAAGGCCGAGCTTGTGTGCGATGTTCGTCACCTCACGTCTCTGGTCTCAGCCATGCTGGACCTGGCGCGGTTACAAAATCATGCGATAGAAAAGCGGCCCATTGATCTCGGAGCCCTGACGCGGGATGTCCTTGCGGATTTCAGCCCGTCGGCGCTGGACGCCGGGATCGAGCTCTCGCTGGAGCATCCGCAAGGCAGCGTCGTCGTGCTCGGCGTAGAAGCTGCGGTTCGGAGCGCCTTGGCAAACTTGGTAGGCAATGCGTTGATTCATGCACGCGGCGCGGCACGCATCGTAGCTAATCTCGGACGTGGGAGCGTATCGATCAGCGACGATGGGGTCGGGATCTCCCCAACCTCCCAACTCATTGAGCCGTTCCAGACGGCCGCCACCGCAAAGGAGGGGCACGGGCTAGGCCTGTCGATCATCCAGGAAATTATGACAGCTCATGCAGGTACGCTGACGATCACATCGACACCGGGGCGCGGGACAACGGTCTGCCTAAGCTTCCCAGAGGCTCCGCGGGAACGCAGAGTGATCCCTGAACCCGCAATGTAGCAGTAACCTGCACGATCTGGGCCGAGACGTGCTCGAGTGATCAATTTTCGCAGCACGCTCCGCATGCTTGCCCGGTGCATGGCCAGCGAGGAATGGCACCCGCCCTCCCCATCGCCCTATCGCGAGCGCATTATTTATAGCGACTGAGCAGCCGGGCTCTCCCCAGACAGAATTCGCGACCGACCACTTCTGGCGCGCTTAGCGGACGTTGATGCCGCCAGGGATTCGGTGACGATTAAAAGCGGCCGCTCCGTCCAGCTGTGCAGGACGAAGGAGGGCAAACAAACACAGGCTTTCGGTCGACCTCCCAAATAATCCGCTGGCGGGCAGCGCTGAAAGGGAGCCAACAGCGGCCGATGCGATGAATCGGTCCGATCGAAGCCGTGGAGCAAAATACCTGTGGTTATGGATCCCGGCGTTCGCCGGGATGACTGGGGAGAGTTTTAGGACTATTTACCGGCGCTACCGCTGCGGCTGTCACTAAATTGAGCGATTTCAGTTCGTCCGTCTTGAAGACGAACAGTCTGTCGTGCGGCGTCTCCATGGCGTGCACCCAGACCTGCAGGCTGACGCCCATGTCACCGAGATAGCGCTGGCAGCGCGCGGAGATATTTTGCGCAACGCTCATCTCATCGCGGGGAGGGCCGTTCGCGGCCGAGCGCATCGCTGTCATCTGATGCACGCCGATCGTGGCCTGTTCGCCGGCGCGTCGATCGACGCCACCGGCAAACACCAGGGGACACGATGACACACAATATTTTCCCGTTTCAACTTCAGTCGCGAATCTTTTTTCACGAATGAGCCGCCCCATCGCCAGCGCGTCGGCCACCGAGCCGCCGGGCGAATTCAGCACCACGGTCCTGATGTATTCGCTGTGCCGTTCGGCCTCCGCCGCAAAGCTTTGCGAAACTCCCGGCGTGATGGTGCCACTTGCCATCAATCGGCCACCGCCGACCAGCTCGAACGTCATTGGTTTTGTCAAGGCGCCCTCCGGCTGCGGCAGCGGCACGAGGCGCTTGCCGCCGTCCGGCCACAAAGGTGCGAAGATCGACGGCATTAGCCTGGGAAGATTCAGCGCGGGTGAATCTTCTCTAATCTCCGCCGGTGCCACCGCCCGGTCGGGATAGATGATCCATCCGTTGATGCTGGCGAGGTCGACGGCGAGCGCGCCGAGCGCGACCAAAACCGCGCTGCGGAAAATCCAGCGCAATATTGTTTCTTCCGCATGCGCCGACAGCCAGGCATGAAAGCGTTGCTGTATGGTAAAGGATTGCGACACGGCGATGCGCTATTTGGTGTGGCGCGCCGCTGGCAGCGTGGTAACGTTTTCGTCTGCCGCCGCCGGCTCGGCAACGCTTTCGCGCTGCGGCGTTACATCGCCCGGCGACGTCTGCTGCGCTTCTCCGACTTTGCGTGCCATTTGCAACGCCGCGACCAATTCGCCTGCGGTCATATCAGACGCGGTGAACGCCGGAAGCCCCTCGCGCCTGATCGCGGCGTGGACCACGCAAAGGATCAGCACCAATACCGCCGGCATCAGATCAATCGAGATCGCGCCGGCCCAGCTCGGGATGAAATCGCCGGCGTAACGCAACACCGCCTCGGCGGGCGACAGCGTCTGAAACCTGATCGGTTCGACCTTTGGCATTGCCAGGATCTTGTCCGCGGCGTCCGAGAGCGACGCCGCCTGTGCGGCAATCGAGCTTTCTACCTTGCCGACAACCGCGTTCTGACGATCCGCCAGATCGGATGTGCGGTCTCCCGCGGAAGGCGCAATGAAGCTCGACGACAGTGACGCCGCCGCGCGCTTGACCGCGGGCGCCACAGAAGTCTGCTGCAGATTGGCGATCACGCCCATCAGCGTCAGCGACTCGGTCGCCAATGCGTCGCTGCGGGCCGCAATCGGCCCGTGATCGCTTATCAATTCGCGCATCTTGGCGAGACTTTTGCTGCCCTGCTCGTACAAGGCCGAGACACGCTTGTCCGAAGCCTGGACCTGCTGACCGAGACTATCGAGCTGCCCGGAGCGTCAAAAGCTGCACCACGGTGCCGGATCCCGCGGTGCCGGTCAGCGAGCCGACGCGCTCGGCGTCGGCGAGTTTTGCGAAGCGCGACGACGCCAGCTGGATATCCGGCAACAATCCCTGGGCTGCGATGGCGTTGGTGTTGGCAGTATCGAGATCGCGGGTATAGTCTTGTACAGTGATGGCGAGATGCTGCTGGATCGCGGCGGCGCCGGCGAGCGCCGAGGCGTTGAGCCATGACGACATCGCCACAATCATCAGCGAACCCAGCAGCAGGCAGCCGAACATCAGGCCGCGGCCGCTGCGCAAGGTCACATGCGGCATGAAATGCATCAGGAACACCCAGAACGCATAGATGCCGACGGATACCGCGACCGAATAGATCACCGCGGCAAACAACACCATGCCCGGACTGCCATTCAATAGTTCGCGAACCCCGAGAAAGGTATAGACGCCGGCCGCGAGCGCGAGGATCGCGGTCGTGTGTTTCAGCGTGCCTTCGAGGCGCGTGACGCCTTTAGTCAGTAGTACCGAAGCAGATGAGCGGGGAGGCAGGACCTGGGATGCGAAGGCATTGTTCGGGGGCATCAGAGATTCAAAACCAACTGAACAGCGCCCCGCTGTTCGCTGAGTGTTTCCTTTGTTGGAGATAGATTCGGACGAGACTGTGTACAACCATCAGGCGCTACGCTTCACGAAGGCTTGAAAGAACCTTGCGGAGCCGGCCGTTACGTGCTGGCGAAATCGCCTTGTCGGGCGCTCTCGGCAGGATGGTGCCTGTCAACCCCGGGCGATGCTTTCGAAGCGTCTCGGTTCTGTTGCAGCCAGAGTCGCCGAAGCGTGATGTGCGTTGGGTATGAACGACCGCTTATGGCGCAAAGCGGCCATTCCAAATGTTGGCTGCGTTGGGATGGCCGAAGACGGTATCTGTCGTTCGAAAGGCCATCAAGGGGGAGCAGGGGAAAGGTGGATAACGTGGGACTTCGAGAATAAGTCGCACAGAGCAACGCGTGACGCAGCCCGGCGCCGAACGCGCGAAGGAAGAGGCCGCCCAGCAAAAGGAACGAGAGCGACGGCAGCGAGCGGTCGCCAAGGCGCAAAGCGCCTTGGATGCTGCTCTTCGGAAGCACGAAAAGAACGCTGTGGACATCCAAGCCCAGATCCGAAGCTCTCGAGGAAAGGTCGCGCGCCGAAATCGCACATTGGGAGAAGGAGAAGGCTCCGTTGGAAGCAGCGTTGCGACGGGCGCTTGAAATGTGTTTCGCCTGCAAGGCCGTAACGGCAGAAGAGTAGCCGACGTGCAAAAAGGGTCGCTTTCTTTAGTCGGTGGGGCGCTTAGGACAGGACTCAGCTTTATTCGTCCTTCCATTTGATCGAGCAGCCAATAGACGCCTTTTGGTCAGCCGGTGCCACACCGGTGGTCGCAATAGCACGCATGGCCTCGACAAGCTCCCGGGGCACCCCCGCGCGAGGCGGAGTTGTGCGGCCTTCGTCGAGCCGGCCGCGATACTTGAGCTTGCGGTCGGCATTGTAACCGAAGAAGTCCGGCGTACAGACCGCTCCAAACGCTCGAGCGACTGACTGGGTCTCGTCGTGGAGATATGGAAACGGGAAATCATGAGCTTTCGCGAAACGCCTCATATTCTCAAATGAGTCTTCGGGATAGCTCGCCGCATCGTTCGAGCAAATCGCTGCAAAGCCTACGCCCTCCGACATCAGTACGCGGGCGTCCGAAACCATGCGGTCGATCACCGCTTTGACATAGGGGCAATGGTTACAGATGAAGACGACGACTGTGCCTTTTTCGCCCGCAACGTCGTCCAGTGCGTAAGTCTTGCCATCGGTGGCCGGAAGCCGGAACTCCGCCGCCGTCGTGTCAAGAACGCCTTGGGTAGCTGTTGTCGCCATATCGCACCTCCTTGCGTCCAAATATATGCTGACGACGGCCTGCCGGGGCACAGTTTCCAAAGCCTGCTTGCGAGCCGCAGGCCAGTCATTTCCGGTCTACCCCCTGATAGCCGACGTGGAAAGAAGCCTTGAGGTTGCAGGCAGCGCGGTCGGAGACATGCTGGATATGATGATTGCGCAAGCGCAGAGATCGAGCCCGCCGTATTATTAGCGCTGAGGGCAAATCGCCGTGCCGCTTGCTTTCCGTTTAGATGTAAGTCTATCCGGTTTCTCTTCGAAGTTGATCGACTAGATCTGGCTGAACCGGTGGCCAGCGGTCGCAGCGCTCAGCGCGAGGCGTCGCGCGTGCAGCGTCTCAAATTGATCTTCAATTGCTTGAGCTCGGCGACGCGCTGATCGATGCGCCGCTCCCATAGCTTGTGCAGCGGCCCCCAGACCTTCGGCGGTAACGGATGGATATCCGGTAGGTTCCTCAGTTGCTCGGCGATTTCATCGAGGTTGAAGCCCGCGCTCTGCGCGAGCGTGATCAAGATGATCTTGTAAAAGGTCGCTTTGCTGTAGCGGCGCTGGCTCCCGCTCGTCTCGCGTTCGGAAGTGATCAGGCCGAGCTTCTCGTAGTAACGCAGCGACGATGCCGGCACGGAGGTGCGCTCGGACATCTCTCGGATGTGGATCAGCTCATCGGCGGGCCAAGTCCATTCCGGGCACACGTACCGGACCGCGTGGTTCGCTCGCGATCGGTTGGGAATATCCATGGACTGCAAAACCCCGTTTAATGCACTGGCGGTAAAATCGTCAGTAGCACAAAAGTGGATCGGCGCAAATATTCCTCTTGCTTTTTTTTAAGTTGAAGTTAGCTTCAGCTTGAAAAGACATCACTACTAGTGCCGCCGGTCCCCGCCAAGCCGAGGTGAATGTCGAAATGCATAAGAAGCCCGAAGGCGTGAGCTACCGCCTATCCGATCCCGCCAGTCAAGAGGACACTCGTGCCACACCGCCATTACTTGCTCGTGTCGCTGCGTGCCGGTCTTTCCGCCATTGCCATCGTGGTCATGGCCGCCGTCATCACCGCTTGCAGCAACAGCCAGGCGGAAGCCCCGCCTCCGCCGCCCGAAGTCGATGCGGCCCAGGTCGCAACCAAATCCGTACGCCAGTGGGACGAATTCAGCGGGCGAATCGCGGCCATCGGCGCGGTTGACATACGTCCGCGCGTCAGCGGCTATATTGACCGCATCGCCTTCAAGGAGGGTGACACGGTCAAAGCGGGCGACCTTCTGTTCGTGATCGATCCGCGTCCCTACCGCGCCACCTATAACAGCGCGGTAGCCCAGCTCGAACGCGCACACGCATCGGCGCAGCTCGCCGAGGCGCAGCACAAGCGCGCGGAATCGCTGGTCAAGACCGACGCGATCTCGATCGACACCTACGACACGCGCAGCGCCGCGCTGGGACAGACCAGCGCCGACGTGCATGCGGCCGAAGCGGCGCTGGCCACCGCCAAGCTCAATCTCGACTTCACCGAGGTGCGTTCGCCGATTGCCGGTGGAGTCAGCCGCGCACTGCTGACGCTCGGCAACCTCGTCCAGGCCGACCAGACCGTGCTCACCAGCGTCGTCTCGCAGGATCCAGTCTATGTCTACTTCCAGCCGGACGAGCAGTCCTTCCTGCGCTATCGCGAGCTCGCCCGCAAGGGCGAACGCGCCAACTCGGACAACCCGGTGCGCGTGGGCCTCGCCAGCGAAACCGGCTTTCCGCATTCGGGCACGATGAACTTCGTCAACAACCAGGTCGATGCGGCGACCGGCACCATCAACGTGCGCGCGACGGTGCCGAACCCCGACGGCGTGTTCGTGCCCGGCCTCTATGCGCGCGTGCAGCTCGAAGGGCGCGCCGAATACATGGCGATGCTGATCGATGACAAGGCCATCATGACCGATCAGGATCGCAAATACGTCTATGTCCTTGGACCGGAGGACAAGATCAAGCGCAAGGACATCGTGCTTGGCAGCGTCCATGACGGCTTGCGGGTAGTGCAGTCCGGCCTCGATGCGAATGACAGGGTCATTGTCGCCGGTCTCCAGAAGATCTTCGCACCGGACACCAAGGTCAAACCCAACCTAGTTGCGATGAGCGCTCGGCCCCAGTCGTAACCCGCAAGGAGACGCATCCTTGGACTTCTTCTCCAGGTTCTTCATCGATCGCCCGATCTTCGCGGCGGTGCTGTCGATCGTGATCTTCGTCGCCGGTGCGATCGCGATCCCGCTATTGCCGATCAGCGAATATCCCGAGGTCGTTCCGCCCACTGTCGTCGTGCAGGCGACCTATCCGGGCGCCAACCCCAAGGTCATCGCCGAGACCGTGTCGTCTCCGCTGGAGGAGCAGATCAACGGCGTCGAGGACATGATGTACATGAAGTCGGTAGCCGGCTCCGATGGCGTACTGCAGATGACGATCACCTTCGCCCCCGGCACCGATCCGAACAAGGCGCAGGTGGACGTGCAGAATCGCGTTTCCCAGGCGCTATCGCGCCTGCCGTCGGAAGTTGTCAGCCTCGGGGTGACAACGCAGAAGCAGTCACCGGCCTTCCTCACGTTGATCACGCTGATCTCGGACGGCAAGTATGATGCGCTTTACCTGCGCAACTACGCCAATATCCGGGTCAAGGACCAGCTCGCGCGCATTCCCGGCGTCGGCCAAATACGGCTGTTCGGCGGTGGCGACTATGCGATGCGCGTCTGGCTCGATCCGAACGAGATCGCTTCCCGCGGCATGACCGCGGGCGACGTGGTGCGGGCCATCCAGGAGCAGAATATCCAGGTCTCGGCCGGCCAGCTCGGCGCCGAACCGATCAAGGGCGGCAGCGATTTCCTGATTGCGATCAACGCGCAGGGCCGCCTGCGCACGGCGCAGGAGTTCGGCGATGTTGTGCTGAAAACCGGCTCGAACGGCGAGGTCGTGCGGCTTTCCGACGTCGCACGCATCGAGCTTGGCGCCAGCGACTACACCCTGCGTGGCCAACTCGACCATTACAACACGTCCATCATCGGCGTGTTCCAGGCGCCCGGCGCCAACGCGCTGGCGACGCGGGACGCGGTGATCGCGAAGATGGACGAACTCGCCAGGCAGTTCCCGCCCGGCGTGAGCTACCGATCGGATTATGATGCCACGATCTTCGTGCGAGAATCGATCGCGGCCGTCATTCACACGCTGTTCGAGGCGATCGCGCTGGTCGTGCTGGTGGTGATCCTGTTCCTGCAAACCTGGCGCGCCTCGATCATTCCATTGATCGCCGTGCCGGTGTCGGTCGTCGGCACCTTCGCCGTGCTCTATCTGCTCGGCTTTTCCATCAACACGCTCTCGTTGTTTGGCCTGGTGCTCGCGATCGGCATCGTCGTCGATGACGCGATCGTCGTGGTCGAGAATGTCGAGCGTAACATCGAGGAAGGCCGCACGCCGCTTGAGGCCGCGCACCGGGCGATGACCGAAGTATCCGGGCCGATCGTCGCGATCGCGCTCGTGCTGTGCGCGGTGTTCGTGCCGATGGCGTTCCTCACTGGCGTTACCGGCACCTTCTACAAGCAGTTCGCAGTGACGATCGCGATCTCGACCGTGATCTCGGCGATCAATTCGCTGACCTTGTCGCCGGCGCTCGCCGCCAAATTGCTGCATTCGCACGACGCGCCGAAGGATATGCTTTCGCGCCTGATCGAACGCTTGCTCGGCTGGTTCTTCCGGCCGTTCAACCGCTTCTTCAAGGCAAGCTCGGACGGCTACCAGGGCGCCGTTTCGCGCACGCTCGGCCGACGCGGTGTGGTATTCATGGTCTATGTCGTGCTGCTGGCCGGCACCGGGCTGATGTTCAACGCCGTGCCGCGTGGCTTCATTCCGACCCAGGACAAGCTCTATCTGATCGCCGGCGTGAAGCTGCCCGAGGGTTCCTCTCTGGAGCGCACCGATGCCGTGCTGCAAGGGATGAAGGACCTCGCGCTCGGGACGGACGGTGTCGCCCACGTGATCGGGCTGACCGGCTTCAACCCCACACAGCAGACCAATACGCCGAACTATGCCGTTGCCTTTCCGATCCTGAAGCCGTTCAACGAGCGCCACCGCAGCGCCAAGGAGATCGCCGCCGACATCCAGGCCAAGATCGCCCAGATCAAGGAAGGCTTTGCCTTCGTGCTGAACCCGCCGCCGGTCCTCGGCCTCGGCCAAGGCGCGGGCTATTCGCTGTTCGTCGAAGACCGCGCGAGCGCGGGCTACGGCGCGCTCCAGCAAGCGGCCAACGCGCTGCAAACCGCGGCGGTGAAGACGCCAGGCATGGGCTTTCCCTTCGTTGGCTACCAGTCCAACGTCCCACAACTTGATATCCAGGTCGATCGCGTCAAGGCCAAGGCGCAGGGCGTGGCGCTGACCAACCTGTTTGAGACACTCCAAATCTATCTTGGCTCCTCCTATGTCAACGACTTCAACCTGTTCGGCCGCACCTGGCGCGTCTATGCGCAGGCCGATGGGGACTTCCGCAAACGGGTGGAGGACATCGCTAACCTGAAGACGCGCAACGACAAGGGCGAGATGGTCCCGATCGGCTCGATGGTGAAGATCAGCCAGACCTACGGCCCCGATCCGGTGTTGCGCTACAACGGCTATCCGGCGGCCGACTTCATCGGCGAGGCCAATCCGGCCATGCTGTCCTCGGCGCAGGCGATGGGCACGATGGCCGAGCTCGCCAGGCGGGTGTTGCCCAACGGCATGACCATCGAATGGACCGACCTCAGCTTCCAGGAAGCCAGCCAGGGCAACGCCGCGCTGCTGGTGTTCCCGGTCTCGGTTCTGCTTGCCTTCCTGGTGCTGGCGGCGCTCTATGAGAGCTGGGTGCTCCCGCTCGCGGTGATCCTGATCGTTCCGATGTGCATGCTCTCGGCGCTGGCCGGCGTGAAGCTCTATGGCAGCGACAACAACACCTTCGTCCAGGTCGGGCTCGTCGTGCTGATGGGCCTCGCTTGCAAGAACGCGATCCTGATCGTCGAGTTTGCGCGCGAACTCGAATTCCAGGGCACGGGCATCGTCGAGGCCGCGCTGCAAGCCTGCCGGCTGCGGCTGCGGCCCATCGTGATGACTTCGGTGGCCTTCATCGCCGGCACGATCCCGCTGGTGCTCTCGCACGGCGCCGGCGCCGAGGTGCGCTCGGCGACCGGCGTCACCGTGTTCGCCGGCATGATCGGGGTCACCCTGTTCGGCCTGTTCCTGACGCCGGTGTTCTATGTCGGCCTGCGCAAGCTGTCCGGGCGCAAGCTGATCCAGCACGGCGAGACCAGTCTCTCGCATGGGTGAAGCTGACAGGACGTGGGCGGCCGTTAATATCGCGGTGGCTCCGGCCAAGATGGAAGGTCTGCAAATTTGAGGGGAGTGGCCGCTTCTGGCGCGAAGGGGACGTTCGACGAAGCGGTGAGGTCCGAAATGTACCAAAGAGCGACATCGACTCGATCACGATCCGTCCGCCCGGGTGGCGGGGATCGTAAACTGAAAGAGAGCGCCCCGAGGCTCGCGCCCGGTCGCCCACAGCCGCCCACCATGGGCTTCGATAATCGAGCGGCAGATCGAAAGGCCCATGCCCATGCCGTCGGGCTTCGTCGTGTAGAAGGGTTCAAAGACACGCTGCAGGCTCTCCGGGCGCAGGCCATGGCCGGTATCTCGCACTGCGACGCACACGCCCTCCGGCCCCAAACTCACGGTGCTGATGTGTAATTCGCGGTTGCCGTCCTCAACGCCACTCATCGACTGGATGGCATTGACGATCAAGTTCAACATCACTTGTTGCAGTTGCACCCGATCGCATTGGATGCGTGGCAACTCGCCCGCCAGTTGCGTGCCCACCGTGACGCCGGTCTCCAGCGCTTCGCTGTGGGTTAGGGCGGTCACCTCCAGGATCGCCGCATTGAGGTCGACGACCTCCTTTCGGGGCGGCTTTTTTTTGATGAGAGACCCGATCCGGTCGACGACGTCGCTGGCTCGATCGGTGTCGTCCACAATGCAGGTGAGCACCTCCCTCACCTTCGCCCCATCGGGTGGGCTTTTGTCAAAAAACCGCAGTGCAGCACCGGCGTTCATGTATGCCGCCGCAATGGGCTGCTTGATTTCATGAACAATCGAGGCGGTGAGCTGGCCCATGGTAGCGACGCGGTTGGCATGCGCCAGTTCGCTCTGCATCTCGCGATATTGCCGCTCGCGACGGGTGCTCTCCAAGGCAATAGTGGCTTCCGCAGCGAAGTCCTTGAATAAGGAAATCTGTTTGTCGGTGAACGGCTGCACCTGTTTGCGGCTCA
>Ga0210401_10000448_pt1 | contig 50888 bp, 42 predicted proteins | sample IncBWH32MmetaG_FD_150866 | JGI IMG/M metagenome (GOLD analysis project Ga0210401, IMG submission 150866) | Forest soil microbial communities from Barre Woods Harvard Forest LTER site, Petersham, Massachusetts, United States - Inc-BW-H-32-M | ecosystem: Environmental > Terrestrial > Soil >...
AGTTCATTCAAATCGGCGAATTTGCGAATTCGGGTGGACTGCCGATCGTAGTGAACAAACAAATCATCGGGTTCGTCGGGGTGGGCGGGTCGGCACCGCGTCCGCCGGTATGGAGCGATGAGATTTGCGGGCACAAGGCGCTTCAGCAAGTATTCGGTGATTCAGTGCCGCCTCTTGCCGAAGATGTTGCGCCGCGCCAGGACCCTAACGCCAAAAAGCTGCCGGTTCCGAAGCTTACCCCAACCATGGCGCCAAAGTCGGCTTTACCGGCGGATTATGTGTTGACGGGCAAGGCCGCTGCCAATGTTTTTGACGGCAATCAAATTTCACTTGCGGCTGCGAAAAAGATCGCACGCGGCTGCCGAGACTGGGCGGCATCAAAGGATGGATCGGCCTCGATCTACGTCCTCGACAATGCCGGCGAATTTGTGCACATGGAGCGCATGGATGGTCAAGCGTACAACAACATCCGGACGGCGCTACTGAAAGCGCAGACATCGCTCAAGACGCGACAGCCCACGTCCGCTATCAATGCGAACCTCAAGAACAATCCGGCGATGACGCCGCGGCAAACCACATACTTCAACCTCTTCTCTAACGCGGGCGGCGTTCCGATGGTTGTCGACGGGCAGATGATCGGCGCGGTGGGCATCGGGGGAGGCGGCGAGCAGATTGGTGGAGACGAGAAGTGCGCCGTCGAAGGGCTGAAGGCGGCGTTTGGTGACCACGTTGCACTGCCAGTTTATCCGTCGAGCGAAGCAGGAAACTGAGTTGTGTGCCTCTTTCCGATAACGCGACTTCACAAGGATTCGGCCCGGGGATGCTCCCTCAGCGGGCCCGAAAGTCGGTATGCTCGGGCGACGTTTGAAACGAGAGCCAGAGTGGGCACCATCGCGGCTGAGGTGGTCAGTTGATCGCAAAGCAATAAAAAGTCCAGCTCCGGGTTGGGCGCGAGCAACTTTCAGAAGTAGCCGGCTTTGTGCAGTCGCTGCTGATTTAGCTCACTCCTTCTTCCATCAGCAGCATGCTGATCTCATTTTCTTCATCTGCATGATCTGCCGCACCAGCAAGTTTCGGCAGCGCGGCCGACAGTCCACGAAACTACTTACAAGCCGTCCCACCGATCGTACAGACTTGCGAAGAATTTACGCGGCTTTCTCTGAACTGTAGCAATTCCGTCCGACACTGGACTCACGGTTGGCCGTGAGGAAACTTTGCAAGGAGGAGGAATTTGCGACATGAGAATCTCCAGGTTCTACGAATTGTCCAAGGCGATTGTGCTCGCCTGGACTATTCTGCTCTTCACAGGCCTCGCGAACGCGCAAGACACCAACCAGGGATCGCCGACGCCGCCTGGCTTGTTCATAACTCCAACGGTTTTGTCGAACGCCGTCCAGCAAGATTTGAATCCCGGCTTGGCCAACTACCCCAACTTTGTGGCGGGTGAAGCGGTAAAAGCCGTGGTGAGCCCGGACGGCAAGACCCTGGCGGTCCTGACGGCTGGGATGAACTCGCTCTACAACACTGCGGGCATCGTTGACACGGCGGCCTCAACGCAGTTTCTCTTTCTGTACGACATTTCGGGCGAGAACAAGACCAAGCCGGTCTTAAAGCAAGTGATCCAGCAGGTCAACTCGCACGTCGGTCTGGTGTGGTCGCCGGACGACAAGACCCTCTATGCGGCCGGGGGATGTGACGACGCCGTGTACGCCTATAGCGGCACTGGCACGAGCTTCGCGCCCAGCGGCAAGATCAGCCTCGGCCACGCACCCAATGGTTGCGTCTCCAACGCGGCCAACCAGACCGGGCTCGGCTTTAGCGTCGAACCTAACGTGGCTGGACTTGCCATCAGTTCCAACGGCAAGACGCTCGTCGCCGCCAATAACTACAACGATTCGATCAGCGTAATCGACACGGCGACGGGAACCGTGCGCTACGAATACGATCTGCGGCCCTTTGCAGCTTCGGGCGCTCCGAGCGGCACCAAGGGCGGCACATTCCCCTTCTCCGTCGCTTTGAAGGGCAACGTGGCCTACGTCGGTGCCGACCGGGATCGTGAGGTCGTCGCCGTAAACGTTGGCACCCCGGGTGGCGCATTGGTCGCGCGCATTCAGCTGAGCGGCAATCCGAACGGCATGACGCTTAGCGCAGACGGTTCGACGCTGTTCGTCGCGCAGGACAACCAAGACCAGGTCGCGGTCATTGACACGAAAACGAACCAGGTTACCCACACGATTGACACGCGCGGCCCCGCCTCTCTGGATTTCCCTGCGAATACCACTGGCGCGGCTCCTACCGCGGTCGCTATTGACGGCGCCAAGAAAACGCTCTATGCAGTCAACGCGGGTTCGAACTCCATCGCCGTCATCCCTCTAAGTGGAGAGCACGCCCTAACGACGGTGGGCCTGATCCCTACGGCGTACGACCCGACGGACGTGGCATTCAGTAGCGATGGCGGCTGGATGTACATCATCAACGGGAAGAGCGACCAAGGTCCGAATCCCGGCTACGGCTATGGGAACTTTGCCTTTATCAAGTACATCACCCCACCGGGCGGGCCCCTCCCGGGTGGCAATGCGGCCGAGTCCGCCAAGTTGAATGCGAACAATGAGTATCAATTTCAGTTGGAACACGCCTCCCTGGTCAGCGGTCAGGTTCCTAACAGCGACGATCTCGGGGATTTCACCTCTCACGTGGCGGCCAACAACGGATATTCGCTTCAGCCTTCCGCGTCGGACACGGAAACCATGGGTTTCCTCCATTCCAAAATCAAGCACATCATTTACATCGTAAAGGAAAACCGCACATTCGATCAGATTCTGGGCGATCTGGGCAATGGCTCTAACGGCGAACCTTCGTTGACTCTGTTTGGCGAGGGCGTCACGCTCAGCTTCCATCGCATGGCGCGGAACTTCGTGACCCTGGACAACTCCATGGATCCCGGCGACGGATCGATGGACGGCTGGTCCTGGTCGATGCGCGGCCGCGTCACCAATACTGAGACGATCACGCAGCAGGAAAACTACGCTCGGGTGAACCGCGGCCTGTCCTATGAGGGGGAAGGCCAGAACCGAAATATCCCGGCCAACCTGAACACCACCGCCGCGCGCGACTTTTTCTTTGACCCGACCGGCGCGACGACGCCCTATACCACCCGGACTTCGTCGCTAAGCGGTGGCACAGCCAACATCCTGGCCGGGGACGGCGATCACGCTGCCACTGACGGCCCGTCCGGCTATCAGCAAGGGTACATCTTTAACGCGGTGTTGAATGCCGGCGGGACGGTTCGGAACTACGGTTGGATGGCTAACACTCCGGGCAGCATCGGAACCATCGCGAACCCCGTCACCAATCCCTTCGCCGCGGGTATCGCCCAAACCACCGCGGCCAATCAAGTGATCTATCAGAACCAGTTCTACGATCCACATTTTCGCGCCTACGATCAGACCTACCCGGATGTTTGGCGCTTCACCGAATGGAAGCGTGAGTTCCAGCAATTCGTGGAAAGCGGCAACCTGCCGACGCTTGAGATGGTCCGAGGCCTCAGCCACGACCATACGGGCAACTTCAGCTCGGCGCTGGGCGGAGTCAACACGCCGGAACTACAGCAGGCGGATAACGATTACGCCGTCGGGCTGCTCGTAGAAACCGTCGCTCATAGCCCCTACGCCAAAAACACCCTGATCATCATTACTGAAGATGACTCTCAAGACGGAGCGGATCACGTCGATTCGCATCGCACCACAACCTACTTCGTGGGCCCCTACGTGAAGCAGCGCGCCGTCGTGAGCACACGTTACAGCCAGCCCAACATACTTCGCACCATCGAGGACATCTTGGGCACCGAGCACCTCAACTTGAACACCTACTACGCACGCCCGATGGCGGATGTGTTTGACATCACGTCATCCGGCGAGTGGAACTTCAAAGCCGTCGCGTCGACGCTGTTGAAGTTGACCACGCTGGGACTAAATACAGAAGAGGCTGAATTCGCTCCCGGTCCGGACCTGAAACCAACGCATAACGTGGAGTACTGGGCGGCTAAAACCCGCGGCTTCGACTTTTCGGGAGAAGACCGCGTCCCGGCCGAACTCTACAACAAGATTCTTTGGGAAGGCCTGAAGGGAACGCCGGCACCAATTGCCAAAACCCGGTTCTTGAAAGTCTCTGCCGACAAGGATGACGATGGGAAATAGGCTATACCGCTACTTGCTAATCGGTGGGACCTTCGGGTCCCACCGATTCGCATCGACTCTCCCGCCTTCCAACGACGCCAGACCTCAACTCTCTGCGATGCAGAGAGTCTTGTGCGCTTTGCTTGCCGTCATATACACCACCTGTGAGCAGAGCTTCTAGCTCAGATGGTGTTGCAATGACCAGTTGAACCGGCAGGGATTCTCGGCAACTGGGAATGCGGCCGTCGTTGAGTCTAAGCTACTCGGCGTCGTAGATGAGGATTTCGGCGCTCTGCCCGGTCGGCTGGCGGCGCGCGGCCACGAACAGCTTTTGCCACTCGGGCACGAAAAGTCCGGTCTGCGCGCCGAAGCCCGTCGTGTAGGTTGCGATCTTCTCGTAGTGGTTAGGATCCTGCTCGTGGATCACGTCAATGATGCCGGGACCCGCAACGCGAACATTCTTGTCGATCAGGATCCTGGAAAGGATATAGAGCCGGTTCTTGGTCGGATCGAAGAACATGTCGTCCGAGGTGGATAGCGGCGTGACTGGGATGGACGTCACCTGCATGCCGGTCTCGGTATCCACTACAGACACGACGCTGGCGCCGCGGCAGAACACGAATACCCGATGATGAGCTTCGTCGAGCGCCATCGGATAATTCTCGCACTTCGAGTTCGTCCAGTGAGCCAGCACCTTGTTGGTGTCAAGATCGGCGACGACGATATAGTGGTTGTCCGGAGAATTGATGAAGATCCGGTGTCCGGTCTCTTCGAGTTGGAGCGCCTCAGGGTGCCCGCCAGTCGGGATATGGGCGAGGTTATTGCCGTCCAAGTCCAGAACTGCCACCGCCCCGTCCTTCTCCCCTTCCCGGCCCTGGACTTTTCCGTAGAGGAATTTCTCTCCGCCATAGTCGACAAGCACGTGATTGCGGCGCGCATCGAAACGCATATTGTCGGCGTCCGAGGATAGTTGCACCGTATTGACAAGCGCGAAGGTAGTGGCGTCAAAAATCTTCACCGTCCCATCGCCGCTGGAAGAAACAAACAGACGGTTGACGGAAGGGAAATAGGACGAATTCTGTGGCTCGTTGAGCTCAAGCTCCTTCACCACCTTGCTGGCCTTGAGATCGATAACCTCCAGAGTGTGATTGTCGTACGCGGCTGAGAACAAGCGCTGGCCTTTCAGATCGGCGCTCATGTGATCCAACCGCCCGTCGACCTTCCCGAGAGCGATACTCCCTGCGAAAGTCAATACCGGGGGTTTTTCGGTCGTTTGCCGATTTTGAGCCGTAGCCAAGCCTGGCAAAACCAGCAGCTGGAATGCGGCGGCGCATGCGAGACCGATCCTCATCTTGCCCCCCGACCCAATTTCTTGGACGAATGATAGCGTCACCCGGAATTGCCCAGATAGCATCCGATCTGGCCTGAATATTCTCATTCTTCTGGCCTTCCTGCAATTCAGACCCCGGTCTTCGAGTAGGTTGTCGGCCAGATATGACCAAGTAATCTGATTTTCCACATTCCGATACGCCGAACTTATCAGGAGTTGGATCAGTTCGGAAGAGTAAGCGACAAAAACCGATTTGATTCGCCGAGAGAACCTATTGCGTGGAATTACCCCTGCCCGGCAGTTCAAAGCTGAATCGTGACTTCGCCCTGACCAGCCCAAACAGAATTATTGGTGAAATTTCATAGACTAGTGTCGCGTAATAGACCTTCAGTGGCGCGTTCCAATTTCTTTGTTCCTGAAACCGGCCTTGGCGCGTCCCCAAACAGCCCTGTTTCGTTGGGAGGATTGAATGAAAGTCAACCGATCGTCTCTTTTCGCCGCGGTAGCGAGTTTCCTCATCATTTCCAGCCCTGCATTCGCGCATCACGGCGGGGGAATGTATGACAGGACACGAACCGTCAGCGTGAAGGGTACCGTCACGGTTTTCGATTGGGCAAATCCTCACGTAATGATCTTTGTAGACGGAACAGACGGCAAAGGCGGCACTCAAAAATGGAGCGTCGAGACCAGAGGTGGTCCAAGAGTACTGGCAAAGGCCGGTTGGAGCAAGGACACCATTAAGGTCGGAGAGGAGATTACGTTTGTTGGGTATCCCAACAAGAACGGCTCGCCCAATATGAGGCTTCAAAAAATCAGATTCACAAATGGGATGGAACTTTATCCTGGGTCTGAGTAGAACGCATCGATATTTCCAAGCGCGATTCCACGACCCGCAATACGGATAGGAAAGCGGCCAATTCCATCCCAACGACAGATGCAGACCTCAAAAGCCAATTACCGATAAGCGGTGCCGGCTCAACAATCGAGGGGAGACTTTTGCTTGTCCGGTTGGGCGATCTATTAGAGAGTAATTTATGAGATGAGGTCGGATCTTTCCGATAGCACCAAACGACGCGGGTCCAGCAGCAGCCTCCCCATTTCTCACGCTTCCAAGCTCGTGATGGCGATCTGCGTCTGTGCCGCTTTCGTTTTACTCGTGGCCAATGCAGCTCAGAGAAGCCTCCCTCGAAACGCCTTGTGGGAAGTTGTGCACAACGTATGTGTCCCTGGGCAGTCTGACCACCACGACCCCAAGCCCTGCCTTGAAGTCGATCTGAGCGGGGGAACCGAAGCCGGATTCGCGATCCTCAGGGACCCGAGAGGGGGCAATCAATTTTTGCTTATTCCGACAACTCGAATCTCCGGTATCGAGAGCCCTGTCGTTCGTCGGCCAAGGGCACCGAACTATTTCGCCAGCGCCTGGGAAGCTCGAACTCATATCAACGAGGCACTGCGCCAAACGCTTCCGCGAGATGACGTTGGCCTGGCAATTAACTCGGCTGTGAGCCGCTCGCAAGACCAGCTGCACATCCACTTTTCTTGTATCCGTACCGATGTTGGGGAGGCATTGCACAGGAATCAGGCGGGGATTGGGAACCAGTGGGCGCCATTCGTTGTCCCACTTTCCGGTCATCACTACATGGCAATGTGGGTAACCGGCGAGCACCTCGGCCCGCACAACCCCTTCCGGCTGCTAGCAGAGGGACTCCCAGATGCGACGCGAAACATAGGCAATCGCACACTCGTGGTTGTCGGGTTAACTCGAATGGATGGGACGGAGGGGTTTGTCATTCTCACGGACGAAGGCAACGAGAGAAGTGGTGATCTGGCAAATGGAGAGGACTTGCTGGACCGCGCCTGCCTCATTGCGGCGGCCGAACTGTAGGCCCCCGTGCGTCCGGTGAAGCCCCGGAACGGAATAGACGCACAGCATCAGGAGGAGATGGGCTATGTCAGGACCTACACTTTGAACGCGACGACTCTTTTTGAGTCTCTCATAATGCAAGGCATCGACGAGACCGGGAAACAGATCACACAGAATCTTAACCTTAGGATTAGCGGCGCGACCTGGACAGTGAACGGGTCGGTCCGCTATGGCATCACAACGGGAAGCGCGGAGATTGCGTATTAGGTTTTTACGCGTGGCGTGGATCGGTTGTAGTAGACCTATGCCTACGCCCAATGCGCCAATTCCGTGCCCGATCTGTGCACTGAACCGCGGATGACGAATCCGCGAGAAAGATCTTTCCAAAGATACGGAAGAACTTATTTGCTTGCATTTTTGGGCTGCCGCTTGCAATTGCAAATTGCTGCAGATTCAATTCTTCTGTCTAACCCTCGGCCCCGGGTTCTCTCCCCTGACAAGCCCGGGTCACCTCTGTTCGACCGATTTTATGCCCTGGCGTGGAGCGATTTGTGCAGTTCAGTCGGGTTGGGTCCTGACGAAAAGGCCCGCGCTGTTTCAGATTGAATATGCGGTTGCCTGTTGGCCCGAAGGTGTACCGTTCCGGAACAAACTTCGTTTCCAATAACAAATAGGTTTGACACGGAGAAAGAGCTTGTATAATGGCAGCCGCGTGGGGGAGTACCAATTTTGAGGAGCCAAGAATTGAAGGGCGCATTACGCCCAGTTCTCTGTCTGTCTAGCCGCACGGCACTAGTCGTTCTCCTGGCTGTTTCTACGACCTACTCTCAACAGCAAAAATTGCCGGCGGCGGCTTCCGGACAGGCTTCCAAGCCGCTCAACCCAGTTGTGTCCGAAACCAACGACCGCATCGCGCAGCTGGCTCTGGCCTCGAATGTTACGCAGGGCGACTACCTCATCGGCAGTGGCGACCTTCTAGGCATCGACGTTTTTGATGTCCCGGAACTTTCGCGCGATGTTCGGGTTAATGAGACGGGATTCATTTCCCTGCCCCTGATGCCTTCCAAGATCAAGGCAGGTGGAATGACGCCTTACCAGCTGCAGGACAAGCTCGCCGAGTTGTTGCAGACCAATGGTCTCGTATCGACGCCCCAAGTCACTGTGTCCGTGAAAGAACAGCACAGCCAGCCAATTACCGTGATCGGCGCTGTCAAAACCCCAATGGTGATCCAGGCAGTACGTAAGACGACGCTGCTGCAAGCGCTCTCGCAGGCCGGCGGAATCGCCGATGACGCGGGAAACACCGTGGTGATCACCCGCCCTTCACCCGAACCGAACGATCAAGTGGATGCCGCAGACGCTCAGCCACCGGTGCCCGCTCAGACCTTTACGATCAATATGGGAGATCTCCTCAATTCCGGAGACACGCGGTTTGACATTCCTCTGGTCGGGGGTGATGTTGTGTCGGTTCCCCGCGCCGGCATTATTTACGTTGTGGGCGCCGTAAACAAACCAGGTGGTTTCTTACTCGAGAACGATTTTGATCACATGACCATGCTGAAGATGCTGTCTCTTGCGGGAGGGACGACAAGCACAGCAAAGAAGAAGAACGCGGTCATTCTGCGAAAAAACTCCAATACTGGACAGCGGGACCAGGTTCCCGTCGATCTGAGCAAGATCGAACATTTAAAGTCGCAAGACATTCAACTGGAAGCCAATGACATCCTCTTCGTGCCGGATAGCACGAGCTTGAGAGCGCTACACCGGGCGGGAGATGTGGCGATCAGCCTCACGTCAGGGGTCGCGATCGTTGCCGCCGGCAGAATGTAGTTTGGGAATAGCCGAACGATTGAATTCGGATATTGGGTGCTAATAAAAATCTTATGGACGAGACGAATAATCTAGTTCCTCGAGAGCGATCGAACGGCACTGCCTCCGAACCGCTCCAGCGCCGCTCTCCATTCCTCGCGCTGGACCTAATGCCGCGGGAACCGCACCTGATGGATTACCTGATCGTCTTGCGGAAGCACCAGTGGCTGATCAGTTTTTTCCTCCTCTCTGTCGTTTCGATCGTGACAATCGCTACCTTTCGGATGCAGCCCATTTACGAGGCGACCGCCAGAGTGGAAATCGACCGCGAATCTTCAAACGGGTTCCGTTTCAACGAGGCAGATCAGGACAGCGGGTATTACGACTTAGAGGACTACATCGTCACGCAGTCGAAGATCATCCAGAGTGAAACTCTCGCCATGGAAACAGTGAAGTCCATGGGACTGGATCGTCTGCCCGAATTTGGAGACAGCACAGAGAAAGTCGAGAAGGCTGCGTCCCCAGGCAGCGATGCTAGTATGATGCGACCACGTGCTCTTGGGGCTTTTCTTGGGGGTCTGACGGTCAAGCGCGTACCGAACACCCGCTTACTCGACGTCACGTTTGAAACCACCAGCCCCGTTCTTGCCGCTCGCGTCGTGAACGCGCACTTGAACAACTTCATCGAGCAGAATTTCCGTAGCCGCTTCGACGCGGCCACTCAGGCTTCGAACTGGATGGCTGGGCAGTTGAACGAGATGAAAATCAAAGTCGAGAACGCCGAGGATGCCCGCCTCGAATATGAACGCGAAAATCAGATCTGGACCATCGACGAGAAGAGCGATATCTCGACCCAAAAGCTGGGTGAGCTCGAAAAACAGTTGACCGATGCGGAGGCCGAACGGATCAACAAGGAGGCCGTTTACGAACTCGCGCAATCAGGCAATTACGACGCCATCGCCGCCGTTCGAGAGAGCCTCGTCATCCAGGATATTCTGAAACAGCAGACGGCCCTAAGCGCACAATATACCGACGCGGTCAATCAGTATGGTCCGAAATATCCGAAAGTCCTGCGCATTCAGGCTCAGCTTAAGGATCTCGATGACTTGATCCAACGCGAGAAACTGAACATCGGCAATCAAGTGGAAGCTGACTATCGCGGTGCCCGGCAACGAGAACTCCTCTTGAAACAAGCTCTCGACGAACAAAAAACCCTGGTCAATCAGACCGCCGAGAAACTCGTTCAATACAGTATCCTCAAGCGAGAAGCAGACACCAACAAACAGCTCTACGACGGCATGCTCCAGAAGCTGAAGGAAGCCGGGATCACCGCGGGGCTGCGATCTTCGAATATTCGAATTGTCGATCCGGCGCTTATACCGAGCGGGCCTTCCCGACCGAATAAAACCCGGAACATCTTTTTGAGTATTGTGGTCGGTCTCTTGGGGGGAATTGGCCTGGCGCTTCTGCGCGAATATCTCGACAACACTATCAAGACTCCAGACGATATCGAGACGCTCGCGCGGCTGCCGTCGCTCGCCGTCGTGCCCGCGATGTCGAGTTCCAACGGGAAGCGTCGCGGCCGCCTTTCGAAGCTATTGAGGGCCCCCGTAATGACTTCGCGCGAAGGTCGCGCCGAATTGATTTCGCACAATATGCCGCAATCGCAGATGTCGGAGGCGTTTCGCGCGCTCCGCACGTCGCTGCTTTTGTCACAGGCGGAACACCCGCCGCAAGTCATCCTAATGACCAGTTCGCTGCCGCGTGAAGGGAAGACCACTGCCGCGGTCAATCTGGCGGTGACCCTCGCCCAGCTTGGCGATAAGACTTTGCTGGTGGACGCCGATTTGCGCAAGCCGGGCATCAATCGGGCGTTGAGCCTCGTGGACGGAAAGCACGCCGGACTCAGTTCGTATCTCGCTGGCGTTTCTTCCCTGGACTTGATTACGGTGCCGCATCCAGCAATTGCGAATCTCGATGCGATTCCGACCGGACCCATTCCGCCGAACCCGGCCGACTTGCTTTCCTCCCGGCGTTTGACGGAATTGATTGCCGAGCTCCGCAATCGGTACAAGTTTGTCGTAATCGATTCACCCCCTGTTATGGCTGCCACCGACGCCGTGATTCTTTCCGTGCTAGTGGACGGCGTGCTGATGGTTGTGCGCAGCGGAGAAACGCCCAAAGAAGCGTTCACCCGGACACGTGATCTGCTGATCGGCGTAAAGTGCCACATGTTGGGCGTTGTGCTGAATGCGGTAGATTCCAGTTCGCCAGACTACTACTACTCTTATCGGTATTACCCCTATTCGTATGGCGGTTATGGCCGGGAAGAAGATACGCGAAAGTCGCGCCGAACCCGCCGCGAAGAGAGTTCGGATTCGCAGTTGGGCCAGGATTAGACCCTAGGAGGACCTCTTTGGTTTATCTCATCACTGGCGGCGCGGGATTTATCGGATCTCATCTCGCCGAGCGTCTCCTGGAGCGCGGCGACCAGGTTCTTCTGATGGATAATCTTTCTACGGGGAGCATGGAAAATATTCGCCACCTGAAAAAGTATGACCGGATGCACTATTTCCTCGAGCCCCTGGAGAACCGCCAGATCCTGGCAGAACTGGTCGATGAAGCCGATGTGATCTTCCACTTGGCAGCCGCCGTCGGCGTCAAGCTGATCGTGGAAAGCCCAGTGCGGACGATTGAAACGAACGTCAACGGCACGCAAATGGTGCTAGAGGCAGCGTGCCGGAAAAGAAAGCTGGTCTTCGCCGCATCGACCTCCGAAGTGTACGGCAAGAACACCAACGTTCCCTTTCACGAAGATGCCGATCTCGTGCTTGGCCCGACCACCAAGGGGCGGTGGAGTTATGCCGCTTCGAAAGCGCTCGATGAGTTCCTCGCGCTTTCGTATTGGAAAGAGAAGCGGTTGCCTGTGGTGATTGCGCGGCTTTTTAACACCGTTGGACCCCGGCAAACCGGACGCTACGGCATGGTCCTTCCGAATTTTGTGCGGCAGGCGCTCGATGGCTCGCCCATTACGGTCTATGGCACGGGAAAGCAATCCCGCTGCTTCTGTGACGTGCGCGACGCGGTGGAAGCCCTCCTGCGGCTGGCAGCGACGGACACAGCAGTCGGTGAAGTCGTCAATGTGGGCAACGACGAAGAGATCACCATCGAGGATCTCGCCAAGCGCGTAAAGGAGCAAACGCACAGCTCCTCGAAGATCGGCTACATTCCCTACGATCAGGCGTATGAGCCCGGTTTCGAGGATATGTTCCGGCGCGTGCCTTGTCTCGATAAGCTGTATCGGATGACGGGATTCCGGCCCTCGACGGCGCTGCCGGAAATCATCGACCGAGTCGCCAGTCACCTGAGCCGCAAGAAAGAATTCTTTGAGGTGCGGCGGGAAGCGGCCAACACGGCCGCCTGAGTTTTCGTACGCCCGCAAACGCGGCGACGTCGCTGCGGTGCGCGATAACATTCCTTCCCGGACCCATAACCCCGCGGATAAATGGGCCGTCGGAACGCTATGAGCGAGTGCATGCATGAACGGAATGAGGGCCAATGAGGCACTCGGCGGCGACCCGACCGCCGTCAGTCGTGCCGAATCGCGAGTAGCGGCGCTGGGTTCCCGAATCCTCGCGTCGAAAAAGAAGCTGCTCCTCTTCTTGTTTCTCCTAACCCTTCCCCTTGCGAATCCCTGGGTCCGCGGCGATGGAGTCGGCTACTACGCATATCTGCGCTCGGCATTGATTGACCACGACCTGCGATTTGAAAACGACTACCTGCAGGCGAACGAATCCTTTCTCCTCTCGAAGGTAGATGCCCAAGGCAAGTTGCTTCCGCGCATGTATACAAAGACCGGCTATGTCGAAAATCATTTCTCGGTAGGCCCTGCGATTTTGTGGGCGCCCGTTTTTCTCGCGGTTCACTGTGCAGTAATTCTCGCCTCACATCTTGGCGTACGTGTCGCGGCGGACGGATACTCGCGCCCTTATTTGTTGGCGATGGCACTCACCACCGCTTGTTGTGGCTTCTTGTCGCTTGTCTTGTCGTTTCAAATCGCGCGGAAATATTTTGACGAGCAGCGGGCGTTCCTCGCTACTCTGGGAATCTGGATGGCCAGCTCTCTGCCGATCTACATGTACTTCAATCCCTCCTGGTCTCACGCGCACTCCGCGTTCGCAGTGGCGCTGTTTCTCTGGTATTGGGAGCGAACGCGAGGCTCGCGGAATCTCGGCCAATGGGCGATTTTGGGAGTCACGGCTGGCCTGATGGGGAATGTCTATTACCCTAATGCGATTCTGCTCGTGTTTCCTGCGCTTGAAGTAGGGCATCTTTTCTTCACACGCTCGAGCGAATCCGGTTCGGGCGCCCTTCCCATGCGTAAACTGGCGCTTGGCGGCGGTATCTTCGTTGCGGTGTTTGTCGCTTCGCTTCTTCCGACATTCGTGACGCGTCAGATCATCTATGGCAACCCGTTTGAGACTGGGTATCCACCGGTTTGGACCTGGAATTGGACGTCGCCGGCACTTCTTCAGGTCCTGTTCTCTTCCGATCATGGGATGTTCAGCTGGACACCCGTTTTGCTGCTCGCCGCTGCAGGGCTTCCGTTTTTGATCAAGCGCGATGCTTTGCTCGGACAGGGGGCGCTTCTCACCTTTTTAACGTACTACTATTTTATCGCGAGCTATGTGGACTGGGATGGGGTTTCGAGCTTCGGAAATCGGTTCTTCGTTTCGCTTACGCCGATTTTTGTCTTGGGTCTCGCCGCCTTTCTTGACGCATGTTCCACGTTGCTCGCCAAACCGGCGCGTACCCTTGCGATGGCCTGGCCTGTGATTGGGCTGCTCATTGCCTGGAATATCGGATTGATTTTTCAATGGGGCACTCACATGATTCCCGCGCGTGGACCGATTTCCTGGCACGCTATGGCTCACCAGCAAGTCGCCGATGTGCCGCGGCGGATCACGCATAGCGTTGAAACCTACTTCACGCGGCGCGGTGAAATGATGCGGTTCATCGAGCAGGAAGACGTTCAGCAGCAAAAAATCCAGGGGACGCCGGAGAACTGATCGGTTCTGGTATCCAACCCTAATTCAACTCGATGTAGAGTATAGCGACCATCTGGGAAGGAATTGCCAACGGTAGGAGATGCTGGGTGAAGCCGTGGAATATTCTTGTGACTGGGAGCAGCGGGCTGATTGGCTCCGAGGCCGTTGAGTATTTTGATCGGCAAGGCCACCGAGTCGTCGGCGCGGACAATAATATGCGGCGAGTGTTCTTTGGTTCACCTGGGGACACGCTGTGGAATCTTGAGCGGCTCAAGAGCGTGACACGGCGCTTCCGGCACGTTCCCCTCGACATTCGCGATCGCGAGGCGGTGCTCGCGCTCTTTCGCGAGAATCCCTTTGACCTGATCATCCATTGTGCCGCCCAGCCTTCGCACGATAAGGCGGCGGAAATCGCCTTTCTCGATTTTGAAGTGAACGCAATGGGCACCGTGAATCTTCTCGAAGCCGCGCGCCAGCACTGCCGTGATTCCGCTTTCATTTTCATGAGCACCAATAAGGTGTACGGCGACGCGCCCAACGAGAAGTCGCTCGTCGAGACGCCGACGCGCTACGACTATTCCGATCCCGCCGACTACGAGGGAATCGACGAAAGCTGCCGCATCGACCGCACGACGCATTCGCTCTTTGGCGCGTCCAAAGTCGCTGCCGATATCTACGCGCAGGAATACGGCCGCTATTTTCAAATGCCGGTGGGAATTTTCCGCGGCGGCTGCCTGACGGGCCCGTCACATTCCGGTGTCGAGCTGCACGGATTTCTCTCCTACCTGCTCAAGGTGGCTCTTTCCGGCAAAGCCTATACAGTCTTCGGCTACAAAGGGAAACAAGTGCGTGACAACATCCACAGCTTCGATGTGGTCCGCGCGTTTGAGGAGTTCGCGCGCGATCCGCGCCCCGGCGAAGTCTACAATCTCGGCGGCGGCCGCGCCAATAGCGTCTCCATGCTCGAAGCTATCGGGCGAATCGAGGCGCTTACCGCACGCAAGATCAACTGGACGTACTCGGAGCAAGCGCGTAAAGGCGACCACATCTGTTACATTTCCAACCTGGCCAAGCTGAAGAGCCACTATCCCGGCTGGAGCCTGACCCGCAGCCTCGATTCCATTCTCGAAGAAATGGTCGCCGCGGAGCGCGATTTCAGACGGGCGGCGTGCTGAGTGATGGCTGAGAAGCTCAGAGTGTCCGTGATCATTGTCAATTGGAATGGAGCGGAGCATCTTCGTGTTTGCTTGCCTAGTCTTGCATCACAGTCGTTTAAGTCGCTGGAAATCATCGTAGTCGATAACCGTTCGTCGGATGACTCCGCCGGGGTGGCCAAAAGTCACGGGGTCTGCTGGCTTCCCCTCGAAAGAAATCTGGGCCTCGCTCCAGCGCTGAACCGAGGCGCCGCGATTGCCAGGGGTGATCTGCTGTTATTCGTAAACAATGACATGCGATTTGACCCGGGCTTTGTGGCTGCATTGGTCGAACCCCTAGAAAGAGATGAAGAGGTTTTTGCTACCGACGGGATGCAGTTCAACTGGGATGGGACTGCTCGCGAACACTTAGCGGCGCGCCTCACGAACGTCCCGACGCGGCGCGATTCTTTTGCGGAAGTGGTGCCTGGGCTGTATTTTTATCAGCAGGAGAAGACTGAGGAGTCACGGGTATTCATGGCCTCGGCCGCTTGTATGATGGTGCGTAGGGAATTCTTTGAGAAGCTGGGAGGATTCGACAACCGATTACCCCTCGGGTATGAAGACGTCGAGATTTGCTGGAGGGCGTGGGTCCATCGGTGGAAGACGTTGTACGTTCCAAGTGCGATTTGCTGGCATCGTGTAGGAGGTTCGGTGGGTTCGCTCGAAGGAATGCGTTTCAGTTTCCGCGGTGTACTGAGGGGGCGATTGCTGCTTGCAACGAAGCTGCTTCCTGCGCGATTTGCCTGTCGCACTTGGTTGGTGTCAACTACGGGGTTAGCAAAGGATTTAAGCCAACTGAAGTGGGGCTTTGCGACGGATCGCCTCCGGGTATTGTTTCAAACGGCTGGACTTCTTCCGCAGTTACTTCGAGAAAAAAGAGCGCTGTTCAGGGATGCCAACAGTTCGCCAGAGGAACAGGTTGATTTCTTGCTTCGACTGACTGACGATGTCCCGGTTGACCAATGGAACCAAGCATAAGCAATGTGGGTAAAGACTCTGGCGAGAGGGACTGATGGGCCTCACCATTGAGTGTTGCAAACTCTGGAAGAGTCAGGGGGAGCCGGAGCACTTTGATCACACGGCATGGCTCGAAAAATGATCGAAACATCAACATTCGAAAACGCTGGACCCGCCCGAAAAGACGAAGGCGATGCGCTTTCAGGAGCGGCTAGAATCGGAATTATTTATGGTTCAATTCACCGTCATGTCTCCGAGAGATACCTAGCCGAGGCATTTGAGTCCGACGAGATCTTCGAATTTGATCTGGACTTGTTTCGTCCGGACGTGAGTGTGAACGACCTCGTAAAGTTCGCAACAACTTCTGGCAAGGGAATTTCGCACCTAGTACATTGTATTGGCGCGCCCGGCCTGCCTCGTGATTTACACCGTTCGGCCTTGCCAACGGTGTGTTTCAACATCGATAACTTCAGCTGGATGGATTCCCGCTTCCGATGGGCGATGTTGTTCGACCATGTTTTTGTGTGGCAACCCCGATTTGTCCAAGCGTTCCAGAGGGCGGGACATCCCCGCGTCTTCCTATTGCCGCACGGGGTTGAGGGACGGCTCTTCAGCGGAATGGAAACAGACCGCTGCTTCGACCTGGGATGGGTGGGCCACATTGGCTCTGCCTGGTACGCTCGAAGAAATCGCATCATACCGAACTTGGCCGCTCGGTTTCATATGAACGACTTTCGGCGGAGGTACAGCAAGGAGGAAACGGCCAAGGTTTACCAGCAATCAAAAATCGTGGTGAACGTGACGCGCGATGAATTCCCTCCAGAAGCCAATATGCGCTGCTACGAGGCCATGGCAGGTGGCGCTCTACTCATCACCCCGATGCCAACCGAGCTCACCGAGCTCGGGTTTCGGGAAGGGGAACACTTCGTTGGGTGGGGCGATGAGACCCAAATTGGAGACTTGGTGCAACGCTACCTTTCTGACGAGCCCAGGAGACGAGAGATCGCGAGGGCTGGCCAGGATCTAGTGCTGAGGGAGCACACCTTCGTGCGTCGCAGGGAGATGCTACGGACGACCTTGGCGACGCAAAGTGACCAATTCTTTGCGCCAGCAAGGCATTGGCCTCTTGAGAAGATTCAGCTGACGTATCTGGAGTACTACTACAGATACCAAGTCTTCTCCGCATTGTTCAAAGAGTTCTCGACTTTGAGAAAGACCAACCGCCGGGCTGCACTCAGGGGTACGCCGATGGTCTTGAAAGCTCTTAGGCACGGAATCCTGCGCAGTCTGCGATAGGAGGCATCATTGAAAGTTCTCGTGACAGGTGGAATCGGCTTCATTGGTAGCAATTTATCAAGACGGCTGCTGGCTGACGGCCACGATGTAGTCGCTCTCGATAGCGTTCGCCGGGAGGGTGTGCGGCAAAATCTCCATTGGCTTCGATCTTTGGGGGGGAGCCATTTTCAGTTTGTCGAAGGCGACGTCCGCGATTTCGAAACGGTGCGCAAGGTGATGCGGAGTGTTTCGGCCGTTTTCCACTTGGCCGCACAAGTAGCCGTGACGACTTCGCTGACCGATCCCCGGGATGATTTCACGACCAACGCGCTCGGAACTTTCAATGTTCTCGAGGCTGCCCGACAGCTTAAGCCCTTGCCTACCGTGCTCTACACGTCCACCAACAAGGTGTATGGCGAAATCGAACATGTGCGCGTAGGTGAGCGAGAAACTCGGTACATCTTCGAGGATCTTCCCCATGGAGTACCGGAATCGTGCCCTCTCGACTTCTATTCTCCATATGGATGTTCCAAGGGAGCAGCTGACCAGTACGTGCGAGACTTCCACCGCATCTACGGTTTGCCCACGGTTGTGTTCCGCATGTCCTGTATTTACGGCCCAAGGCAATTTGGCAACGAAGACCAAGGTTGGGTGGCTCATTTCGCACTGGCTACCATGAGAGGGGAACGCCTGACAATTTACGGGAACGGCAAACAAGTCCGTGACATTTTGTACGTAGACGACCTTGTTGACCTCATGTTGATGGCGGTCCAGAACATCAACCGCACGGCGGGCCAGGTTTACAACGTCGGTGGTGGGCCAGACAATACCATTTCCGTTTGGACAGAGTTTCGTGAGTTGCTGGCAGCGAAATCTAGCCGAGTGCCCTCGGTTAGCTTCGATCAAACCCGTTTGGGCGACCAGAAGGTGTACATCAGCGATATTCGAAGGCTGCGCGAGCAGCTCAATTGGGCTCCCAAGGTTGGAGTCGAAGAAGGAGTGCGCCGTTTGATCGAGGAGTGGTGCGTTGAACTGGTCGCGGCCGCAGCAGGTTAGCCGCGCGATCTGGTCTGGGCTCGTCACGGCTGTCAGAAAATCACGATGACCGAAAAATCTGAAAACACGTCTCAGATTGGCGCGGTGGATTGCGCTCCATCCGTTGGAGTGTCGCTCCCTACCCCGGCTCTCCCATTGCGAGAACCTTCTTACCGAATCGCACCTCCCCGAGGCTTTCTGGATCTGAATCTCCGCGAAGTTTGGAATTATAAGGGACTACTTTATTTTCTTGTTTGGAGAGATATCAAAATTCGCTATAAGCAGACCGCCGTCGGAGCCGCGTGGGCGATTATTCAGCCATTGATGACCATGGTGATCTTCAGTCTGTTCTTCGGAAAACTTGCACGTATGCCTTCGGAAGGCCTTCCGTATCCGATTTTTTATTACGCCGCCCTGCTCCCTTGGACATATTTTTCGGGCGCTTTGCAAAACGCCACGAACACCATCGTCGAGAACCAGAGAGTGGTCACAAAAGTCTATTTCCCCCGCTTGGTTCTACCTCTTTCTGCGGTCCTCTCGGGTCTCTTGGATCTCGGCATCTCCTTTACAATGTTCATCGTCCTGATGCTCTATTACCGTATTCATTTCGCGTGGGCTATCCTGCTGCTGCCAGGTTTCCTACTGCTGGCTGTGGTTACGGCGTTGGGTGTCGGCCTGTGGCTGTCCGCACTGAACGCAATTTATCGTGACATTCGTTATGTCATGCCTTTTCTGGTTCAGCTTTGGCTGTTTGGTTCTCCTGTTGCCTATCCAAGTAGCCTTGTTCCGGAGCGCTGGCGGTGGCTGTACGGTTTGAATCCGATGACTGGAGTCATTGAAGGATTCCGATGGGCTCTGACCGGCCATGGGAAGCCGCCCGGTGGTTTGTTGCTCGCATCCATTGGAATCGTCGCCGTGATTTTGTGTGCTGGACTCGTGTACTTCCAAAAAATGGAGACAACGATCGCCGATGTTGTGTGAACGATGAGTACCCTTGCCATTTGCGCTGAGGGCCTAGGCAAGCAATATCGCGTTGGAGAACGTGAGCGGTATCTCGCATTGCGGGATATTCTCATGAACGCAGTTCGGTCGCCACTGAAACTCTTTCGGCCAGCCAAGTCGGAACTCATGTGGGCCCTCAAAGATGTCTCTCTCCAAGTGCAACACGGGGAAGTGATTGGCATCATCGGTCGCAACGGCTCGGGAAAAACGACGCTCCTCAAGATTCTTTCGCGTATCACGCGTCCGACAACCGGCAGCGCCGAAATTTATGGCAGTATGAGGACCTTGCTCGAGGTAGGAACCGGTTTCCATCCTGAACTCACCGGGCGGGAGAATATGTACCTGAGTGGTGCCATCCTGGGCATGAGCAGGCGAGAGATTGAAAGAAAATTTCACACCATTATTGCGTTCTCCGGAGTGGAACGCTTCATCGATACCCAATTGAAACATTACAGCACGGGAATGCAGATGCGCCTCGCCTTCGCTGTCGCAGCTCACCTTGAACCGGACATTTTGTTGGTGGATGAAGTGCTTGCGGTCGGCGACCTCGAGTTCCAAAAAAAATGCCTCGGGAAGATGGAAGAAGTATCCGGGAGTGGCCGCACGATTCTTTTTGTGAGCCACCAAATGAATCAGATCCGGCGTCTTTGTAAGCGAGTCCTCTGGCTCGAAGGCGGCAAGATTTACAGGAGCGGCCCCACGGCCGCAGTCCTCGGAGAGTATGAAGCTGCGCTTAGTTCCGGACAGCGGAACCAGAATCAGCGATCAACGGGAACCCAAATCAGAGCGAGATTCGTCCGCTGGCAGATTGATGACCCGGACTCGGGTTCGTCAAATTTCCTCACGACCATGGGCACCGTGACCATACGCTTTCAAGTGGAGGTTCAAGCGCCGATCCGAAATGGTCATCATGGTATCACACTGTATAATGGCGAGAGGCAAGTGATGTGGGGATGGGCGAAGGAGAACGTCCACCTAGAGCCGGGCGTGTGCGAGTTTTGTTATACGTTCCCGACGTTACCGCTTCGGCCGGGCCCTTATTCATGGATGCTAAGCCTTTGGGAAGACGGAAAGTTGTTGGACATGTGGGACTGCGTGCCGGACATGATCATCGATACGGAAATTCACCAGCATGCCCAGGATCAATGGAGCGGCGTTTTGAATGTGCCGTGCCAATTTGAAGTCTGTAGGACCGAGGAATTTCCAGACGGCAAATGAAACAACTTCGAGGCAGAGACGGAGCAGATGCTAACATTTTTCTCAACCCCAAAGCCTTTTGTTGGCCACAACAACATTATTCAGAGAAATGCCCTTAAGAGCTGGACGCTTCTCCACCCGGACGCCGAAGTAATCCTCTTCGGGGACGAGGAGGGCGCCGCGAAGGCGTGCCGTGATCTCGGCATTCGTCACGAGCCTCGAGTTCACCGGAATGAAAACGGCACCAAATATCTGGACTACCTATTCGACCAGGCTCACGATATTTCCCCCCACGAATTTCTCTGTTATGCCAACTGCGATATCATGTTGACTAGCGATTTCCTTGAAGGACTGAAACGCGTGTCGAATGCCCATAATGAGTTTCTGATGGTCGGCCGGCGTTGGGATACGGACATCACCGAACCATGGGACTTCAGTCAGTCTGATTGGGAACAGCGATTGCGATCCTTGGCTTTGATGAAAGGCAAACAGAATGGTCCGGGTTGGGTGGACTATTTTTGTTTTACCCGGGATCTCTATTACAAGAAGATGCCCCCGTTCTTCATAGGACGCCACGGTTGGGATCCTTGGCTGACCTGGTATGCGCGTAAGAGGAAGGTAAGTTTGATTGACGCGAGCCAAATGGTCATCGCCGTACATCAAAACCATGACTACGCATACATGGGAGAAGGGCTCGCGGCCGAACGAAGTAGCGCAGAGGCCAATTATAACTGGAGCCTGGGTGGTACCACGGCGTGGCACCACTATGGGGTGGAAGCCGCGACCGAAACACTTTTCGAAGGAATCCTACGCACAAACCAAATGGCGTGGCTCGGGCCGGTCAAGACACGGATGATGTCTTATCCTCTCCACGCGTGGGGAACCATCCTGCGAACAACTCGCCCGATTCGTCATCGGCTGGGATTGCGAAGCGCTACTTCGAAATCATGAAGAGAGAAGAAGGGTGCAAGCTATCATCAGCGTTATTTTGAAATTCTCAAATTATTGCCGACAAAATGGCTCGGCGAGACGACTAGGTCGGCTGGTGGAGAGTTATGGCTAATCTGACGTCGTCGAGACGTATCCCGGAACTCGATGGACTTCGTGGAATTGCCATCTTGCTTGTCCTGCTCTTTCACTATTTTTATCACTATCCCGATGCAAGTTATCAGCCAGCTGGATTGATTCGAAACACGTTCCTTCAGTTTGAACGATCCATCTCCCTTGGGTGGACTGGAGTGGATCTGTTCTTCGTTCTTTCCGGATTCCTGATCGGGGGCATCCTGTTAGATGCCCGTTCCTCGCCGTTGTACTTCAAGGCGTTTTATGTCCGGAGGCTTTACCGGATCGTTCCGCTTTATTATGTCTGGATCCTCACCTACGTCGTGGTGCTGCTTCTCGCGGACTCCCTCTTCAAAGCAAACACGTCCAGTTTCGGAGGGCCACCAGCCAGTTCACGCTTGTACCTGCTACCTGCATTCTTGCAAAACTTTGGAGTAGTAGGATATTCTAGGTTCGCCCGGGCCTGGTTTCAACCTACGTGGTCTTTGGCCGTTGAGGAGCAATTCTATCTGCTCGCACCCCTTGTCATCCGGGTATTCTCCAGGCGCCAGTTGTTCTGGCTCATCGGCCTGGTGATTTTCTTAGCGCCCTCATTGCGGCTGTGGATTCGCTACCACGTTCCAGCGACGGGATTCGAGCCGGCCTACGAGTTGATGCCGTGCCGCGCAGACGCGCTCGCAATGGGAATATTGGCGGCGTTGCTTTGGCGAAGTGGCGCCTTTCGCTCGTGGCTATCCGATCACGCGTTCCTTTTTTATGGGCTGGCCGGTATTTCTCTGGCGGGTGTGGTCGTGCTGGGGAGCTACTCACCGGTATATTGGTCACTCTCGATGGAGTCCATTGGCTACACGTGGATCGCTGGTTTTTATACTGCAATCCTTCTGCTCGCACTCGGTGCACCTTCCGGACTTGTTGCGCGGGTCGCGCGAATGGGCTGGCTGCGAGAACTCGGCCGCGTGTCGTATTGTCTGTATATCATCCATACTGGAGTCGCTTATTTGTGCCAAGGGTCACTGCAGGCTGGTGCACGGCACATAGAGTCGTGGCAGACGGTACTGGTCAATGTTCCCGCAGCCTTGATCGTCTTTTTCATCGCAAGGTTTTCATGGACCTATTTCGAACATCCACTATTGAGCCGAGGACACTCGCACCACTATTTCCCAGATCGGGGTGCAAATGGCAGTGCTCCGACTCCAGAAGCAGCTCGGGTAGCCCTCGGGACCTAGAAACGCAGCGGCTGGGGACCGGTCAATACGGAGATGATGTCCCAACTTCTCCCAGTGGAGGGCCTGTCTTACAGCCCCTCGCCAGTGGCTAGGATCGCAGCGATGAGTCTTGTCGAAAATATGAAACGGACGGTATATGTCTATTTTCCCTGAATTTGTGCTGAAGCCGTTCCGCCCTTACCTGCGTGCAATTCTGGACGGGCGAGGATCGGCCGCTCTGACGAGCACGGCCCTGTACGCAATGTATCGCGAGTCACTTTTGTCGAGTGAACGCAATCGTGACCCAAAGAGGCTCCTCGCTCAGGGTTTTCGCGGGTACTCGCAGCATGACGAAGATGGCATGATCCAGGAGATCTTTAAGCGAATCGGGATATCAAACCGGATCTTCGTTGAATTCGGTGTCGGAGACGGGACTGAAAACAATACGCTTTATCTTCTGCTATCTGGATGGCGAGGGATATGGATCGACGGCAGCGAGGTCCACGCGCGCTTCATACGCAAAGAATTTTTTTCGTTTATCCAGACTGAGCAGTTGACTTTCGTACATGGATTCGTGGATCGCGACTCGATCAATGGAATGATAAACAATGCGCACGGGTCCGGTGAGATAGATCTTCTTAGTATCGATATAGATGGTAATGACTATTGGGCTTGGGAGGTCATCTCTGTGGCGCAGCCCCGCGTTGTAGTGATTGAATACAATGCGGTATTCCGTCCACCCGTTGCGGTAGTTGCCGAGTACGAGAAGAACTTCGTATGGGATGGTACGAGCTATTACGGAGCAAGTCTGAAAGCCCTCGAGTTGCTCGGCTCAAGGAAGGGCTACGCTCTCGTCGGCTGTTCGCTTTCCGGGATAAACGCCTTCTTTGTCAAACAGGACCTCGTCCAGGACAAATTCTGTGCGCCGTTCACCGCGGAGAATCACTTCGAGCCACCCCGATTCGGATTTTACAAGATCGGGGCACTTGACATGCATCCCCCAGGTGCCGGGAAGTACCAGACCGTGTAAGGATGCCCTACGCCTGGCCCAAGAGGTCTTCATGGGTTGCAGCGCTTAGCGACGGGTCGCGTTGCATACACACCTGGGGAGCGCACTGACGGTGCCGCTGACTATTGCTCATGGCTCTGACCGCTCAAAATGTTAGCCGGGAGGATTTCCCACAAGAAGCCAATATGCCGACCCGCAACGGAGAGATGTGAGCCTTCCTAAAGATTCTCGGTTGTTGGGACAGCAGTTCCATTGGATAGCTTTGCTGGGCCGAAAGGATGAGCCCACGGATGCCCTAGAGGATTATTGCGGTCTTCTTGCAGCGGCTCTTGAGAACAAGGGCTACACTCTTGAGGTACTGCGGGTCCCCTGGGCTGAACAAGGGTGGTACCGTGCCTTGAAGGCCGTCAACAAGCATTTGGCCCAAAGACATAGATCGTGGCTCCTCGTACAATACACGAGCCTCGCGTGGTCGCGTCACGGCATCCCCCTTGGATTCGTTGCGTTGATTCGACGCCTCAAAAAGGCTGGTTTCCGTATCCTCGTCGTTTACCACGATCCCGACGCTTTCGGTGGAGAACGATTGAGGGACCGTTTTCGACGCCGTATCCAATTGGCGATATTCCGGCACACCGCCCGGCTTGCAGACAAGGTCGTGACCACGGTTTCCACACACAATGTCAACTGGATGAAGTCTTCCGCGATTCAGGCGAAGGTGCTGTTTGTACCCGTGGGCAGCAATCTCACAACCCAGCCTACAAGACACCAATCGACGAAGGAAGAGGTTCCAGCAATCATCGTCTTTGGATTCAGTCGCGTCCAACCAGAGGCCGAGTTGATTGCGCTGGTCGCGATGCGCGCCAGTAAAGAAATCGGCCCGCTTCATCTGATCGTATTCGGGCGCGGCGCAACAATTGTCGAGGGGATTCTTAGGCCAATGCTCGATGGAAGCCTAGTTAGCTTGGAGGCCTATGGAATCGTCGAATCTGACCAGGCGGGCTTACTCTTTGCTAGGGCAAGTGTTCAGCTTTTCATACGGTCGGGTTTGTCGTCGCGGCGCGGTAGTGGTATCGCAGGCATCGGTCACGGCGTCCCAATCGTTGGATATTATGATGCGGAAACAGCATTTCCGATAACTGAAGCCGGTGTCCGGCTTGTTCCCGTTGGTGATGTCGAAAGCCTCATTCGAGAACTCGTATTGCTGTTGCGGCAACCGTTCCTTCGAGAGGAGCTTCGTCAGCGAAGCCTGGAAGCCGTTCAACGCTATTTCTCTTGGGACCGCATCGCGGAGGCTTATCTGTCAGCTTTGACGGACCATGATTATTGACTTTAGCGAGCTTGAAAATGGCCAAGTCATTGATACCGATATTTGTATCGTCGGTGCGGGGGCCGCAGGTATAACGATCGCGAAAGAGTTCATTGGAACTCGTTACAAAGTGTTAGTTCTCGAAAGTGGCGGCTTTGAACGCGAGGCCCAAACTCAAGAATTATATGACAGCGAAGTTGTGGGACTCCCTCATGTCAGTATCCACGACGGGCGTATTCGCATTCTCGGTGGAACGACAACATTGTGGGGCGGTCAAGCCTTACGCTTTGATGCATTTGATATGCAACACCGAAGCTGGGTTCCTCAAAGTGGTTGGCCGATTACTCCTGAGGTTCTAGGACCCTACTACAAAAGAGCCGAACAAGTTCTGCAGCTTGGCCCACGTATTTCGTACGGTGAGCTTTGCAGCACATTCCGAGTTGAACCTCCCGCATTTGATCCGGCCAAACTCTACATGGAATGCTCGCAATGGAGTCCTAAGCCCAGTATCGGCGCTACATACCGCGATCAACTTAAACTCGCTCAGAATCTCACCGTGCTTTTGCACGCGAACGTGACATCAATCGTTACAAATGGGACTGCAACCCTCGTTGAGAAGATTGAATTCACAACACTAACTGGAAAGAAGGGTACAGCAAAGGCGCGCTTCTACGTTGTATGTTGCGGAGGAATCGAAACCGCCAGGATACTCCTAGTCTCTGACCGAATTCAAAAGCAGGGTCTCGGAAACGATCACGATTTGGTAGGTCGTTATTTTCAAGAACATATACACATCCGATTCGGAGATCTAGTTCCCGTCAGTCGGGAGCTTCTGCAGAATGTGTTCGAGTCTTTCTACGTAAGAGGCCTAAAGTATTTTCCTCTCATCGCGCTGACTAAGAAAATACAAGTTGAGAAGCAACTCCTAAGCATCCATGGGTCGGCCATATTTGATGATGATCCAGATTCGGGTGTTACAGCTTTGAAGCAGTTGTTCAGAATTCTGGTGCGAAAGGGCGGCGCAACACGAGACGAGGTGCGCCGCTTTGCTGGCAATGCGCTGACCAATCCAGCCGACCTGTTTCGCATAGGCTATAGGTTCTACGTGAAACGTCGCTCAGGAAGCCCTAGTCAAGGATCGGTTTATTTGGGGGCACAAGCTGAGGTTGCTCCGAATCCGCAGAGTCGCGTACTCTTGAGCGATTCGGTCGATCGTCTAGGAATGCGCAAGGCTATCCTGGACTGGCGACTCAGTGACCTTGAACGCAGGACATTGTCCGAATACATCAGAATCGTTGCTGGCGAATTCCGGAGGATTGGCCTCGGCTCATTTGATCTCAAGCAGGCTCAGATACTAGAGGACCCGCTTAGATGGGTATATCTGGCGCACGATTCCGCTCATCATATGGGAACGGTACGCATGCACAACACGCCTCAGTTTGGAGTGGTTGATCCGAATTGCCAGGTCTATCGTGTCGAGAATCTGTATATCGGAAGTAGCGCGGTATTTCCTACCAGCGCTCGATCGAATCCGACGCTGACTATACTCGCGCTTTGCTTGCGAATAGCCGATCGGCTCAAAGATCTCATGAATCGAGCCAAAGCATAGTGACAGGCTGAGGGAATGTTGACCATGAAAGAAGTCCTGGTAAAGAAGCTCGGCGTTAAGATCCCCGCTGCGGGATTCGGCTGCAGTGCGCTCACCGGAACTGATCGCGGCACCGCTGTTAGAGTGCTGGAAGCGGCCTTTGACGCTGGAGTTCGTCACTTTGATATTGCCAGGTACTACGGATTCGGCCAAGCGGAAGGTATTTTAGGAAATTTTGTCAAACGGTATCGGTCACAGGTGACAATAACAACCAAGTTCGGCATTACACCACCCGAGCGATCGCCTATCTTGGGTCTGGCAATAGATATAGGCCGCCGAACCTTACGTCTTTTTCCTGCGCTGCGTCCTCTAATGCAGCGCAAGTCCCAGGCACTGATTAAAATTGAGAGATTCTCTCCAGAAAAGGCAAGATCCAGCCTCGAAACAAGCCTGCGAGAACTGAAAACCGAGTATGTTGACATCTACCTGTTACACGACTACGCGGCGTACGATGAGCCAGTGGACGAAATCCTGGCGTTCCTGGAAGATACGGCTAAGGCTGGAAAGATCCGCTGTTTCGGAATAGGAACGAGTTTCGAGGACGCATTACGGTCAGTGCGGCAGCAACCGCAACTGTGTGACGTCATTCAGTTTCAAAACAGTGTGCTCACTCAGACTACTGAGCGTTTGCCCGTCTCCAGTACGGATCGATTAGTCATCACGCATGGTTCGTTGGGTGAAGGCTATCGCTCTGTGTACTCATTTCTTAAGATGCGTCGTAATGTCGCGAAAGTGTGGTCCTTTGAACTTGGGGTTGATCTGTTGAATCAAAGTGTTCTGTCGGGACTAATGCTTGGGTACGCAGCGTATGCAAACCCAAACGGACTTGTGCTATTTTCATCGCGTGATCCAATCAGGGTGAAAAGCAACGCGAAATCTCTGGTGGAAACGGTCATGTCTTCAGGTCAAATTGTGATGTTTGCTAGACTTATCAAAGGCGCATCACTCACAATGGCGACCGAATCCGCTGGCGCAGAAGGCACCCAAGCAACTTGACCTGGTTGCTTGTCCGGAGTGGATCGTGAAGCGTAGATAACCACGTGGTATAAATGTCTGGATCATGAATTTGACGCGGGTGCTAGACGAGAAAGTGAATGGAATCGCTATAACTGAATTTTGCGGGTCAACAGCGCTACCATTGATGGAACCCGATCGCTGAGCAGTATTTGATGGTCTTTTCACGTGAAACAGCCCCCTCTTAGAGTGCTAATAGTTGCCTCGCATCCAGTCCAGTATGCTTCCCCGATCTTTCGCCTCCTTGCAAAGGACCCGAGGATCGAAATCCACGTAGCATATTGCAGCCTGCAAGGTGCGGAGGCTCATATCGACCCTGATTTTGGAGTCGAGGTAAAGTGGGACATCCCCCTGCTTGATGGCTATCCATGGGTCGTTATGCCAAATCGTTCGCCGTTTCCACTGGGTGGATCGTTTTTTAGCTACATAAACCCGCAGGTATGGCGATTGATTCGCTCACATAGATTTGACGCTGTCATTCTACATACAGGGTACCGCACCGCGACGTTCTGGATCGCAATCTTGGCGGCCAAGTTGGGGCGAGTTGTCGTTCTTTTTAGTACGGATGCGCATAGCCTGTCTCCGCGAGATCAAAAAAAGTGGAAACTCTGGGCTAAGAAACTAGTCTGGCCATGGCTTTTTCGCCTCGCCGATCTAGTCGTTGTGCCATCGACGGCCGGACTTTCTTTGATGACCTCTCTGGGGATTCCTGAGAATCGAGTTGCGCTCACCCCTTATTGTGTAAATAACGATTGGTGGATCGAACAGTCACGGAAGGTGGATCGGGCGGGGGTACGAGCTCGTTGGGGGATTCCTCGAGAAGCGGTTGTGCTGCTCTTTTCCGCAAAGCTTCAGCCGTGGAAGCGCCCCTCGGATCTTTTGCACGCGTTCGCCAATATTCCAGCGTGTGATGTGTACTTAGTATTTGCTGGCGATGGATCATTGCGCCCTACTCTTGAGTCTGAAGCGAAATCTCTTGGCATCGCCAAACGAGTTCGGTTTCTTGGATTCGTCAATCAATCTGGCCTGCCTGAGGTGTATGGCGCGTCTGATATATTAGTCCTGCCGTCAGAGTACGAACCGTTCGGCGTAGTCGTGAACGAAGCTATGTTGTGCGGATGTTGCGTGGTAGTTAGCGACCGCGTCGGGGCACGTTTCGATCTTGTGCGTGAAGGCGAAACAGGGTTCGTCTTTCGCGCTGGAGATGTGGATGCCCTCGCCGCAGTTTTACACGGGATCCTGCTTGCTCCTGACAGATTGCGAAAGATGAGGGAAGCATCCCGAGAACGAATGACAAGCTGGGGTCCCAGCCAAAATGTCGAGAGGAACGTGGAGGCTCTCAATAGGGCTATCATGTCGGCTCACCTCCATACCAACAGGGAGTAGAGTTGAAAATTCTCATCTACAGCCACGGATTTGCTCCAATCATTGGCGGAGCCGAAAAATACGTAATGCTTCTCGCGGGTGGGCTTGCAAAGCGCTCTGCGGCCTCTTTGGAGCGCGCTTGTGTCGTAACTGTAGTCACTCCAACCTTTGCGGGAAATTTTGACGATTCGCAACTTCCATTCAAAGTTGTACGCCAACCCAGGTTCCTAGCGCTTGCAAGACTTGTCTACGAATCGGATATCGTTCATCTTTCTGGAGCTTGCTTGCTTCCTCTCGTGCTTGGATGGCTTCTACGAAAGCCCATAGTGATTGAGCACCATGGCTATACTGCCTCGTGCCCAAATGGCTTACTGCTTTATGAGCCTACCCAATCCGTTTGTCCTGGACACTTTTTGGCGGGAGAATACGGAAATTGTGTGAGATGTGTCGCCTTTAGGGAAGGTCAGTTACGGAGTTTCTTTTCGCTGCTTTGGACGTTCCCGCGCCGATGGCTATGTCAGAAAGCATCGGTCAACATTCCAATCACTCACCACGTTTTGGTCCGGCTTCAATTGCCTCGATCTAGAGTAATCTACTACGGAGTTCCAAATCCGACTGATATCTCTGGGTCCACAAGTGGCGTGAATTTAAGTAAGAATCCGTTGAACTTCGCTTATGTCGGACGGCTGGTGCCGCTGAAAGGTTTACCGGTTCTCGTTCAAGCTGCGAGGCGTTTGAAGGACCAAGGGTATTCATTTCGGCTGAAGTTCATTGGTGATGGCCCTCAGCGCTCAGAATTACAATCCATGGTCAGGGATCTTCAATTGGACGCGGCGGTTGAATTTGTCGGTTTTGCAAGCGGGGATCACTTGCGCGACGAACTGAAGGATGTCTCTGCCTTGATCATGCCCTCGATTTGGGAAGAAACTGCCGGCTTGGCGGCAATTGAACAAATGATGCGCGGGAAACTTGTAATAGCATCTGAGATCGGTGGTTTAGGCGAAGTCGTGGGAGATGCTGGTCTGAAGTGCATAGCTGGGGACGCGGCCTCACTTGCGGATTGCATGAAACGTGTACTCGATCAGCCCGATCTCGTTGGAAGGATGGGAAAAGCGGCGCAAGCTCGGGCCCATTCTCTTTTTCAGCAAGATGGCATGGTGGATGCCTATCTCAAACTCTATCTAGATCTTTTTAGGTCTGGACGTGTCTTGGAAGCGTTGGTGGATGCTCTGTGAATGGAAAAAATGGAATACTAAAGCATCTGGCAGGTAACTACGAAGTGTGGCGTCTGTACCATCTGTTGGTAGCAGATGCAATGGCTATACAGCGACCGACGAAGTACGGACATGTGCGCGCGTTCCTCGGCGATTCTCTAGGGGTTGCGGCAGACATCGGGTGCGGACCTGGCGCCTTCATAAGGTATATGAGCGCGCGTGCAAAACACATCGTTGCGGCAGATATTGATTCTGACTCTCTTGATCGCGTCAGATTGCGACACAAAGATCTCGACAATGTTGAATACATCGCGACAAGCGCAGGGGTGCTGCCGTTCTCTGACGAGCACTTGGATACGATCTTGCTCCTTGAGGTGTTGGAGCATCTAGTTGATGATAGTGCGGCAGTGGTGGAGATGAGGCGTGTTCTTCGGCCCGGTGGAAGGTTAGTCGTCTCTGTCCCGGTGCCACCCGGCGAAATCAACCATGACTCTGCATGGGGTCATAAGCGCGAAGGCTACCAGTTGTCTGATATCGTATCCTTGCTAACCACAAACGGATTTGAAGTTGAAAAGCATGCATTTGCAGAGTTCAAGTTCTCCCGTCGAGCGGCACAAGCTATTCAATGGTGGCGGCAAGTTACTCGATTGCCGGCTCCCATCTTTCTGGCTTGGATCGCATATTTTGATCTCTTCCTTCAGTCAAGCAACACCCAAACCGGCGGCCAACTTCCTGCAACCGTAGTCGTGCTGGCCAGAAGGAAACTAGGGGCCTAGCGCATGTGCCCTGAATTTTGTTTTTTGCTAAGAGACAAGACTCGTGCGATCTCGCCCCAGAGCCCGGAAAGCTGCATGGGCTTGCCTTCTGGGTCTGTGAAGTCGGGGTTGCTTGCTTCTCATGAAGGTCACGGAAACAGATCACCCGCTTGGACACAGGAACTTCGCACATGGTAAGTGATCAGATAAAGCAGATAATACGCTCGGTGGTGCCTAGAAACATCCGAAACTGGTTTCGGTCGCCCACACGGTCGGCCAAGTGGATGTGGGACTGCACCCTATTCTCGCTCGGATTTACGCGGACTCTGGAATTGGATCCGGATTGGCACATGATTTGCCATCCGCATGCTTATGAAGTTGCATCCCGGGCTCAGATCGTCGATCCTGAGCAAGCGGAAGAAATTCGTAGCTTTCGATCGCATTGTTGGCGAGAGATGCTTCTCTTCGATATCGGCGCCCACTACGGTATTTTCAGCCTCGCCGCGGTTCACGCCGGAGGTCGGGCCGTCGCGGTCGAACCATCGCCCGCAGCCGCGCAAATGATCAGCATCCAGGCGGCTATCAACCGGTGCGCCGAGAATATCCAAGTTGTTAGGGCGGCAGTCAGCAGCGAAAGTGGCACGATGGGTTTGTTAAGCTCTGGAGTATTTTCGGATGGATATTTCCGGGTCGCCCGCAACCGGCCAACGAGCGAGCTAATCCAGATTCCCACCCTGACAATCGACGAGCTAACGCAACAGTTCGGTCCGCCTACACATATCAAGATCGATGTAGAGGGGCATGAGATGGCTGTACTCCAGGGCGGGAGAGTCGCTCTAGCGAGGCATTCGCCGCTGCTGTTTCTTGAAATCCACAATGAAATGGTGGCGTCCGAGGGGGGTGACCCGGACGCTGTACTTGATGAGTTGGCTGGCATTGGATACAACACATTTGGCTTGCAAGGAGAAGCCATCGAGAGAAGTGCAATTCTCAAGTATCCGATCGCTCGGATCGTTGCCCATAGAGGTCAAACGATGAATGACCATAGAGATAGCGAGTGTACGAGATGTTGAGCGCCCGCATCCCTGCCATGAGAAGTCAAGCCCTCGTTGGACTTGGATTCTTTTTGCTCAGTGTTTTCATCGCGTGGGGAGTAGGTATCAAGATTGTAGACAACGACGTCCGCTCATTGACGTATGGACTATTGATATTTGCTGCATGCATTGTAGGGGCCACGGCGCTTCGAAACTGGCGGGCTGGATTCTATATGTTTTTTATCTGGATGATCTTTGAAGATCTCGTTCGGAAGTACATGGGCAACGGGCTAGCGCTTTTTTTTGGCAAGGATGTCTTACTCGGATTAGTTTACCTTTCTTTTTTCATCGCGGTCCTCAATGGGCGTGAGAAAATATTTCGTCCACCTTTCCTCGTCTTTCTGAGCCTATTTTTCTGGCTTGGGCTTCTGCAGGTCTTTAATCAAAACTCCCCCACCATCTGGTACGGCCTGCTCGGCTTCAAAGTCTATTTTTATTATGCGCCGCTCTTGTTTGTCGGTTACGCCCTGGTTCGCAACGACGAGGAACTCGGGAAGTTTTTGGTTGCAAATTCCTTACTAGCGATAGTGGTTAGCGTTGTGGGAATCTTTCAATCTATATTGGGAAACAGCTTTCTAAATCCTAGCCAGCTTGCTCCTGAACTGCAGGACTTAGGTGACCTGCAAAAATCAACGACTACTGGGCAAATGTTTAATCTTCCCGATTCTGTTTTTGTAAGTTCGGGTCGTTACTCACAATATCTTTCCATCGCCTTTATTATCGCGATGGGAGCTGTAGGTTACCTTCTCCTATATAGCAAGCGGCATCGACAATGGATGTTCACTGCTATAGCCCTTCTGGGAGTAGCGACTCTACTCAGCGGCAATAGGGGCTCGGTTGTCTCGATGCTTATGACCGCCGTGGTCTTATCAGCAGGCTTCCTTTGGGGTGCACCTTGGGCAAGGCAGCAAGTGTACCGCACGCTAAAAGCAATCCGTCGGTCTGTGCTTATAGCAACACTCGGCCTCGCAGCCGTATTCGCTTTGTTCCCACAGGAGGCTGGTTCCCGGTTGGAATATTATACTGAGACGCTGCTTCCTAGCGGCAGTGATTACCAGTTGGGTTATCGCACATGGGGTTATCCCGTCGCAAATTTTCTGTCGGTCTTCTCGCAGCCCAACTGGGCGTTTGGAAACGGCATCGGCACCGCTTCTTTGGGCACTCAATATGTGGCGAAGCTCACGGGAGTGCCGGGCCCGGGGATTGGCACGGAAGAGGGTTACGGCACACTGATCCTAGAGATGGGAGTCATCGCGCCGTTGTTATGGATTTTTTGGACTGCATTCCTTCTGTTTTATTCATGGAAAGTCGTCCGTCGCCTTCGCGGAACACGATTATTTCCCGTTGCCTTGGCAATCGCCTGGTATGCCTTCGTGCTTTTGTATCTTTGGATGTTTGCGAGCATTGCTGGCTACGAAAATTACACATGCAATGCATTTTTGTGGCTCCTTGTTGGAATTTTGTTTCGGCTACCGGAACTGTTGGTGAATGTTCCTGTCCCATCCGGTATTGAGCCGATTCCACCGCGTACCAGGAATCAGTTTTTGTTGTGATGATATGTTAAGAGCGTGCAACATGGGCTCGCACCAACGCACTAGCACGTCGAGGCGGGTGTAGATCTTGGAATCGTCAAATCGCAAGCCCCGTCTGGCGGTCGTCTCACCCTCACTGGATAAGCGACACGGGACCGAGCGCATGGTCGTTGAGTGGATCGACCGACTCTCTGAAGCATTCGAAATCCACGTTTATAGCCAAAATGTGGAGGATTTGGACCGCTCGAAGTTCGTCTTTCACCGTGTTTCGCGTTTCCCCGGACCTCACCTGTTCAATTTCCTGTGGTGGTTTGTCGCGAACGGACTGCAACGTCAACGAGACAAGCGCTCAAAGAACATTAAATTCGATATTGTGTTCAGCCCCGGGCCGAATTGCCTCGATGCCGATGCAGTTACGGTGCACATTGTCTTTGCAGAGTTCGTTCGACGCATGCGCTCGGAGCTAAAATTCATGCGCAATCCCGTCCGCTTGTGGCCAAGGCTGCTTCATAGGCACGTTTACTACAAGATTGCTATGATTCTCGAGGGCGTGGTATTTCGAAACCCGCGCACGCAGCTCATCCTCACTGCTCAGCAAACCGCAGGGGAGATTGCCCGATTCTTCGGACGAACGGAAGTGTTTCCCGTAGTGTGCACTGGCTTGGACCATAATGTTTTCAACCCGGCGCGCAGATGTAGTCTCCGAAGGAATGCACGGGACTTCCTGGGGCTCACTGAAGAGCGGTTTGCACTTCTGCTGATCGGGAACGATTGGCGGAAGAAGGGACTCGGAACCTTGCTGGGTGCGCTGGAGATATTGTCCCATCTTCCAGTCGATCTACTCGTTGCGGGCAGAGATGATCCGGGCCCTTTCCTTTCTGCAATTCGAAAAAAATCGCTCTCACCGAGAGTGCGTTTCCTGCCTTCGATCAAGAATGTTGAATTCTACTATGCAGCTGCCGACGCCTATGTAGGCCCATCTTTGGAGGATACATTCGCTTTGCCGGCGTCCGAAGCCATGGCGTGCGGCGTACCGACAATCATCTCAGCTCGAGCAGGGGCCTCTGCCTTGGTCACAGACGGGGTCGACGGATTAATCCTCGATGATCCTGGCGACGTACAAAAGCTTGCCGATCTGATCGTCCTGCTATGCGACAATAAGGAACTCCGAGAGCGCCTGGGGAAAAATGCAGCTCAGACTGCTCAGAGATATACCTGGGAACGAAGCACTGCGGAGCTGCTAGTGGTGTTTCAAGAGATTCTCTCGCGCAAGAGCGAGCGATTTCTTGTGATCTCCTCATCAGATAGGAGCCAGTGAAAGACGAGCGAATGGCCAGCGCTGCATAATGGATCGACAGTCGTGGCGACTGCACCCCTCGTCCTCGTCCGGAAGCATTGGCGTTGAAGGCGAAGTAAAACAGGAGATAGATTGTATCCTTGGAAGGAATATTGGGCGAACCTAGCGGTGTCTCACGGATGGGCCGAGGCAGAGGGTTTCTCTGCTGTGCTGCATCCTGACGCGCCCGTCTGGTTCAACGCTGTAATTGATCGGTTGCAGGAGCGTTCCTGGCGCAATGGGCTTCAGCTTTGTCAAATCAGGAATGATGCTGCGGTGCTTGATGTCGGATGTGGGACTGGCCGATGGTTGCGTCGGTACTCGGAGCGAGGTCTTCGTCCCACGGGAGTCGATGCCACCGAAGGAATGGTCCGGCGAGCTGCGGCCAGCGGTTTGAAATGTCCACTCATTGTGGGACTTGCTCAGAGCCTCCCTTTTGATGATGGTGTGTTCGATCTAGTATCTGCGATTACCGTCATTCAGCACATTCTGCCTACCTACCAAGGAGATGCCTTGAAGGAAATGGCACGAGTACTGCGACCGGGAGGCCACATTTTACTACTCGAACTAATCCGGGGCCACGGACCTCACATCTTCGCGCGGCGCCCGTCGGACTGGATCGAACAAGTGTCCTCTACGGGGGTGTCCCTGGTCGGATGGCGCGGTCAAGAATACCTCATCCCGGACAGGGCCTTCGTAGGGATCGTGCGAGCTGCTCGGCGGCTTGCTGGGAATGGTACTGAACCTTCGCTGCCTGGCCAAACGAGGGAGCCCGTCCCGGGACCCGAGCGGGTTCCGACTACTCGACTTCTGTACTGGGCAATCCGGCGCGGTATCTGCGCGATCTCTGAGTGGCTCGAACCCGCCGCTCAGAACCTACTTCCCGATGAATGGGCAACTCATGGGCTTTTTGTTTTCAAAAAATAGCTCGGATCTGAGCGTAATTCTACGGGCCGATATCGCTCTTCGTGATCTCCTGCCGCGCGGTGCCCTTGGCGGACCGTACACACAGAAATGGGCCGGGGTTCCGCCTTCGATGGCGGGGTACCCCGGACGTAACCTCAGCCTGAAATTCGGACGATCGCCCGAGCAAACAGAGACGGGAATGTGACAAACCTGCCCATCCCATTTATTGTTTGGCGTGTGCGATATGCCGGATCCATCAAATGACTTCTTCAGATGAAGAATATTTCCGACTGTGTTATGAGGCCGGAGTTGTTTGGGAACCGATCCTCGACGTGGGTTCTACCCGCATTGGACCTCAGTCCAACGTAAGCGACCTCGCCAAGCGAGTTGGGTTGAAGGAAGTTAAGGGAGTGGACCTACACGACGGCGACGGAGTTGACTATGTCGCGGACTTTGGCTTGGGGCCCCCGGAATTTCATCGCCGCTACGATCTTCCAATATTCTCGACTGTTTGCGTATTCAACGTCTTGGAACATACCTTTGATCCGATCACAGTTCTCTCAAACGCACTGTCTTGCGTTTCCAATAGCGGCAGCCTGGTAGTTCTCACACCGGCCATCTGGCCCATTCACAATTTTCCAGGTGACTACAATCGTATGCTTCCCGATTGGTATCGCGAATTTGCAAATCGTCACCACCTAAGGTTGATCGAAAGTCTATTTTGCTGGCTGTCGGAATTCGGAATGGAACCGATAGCGCTTGAAGAGCAAGAATTTCCACAGTTTCGATCCAGACGGGCGAAGGCGTCGCCCACACGTTACTGGAAATCACGTATCGGACACCGCCTACTTAATTCCTACGGGAGAAGCCATTGGGCGACGCATTGCGCGATTGGAGCGGCGTTCACTCGCGAGAAGCTCTGACGAAGATCGGGCCGGGCGGGCTGCGCGTTCTTAGTGCATGTGATTAAACGGCGGGAGTATTGGACTTTAAAAGGAGCTCGGTCCGATTATCGTTTGCTGGATCGAGAAATACAATCACGATCGGCCGTACCGCGGAGTCGCGAATCACACTTCGCGTGAGACCGTTTTTGGCTCTTGCGGGTATATCAGCAAACGCGACCCTGGCTGTATACGTTAGGCGAGCAGTACAAACGTGTTATCTCAGTGCTTTATCCAAGTACCTGAACTTACTAACATCTGCCAGTGTGTTGAATCAACCCCAAGGAAGCATGCCGAATCTGCAGCTGCTCCCCCTGAAGTCACGTTTCCGCCTGATGCTGACAGAGTCCCATCAATGAAGATAATAAACTGTCCCGCCGCGCTCGTTGCAACCGTGAGAACCCCCGTGTCTGGATTAGCCCCATTGTTGGAGTTAAATACACACTGACGCTTTCCTGCTACTGCTGTACAAAGGGTATAAGTAACGGCCCGTCCTGCAGTGGCCTCTTGGTTGAACGTGTTTTGCAATAAATTTGTGCAGAGATTTGCTGCGGTTCCGGTTGTAACTACTGTCGAGATAAGTCCGTCATTGATTCCGGTAGAAAGGAGACTCGGTACGACAATCGTACCTGAGGGGCAGCGAATACTGACTGCGGGGCGGTTAGTCGATTCATATACCGTGAGCGCGGAAGTAGAGGAGCCGTTCGGATTGCAGTACAACGAGACTGGCCCTGATTGTTGCAGGCCGTTTGGCCCTATTGCCGTCTCGTTCGTATTTTGGCTTGGACTGGAAGCTGAACTATGCCTCGTTTCAAGGATACTGCTAAACGGGTCACCCGTAACTGCGGGATAGTTAGACCCTGCGGTTCCTGCCTCATATAGATATAGAAAGCCTGCACCGCTTCCTCCCGTTCCTCCAATAACGGAACTTAAGACTGGCATTTGTATAGAGTCCATCTGAACTTTTTCAAGCCTAAGATATTGAATCTGATTGCTCCCTTCAAGGGTCAGAAACGGCTGCCACGGTTCTTGAAACGTTTGTACATTAACGAAGTCCATGAATAGCGGGACTCCAGTAGCAGGGTACAGATTACTGATTTCAAATCCCCGCCCGTTACCGTAGTTCTGACCATCTAGAATGATCTCCGCCTGATTCGACGGTCCCGCTTCCGAAAGAAAAGATGGAACGGGCCAATACATGACTTGACCTGAGTTCCCAGGGGCAGGCGAAAGCGGAGTGGCTAGGTTTGGAATATCTCCAAAGTTGAAATTATGAAAAGATGTTGTAAATTGCGGGCCAGCATTAACGAAACATATAGAGCTTAGCAGGCTGGTGTTGCCTGAGGAGCAAGCGACATCCTCAAAACGACTCTCTGGCCCGGTGTTGACGAAACCGTTCTGACCATTCGACAGTGGGTTTATGAGTAGACCACGAACGAACCAGGATAGGTTTTTTGCGCTTCCGGCCATCATTGGACTCGCATAGCCGAACACATAAACGTCAAACTTTGTATTTCCACCGGTCGACTCGACGTTTACACCAGCTATGTCCTCAGGGCGTTGCCAAACGACCGGAGCGTTGCTTGCGGTAATGGTTCCGTTGACAAATAGAGCGCCGCCATCCACTATCACAATGCGATTGCATGAATTTGGAGTCGCAGAAAGGTCAACTGGAGCGTTAAAGAAGTAGTACTGAGCCGCAGGTGTTGGCGGGAGATAGACAGGATAAAATGTTCGATTATTGTTGGCCGCATTGAAAGAGGACTGGCATGACTCGTTGATCGCGTTCAAGAGCGGAACGCCATCATCGTGGTAGGCGATAGCATTTGTAACAATAAGAGGCACGCTTCGGTCGAGTGTAAGCGTGTTGCTACTGACGCTTTTGATTTGTGCACTAAATATCTGATTCTGTTCTGACGCCGGCGGTGTCGCTGGAAGATTCATTGCCGGCGGCGGTACGAACTTCGCTTGCGTGAACGCACGCCCGTAGTCGATAAAGATGTTGTGCAGCCACGTCGTGAATCCGATTGGTGCGTATCCGCTTCCGTAGTCCGCGTAAACGGCATAGTAGACCGTTGTCCCCGAAATAGTTGGGCAAGTCACGAGCTGCTCTGCCCACACCGTCGCGGTCATTTGGGCAACTCGCGAAGTGGCGAGAGCTGCGCTTGCTGTCGCGCTTGCTGTTTGTGGTGACGTATATGGTGTTGTGACCGTAATCGTATTTGCTGTGACCGTGGCGATTGAGAAAAGGCCGTTGGCGAAGCCTGAGTTTGCAGCGCCCGGGAAATTAATGCCGTCTAAGAATAGCTTCGTCGGATGAATACCGGCGAGCTGTTGCTGTAGATCGTGGTTGACATCAGTAGTTAGAACAAGCTGGTTGCTGCCGGCGGCTGCCTTTACACTCGTCAATACGAAGGCATTCTCAAAGAGCACATATGAAGTACCCGCGTGGACTACCCCAGATTCATTTGCGCCAGTCTGATCGTAGGTAAGAGTCGTATCGCTTGTTACCGTGGCAAAGTACAGACCGGAGAAGTTGGTCGTCCCTCCAGTAACGTCTCCTACTGTCACGTGGAAACTGCCCGAAGAAAATGGCATGGGCGAACTCATCCTCACCGTCACGAGATTTGAACTTCGACGGATCGTCGAGATTGCTGTTGCACCCTGCCCAAACACTGCGGGCGCTGTACTCGTACCACCCGCGTTACTTGCAGCAGTCAATCCCCAGTTCGCGTCAACACCCACGCATTTGTAACTAATAGCTGAGGAACCTTTCGCGCCGATATTTTGAACCGTTGGGGCTGAAGGTGTGGATTGTGCGGTTACATTCCCGGCTCTGGGAATCGCGATTCCGTCACCGACAATAAAGTCAGAAACACCCGTGGTCGTGACCCTGTTGGTTCCGTTGGATGTTACAGTGATCGTAGCAGGAGCGTTTTGAAATGCCCGTGCGCCATAAGCGCGGATGTCAATCCAAGGAATCGGGCCGCTTGTAATTGTTCCGGCGACGGCGGCAGTGCTCGCGTTAGAAGGCGCAGCATCAATCTGAAGCGAGATTGCTGGGGTTGTTCCAACCGGTAAGGAAACGCTGTATCCGGGTCCCGCCAAAATGGTGCCATTCCCAGATGCGCAGGATGAATTTCCGTTTGGGAGTGCAGCACAGGCGGCAGCTACAGTTTTCATTGCTGTGCCCCAACTTAGACCGTCGTTCGAGTCATCCCCATTTGCGCTGATGTATCTAATATTCTCACTCGAAAATGGCTTACGACTCATTGTAGAAAGCTGTTGTTGCTGCGCATTTGCAACGGATCGAAGGCACAAAAGCAGCACTAAGACAATCAAACCCAGCTCGAGGACAAGTTTTCCAATCCAGTTGCACACAGCATTGCGCATTACCATCCTTTTTGAGTTAGTTGGCATGGAAATTCCTCGTTCTCCTTGCAGTTTGACCTGAGACTTAACGCCTATTGTTGCTGTCGCTCGAGATTCTATGGCAAGACTGATGGCACGTCGAACAGAGAGTGATCAGGTTTTCTTCGGCGTCGTCGCCCAGTCGGCTCCTCCACTGAATGTGATGGACTTCAAGGTTGTCCATCCGCCCGCACGACTGACATCGCCAGCCGTCACGAACCAAGACTCTTCGACAAAGCTCTCGGTAGGCTTCAGGATCAAGCGTCAAGCGAGCGCGCTTCCTTTGAGGCTTGCTCATGTCGACTCACGAACGGTTTCCAGGAGCTCAATCCTCTGCGGCGTTGGAAGCGCGAGGACCAATCGGCTCAGGGCAGGCAGGAGGGCGCCCTGGTTGCTAGCTTCCAAGTTGACCCCCGCTAGAAAATCCGCACAGATCATCTCCAAGCAATACCCTCGAGATTTGTCGCTCCCAAGCATCAGCCCCGCTGTTTCCAAGGCCTGCTCGATTACGGGCAGCTGGCTCTTGTACGCTTTGAAATAGAGAAGCTCCCACGGTTCCGATTCCTTACCGGTCAGGTAGCGGTCAACCTCGCGTTTGAACTCCTCCCTCGGCATTGTGGTGGCTTTGTGCACCCAGGGTGCACTTTCGAAGTCCTGTCTGTCCCGCCGAGCGACCTTGGCTAGCTCCCTCGCCTTGGTCCATCCAATCTGTTCGAGTTCCCGCTTGCGGATCGGAGTTAGTTGCTCGTGAATTGCCATAAGGTAGTAGGCCTTGCGCCTGGACTCCGGGAACTTCCTTTCGAGAAACTCATCGAACGAGCGAACACTATCCACCCTCCAGTACTGCCCTGCTCGAACTTCGCAGAGGTAGCGACCAAGTTCGACAAACTTCGAATCTCGCTCCTGTTCCTTTGCTCTCTCCCAAGCCAAGATCTGGTCGATCTTCGAGAGCACAAACACAGCACGTCGGTGATTGAGCTTCGGAGCCATCAAGGGCCTTCCGTTAGTCGTCAAGCATGTCAAGCCAATCAAGGTCGGCGGCTCCTGGTTGACGAATGAGTTTGGTTCCGACGAGGGTCTCGTTGCCAAGGCACAGGCCGAGATGCGCACAGCTAACGCAGCCGTTTTGCGGGAAACGGATTCCGGGGTGAGAAGCAAATTGGGCAGTTTCGATTTGCCGAGCGGTCGCTTCAACCAGTTGGCCAAATTCCTGGCGCTGCTCTTCTGTGATCGAAGCGAGCAGGTACTGAATCTCCGGGACACGTTTCCTCACGAACGCGACAATGGCAACCTCGGAGATGCCCGTGATCCAGGAATAACACACGAGCTGAAGGTCAAGCGATGTCAGACCTTCAGGTTGGTCCGGGTAACGGGCGCTCGTCGTCTTCCATTCGAGTAAGCGCCTCGTGCCGTCCAGGTGGCCAATGGCATCGACATAGGCCACAAACTCGTTGCTGTTTGAAAGAGTGCGGACGATCTTTTTCTGGATGTTGAGCTTGGGTCGTCGAATTCGGATTCGGTTGTCTCGGGCGAACCGCTCGAGCAGCGCGATTCCCTGCCGAAGCACGCGCTCCCAGTCATCACCATGAGAGTACTCAAGCGAAACATCGCGGTATGTTCCCCACTCCTTGAACAACACAGCTCCCGGATCCTCGCGCTCGAAGAGCGCCGCAAGGGCCTTTTCAAAACAGCGACCAAAGCACAACGCGGCCCGAGAATCTTTTTCTCTCCAGCCCTCGAGATAGCGGTAGCGATAGCTCCTCGGGCAGCGTAGGAATTGGGAAATCTGCGAATAGCTAAAAGTCACGGGAAACCGCCTGGCTTCTCACTACTGGAACTGAGAGTTCTTCCCACTCACTTGCCGGCGCAAACCCGCTAAGGTTGAGAAAGGTTCGGCGGTTGAGCGTCGTGTGAGAGATCCGTACGATCCCTCGCAACCCAAGAAGCGTCTTCTCGTCGACTTCATCGCGGCCCATCAGGTCTTGGTCATAGCCAAAATCCCGCAAGAACCAACGGAGTTTCCACAGAGCTTTGGGACTGCAATAAAGGCGCCCCTCGAAGAGGTGACCCTCGTGTTCAGTAGGCTCCAGGACGGCGAATCGCAGCACATAAAAGGGCCTATGCGGATGCCAACGGAAAAAGACTCGATCGACACGGGCGAGGAAAGCGCCTTCCAAGGTGTCATCGCGTCTCTGCTGTTCACCACGCAAACCCGGAATTTCGCGTTTCATGGTGCGACCTCCTGTGAGTTTGCATAGGCATTGAGCTGACAAATCAATCCCGGACGGTCCTTGGCGGCGCGCTCCGCCAGATCGTTGATGAAGGCCTCGACCATATCCCGGCTGGCTTCTCGAAGCGTGGCTGTTCCGCAGTAATCCGCGGCATAGGCTTTGACGAGGTTTGCGTCCAGCTTGTGCTGGCGAATCAGAAGGCAGAGGCGGTCGCGGAGGCGAGGCTGGTCATTCTGGTGACTGTTATTTCCGTTCGTGGGGGCCTTGCGCTGATCGGGCGGCGCCGGGGTGTTGGATCTAGGAGCCCAACCCAATTCCTCGACCGAGCACAGCCCTATTCCGTAGGCCTTTCGGAGCGCCCTATTCAGCGCTCTCGTTTCCGCAACTCGCATCTCGGCGCCACGGACGAGAGAGCCGACGTTGGAGGGGTCCGCGTCACCATAACCGACAAAGCCCCGAGAACGAGGGGATTTGTAAACTGTCGCTCTGAACACCCAGCGGCAAGAGGCTGGATCTGATAGCCCCTTATCAACAGCAGTTCTCATCCCGGAACAGCGATTGCGGTCGGCTATTCGTAGCAAGCCAGCATGCGTCACATACCATCGCCCGTCCAGGAGTTGGAGATCCCCTCCCGCGACGGACAGGCCGTGCCTTTCGGTAAGCTCCTTTAGAGCGTGAATGGAAGGCCGAGAGAGCACCCCCCAAGTAAGTCGTGCCAACCTGATGTTCGACCTCAAAATGCGAATTTGGTGCTTCATTGCCCCTCCGCGTGTCATCCATTGGCATCCTAAGGATGACATACTGGCGCTGAATGTCAAGGTTCCTGTTCTGGCGAATGAATTTCGAAAGGATGGTAGAATGCCCAGTCGATGAGGAAGGATACGAGACTTACATTTCGTGTTCACTCAAGTTTGAAGAAAGACCTCGAGATGATCGCCGCTCGTGAGGGTCGTAGCGTAGCTCAGGTTTGTGATGCCTTTCTTAGAGCCGCGTCGGACATGTACATGAAGAACGGCGCGAAATTTATCCAGCGCTTTCTTTCCCGTCAGAAGAGCGAAGCCTCCGAATAGCACCTCTCCTCCCGACAGCCTGCAGAGTTGGAAGACACGGTCAAAGCGGAAGATTCGGTTCAAGCGGCGGCTCTTGCGCTGGATCTTTTCTCTTTCGCAAGCGACGATTGTTTGGTCCACAGGTGGCGTTGAGTATTTTCGCTCGGGTATTCCGCGAGTGGCTCTCGTTGGCCCCGACGTCTGCCGACAATGCGTGGTGGACTGAGCAGGCAACAAGGTAGGAAACGCCGCCGCGATGAAGGAATTCTTTCTCAGGTTCTCTTCCCACCCGTTCCATGGAAGTGTTACAAAGCTCGGAATCATCCTCGCCTTCTTCGTCAACCACCGTCCGGATTGTTCTTGACGGTTTCGTTTCACTCGGGACAAATAGAGAGAGTGGTCCACAAGTGGGGGTGAAACGTGAAAGAGACAGTTGAAGAGCTAGATTCGCGCGAAGCGGTGGCAAACGGTGTCACGCAAACAATTCAGCAGAACGACCCACGGTCGTTCGAGTCATATTCAGAATCAACGGAATCCGTAAAGACAGTGCACATTCGGGGCGCCTCAGGTCCCCGTTCTCAAGCCGGTAAGAAACGATCGAGCCGCAATTCCTTGAAGCACGGCATCTTTTCCTATGCCACTGTTTTGCAAGGCGAGGATCGCAAACAATACAACTCGTTGATCGAGAATCTTAGAAACGATCTTAAGCCACAGGGCACATTTCAGGAAGTCTTGGTCGAACAGTTGGCGCTGAATAAGTGGCGACTTCGCCGGCTAGTCTTGGCGGAAAGTGCAGAAGTTGAGAAGAAGGCTGCAGTTGAGCGCTTCGATCGTTGGGCTCGAAAACAGGAAGAGGCAGAGGGGCCAAGCAGACGGGCATGTTTTGGAGATGCTGGCGTGGTAACGGAGCTTGGATGCGCGGGGGCGCTCGAACACTGCTTGGATTTGCTCGTCGACCTTCGGGCGAGAATCGATCGCGAGGGATTCAACGAAGAAAAGGATTTGAACATCCTCGGAACGCTCTATGCTTCGGAGAGCTGGAAGGATCTAGGTCACAATCTCCAACGCATCTATCTAACGGTCAGCGAAGCCATGCAAAATGAGGGAGGTCCATCCGCCGAAACAGGCAAACAGGCCTTCTTGCATGAGATCGATCGAGAGGTGCGCACACTCAAACGCAATGCAAAGAGAATTAGATTGGTGGATCCCGATCGAATCATAGCCGAAGACCTTGAACACGTAGTCCTCTCGGCTCCAGCACTCGATCTTTTTATACGATATGAGGCACACCTGGAGCGAAGTTCAGAGCGCATTCTGGCGCAGCTAGTGCGTCTCCAGGAGATGCGTAGCGGCCAACCAGCTCTGCCGCCACACACAGAAGAACAGTCCAAGCGTTAGGTGCTTTCTAGTTGAGAAACGATGATTACTTGCGACGAGCCCCGTACCTGTGGGTGTCCCAGGTCGCATTTGTTGGTTTCTGCGGGCTCTCCTGTCTGCTCGTAGCCTACCAATGCATTCGAGGATCGCGTTTCGATTGAGTTTCGCCGCGCGGCGGCGACGGAACGGACGTCGGCGTTACCGCCTTGTGCGGTTCTTGTCCCATTGGAGGGGGCGCCTCAAGATCGACGATGCGGACCGGAGTTCCGTCCTTGCTCACTTCCACGAATTGGAACGTGATGTCCGGAACGACCAGCGCTTCCGAGTCTGGCACTGCACCCAGCCTCAACTCAGCGGCGATCCACTTGGCACAATTCGTGTCGTTGACGGCGCGCATGAACTGCCCGATGGCCATTGCCTGAGCCAGTGTGAGCGATTGTGGCAATTCCACGCCAAGTTTTTTCTCGAGCTTCCTCCGGCGGGTCGATGGGCACGGAAGTTCACCGGCCCAGGCAAGTGCCTCCGCGACCGGTCTCTTTTTCGGTCGGACGCCTGGGTTCCCAGACTGGCCCGCTTTGAAATGCCGTGGGGTCAGCCACGCCGCGCGGACCTCGCGATCGGTCGCGATTCTGTTTTCCCTGTTTTCGATAGTGCTTTCGGTATTGGGTTCGGTTGACATCTCGTCACGCTCCGTGCCGCAAAGATCGGGGGATCACAGTCGTAGCGCGCGACTTTAATTTCCTGTCGTTGCAAATCGGAGCCCATGTGTCAGCGCACGCCCGTGAGATCGCGACCCGTGTACTACCCTGGCTCCGCTTGGGCGAAATCCCCCAGTTCGCCAAGTATACCAATCTGATTCGTTTCGCAGCGGGACGAATAAGGTTCCGATTCCAGCGTAGAGAGCCGCGTTCGGAAGGCAGGACTTCGGCGATCGTTTCATGCGATATGAAGCAAGCCTTGACCGAAGGTATGAGCGTACTCTGGCGCTACCCTTGCGCCTGCAGGAGATTGACCGAGATCGAGTGCTTCTGCCGGCTATTTCTAAGGGCGGCCCTGAATCGTGGCGGGTATGTTGTCTATTCCTGACACACCACGGCTCTGTGGTCTCCTCCTGAACTCAAGTACAGTTGTGTGCGGCTTTCAAAGCTTTATCCTACCGAATGAACTGACTCCATCCTGCCTGCGGCCAATAACAGGTGCCGGCTCGTCGTGTACGTTAGCGCTTTCAGCCTTGATCGTGACAAGTGCGCGTATGAAATAGCGCTGGTCAGGTGTCTAGCGACTTTATTACTATCGGGAACACAAAGCTGTGCCCTCAAGAGACCTCAATATCGAGCCTCTTGAGCGCCTAAGTCTCGAAGCTCACTGTGGAGAACCACGATGACAAAGTCTGCTCTCGCTTTTTTCATCCTGCTCTCTGTTTCTATGACTGCCCCGCGTATGGCCCGGGCGGCAGAGGATCGCGACCACAGACCGGACCTTCTCGTCGATGACGATAAAGTCCAATGCCCCACCGCGACGTTTGCTTCCATTCAAGACGCCATCAACGCCGCCAAACCCGGCAATCTGATTCGCGTCTGCGCCGGCAGCTATCACGAGCAGCTCTCCATCGACAAATCACTCAGCATCGAAGGCGACAACGGTGCGATTCTGTCGCCTGACAATATGACGGTAAACGCCACGGGTTCGTCAGGTGCTCCAATCGCAGCTGCGATCCTTGTTAAGGAGGCTGCTGACGTCGAAATCGAAGGCCTCATCGTGGACACCGCGAGCAGCGGCATAACCGGGTGCTCCCCTGACCTCATCGGAATTCTGTACCAGAATTCATCGGGCACGATCGCGCACAACGCGGTGCGCAACACTAAACTGTCCGATTCGCTCAATGGCTGCCAAAGTGGTGATGCCATTGTCGTGCAAAGCCTCGGCGGCGAGATCTCAAAGGTCAACATCAATGACAACAGCATTCACGATTATCAGAAGAACGGAATCACGGGGAATGAATCGGGTACGGACGTCACCATCACCGCCAACGCCGTGAGCGGCCTCGGCGCAACAACGGGTGCTGCGCAAAACGGGATTCAAATCGGCTTCGGAGCGACGGGCGCCGTGCTGCAGAATTCCGTTACGGATAACGTGTGGTCTCCCTGCGTTTCTCTTCAAAACTGCGCTTTCAACGCGACGGGAATATTGATCTTTCAGTCTGACGGCGTTCGCGTGGAACGCAACTCCGTCGCCACAAATCAGATTGGCATCTACACAAACGGGAACCAGGCGGACATCGAGTCCAACAACATCTCGAATTCCCTGGTTCTAGTTGGGATTGACTTAGGCGGTGACAATGGTCTCACTAGCCACAACAACGTTGCCAATAGCGGCCAAGCCGCTATCCTCGTCGAGGGAAACAGCAACAAAGTGCAAGCAAACGACATCACCGAAGCACCCATTGGGATCCTAAAACCCTCCGGCACGACTGGGAACAGTCAATCCGGCAATTCGTTCTTCGACACCCTGACTCCCGTCCAGGACCCGGCGCCAGCGCATGTCGTACACGTCGCGCCTCAGCGTTGATGGCTTATTTTCTTTGGTTGCGGCCCCCGCGGTCTACACGAAGTACCGAGGACGTATGCTAAGCGCTGGCGGATTGTAGCCCCTTGCGCTTCGGAAACTTCCACATATGATCCCCGCGCATGTACTGCCACAGCCCAAATCCATTCGATTATTTCTTGCCGAATGGGAAAACGACTCCAAAAGAAATTCGAACGGTGGCTTCTCGGGCGTTAACCCCGTTCTGGAAATGAGTCAAAAAATAGTCGACTTCAATCAGGCGCACTTCCACCCGGGGGTCGACGCGGAGATTGAGACCTCCGCCAACGGCGCCGGCCAGTGCGGATGGCGGAACGCTGGTTCCCGAATAGCCCGAACCGCTGACGTGCGCTCCGCCAACCAAAGCCTGCCCAAAGGGAGTCCACCGGCTCTGATTGCGATAGGTGAATCGCGGCCCGAACAAATACGAAAACAGTAACAAACTCAGTCCGGAAGATTGCACATTTCCGTTCCTAAGGACGGCAAAATCGGCGACGGCACTAAAATTCTTCTTCAAGCCAAACGAGGCCGCAGCCGTCGCGCCGTTCAGCCAGAAGCAGCCGCAGCCACTCGAGACATTCGATCGAGCGAGTGTATATCCGACCGAAACATCAAGCCCTGGAGAGGCTTCTCCGGCCGACGTTTGGCCAAACACGGGCAGCGCCCCGATCAGAAGCAAAGGAATCACGATCCATTTGTGCATTGCAGTCACCGTTTTCATACGCTATTCGACACTGACCGTGAAGGTTCCCGATTGTTGAGCGGTTCCACTCGTCCCGGTCACAGTGATTGTGTAATTGCCCGCCGGCGTGGCATTAGAGTTCAACTGAAATCCGCCCGCGCACCCGCTCAGTGAAATTCCCAAGCCACCGATCACAATGATCCAAAGTACGAGAGCCGCGCGTGATGGCAATAGCACGCCCCATGGCGCCCTTCTGACCAGGATTAGCATCCCGGCGGCCACTATAGTTGCGAGGAGTCCAAACGGCTCGGTTGGGAAATGTTTGCTCGCCGGGCCTGGTTGCACCGCCGCGGCAGCCGTTGCCGTGAGCGTCAAAGTTACTTTTGTTGCGATGCTACCCGGCGTCACCGGATCCTGGCTGAACAAGGCAGTCATTCCCTTGGGGAGTCCGGAGGCAACTAACTGGACCGGATTGGCAAATCCATTGCTGGTTGGGGTAATCAAAATTGGGGCGGGAGTCGGAGTGCCCGGCACCACGTATGTGGTCGAAGGCGGGCCAGCCACCGAGAAAGAGTCAATCGTAAAGCTGCTGGCCGCGGAAGCGCCGCCGCCCGGTACTGGAGTGTTCGCTGTTACGTTAACTAATCCTCCGACTGGCATGTCCGCGGCGGGAATGGCCGCCGTCAGCTGGGTGGCGCTGACGAAGGTTGTCGTTTCCGTCTTGCCGCTGAAGCTAACTGATGTCGATGTAGAAACAAATCCTGAACCATTCACAGTCAGGGTGAAGGCTGCGCCCGCCGGAGCATGCGTTGGACTGAGACTGTTGATCGAGGGAGCGGGATTGTTGACCGTAATCGTGTCCGACGGACTAATTACGCTGCCGAGCGTTGCGGTGATCTGCGAAGTCCCAGCTTTGACGCCCGTGGCCACGCCCGTGCTCGCGCCGATGGTTGCTACCGACGTGATGGCCGAGGTCCAGGTAACGCTGGAGGTGATGGTCTGCGTCGAGTTGTCGCTGTAGGTTCCCGTGGCCGCGAAGGGTTGCGTGGCACCGGCGAGAATTGTTGGATTTACTGGGGTCACCGCAATGGAAACCAGTGTCGGGAGCACGATTGTCAATGTGCCCGTGGCGTCGGAGGCTTGATAGTTTGCGTTGGTGAGGGAGGCATCCACCACGTAGCTGCCTGCGCTTGTCGGCGCCGTGGTGCTTGGACCGTAAACCGTTCCACCGGTACCGTTGTAAGTGACTGAAACACCGACTAACCCGGCGGGGCTAGTCGTCACGGTGACAGGCCTTGCGGAGCCGTTATACGTCTGTGAAAGGTTTGAGAGTGTAAGGGTCGCTGATGCCTTCCCGATATTGTCGCTCACTGTACCGCTGGCGTTCTTGTAGTTCCCGCTCGCGTCCGTAAAACTCCATGGATCGGCAGGATAACTTCCGGCGTTGGTGTGCGTTGTGCCAGTCAGGGTGAGATCTGAACTTAAGCTTATCCCTCCCACTCCTGTCGCAGTTCCTGTCGCAGTCTGAGCCGCGCCATCGTAAGGCACATTATATGGAGTGACGACGATGATCGCGCTCGCCTGCACTAGCGTTACTGAAAATGGGACACTGGTTACTGCGGCGTAATCGCTGTCCGCAGCTTTGGTCGCTGTCAGAGTACAAGTCCCGGTGGCATTGCTAACGCTCACGGTCGTTCCCGTCACCGAGCAGCCCGTCGACGCTCCTGCACTGAACGTCACCGCGCCCGTCCCGCTCCCGCCCGTCACCGTCGCCGTCCCGGTCGCACCGTACGCCACACTTGCTGGCCCTGTGACCGCCAGCGTCGCCTGACTCGCCTGCACCAACGTCACCGTGAACGCTGCGCTGGTCGTGGCACCGTAGTTGCTATCCGCCGCCTTCGTTGCTGTTAGAATGCACGTTCCACTCGAGTTGCTAACGCTCACGGTTGTTCCCGTCACCGAGCAACCCGTCGACGCTCCTGCGCTGAACGTCACCGCGCCCGTCCCGCTCCCGCCCGTCACCGTCGCCGTCCCGGTCGTACCGTACGTCACGCTTGCTGGCCCTGTGACCGTCAGCGTCGCTTGGCTCGCCTGCACCAACGTCACCGTGAACGCCGCGCTGGTCGTGGCGTTATAGTTGTTGTCCGCAGCTTTGGTCGCTGTCAGCGTACAAGTCCCGGTGGCATTGGTAACGCTCACGGTCGTTCCCGTCACCGAGCAACCCGTCGACGCTCCTGCACTGAACGTCACCGCGCCCGTCCCGCTCCCGCCCGACACCGT
>Ga0210401_10000450_pt1 | contig 50866 bp, 49 predicted proteins | sample IncBWH32MmetaG_FD_150866 | JGI IMG/M metagenome (GOLD analysis project Ga0210401, IMG submission 150866) | Forest soil microbial communities from Barre Woods Harvard Forest LTER site, Petersham, Massachusetts, United States - Inc-BW-H-32-M | ecosystem: Environmental > Terrestrial > Soil >...
CCCTGCTGTAAAGATTCCAGCGCGAATTCCGCCGTCCCCCTGAGTGTCGCTGCCAATTCGGAAATATCTCGCAACCTTCCTAGATCGTCGTTGGTTGCGCTCTTCCACGCTTCGGCAAAGAAGATCGCCTCATTTCTTCCAGAACCATATCGAAGGTCGGCCTCGAGCCAATTTACGAGACTTTCGCGGTCACGAATCCATCCCTCTTCGACCGCCCACTCGATGGCATGGGAGTAGCTGTAGGAGCCGATCGGGAAGGCGGGTGACATCCAGCTCTGGAGCTGCAGAAGACGAAACGGTCGAAACGTGCATTCACCGCTGGTCATGGTTGTGATGTTCATGCACATGGTCGTGTTCAGCGTTGTCGCGCGGTCCATGGTGATGGTGACCGTGAGCGCCGTAGGCTCCACCTTCCGGCTGAAAGGGAGCGCGCACGTTGGTGAGATCGGCGCCAAGTCGGCGCAGCATCTCCTCGATAACATGGTCGGGGCGGATTCGAAGCGCGCTGGTATGGATTTCGGTGGGCAAGTGTCGGTTTCCGAGATGCCATGCCAAGCGCGCAAGCTGATCCGAATCCTCGTGGCGAACCTCGACGATCTCCTCTGATGCCGCTCGAACCAACAGCCATCGACCGTCTTCGAGCTGCAATCCGTCTCCGTGAGCCATCGCCACAGTTTTAGGAAGGTCAAGCAGTACATCTTCGCCTTGATCGTCCTTCAGGACTATCCGGCGCCGGTGGCGGGCGTCGAAATCTAGCGTTATCGACCCAGCTGCCTTGTGTCTGGGCCAATCACCCGCTCGGCGATGAACAAAACTGGTGTGTGCATTCATCTCAGTACATGAAATAGCGTTGCGCCAGTGGCACGACGCTAACCGGCTCACAAGTTAGAAGTCTTCCGTTCGCGCGGACCTCATAAGTCTCCGGGTTCACATCCATGTGCGGTATGGTGTCGTTGAGAATCATGGATTTCTTGCCGATCCTGCGAGTATTTCCTACCGGAAGGAGTTTCTTTGCCAAACCAGGCGTCCCGCCCTTAAGCAAGAGCGCTTGGCTCACAAACGTAACCGAGCTTTCCACTAGCGACCGTCCAAACGCTCCAAACATGGGCCGGTAGTATTGGGGCTGAGGGTTTGGAATCGAAGCGTTGGGGTCTCCCATGATTGCTGCGGCGATCGTGCCGCACTTCAGTACCATGTCGGGCTTCACACCGAAGAATTGCGGATCCCATACACAGAGGTCGGCAAGCTTTCCGACTTCAACCGATCCAACAAACGTTGAAATACCTTGTGCAATGGCAGGGTTCACCGTGTATTTCGCAACATATCTTCGCACTCTAAAATTGTCATTATTACTTCGGTCTTCAGGTAGCCGGCCAAATTGTTTCTTCATCTTGTCAGCCGTCTGCCACGTACGGAGGATTACCTCACCGACACGCCCCATTGCTTGGCTGTCTGAAGAGACAATCGAGAGCGCACCGAGGTCATGCAAAATATCCTCCGCCGCGATGGTCTCTTTGCGAATGCGGCTTTCTGCAAATGCCACGTCCTCGGGGATACGAGGATCTAGATGATGCGTGACCATCACCATATCCAATGCCTCTTCCAGGGTGTTCGTTGTGAATGGCCGCGTGGGAGTTGTGGAGGAGGGAATTACGTTTGCTTCACCACACACCTTAATAATGTCTGGCGCGTGGCCGCCGCCAGCGCCTTCCGTATGAAAAGTGTGGATAGTCCTTCCTTTGAACGCTGCGATAGTGTTCTCGACGAACCCACTTTCGTTCAGAGTGTCCGTATGAATTAGAACTTGCACATCCATATCGTCCGCGACCGACAGACACCGATCTATGGCCGATGGCGTACTACCCCAGTCCTCGTGCAATTTCAGTCCGCACGCCCCGGCCTCGATCTGCTCCACGAGGCCGGGGGCCAAACTCGCATTACCCTTCCCGAACACTCCGATATTTATGGGAAACGCGTCGGCTGCTTCCAGCATTCGCCGGATGTGCCAAGGCCCTGGAGTGCATGTCGTCGCGGTTGTGCCGGCGGCGGGCCCAGTTCCGCCTCCCATCATTGTGGTTAGACCGGAGTACAGGGCCTCCTCAATTTGCTGGGGACAAATGTAGTGAACGTGGGTGTCTATTCCGCCCGCCGTGATGATCTTGCCCTCACCCGCAATTACCTCGGTTCCCGGCCCGACGATGATGTCGACGTTCGGTTGCACATCCGGATTCCCCGCCTTACCGATTCCGGCGATGCGGCCGTCCTTTATAGCGATGTCGGCTTTAACGATTCCCCAATGATCCAAAATGAGCGCGTTAGTGATCACCGTATCAACGGCGCCCTCGTCCCGTGGGCGTTGCGATTGCCCCATGCCGTCTCGGATGACCTTTCCACCACCAAACTTTACTTCCTCACCGTATGTCGTGAAGTCCTTCTCGACTTCGATAATAAGTTCCGTGTCCGCTAGACGAACTCTGTCTCCAACCGTCGGCCCAAACATTTGCGCATAGGCCGCGCGGTTCATCTTGTGGGGCATACTCAGCCACCTCGCTCAATTCACACGGACGTCATTTCGTCGGAAGTTGCGTCAACCGACCCATAACTTTCTGGTTGAAACCGTAAACCTTCAACTCTCCGGCATAGGGCACTAGGACAACCTCGCGCAACTGCCCTGGCTCAAAACGGACAGCCGTTCCTGCGGGAATATCAAGTCGATGGCCAAGAGCAGCAGCCCGGTCGAATTGAAGTGCTTCGTTAGTCTCCGCAAAGTGAAAGTGGCTACCGACTTGAATGGGCCTGTCGCCAGTGTTCGCAACTGTCATCGAAATCGCGGTGCGGTCACTGTTGAGTTCGATCTCGCCACGGCTAGGAAAGATTTCCCCTGGAATCATCGTGATCACCTTCACTGAATCGGGTCGTGGATGGAAACAAGCTTCGTCCCATCTGGAAACGTCGCTTCCACCTGGATGTCCTGGATCATTTCCGATATTCCTTCCATCACTTGGCTACGACTCAGAATCTTGAGGCTCCCGGACCGAAGCTCAGCCACAGACCTGCCTTCCCGCGCACCTTCTAAAACGAAGTCTGTGATGATGGCGACGCTTTCGGGATAATTCAGTTTCACGCCTCTTGCGAGTCGTCCGCGTGCCACCTGCGCCGCTAGCGCGACCATCAATTTGTCTCTCTCTCGCGGTGTTAGATTCATTGTCTCGCCCCGTTCAATCCAGACTGGTCAGCAATACCACATCTTTGGCACCTCGAGCGGGGTTGGACCAAGCCTTGCCCCAAAGTGTTGTAAGAAGGTGCGTGCGGCAATCCGCAACTCAAGCCCTGTTTTGGCAGCTAAACGAACGAGCACGACGCCGCCGACAAGCGTCGCTGCTCCGCGGCAACTCAGCGAGCATAGGATCTGACGCGAACACTCCAACTGCGCTTCGGGGGTGGAGTTGAAATAAATGAATGTACCGATAGCCCTGTATTTCGAGAGCAAAGCGCTTCTGCCGAGTTCAGGAAACACTTCATCTGTTAGGCGAAACGTATCGGCCCAAATCAAACGACCATCCCGCTTGACCCGCCAGCTGTCCACGATGTTGCCGCGGACTACGTTTTCTCCATGTGCGGTGCGGCCGAGCACTAGCCACTCAGCTGCCAACAACTCCGCGCCTGAGTGAACCTCTACTTCCGTTTGCCGCTTCAGTCGGGCGTCGTTGAAAACAATCGTTTCCTGCGGCAACCATGCCACTCGCGAAGACTCAAAGGCTTGAAGCTTTGTTGTGATGTGCGCGTTGTCGCTGATGGCGCGATAGACCTTTTCGGCAGCTTGTGTCGACACGGTGATACGTGCATTCGCGAGGGCCGTCACTCCGTACTCCAACCGATCACCGCCGGCAATGCCGCCGGCGGTGTTGATCAAAACAGCCTGTTCCATCCTGCGTCTGTCGAACTTCGGAAACAGAACTCGCAAAGGCGACCGCTGGAAAATGTCTTTGGGGTGCGTAGCATCATTCGCTGCGGTCATCACAATCCGTAGCGCGCCGTCCGCCCGCTGCAGATCTGTATCTGCGAACTTTTTGGATACAGCCTCGAATGTGACCATGCCACTCCCGTGTGTTCTGAATTCGCCGGATCGAGTTCGACAGCACCGTGACTCGCCGTTCCGATAAGAGCTGCGTGCGAGGAATGCTCGGCAGCCGCTTCCAAGGGGTCGATCGCGTCTGGCGACGCACATTTGGAGGCGGCTGCTCGTCGCATTCCTTCGGTGCGAAGCTCAGAATCCTGCCAAACCCTCCGGGCTGTTGTAAGGGATGGCTACGCTGGTAACCTCCTCCAGCGAGCCGTCCGACCTGGTCGCGTACCCCACAAGCTTCGCGGCATTTCCGTAGATCTGGTACAGGAAGGCTCCATCCGGCGAGACCCAGTTGTCGCTCGGACCGCTGCTGACATCTCCGCAAAGCCCTCTGAACGTGCCATCGCCCTCGACAAGCGGGCAAGCAGGATCCTTTGCGATTCTGATCTCGAGTCCGTCGATGTGGAAGGTGGTGATGTCGCTGTACCCGAAAACCGTGGCGTACAAAAACTTGTCGTCGGGCGAAACAGCGAGCCAGCAGAGTTCAGCTATCTTGCCTCGCCTCGTGTCGATAGGCACAACCTTGCCAACCCCAATTCTGCCGTCTTCGTCAATGCGGCCCATGCTGACTCCGTCACCGACCGCGTACCCAATAATGAATGTGTCTGGTCGGCTGTGCAGAAAGGCGATGTAGAAAGGAGAGCCGCCCCCTCCATCCTGAAAAGAGCCTTCACCGAGCGTGCCATCTACGTTCACGCGGTGAATCACGATGCCGTCGGGATCCGGAGCGTTCGAGGCAACAGAACGCGGTCGGCCGTCCGGCCCAGGCAACCAGACAATTGGGGAGCCGTCCGGAAAGGTGCCAGAGATCGCTATAGGCACGTCGAACGTGGTACCGACAAGGAGAAATTTCTCATCCGGTGAGAGCACGGCCATCGTTGGAACGCGGTGCGGTTTTTCAGGTGTATTGCAGGTGTATTTCTCCATTCGCGGCGTGAGTTTGCCATCACTCGAGACCGACATGATCCGGATATGATCCGGTCCGAAGGAGTGAACCACATAAAGAACGCCCTTCGAAGCCGAATACGCTAGTGATTTGGCAGTGCCGGTCTTTCCTTCTACGGCATTCCCAGTTGGTTTGGTGTCGATCAGCGTAAGCCGGCCATGGTCGCCCACAGCGAAGCTAGAGACTGAATTGTCCCCGCCGTTTGTTGCGAATAAAAATTTACGGTCTGGTGAGAGGATCACGCTACCAGCGCCCTCGAACGAATTCGGAGCGCTTTCCTGATTGCTTATCGGCTTGTACGTTCCGGAGCCAGCCCCACCTGTGGCCGCGCGTTCCGCTTCGGTAAGTGACCCATTGGCTGAGCGATGGTAGTGGATTACGGAATTGCGGACCTCGTTGGTTTGCATGTAGAGATGGCCACCACCATTCCTGGACATCGCCATTTCTCTCCCCACACTTGTTGCTTTCCCCATGCCCATTTCTCTCGACATACCCATTTCGTTTGCCATTTGCTCTCTCCTCCAATTCGAAGTGAATACAATTACGAACGTAGATTGCCCTCGCTATTGCAGCGCGGGGTTCACCGTTGGTTCCGTTTCCTTTTTCAGTAGCATTGGATAGAACTGAATCCACGTCATGTCGGTCTTAGCAACGTAAGCCTGATGACAGCTTGCACATTCAGCTGCGGGGGCCTCTGCTGCATATCCCGAATACGGCTCGGGGTGGTGTCCGAATGTGAAGAACCCCCAACCGTTCGTGCCTGCAAACCTCTTGCTGTCTTTAACCGTGGCGTCGATCCCGTTGAATTCGCCGTTGAAATAGCCACGTCCGGAGGGCTCGGTAGTCGAACCGTCAGGAAACCTTGGGTCGAGAACACGCGTGAGTTCTTTTATGATGACGGTGCCTTCGGGAAACGTTCCCGACTTCAAAAAGACGTCGACGTTCTTTTTTTCGATGTAGACGTGATGATATTCAGGAAAGTTCGCCTTCCCGTTATTGAGCCCGTTAGGCGTCAGCGGAGCTCCGACAAAAACCCATTCACGAAAACCGGTAGGCAGCTTGAATCTTCCCTGAGAATCAAAAACGGGGGTCGGGGTTGAAGCTTGAGCCGCAACGTGTTTGGTCCCAATGCTCAACCAGCTAGCCGCAAGCAACCCAATCGCAAAAACCAACAGCGCCAGATACCTTTGCATCGCCATCTCCTTTAGCAGTCTTGCCGAAGGCCCGACTCATGTCGAAACTACGGCACTACTTCGAACTCAACACGGGATACCCTTGTGTGTAGACCCAATCTTTCGCCTGCGCTGGGAGATGGCAACCCAGGCAGTCTTTCTTGTAGTCGGTCGCGACCTGTTTGTCTGGCGCATCTGCCTTAAATAGCGCCCAGCCCCAGCCATCGCCCCACAGAGGGTTTCCGGGGTAGCGACCCTTGCTGTCTTTGATCATCACAAACCAGACCTTCGTTCCCGACGCCCAGTGCGCGTCGCCCGTTGTCAAAGTCGCGTGATCAGTTCCGAACACTTCCTTCACCAACACGGTTCCGTCGGCGAACTTGCCGTTCTTCCTGTAATAGCCAGCAGTTCCTGGCGAGGCATACGTCAAGTGCATCTGATCGCCTTTAGGATCTAGAACTGTGTAGGTCCCTAGCGTCTCGAAAAGGTCTCGATAGTCAGCAGGCTTCTTAATATTTCCGTCTCTGTCCGCCAGCGCAAAACCGTTGTATCGCGCCGACTTCTGAGACTTGATCGGAGCAGATGAGACCAGTAAAACGACAGCAATCGTGAAAAAAGAGACTCGTCGAATCATCGCCTTGCCTTTCCCATCTAAGGCAGTTCGCCACATTCTGAATAAACCTGCGCAACTCGCCCGCTGAACCATTGCGCTTGATGTCTTGTCCGTTCTTGCCTGCGCTCTTGTGAATGCACGCGCTTTGCCAATGTGAAACATCTCGTTTTGCTCGAAGATCCCTTTGGAAATGCGTTTTCGTCAGTGCCTGGTGATCGATGGTGGCGAAAACTTCTGTCGAGCGGTCGTCTCCGTGTCACGTTCTCGACACCGCAACGCAGGGAAGCCGTATCTGCAGATAGGAATTGCGTGGGAAATGAGTCGAGTTGCCGTTTTCGATCGCGAGGCGTAGCCAAACGTCGTTGTGCGGACTCTTATTCCGTTGCGGCGCTGTCCCATAAAGAACACAACCGGCTTAAGGGCCAAGAAATTGCTACAAAGCTGTACCGACCCGGCTGGATTGCCTGCGAAAAATGAGCGCCCACGCGCGTAGCCAATTTTTCGTCGCCACATCGAACGGGTGAAGTTATCGGGAGACTTGCGATGGTTCATCTGTCAACGGAAGCTGCTTTTCGTGATCTCAAAACGGGGCGCGCACAGACAGACGAAATCTTTCGAATCGTTCAGCCTGACGCGATCTACGATCGCCCGATTCGGGAACGCCATCGCCTCATCTTCTACGTAGGACATCTAGAAGCATTCGACTGGAATCTGCTTGGCATCGGGGCCTTCGGATTTGAATCCTTCGCTCCCCGTCTAGATAAGCTTTTTTCTTTTGGCATTGACCCGACGAATGGTTCTCTTCCTATCGACACTCCTGAAGAATGGCCAAGTCTCAAACTGGTGAGACGATACGGTCGCTGTGTGCGAGAAATTCTTGACGACCAGTTACTGAGATGGAGCCGATCCCCGGCCTCATTTCCAGACGACCTTAACAAACTGCTTCACGTTGCAATCGAGCATCGTTTGATGCATGCGGAAACGCTTGCTTACATGTTTCATCAGCTCCCTTTGAATCGAAAAGTTCGCCCCGCAACCCAACGCGAGACGCATTCGGCTGGCGCAGTCTACGGGTCACGCCTGAAAGCGATCCCTGCGGGTTTCGCGACGCTTGGACACAAGCAATCGTCTGAAGACCGCTTCGGATGGGACAACGAATTCCCCGAAAACACCAGATGGGTTCCGAGTTTTCAAATCGACTCTCACAAAGTAACGAACGGCGAATTTCTCGAGTTCATCATCGATGGTGGTTATAGCAACTCGTCACTCTGGAAATCGAAGGACTGGGAATGGTTACAGGCAAGCGGTATATCGCACCCGGCGTTCTGGATACCCGATGGCAAACGATGGATATTGCGAACGATGTTTGACGAAATCCACTTACCCGCGGACTGGCCTGTTTACGTCAGCCACGCTGAAGCCGAAGCCTACGCACGCTGGTCCGGTAAGCGACTGCCGAGCGAGGCAGAATGGCATCGCGCCGCATACGGAACGGACTCGGCCGAGCGAGACTTCCCGTGGGGTGACGAACTTCCCGATTCCGACAAAGGCAATTTCAACTCTCATCGATGGGATCCGACTTCGGTTGGAGCCTTCCCGAGAGGGGCGAGTTTTCATGGCGTTTACGATCTTGTTGGTAATGGTTGGGAATGGACCAACTCGGTGTTCGAGCCATTTGATGGCTTCGAGCCATTCTCTTTCTATCCCGGCTACTCGGCAGACTTCTTCGACGGTGGACACTATGTGATGAAGGGCGCATCTCCCCGAACCTCAGCACGGATGCTTCGGCGTTCCTTCCGCAATTGGTTCCAACCGCATTACCCCTACGTCTACGCCGGCTTCCGCTGCGTAAGCCATTGAGTGGGTTTAACGAATGCCACATGTGAGTTCCCGAATGCTCACCGAAACACTTGTGCGCTACTCGCCCACCGATTTTGCCGCCGACGTCCGGACGGGTCTCACGCTACCAGGACAGAAGGAACTTCCGTCGAAGTACCTCTATGACGAAATTGGTTCGTCTCTGTTCGAAGTGATTGTGGTGCTTCCTGAATATGGTGTTTATCGTGCCGAAGATAGGCTGCTGCGTCGGTGTGGCGACGATGCTGTGCGTCTCTTGTCTGCGCGTCCCGTCGCCGTCGCAGAACTCGGAAGCGGCAGTGGCAGAAAGGCACGTAGCATTCTGGAAAGCCTCAACCGCAGGCAGGAAACCACTTATTACCCCATCGAGATCTCGCCGACCTCTCTTGTACACTGCGCCAAAGAATTTCGCGATCTCCCTCACGTTAGTGTCGTGGGACTCGAGCAATCCTATCTTGACGGCCTGCGTTACGTCTCCGCATGTCGCCGGCGAGACGAAAATCTCCTAGTTCTATTCCTTGGTAGCACGATAGGGAATTTCGATCCTCCGGCGGACGAACAATTCCTCGGGGAAGTGCGCCGCACTTTGCAGTGTGGGGACGCCTTGCTTCTTGGCACTGATCTCGAAAAGCCGCTCAGTCAAATCCTGCCGGCGTATGACGACTCTCTCGGCGTCACCGCGGCATTCAATCGCAATATCCTGACACGCGCCAATCGCGAGCTTCGAGCCGACTTCGACGTTTCCGAATTTCGGCATGTGATCCGATATGACAAGTCGCGTCGGCGGGTGGAGATGCACCTTCAAGTAATGCGCGATCAGCAGGTTTCAATTCCTGAGGCAGAACTCAACGTTTCGTTCTTGAAGGGTGAAACGATTTGGACAGAGAGCTCCTACAAGTATCGCCTTCAAGACGTGGGCCGCCTCGCTCTTAGGAGCGGATTTAGAATACGGGAACAGTGGTTAGATGAGATCTGGCCGTTCGCGCAGACTCTGATGATTCCCTGTTAGAGCGATAATAACGCCGGGGAATCATTGCGATGGAACGAACCCGTCACTCAGTTCGTAGGGACTCTGACACGAACCAACTGCGACGCTCAGGCTGATCGATCCACACCTCAACTAGGCTACTCGTCGCCACGTCGTTATGCTCTTGGCACACGTTATGAATGCCTCTTAAGAATCGCGTCAGCTCACGGTTGTCGACACAAATGGCGCGTAACATCTCCTCGGTGTGGCTGATAGAATTCAGCGCTTGTCCGCCGATCTTCCGACCCCTCTCTGCTATATCGTCGGTCATTCTAAAGAGTTGTTCAGCCTGCTCGCCCAACAGAAAGTGGTAATCGCGGAAATGAGGTCCGTGGATGTGCCAATGGAAATTCTTGGTCTTGAGATAGAGCGCGAAAACATCGGCCAATAGTCTACGCAATTCAAGAGCGATTTCTTCTGCGGCCTCGACTCCCAAATCGGTAGTGAGCTCGAAGTCCGCGCCGCCTTCGGTATTACTTGCTTCTGTTCCTCGCGATTTATTCGTGGCCATATCTCTCTCCGAACCAGACCAAACAGGTGAAGTCAATTGGGACGAGTCAACTCTGACCGCACGGTTTGACTACACCGAAGAAATTCATTCCGCGAATGTCCAGCCGCAGACGGTTTCGTGTGTTTACGAACCGCGGGATGACGTGGTCACAGATCGAGCAGCGCGCCACAATGCCTGGGCTCGGCAGGTACAAACGAGCTTCAGCAAACTTTGCTTTGGCACCACAGTGAGCGCACTGTACTTCTGCGGCGGTCACATCCACCGCAAAAACCTCTGACAATTCTCCGGCCGCACCGTTGCCGTCCAGATACCTTTCCGCGTCTGTGTCTGAGTTCATTGTGAGGAACCTGTTTCGCCAAAGCGTTCTGTCTTAATTCGATCAGGGCTATTTCCATTTATCCTCAAATAGCTTGCTAGACTCTCGACGAACGAAGTCGGCCCACAGACGTAGAAAGTAGCCATGTCTGCCGCGGGCCACGTCGCTTCAGCGACCAAAGCCCCATCGATTCTTCTCGGCGTTCCAGGCCAGCCTTTCGGCGCGACCCGCGTAAACGCATACCTGACATCCACGGACTTCTTTGCGTCCGCCAGCATTGTCAATTCCTGGCGATAGAACACCGCTCCCGGCTCACGTGCCGAGTACAGCAAGCGAAAGGGCACGCGACTTTTCGCTTCTTCGTGTGACCGGATCATCGCCATCAAAGGCACAATCCCGGAGCCTCCCGCGATCAATTGCACGGGTTCGGTTTGGCTCGTACGCCAGATGAACCAACCGCCGATAGGTCCTCGTATCTCGAGGGGATCGCCCACCGCCACTTGCTGCGTCAAGTACGGAGACACCTCACCGTTCGGTAGGCGGTCAACCGTGATTTCGATTTGACCTTCGGTGTTGGGTGCGGAAGCGATTGAATACGACCGAACCGCCGAATAGCCGTCAGGCGCCGTCAGTCGAACATCGACATGTTGTCCGGCGATGTGACCCGGCCATTCTGCCACTTTCAGCGTTAAGCTTCGCGCAGTTGGCGTCTCGTCATGGAGTGCAACCACCTCTCCGACCGTCCACATCACGCGTCATCCGAATACCGCTGTTCGCGCCACGGATCTCCGTAGTTGTGATAGCCAAGACTTTCCCAGAAACCGGGTTCGTCCTCGTGCATGAGCGTGATTCCGTGAACCCATTTCGCACTTTTCCATAGATAGAGGTGCGGAACCAACATGCGCGCGGGCCCACCGTGTTCAGGTTCGAGGTCCTCATCGTCATAACGATATGCGACCCAAGCCCGTCCATGGAGGAGGTCTTCAAGAGGCAGGTTCGTTGTGTAGTCTCCGTATGAGTACACCATCGCAAATGGAGCATCGGTTTTCACGTCGGCGAACAACGTGTCTAGGGCAACTCCCTCCCAGACTGTGTCGAATTTCGACCATCTTGTGACGCAGTGTATGTCGGCGGTGATTGTCTCACTGGGCAAAGCACGAAACGTTTTCCAGTCCCATCGCTTAAGCACTTCCCGGCCCTCGTTGATCGTGAACTCCCACTGGTCGAGTGGGATGTTTGACGTCGGGCCGGCGGACAAGACAGGGAAGTCATTCGTCGAATGTTGCCCTGGGGGCAGCTTTGCATGCGGCGCATTTCGCCGACCGGTAAACCCACGAGAAATGATTCCCATGTACACCTCAGCTCAAAAATGCGTTCTGAACGTAGTGCACGTTCCTCTCCAAAACCGCCAGGCGCCAAAGCTCATCAAATGGCGACCAAAAACAAGACTTCTTATTTCCATTTCGAACTATCGATGATGCCGTCTGGTGTCGACACAGAGCCTCAATGTCAAACTCTCGACAGAGTGTTCCCCAGCGAAAGATGTTGTTGAGGTGAGACAAGTCCCGCCTAAGGCTCTACTTAGCTTTTCTCATGCCGCGAAGTAACTTCACGCCGCCCAGCTCGAAGTGGCAATCCTCGTGCCTTGGAATGATCGAAGGCCGAGTCTCGGTGAGGATTGCTATGGAATTCGGAACCAATCGTTTTCTGCATACTAACTTCACGCGAAATCTCCTGGGAATATACAGCTTCCTTTTCTTTTTCAATGCGGCCTCATGGTTGTGGGCATTTTGGGTTTTTCGTCGAACCCCTCTGGCGCTGGGAACTTCTCTTCTTGCTTACAGCTTTGGGTTGCGTCATGCCGTCGACGCAGACCATATCGCAGCAATCGACAATGTAACTCGAAAACTGATGCAAGAAGGGAAACGCCCGATTTCTGTCGGCTTGATGTTTTCACTCGGGCACTCAACAGTTGTCTTGATTGGTGCGGTACTAATTGCGAGTTCTGCATTGACTCTAGACGCTCACGTCATCGGGCTACGCGATTGGGGCTCGAAAGTGGGGACACTAATTTCCGTCTTCTTTTTATTCTCAATAGCTCTGCTGAACATCATCGTTCTTCGTTCGATTTATTGCGCCTTCGTGAAGGTGCTGAAAGGGGGGCGGTGTGTCGAGGGAAGTGTTGGCACGACGGTAACCAGTTTGGGCTTTCTATCTCGGGTCTTAGGTCCAATGTTTCGCATAATCACCGAAAGTTGGCACATGTATCCTCTCGGCGCGCTCTTCGGTCTCGGCTTCGATACGGCTACTGAGATTGGTGTTCTTGGGATCTCTGCCATGGGAGCCAGTAGAGGCCTTCCACTTAGCTCAATCCTAGTATTCCCGACGTTATTTGCGGCGGGGATGTCGCTGATAGATACAACCGACAACATCCTGATGGTCGGTGCATATGGCTGGGCGTTCGCGAACCCGATGCGGAAGCTCTATTACAACTTGACCGTGACGTCTATTTCCGTGCTGGTAGCGTTGGCCGTGGGAGGAATTGAGGCCGGAGGCTTAGTCGTTGCGCATTTTCATCTCAGCGGAAGAATCTGGAACGCTGTAGGTCGCCTGAACGACAACTTCACCACCCTCGGCTGCGTCATCGTGGTCCTTTTCGCGATGACTTGGCTCCTCTCAGTCGCCATCTACAAGTGGTGCGATTTCGGTCGCATCCGAATCGAGTGCAAGGGGCGGTATTGACGTCCGTTTCTGTTGGTCCAACGTCAAACCGTGGTACGCGTCTGAATATCAACACGGCGGCTCCGACGACGTGTCCCGAAGATCGCACAACGATCGCAAGGGCAATATTTCGCAAGCCTGTCCTCTCTCGAACAAGCCCCGTTGGCCACCATCGTGCTTCAGTAGATTGTGACTCGACCAGTGTGTTCAAACGCGGCACAGATGCAGAGCGGTTTACAACAGCAATGCACGCCAAATAGGGAGTTGTGATGCCAGGGAAATTTGAAGGAAAGATCGCGATCATTACAGGTGGGACGACGGGTATCGGGCTGGCGACTGCGAAACGCTTCGTAAACGAAGGAATAGATCGTGTGTTTATCACCGGCCGCCGCAGGGACGCGCTCGAGGCAGCGGTGACCGCGCTCGGAAAGAATGCCACGGGCATACAGGGCGACGTCGGAAATATGGCGGACCTCGATCGCTTGTACGAGACCGTGAGGAAGCACAAACGTCCGCTTGACGTGATCTTTGCCAACGCAGGACTGGCTAAGTTCGCTCCCTTTGGAGGCGTGAGCGAGGATTTTTTTGACCTTCACTTTGACGCAAATGTTAAGGGACTGTTTTTTTCGGTCCAAAAAGGGCTCCCACTATTGCGGGAAGGTGCGTCTGTCATCCTCACGGGATCGATCGCGAGCATTAAAGGTTTTCCCGCAATGAGCGTTTACAGTGCGACAAAGGCAGCGATCCGCTCTTTTGCTCGAACCTGGGCCAATGATTTACGAGACCGTCGCATTCGCGTGAATGTTATCAGCCCTGGGCACATCGACACCCGGATTCTGGAGAGCCTCCAGACTGGCGAAGCACTCGTGCAGATGAAGAGCGATTTTGCCAGGAGCGTTCCCCTCGGAAGGATGGGAGACCCTGACGAGATCGCAAAGGCTGTTTCGTTTCTCGCGTCGAATGAGGCGAGCTATGTGTCCGGAGCAGAGCTTTATGTTGATGGCGGTGTCGCTCAGATCTAGGTAAGGCAAGATGTGAAACACAGCCCAAAGTTACGAACCCGGCCCGCACTGTTGCCCAATGCTTGACTACAGGTGGCTATCGGGGATGGTGTGTGACCGATTCGCAGTAGGTAACTGCAGCGACTACAACCAAAGCCCCGATTTTATTGAGTTCGATGAGGCAGGTGGATTTTCCCGTTAGCGCTACCAAACCTCAAAAAAAGCCAATAAAAACTTTGGGTCCGCTGTGACTGTTGCCCGCACTGTCATCCACGCGGTGGTCGCTCGGTTTCATGCTCAACGCCATGCCACAGTTTGGGAACTTTGTGACCGCCGATTCTTCGGATTTCGAGATGCGGGCCGCCGTGATGCACCAACAGCCGAGGGGCTATTGTGTTGGGAGCGGCTTGAGTCTGTCTCCGGAGGCTCGTGCGGCTGAGCACCGCGCCATTTGCTCGAGCGTTTCGTCAAACTCGGACGGTCGGAGTGCTGGCATTCCTAGGCAATCTTTCCCAGCGTCCATAGCTGGCAACCAAAAACAGCTGGTTTCGACAGGCAAGCACAGAAACACAGTAACCGGCAGACCGAGCAAAGCCCCCAGCAGGCGAAAACCGGTTCCATCGGACAGATGCGTACTGCTGAGCACCAAATCGACGGGCAGTGACGTGAGCAACCTACACGCCGACTGCGCATTGGTGGCAAAGTGGCATCGGAATCCCCGTCGGCGCAGCCGGTCTATCAAGGCATGCTCTGATTGAAAACTGTGACCCACTAGCAGCACATCCATCCCGGACAGTCTCATTTGGCAGCCTCCAAATATCCACGCTTCCTTCGCGGGCGATGGTTCGGGTTCGTTCAACTAAACCGCTGAGTCCAGCCGGTGCGGCCTATCCATGGCGAGTGCCGCGAAACGAGCGCAACGCTACCCGCTGCCAGTCTTTCTCTACTGGTCATCAACCTTGTGCCAACTGGAATCGGGATTGTATTCCGCCATGTCTCTGGCTTTAGCACCGGTCTCCGCGCCGAGATCCTTCTGATACACGACTCCGTCGACGCCAACGATGAATGTCATTACCCCGGACGATCTGTATTCCGCTGGATAGGCCACGAACGCAAAACCCTTGGTCATCTTGCCGTCGACGAGGTAACTCTGCGCACCGCCGGGAGCGCCCTTTCCGCTACGCGTCAAGATGCGGAAGTAGTAACCGCGGTAAGGAGCGTGAGCGCTGTTCTGGTCTGGGGCATAGCCCTCCGCTACAGCCGATGCCACCAGCGGCCCGATCGGGCTCCGGGGTTCGCCATCAGCAGCCTTCCAGTACAACCCATCGTGCTGTCCTTCATCGCTAAAGAACTTCTGGGCGTATCCGGTGTGCTCCGCGGTATAGTATTCCTTCTCCGCAGCCGCAAGTTCCTGGCAGACGCGAATCGTCGACATTTCATTCCGGCCTACTCGCCGGTACAAGATTTCCCTCTTCCCGGCCTCGGTATCGAAATACCACGAGTCTCCTGTCTTCATCAGCGGAATGGGCATGGGCCAATTCTCTGAGCCGATATAGAGGATCGTCGTGCCGTCGGGTTCTCGGACCAGGCGGTGCATCTCCTGATACTTGCGAACGACATTGGCACGGTTATCGGAGTCTTCAGTCGAGTCTCCCGACGAGACCAGTTGCGTTGCGTCCGGCCCTAGGATTTCGAGGAGTGTTTTCTCGTCGTTAATCTGTTCTGCCGTGATGAGCGCGTTGCTTGCGTCTTCGGGCGACGAAAATGTTTTCTGGCCCTGTTGCTGCGCCATCGAACTCGCAGCAAAGAAGCCACTCAACACGACCGCGACCAGAGCTTCTCTGACAAGATTGGCCCCGCGAAATTTGTTAACGTTCAGGTTCGTTCGCCACATGCGGATTCTCTCCATTTTTATATTTCAAAGGCAGCCGGGAACATAACGAAGCTTCAACTATCGGCGGCCACCGCCTCCGTGAAATCCTCCACCGCCGCCACCGAAGCTAGCGCTTCCGCGAGACGAAAAACCCCTAGCCTCTCCGCCACGGTCAAAGCCGCTGAACGCTCCAGACCGGAGACCGTTCTGGCCGCGAGATTCGCCGAATCCCCGGTCGGCCTGGCCGCTTTCCCCAGAGGGCCTGTTGGCAGCACCTGGATGATCGAAAGCTTCGCCGTGCGCATTATTTCCGCCGTGCACGTTGGAAGCGACGCCGCGCTCGCCGCCGTGTCTGTAGTAATTGTTCCGGTTGTAAAATGTGGTGCTCCGTGAGGAGTACCTGTTGTGGTCATAAGTTGGGTAGTGGTGATGCCAATCGAAGCCCCAATGAGGCCAGCCCCATCCAAAGCCGCCGAAGTACCCGATTCCGAAGCCGATTCCGAACGAAAGATATGGGCCGTCATACCAGATCCCGGGATACGGGTACCATCCCGGCCATGCCACTATGGGATCTCCATAGACCAACCAAGGATCGTACGCGGGAACATAGACCACGTCGGGCGAGACAGGCTCGATCTCGATCACCGATTTTTTCAAGGTCACGGTTTGCTGCGTCGTAGTCGTAAGGTTGCCGGCCGCCTCGGCCCGCTGCCGCATCGCTTGCACGGCATCCATCACACCCTGTTGCTGGTTGTAATAGGCGTCGCCGAGCGATGACGTCCAGGGGAGGTTTTTATCCATATTTCCAAGCACTGTCGGAAATGCAGTAAGTGCCTTCACGCTCGGATCCCAGGACTGCTGATCCGCCGCCTGAGCCAAAGCGTCGCCCTTCAAATCCGGATGCGCTTGCAGCCATCGATCAGCCTCGACGATTTGATCGGGGAATGTGGATGCCGCCAGGATCTGGGCCACTAGAGAGTCGGGGTATAGCGCGATCGGCGCCACCAACTGTTGCAATTGCTCGGCAGTTTGTTGCGCGTCGGGTGGGGCCTGCGGCGGCAAGGTTTCCGCCGCGGCTTGCGCATCTTGATTGGCGATGAGGCTCTGAGGCAAGGTCGCAAACAAGAGAGCTATCGACAACACAGCAGCCAAAACTTGCTTGCCCGTTGGAAGGTTCGAGGGCCCCGTATCACGTGCCAGTCTCTTCATGTCGTTGAATCCCCCTGCGACTCCATTGCTTTGCGCCTTCGTATAAACGATCGGGTCGGTGCACCGACGCCGTTTACGAATTGTTTCGCCTTAGTCGCCAGCTCAAATTCTTTCGCTCACTTCTCGCTGACCGCCCGTCGGAAATACTGAAGCTGGCTCAACGCAAGTGCTTCGGCGCTATCCAAGCTTCGTCGAGTCGCATAGCCCAGGACCCTCAAATACGCCACAGCACAAACGAGAACGGTCTCGGCAATGTGACCCAGCAAAAAGATGACCAGCAGCGCGCCAGCTAGGCAGGCAAACCCGACCGAGAAAAGAGCGAATGCCGCAATCCACTGCTGCACACAAAATAGGGGCAAAGCGGGCAGAGGTGCGATCGTCAAGAAGACCCACTTGAAGTTTCTCCGGTTCCAAATTCGATAACTCACTTGTCCAAATCCCCTACTACCAGCAGTGCACTGCGCTTGCCAAAGACCAGTTCGAGCAAGACCAAGGCAACTGATTGAAGACAGGAGAGCTATAGCTCGCGGGTTGGTATTTGACGCAGAAAGTGTCGGCCAATCGACACTTGTCTCGACAACTGTCGATCTACGACACTTGAGCCGCGTGTAGTTCAAATTTGGCGGCGCAGCATAAGTTGCCACCAACAATCGTGGAGAAATAAGGATTGCTGGAAATCGCGATTCGTTAACGCCCGGTCAATTGTGGCCGTTAGACGCCCCGAGCCATGAACCGATGGCGACGTAATGTGAGCCAAGATAGACGTAACTGAACGGGGCTGGACTGAGGCTTGACCCATTCGATTCCTGTTAGCGCGAAACGTCGTTTCAATCACCTGCAACCAGACTGACTGATCTCCGAGCGTTGATAAGTCTCGGTGCATATTGCTCACAAGCCGCTCCCCGGCCAAAATATACCTTGACACGTATATGCGCTTTGACGTATATAAAGAGTATGGAATCCGTATTTGAAATCATTGCCGAACCGAACCGCCGCGCGATATTGAGCCTCTTGGTCTCGTCCGAACAGTCCGTGGGGGAGATCGAGCGGCAACTTCGTATGCCGCAGCCCACTGTGTCAAAGCACTTGCGCGTGCTGCGCGAGTCAGGTTTCGTCGAATCCACGGTGGATGCACAGCGCCGTCTCTACCGCCTGAAACCTGAACCATTTCAGGAAGTGGATGCTTGGCTGTCTCAGTTCCGCCGGTTCTGGTCGGCTCACGTGGATGCTCTCGAACGGCACCTCGATCGCATGGATGAGCCAACGACAAAGAAAAAGAAGGCGAGCAGAAAATGAACCCAGGGAGTCTCGATGCCTGACAAAAAAGGGGCCAAAAAGACGGCCAAGGTCGCGAACCCGGCTGTGCACAAGGTCAGCGGAGAGGACGCGGTGGTTGCGAAGATCTCCGCGATGCCCGAGCCCTTCCGTGCCATGGGTGAGCTCGTCCATGCGCTGATCCTGCGTAGTGCACCAACGCTCCAGCCGACCGTCTGGTATGGAATGCCCGCGTACGCAAAGGACGGCCAGACTGTCTGCTTCTTTCGCGCGGACAAGAAATACATGACGTTCGGCTTCACTCAGGAGGCAAATCTCGCGCGCGAACCGGGCGCGCCGCACCAGCTGATTGAATCCGCTTGGTACTTCACCGCGCTTGACGATGCGACCGAGGCGAAGCTTTCGGCCATCGTGCGCCGGGTCGCGGGCTGAGGGCGTGCAGATGGATGCCTGGCTAGCCCCGTTTCGTCGGTTCTGGTTGGCTTACGTCAACGCTCTCGAACGCCACCTCGACCGAAAGGACCGGTGGCCAGAGGCGAAAAAGGAAGCGAGAAAACCACGACGCGGCCAAAAGCGCGAACGTGACAAAGGAGAAAAAAAGATATGAAAATTAAAGTGACTACCCTATACGTAGACGATCAGGACAAGGCCCTGCGCTTCTATACCGACGTGCTGGGTTTTGCCAAGAAGGTCGATTTCAGTCAGGGCCCATATCGCTGGCTGACGGTGGCCTCGCCAGAGGATCCGAACGGCACCGAGCTTCAACTGGCGCTCAACAACAACCCCGCGGCCAAAGCCTATCAGCAAGCGTTGTTTCAACAGGGCCAGCCCGGGATGATGTTTTTCACCGAGGACATCAAGGGCGACTACGAGCGGATCAAGGCCGGCGGCGCCGAGTTCACCATGCCGCCCACCGACGTGACCGGCTCGACTATTGCGATGCTCAAGGACACCTGCGGCAACCTGATTCAGCTCACCCAGCTGGCACGCTATTCACACTAAGGAGAAGACGGTGAACGATCGCGAGCAGTACACACCGGGGCCAGCCAGCGGGGCGCACATACGAAAGGACGGGGAGAAGTGGACGCTCGTTCTCGTGAGAGAACTGCGGCACTCGCCCGAGAAAGTCTGGCAGGCGCTGACCGATCCGGAGCATCTGCGCGAATGGGCGCCGTTTGACGCCGATCGGAGCCTGGGTACCGTTGGAAGCACGGTGAAACTAACGACCGTCGGCGCTCCTGTGCTACACGTGAGCGAAACAAAAGTGACGCGAGCTGAAGCTCCCGAGGTGCTTGAGTACAAGTGGGGCGACTTCGAGATGCGGTGGCAGCTCGAGGCGTCTGGTCGCGGCACGCGGCTGACGCTGTGGATCAAGATCGGTCGCCCGTACATCGCCATGGGTGCTGCCGGGTGGCACATTTGTTTCGACGTTCTCGATCACTATCTCAGCGGAAATGGCATCGGCCGAATCGCTGGTCCTGACGCAATGTTACGCAGCGGTTGGCAGCGGCTGCGTGCGGAGTACGCAAAGCAGTTCGGAATCGAAACGCCCAACAGGTCGCCCGCGGCCTCTCAAGAATCGTAAATCGAACATGAAGCGATCACGCCATAAATGGAGGGCAAATTCATCATGAAAGAGGCCACGAAACGTACGATCTTTCGCTGGATTCACATCGTCTGCGGCATTCCGATACTCGGCTACATTTATGATTCACCCGCGGATACTCCAAGTTACGCGCCCTCGATTCGGTATGGTTTTCTTCCTGTATTGATCCTTTCGGGGCTTTGGATGTGGAAAGGCCACGTGGTTCGACGACTATTCTCGAAGAGATCGGCGCGACAAGACAGTGCAGCAAAGCTGCTAGTGTGAACATGACAAAAGAATCCGAGGGACACACATCCATGAACCCATCCGAACGTATAGACGAACTGATTCTGGAACTCACCGACTGGCGCGGCAAATCACTCGCAACAATCCGCAAGAGTATCCTTGAGGCCGACCGCGGGATCATCGAGGAATGGAAGTGGATGGGAAGCCCCGTATGGTCCCGCGACGGAATGATCGCGGTCGGCAACGCCCACAAAGATAAGGTGAAGCTCACGTTTTCCCACGGGGCGCACCTTCCCGATCCTGACAGGCTCTTTAACGCAGGCCTCACGGGCAACGCGTGGCGGGCGATCGATATTTTCGAGGGCGACAAGATCAACGTGCGTGCTCTAAAAGATCTCGTCCGCGCCGCCATTGAATACAATCGGCTCACATTGAAGAAGAAAGCACCTGCGGGCAAGAGAGCGAAAACGCAAAAACGCGAAAAGCGATGAAACAAACCGCTTCGCCGACCGGCCCGCACCTTGCAGAAGGCGCGGCGCAAGACTTGGCGGACGGTATTGGTTCATTGTGGCGACCCGTCTTGCCCTAGGGAAATTGCTGTAGAGAGCGGCTACTTCGGTTACATTTCCACCCCGCACTTTTGGCGCGAGCGATGAGCGCTTTTTGTCCACTTCCGTAAGACACTCCAAAATAATGACTTAGCCCGAAGCTCACATGGTGTGTGAGATGCACCTATGGGGCCGATGTTCAGCTCTCGGCCCTGACCAAGGGCGATTCGAGGCGAAGCGTGAAGAGTAGAGGCACAATTCAGCCGAAGTCGGAATCAAGTGGCGAACGCGGGTTTTCGCTAATCGAGCTTCTGGTCGTCGCCGTCATCATCATCGTCATCGCGGCGATGGCCCTTCCCCAATTCCTTCCCACGCTCGCCGCGTCGCGCGCTGATGCGGCCATGCGTGAAGTCGTCGACCAGGTTCGACAAGCTCGTGAGTACGCCGTCGAAAATCGGCGCTATGTGCAGATCACGTTTTCATCGACAAACAGCGTGCCACAGGTCGTGATCACGCAGCTGAACTCCAAGACAGCCAACGCAGGAGCCGACGCGGTGCTGAGCACCGTGACGCTGCAATATCCGCTGACCTACTGCGTTTGTTCGATGCCGGATACGCCAGATGCTTTTGGAAATGGCGGCGCTGTCTATTTCGAGAGTCTGAACAACGGTCCGACCGGCGGCATGGTTTTTCAGAGCGACGGCGAGCTGCTGGACGGGACGACGTACCAACCGATTAACGGCACGGTTTTTCTTGGAGTCACGGGAAAGCCAAGCGTTTCACGCGCGGTCACGGTATTGGGCGCAACGGGCCGCGTGAGGGCATACCGGTCGACCGGCAGCGCGTGGTTTTCGTTTTAGGAGATATGAAGATGGTCGAGAACGATATGGCTAAAGGGCACCCCAAGGGCTTTTCGCTACTCGAAACGATGATCGCGCTGGTCGTCCTGCTGATCGGCGTCCTGGCGCTGGCCGCCATGCTCGGAACGTCGCTGATGTACATGAACAATTCGCAGAACGACTTCATCGCGCAGCAAAAGACGGAGGAAGCGTTGGAAGCGATTTTCACCGCGAAATACGACAACAGGGTCACGTTTTCGCAGATCAACAACACCAGCGCGACGCCGGTCGCGGGAATTTTCTTGACCGGCGCCCAGCCGATCCTGCAGCCGGGCCCGGATGGACTGGTCGGCACTTCGGCCGACACCGGGGCAACGCCGGCCTACCTCTATCTTCCTGGACCTGACGGAATTCTGGGCACTGCCGACGATCTGGTTACGCCGCTCAGCAACTTTACCCGAACGATCACAATTAACGCAGTCAACGGAGATGCCAATCTTCGACAAATTATAGTCAGCGTGAGTTACACGGCGGGCACAACGTCGCGCACGTATTCGATGACTTCCTACATTTCGGCGTTCAACTGACGATGTCGACACGATTTCAGGAGCGGGCGATGAAGCAGCAACGGGGATTTTCACTTATCGAACTGATGGTGGCCATCACGATTCTGATTTTGGTCGCCGGAGCCGCAGTGACGGCCTTGATGCAGGCGCAGCAAGTTACTCAAGGCGTAGCGCTCGAAGCGAACACGATTGAAAACCTTCGCGCCGGCATGCATTTCATGGTCAAGGACCTGACGCAAGCGGGCGAGGGAATTCCACCGGGCGGCATTCCGATCCCGAACAGCTCGTCGGCCGTTTCCGCCCTGAACTGGCCGGGGACGAGCATCACGTTCCCGACCAACTACGTGGTCCTCAACGCCGTGATTCCGGGCTACCAGCAGGGCCAAGTGAATCGAGGGATCACCTCTACCGGAACGATTCTTACCAGCACGCAGAATACGGACATCATTTCGGTCCTTTACGCCGATAACAGCCTGGTCGACGCATCCGGTCGATACCTCTACGCGACCGCAGTGAATGATCCGAGCTGCACAGGCGCGTCGCTTACAGCATCCTCCATCGTCGTTTCAGGGACCTGCTTCACGATGCCGGGCACCGGACCCTCCACGCTCGGCACGGGCAACCTGATCATGTTCCAGAATTCGCGAGGGACGGCGCTTGAATATGTGACCGGCGTCAGCGGATCGACCATCAGCTTTGCTTCCGGAGATCCCGCAGGGCTCAACGCCGTATCAACAACGAGCTATCCAAACGGAAACGCTGCAACCGTTCTCGCGGCCGGCGCTCCACCGACGACGATGACCCGCGTGTGGATGATCACCTACTATCTGAATACAACGACCAATACCGCGCATCCGCAATTGGTGCGGCAGGTCAACTATCCAAACTATCCGTCGTCGAGCAGTCAAGCCAATCCTGCCCAGGTGATTTCAGACGACATCGAGGACTTGAGCTTCACCTACGACATCATCAATTCAACGGCGCCGAGCGGGACGTACCCGAACGGCGCGGGCGACGCTCCGCAGCCCGCTTCATGGGCGGGACCGCCGGCTGGTTCCGACGGCCCTCAACAGATTCGAGCAGTAAACGTCTATCTGGCTGGAAGATCGGAATATCCCTTCATGACCGGAAAGACGGCGAACTACATGCATGAGAATTTGAGCACGCAGGTCAGCATACGAAGCCTTTCGTTCACGAACGGATTCAATCACTAAGCGAATCGGGAACGATTGAGCAGGACGAGTGCTACCAAGGAGATTTGCTGTGAGACCCAAACGTGACAGCGGAATCGCACTGATTACGGTTCTACTGATTCTATTGCTCGTGTCGGGCATCGTCGTCGGCATGTCGTGGATGGTGCTGACCGACCAGCGGCTGAGCGGGAACAACCTGAACCGCGATATCGCGTTTTACGGGGCGGAAGCCGGCATGGAAAAACTGACCGCCGACCTCGGAAACCAGTTTGCGACCGAGGGTACGATCACCGGAACCGACGTGACGACGCTCGAAGGCAATCCGCCACCGCTGCCAGGGATCTCATTTACGAACGCATCAAACACCTCGACGTACCTGATCGAGTGCGGTTCGCCACTTGTGAACTGCTCAACGCCCACTTCGACGACAGCGGAGATTCTCGCGCCCAGCCCTTACGCCGGCATGAACGCGATCATCTCTCCGTTCACTCTGATGGTGACGGCTCAACAACTGGGTGGAGGAGAGGTCAAGCTCCGCCGGGACATTCAGCTCGTCGCCATTCCTGTGTTCCAGTTCGGAATTTATTCCGACACCGATCTTGCGTTCTTTAACGGTCCGTCTTTTAACTTCGGCGGCCGAGTTCACACCAACGGAAACTTGTGGCTCGCGCCGAACTCAGGTCCCCTCTATCTCGCCGACAAGGTGACAGTCGTTGGGCAGGTGCTTCGGACGAACCTCGAGAACGGGTGGCCGCTGGGCTCGACGATCAGTGCGGGCGGGGACTATTCGGGCACCGCAACGATCGCTCTGACCCCGAACCCTTCAACACTGCCTTCCAGCCCAAGCTACAGCAACACGCAATGGCGCCCTCTCGGACTTGGCGAGAGCAGCGTAACCGGAAGCAGCGTCTACGGAACCGTGAGCACGACGGCGAACAGCCCGACGTGGGCCAACGTCGAGTCGGCCTACAACGGTATGTTGATCAACGGCGTTGCGCCATTGAGCCTGACGTCTACGGCTCTGGGCGGCTTGACGCAGCCGATCGCGCTGATCCAACGGTCTCTGCCCGGAGAACAGGCTTCAAATCCGTCTCTGTTCGCGGAACGTTACTTTTCGCAGGGCTCAATGCGCATTCTTCTTGATGACTATCCGTCAGGAACGGCACCGGGAGGAACCGGCGCCACATCGAATTCCGCATGCCACTCAACGGACATGATGAGCCTCGATGGCATCGACACGACAACCGATCCTTACGATTTGTCGAGGCTCGCTTCTGCAACAGATCCACTGAGCGGGTGGCCTGGGACACTTACCTACTATCCGTTGCCGACGGCCAAAACCTCGGGCGCGACGCCGACCTACACCAGCGGCAGCAACGGTTACTGGGAGACAAACGGCAGCCCGATCATTACGGGTTGCCTGAAAATCGAATACCAGGACAAAACGACGCCGCCCGCATGGCACGATATTACGACGACGATTCTGAAAACCGGATACATGGGCAGGAATATCAATCCGGCTACGGGCGGGTCGGCCGGTCCAGCGCTTCAGGTGTTGCCGGCAACGGGCACCGTTGTTAACGCCCAAGGCCCGACGGCGAATAGTGCAGTCACCACGGTGCCTTGCGCCGATCCACATACGACCGCAATCATTCGCTTCGCGCGCGTTCGTGATAATCCCCACACGACCACCGCGAATGGATGCGGAACTCCAGGCACGTCGGATGGTTCGGATTTCTGGCCGATGGCGCTGTTCGATTCGCGGGAGGGCACTCCGCGGCCGGGAGTTGCGACGACTACAGACTCCGACGGGAACCCGGAAATTCCGGCGGGCGGTGTGATGTATTACATCGAACTCGACGCCGCAAACCTTGCGACTTGGCTCCGGACAAACCAGTCCGTCCTTTCGCCGAACATCAACAACAACACCGGCTTCGCGGTGTATTTTTCCGACCGCCGCGGAGATCTTCCCGATACGTCCGTCACGCCGAACAAAAAGACCGGTTCGTTCGGCTACAACGATTTCGTCAACCCCTCCAGCGTAAGTTCGGGTTGCCCGGACGGCGCGCTGAATGGCGGTGAGGACCTCGAAGGCGACGGCGTGTTGCGTACGTATGGCGGGACCACGGAAACCCTGCCTTACTCCACCTATCAGCTGAGCGGAGCGGTCAGCAGTTCCAAGCTGAACGCGTTCTCCGCAAACCCGAACTGTGCTTCTCCCGCGGTTTGGCCGGGTCTCGTTTACAATCACACCCAAGAGGCTCGTGAGAACTCGCCGGCGTTTTTCCGGCGCGCCTTGAAGATCGTCGACGGATCCACGCTGAATCTTGGAACGTCATGTTTCAGCGGCGGTACACCGGCTTGCGGTCTCACGATCACCGCCGAGAACCCGGTTTACATCATGGGCGACTACAACGTTCCTGGGCTCAACATGACCAGCGCCAGCAGCGTGGCGACATCGGTCGCCGGAGATGCCGTTACATTACTTTCGGACAACTGGAATGACGTTAATAGCTTTATTTCGCCATACGACAGCGGGTCTCGCGGTGCGGTCGAAACGAAATACCGCGTCGCTCTGATTGGCGGAAAGGGCATCCCGTTTTCGAATATCGGCACCACGGAAGACTTTGGAACCGATGGCGGCTTGCACAACTTCCTGCGATTCCTCGAAAACTGGGGAAGCGTGAACTGCGATTACGGCGGCTCGATGGTGAGCTTCTATTACTACCGTCAAGCTGTCGGAGCCTACAAAAACAGCGGACAAGTTTACAGCCCTCCGAATCGTATCTATAACTATGATACGAACTTCAGCCTCGGCACGCAGTACTTGCCGCCGCTCACACCGAAACTGCACGCGATCAATACGATCGGATTCACGCAGGAAATCAACCCGACGCAGTAGGTTCTGCGGCGGCGGAGTTAACGAAGCAAAAGCGGCCTCTCGAAACGGGGGCCGCTTTTGCTTTTGGGGCGCGTTAACCGGATAGGGGGCGGACGCATCGGTTGAAGCTTCTAATGCGAGGCGCGCTGCGAAGAACCGCGAGCTTCGGCGCACGGGGCCACGGCGACGCGACTGAGAACTGTCTGACAACGGCAGGATGGAATTTCAATTATGGAAAAGCGGGACTCGGAGCACGCTTTCCTGATCAAGTGAGCATCTTGCGAAGAGTTGGCTCGAGGTCGTCGTCGTGGAACGAATACTTGAGTCCGAGCAACCGGTTGGGGCGAACCCGGAGGCTTGCGAGGAGCATCTCTTCGGCCATTTCGCCGAGGACGAATCGCAGCGCAAACGCGGGCGCGGGGAAAATGGCCGGACGATGAAGAACGTCGGCTACGATGCGTGTGAAGTCGGCGTTGCGGACTGGATTTGGCGCGACCACGTTGATCGGGCCGCTGTATCGTTCGTCGCTGATCGCCGATGAGGCGATGTCGATGGCATCGTCGAGTGCGACCCAGGGAATCCATTGCCGGCCGTCGCCGAGACGGCCCCCCAAGCACCAACGAAACGGCGCGAGCATTTTCCGAAGAGCGCCTCCATTTGCCGCCAGGATCACGCCGAAACGGAGCATCACGGTGCGAATGCCCTGGTGAGCGGCGCGCGTCGCTTCGGCTTCCCAATCGCGTGTGAGCAGCGCAAGAAAATTCGTACCGTTGGCTGAAGACTCGGTGAGGATTTCGTCTTGGCGGTCCCCGTAATAGCCCACAGCCGAAGCACAGACCAAGACACGCGGTTTTTGACGCAGATGTGCGATGGCGTCGACAAGAACGCGCGTCGTATCGACGCGGCTGCTGCGGAAAAGGTCCTTGCGGGCGTGGGTCCAGCGGCCGGCGGCGACGTTCGCGCCGCTCAGATGGACGACGGCCTCGGTGCCTTCCATCGCAGCCATGTCGACGGTCGCGGCGCTGGGATACCAGCGCACGTCGCCTGGTTGCGTCTGCGCCCCGGGACGCACCAGGTGCGCGACGGTATGACCGCTCGAGCGCAAGGCCTCTGTGAGCCGAGTTCCAAGAAAGCCTGACCCACCTGAGATCAGTATCCTCAAGAAATTCCCCCGTCGTGTAAATGTATCCTAAGATGCGCGCGCCACACAGAGTACGCGGGCATCGCCCGGCTGTGAGATAGAATTGAGCCAAACCTTGGGAACGCAATGACACACCAGCCCGGACGACAGGCGATCACCACGACTCTGCTCGCGTTTTGCGCGCTCGCGTCCAGCGTCGCGGCGGTTGCGGGCAATCCGGAGACGCCTGCTCCTGAAATTCATGGCTTTGCGCCGTCACGCGCCGCCGCCGAACTTGCTCTCGAAGACAGATTTCAGAAAGTGCCCGACCCGGGCCGCGCCGAAGCCGATCTGCGTCAATTAACGAGCGAACCGCACGTGGCGGGCACCGAAGCGAGCCGTCGCGTGGCCGATTGGATTCGCGATCAGTTCAGAGCGGATGGATTTGATGCGCAGATCGTAACCTACAGCGCTTATCTGCCGATGCCGCAGGAAGTGTTGCTCGAAATGATCGCTCCGGAAAAGACGCGGCTTGCGGCGCCCGAGCCGCCGATCGATCGCGACCGAAATTTCGACGACGACCATCTGATGCCTGCGACGAACGATTATTCGGCTTCGGGCGACGTGACCGCTCCGGTTATCTATGTGAACTACGGTACGGCGGACGATTACCGGACGCTTGATTCGCTCGGTGCGAGCGTGAAGGGCAAGCTCGTGCTTGCGCGCTACGGGCGCGGTTATCGAGGCGTGAAGGCGAGACTTGCCGAAGACCATGGCGCTGTAGGACTGATTCTTTATTCTGATCCCGTCGATGACGGCTACGATTCAGGCGACGTATTTCCCGAGGGACCGTGGCGGCCGCTCGACGGAGTCCAGCGCGGGTCGATTCTTTACACGCAGATCCATCCGGGTGATCCGCTGGTGGCGGAAAATCCGAACGGACCGCACATCGCGCCGGCCGACGCGGCCGGGCTTCCGCACATTCCTGCACTGCCGATCAGCGGACGCGACGCCAACACGATCCTCGCGCATCTGGGGCGGCAGCGCGTTCCGCGCGGATGGCAGGGCGGATTGCCACTGACCTATCACATCGGCCCGGGCGACGCGAAATTGCATTTGAAAGTCGCGATGGATTACGAGCAGCGGCCGATTTACGACGTGATCGCAAAATTGAAGGGCACGTCGGACGATGAATGGGTGGTTCTCGGAAACCATCATGACGCGTGGGTTTACGGCGCAGCCGATCCTGGCAGCGGCACTTCGGCCATACTTGAGATGGCTCGCGGTCTCGGCGAACTGGTGCGCGGGGGATGGACACCACGGCGGACTTTGGTGATTTGCGAGTGGGATGCGGAGGAGCCGGGCCTGGTCGGGTCGACCGACTGGGTGGACTCGAATCGCGCAGAGCTGCAAGCCAAGGCGCTTGCTTACGTGAACACCGATGTTGGCGTCACAGGCGCAAGCTTTTTGGGGTCGGCCGTGCCTTCGCTCAAAGACTTTGTGCGCGACGCGACGAAAGAGGTTTCTGATCCGCAGACCGGCGAAAGCGTTTACGGCGCATGGAAGAACCGCGCGGGAATCGTGAGCGACAATCTGCTCGGTCCGCGACCGGACGATCCGCCGGGGCGGCGTCCTCCGGTCGGGGCTCTTGGCGCGGGATCGGATTTTTCGCCGTTTCTCGATCACGCCGGAATTCCCTCGATTGACGTGAGTTTTGCGGGCGACTACGGCGTCTATCATTCGCTCTACGACGATTTTTTCTGGATGCGGCATTTTGGCGATCCGGATTTTACCTACCAGGCGGCGCTTGCGCGCCTGCTCGGCGTGATGGCGCTGCGACTGGATGAGGCCGATGTGGTTCCCTACAACTACACCGCCTATGCGTCGGAAATTGCACGCGCCGAGGATGAACTTTTTTCGCGTGCGGCCGCACAGGCGGGAGCGGCGGCGATTCTGAAGCGCGTGACCGACGCGTCGGTTGCGTTTTCCGAGGCCGCGACGCGTGCGCAAGAATCGCTTGCTGGGTTTTCGGGCGATCCCACAAAAGAATCGGTGATCAATCACTCTCTGGCGGGAGTCGAGCAGGACTTGCTTTCGCCGGATGGGCTAAGCGGGCGGCCGTGGTTCAAGCACACGATTTTCGCTCCGGGGAGCTACATGGGCTATTCGGCGGAAATTCTTCCGGGCATCAGCGAAGCGCTCGACCGACACGATCTCGGGGCGTTGCAGCACGAAGCGGATTCGCTTGCAGCGGCGCTCAATCGTGCGGCAGCGAGGCTCGATCAAGTTGCGGCGCTCGCGCGAGCCGGTACGCCTCCCCACCCGTCCTCCGGGAATTGATCTGCGCGAAGTTAATTGTCGAGGCGGACGACGAACGTCACAAGCTGATCGTTCGCCTGAATCTGAGTGGCCAGTTGCTTGGCGGCGTCTTCGGTCGGGACGCGCCCGACGCGGACGCGGTAGTACATGCCGGTCGGCGAGTCAAAGGGCGTGATGCTCACCGACGGATAGGTCGCCGCAAGCTTCTGGCGGAATTTTTCAGCGTTTTCACGAACGGTGAAGGCTCCCACCTGCACGCCAAAGAATCCCGTTTGCGGATCGGGTCCGGAAATCACCTCGAGGCGAACCTGAGCCGTTCCGGGCCCGACCATTTGAATTGCTTGCGCGGCGGAAAGTGAAAGATCGATCACGCGGTTCGCGACGAAGGGGCCGCGATCGTTGATGCGGACTTCGGTCTGCAGCCCGTTGCCGAGATTGGTGACCCGAACCAGCGCGTTGAAGGGCAACGTGCGGTGCGCCGCGGTGAATTGACGCATGTCGTAGATTTCGCCGTTGGACGTGCGGTGGCCGTCGAAGGTGGGACCGTACCAGGAGGCGACGCCTTCTTCGACGTATTGCCCGGGAATTACCGGTTGACGTTCAACGCCGGGCGGGGGGCCTGACGGCCGCGCAGATGGCGAACCTGAGGGCTGCGAAGGAACGTTTGGCACTCCCGGCCGAACAGGGGGTTGCGCGGGGACTTGGGCTGTTTGATGGTGATTTGAGCAACCTGAGAGAGCAAGGGAAGCGACCGCTGCGGCGGCGAAAAGCTTGCCGCGCCGCCGGACGCCCGGTTTCATTCGGTCCCTCTCATTTTCCGGTATTATAAGGAGCCCGTCCGCATTCTCGCAAAAAAGTCGCGCCGGGTTTCGATTCATTTTTTGAAAGAGGTCCTGCGATTTTCGGAAAAAGTTCGAACCCGCGTCCCAGGCTGTGTCCTTCGTGTGGATCCCTTGTCGGTTCGTCGTCTACTCGCTGCCATCAGTGCGGCGCGAATGTGAACTTTTCGTTCGCCGCGGCCAATAAGGCGCTGGCGGGGCTGCTCCCTTCGGCCTCTCCGGTGACCTACGGAATTCTTGGGTTTTGCTGCCTGCTTTATGCAGCGAGTTTTCTCTGGACGATTCGCCTTGGCGGCGGGGGGATTTCGGCCGGCGGAATGCTCGGCCTCGACATTGGCGACATCAACTCGCGCGTGCTCGACGACCTGGGCGCCTCGCTGCCGCTCTATTACGTTATCCACGAGCCGTGGCGCTTTGTAACGGCGGTGTTTCTCCACGCAAGCTTCCTGCATATTGCCTTCAATCTGTGGGGATTGATGATTCTGGGACCGATGGTCGAAGAACTTTATGGGTCGGCCCGGTATTTATTTCTTTTTGTGGTGACTGGAGCCGTTGGCTACGTTTTGAGCAGCGTGACTGGGCATTTCAGCGTGGGGGCCTCGGGCGCTCTGCTCGGATTGATGGGCGTGACGCTTGCCGTGACCTGGGGCAAGAGCAATCCAACCGCGCAGGCGATCCAGTCGCAGATGATCATCTGGTTGTTGCTTACTGTGATGCAGGGATTTCTCTTTCCCGGCATCGACAATTACGCGCACTTTGGCGGGTTCGCGACAGGATTCGTCCTCGGCAAACTGATGAGAGAACGCCCTCCTGTGACGCCCCAGGAGCAGAGAAACGCCGCGATTCTCGGATGGGTGGCAGCCTTTGTCGTGATTGCGAGCTTTGCGATGGTGGCGAAATCGATTTTGCAGGCAACTTAGTCCGGGACTTGCGGAAAAGCGATCGACGCTGAAGCAACTATCCCGCAGCGAGCTGGCGGGAAACGACCACGCTGTAGTGAACGCCGGAGAACGTCACCAGGGTAGCCACCAGATAACTGCAATATTGAGTCAGGGTCGACAGCGCGGACCAGTTCCAGACTGCCAGAACCAGCGCGATCAGGACGAGCAAGATTTCAAAAAACGTAGTTGCCTTGCCCCACACGCTCGGCGGAAACGGCCGGAAGCCCACGACAAACAGAATCACGGCGCAGGCGATAAGAATAAGCGCGTCGCGGCTCAGCACCATAATCGCCAGCCACCACGCGATTTTTCCCTTGAGCGCGAGCGAAAGATAAGCGGAAGAGAGCAGTAGCTTGTCGGCAATCGGATCGAGATAGGCGCCGAGAGGCGTCTTCTGATCGAGCGTGCGTGCAAGCAGACCATCGAGCCCGTCACTGATTCCCGCGGCAATCAAAATTCCGAGCGCGAGATCATAGCGATCGTATTTGATCGCCATGATGAAGAAGGGAAGGAAGGCCAGCCGCAGGAAAGTAAGTTCGTTGGGAACCGTGAGAATGCGGCTCTTTTTCGCGGTGGACGTCTCACTCATGGCTGGCTAGACCGGCAAACCTGCTTCAAGCGAACTGCGCGAGGTATTCTCCGAGCGAACGGCCCACTTTTCTTTCGAACGTGGCCGCAAGCGACGGGATCGAGCCGTGTGGCTCGTCCAGCGCGATGCGTTCGACTCGCACCATCGGAAAAAACACCGTCGGCAGGCCGATCCTGTCTCCCTCAGGATGCAGCACCTGGCTGATGAAATCGTCGAAACCCGAAAGATCGATGCCGCGCATGGTGACGCCGGCATTTGAAATATCCATCAACTCGCCCCACAGCCGTTCCTTCGGGCTGTGCAGGCTCACGACCACGACCGAGCGCGGATCCATCGATTTTTCGCCTCTTCCGGGAAATTCGTGGACAGCATCTTACAGCAAGACCGGCCGCGCTCTGAAGGATTCAGTACGAAATGGTTTTCAGATCCGCAGCGACGCGCAATGGCGCCTCGGTCACTTTTTGCACATCCGCAGCCGTGAGGCCCGGCGCGATTTCGCGCAGAAGCAGACCCTCGGCCGTAACGTCAATGACCGCCATTTCTGTCACGATGCGGTCGACGACACCGGTGCCGGTGAGGGGCATGTCACAACGTTTCAGGATGCGCGGCCCGCCTTCTTTTGTGGTGTGCTCCATCGCGACGATTACGCGTTTCGCTCCGGCGACCAGATCCATCGCGCCGCCCATGCCTTTCAGCACTTTTCCCGGAATCGCCCAGTTCGCAAGGCTTCCGGTTTCGTCCACCTGAAACGAGCCGAGTACGGTGAGGTCGATGTGGCCACCGCGAATCATGGCGAACGAATCGGCGCTTGAGAAATAGGAGCAGCCGGGAATTTCGCTGATCGTTTCCTTGCCCGCGTTGATCAGATCGGGATCTTCTTCGCCTTCGTAAGGATAAGGGCCGACGCCGAGCATTCCATTTTCCGATTGCAGAATTACCTCGATTCCGGCGGGGATGAAGTTCGGAACCAGCGTGGGGATGCCGATGCCGAGATTCACGTATTGGCCGTCACCGAGTTCCCGAGCCACACGGCGCACGATTTTTTCTCGGTTATCCATTTTCGGTTCCGGGACGCTTTCGCGTGGTGCGCCGCTCGATCGGTTTGGTGTAATGCGGTCCCTGGAGGATCGCCTTCACGAAGATGCCGGGCGTATGAATCTGGTCGGGCTTGAGTTCGCCGAGTTCGACCAGTTCCTCGACTTCGGCGATGCTGTAGTTTGCCGCAGTCGCCATCATCGGGTTGAAATTGCGTGATGTCTTGCGGTAGATCAGGTTGCCCCAGCGATCGCCGCGCCAGGCCTTCACGAAAGCGAAATCGCCGCGAATCCACCGCTCCATGACGTACTGGCGGCCGTCGAATTCCCGCGTTCCCTTGCCCTCAGCGACCGTTGTGCCGTAGCCGGTCGGCGTGAAAAAGGCCGGAATGCCCGCGCCGCCTGCGCGAATTCTTTCAGAGAGAGTTCCTTGCGGATTCAACTCGAGCTCGACGCCTTTGTTCATCACCAGGCGCTCGAAAATCTTATTTTCGCCGACGTAGCTTGAAACCATTTTCTTGATCTGGCCTTTTTCCAGTAGCGGACCGAGGCCGAATTGGTCACCGCCCGCGTTGTTCGACACGATCGTGAGATTCTTGGTTCCTTTGCGGTGCAACGCGGCGATCAGATGCTCGGGCACGCCGGAGTAGCCGAAGCCGCCAACCAGAATCGTGGCGCCGTCGTGAATTTTTTCCACGGCGATGTCGGCGTTAGCGATGCGCTTATCCATTCGTCTCGGCCTTGTTCTCCGAGGGTTGTGCTTCGCCTGCGGAAGCGTCAGGATCCCGACGCCGGCTCACGCCTTGGCGCGCCGCTTGCTTCAGGCCGCGAATCTTTTCACCGACCGCGGCGGCGGCTCGGTCAGACGTGCCGGCTTTTTCAATTTCCGCAACCAGCGCCGAGCCGACCACGGCGGCGTCAGCGATTCCACCGAGGACGGTTACATGCGTCGGAAGAGAAATACCGAAGCCGACGGCGACCGGCAGCGAAGTAAATCTGCGCACGCGCCGGACCAGGCCGGGCAATTCTTCGGGCAGAGTTTCGCGGGCCCCGGTCACGCCCGTGCGCGAAATCAGATAGAGAAAGCCACTCGAAGCTTGCGCGATCAGTTCGATGCGGGCGTCGGTGGAAGTCGGCGCGACCAGATAGATCGTATCGAGATTGTGCGCGCGCATGATTTCGCGATATTCGGCCGATTCTTCGGGTGTGAGATCGGTTGCAAGGACCCCGTCTGCGCCGGCTTCGGCTGCTGCCGCCGCGAATTTCTCGGTGCCCATTTGCAGCAGGGGATTGTAGTAGCTGAAAAGGACCAGCGGAACATCGCTCTGCTTGCGAATTTGACGAACGACGTCAAGTACACCCGCAAGCGATGCGCCCGCGCGCAACGCTCGTTCGCTGGCGCGCTGGATCGTGGGGCCATCGGCGACCGGATCGCTGAACGGAACGCCCAGCTCGATCAGGTCCGCGCCGGCTTCGGCCGCGGCCACAGCAATCTCCACGCTGGCATCGAGCGAGGGATCACCCGCCGTGATGTAGGGAATAAGGCCCATCTCGCCGCGCTCGGAGAGTTCGCGAAAACGCGCGGCAATGCGCGTGGGGGCCTGTGTTGCGCTGGGAACTTGCCTGGCGGTCTCAGACATAGCGCGAGAGGGTTTCCATGTCCTTGTCCCCGCGTCCGGAAAGATTCAGGATCACGATTTCGTTCTTTTGCATTCGCGGCGCGCGACGGATCAGTTCGGCCACAGCGTGCGCCGATTCGAGAGCGGGAATGATTCCTTCGGTGCGCGCCAGACTCCGCGCGGCGGCGATGGCTTCTTCGTCGGTGACGGCCGTATATTCGGCGCGACCGAGTTCGGCGAGCCAGGCGTGTTCGGGGCCGACGGCAGGGTAATCAAGACCTGCCGAAACTGAGTGTGTCGTCGCGATCTGGCCGTCGATCGTTTGCAGGACGTAGGTGTAGGTCCCCTGCAAGACGCCGGGCCGGGCGCCTGTGAATCCGCCCGTTGCGGCAAGGCGCGCGGCATGTTCACCAAGCGTGTTGCCGCGGCCGCCGGCTTCGACGCCGACCATTTTCACGCCGGGATCACCAAGGAAGGCGTGGAAAAGGCCGATGGCGTTCGAGCCTCCGCCGACGCAGGCGATCAGGCAATCGGGCAGGCGATTTTCGGCGCGGACAATTTGCTCGCGCGCTTCTTCGCCGATGACTTTGTGAAAATCGCGGACGATTTGCGGATAGGGATGCGCGCCGAGGACCGAGCCCAGCAGGTAGTGAGTGTCGTGAACGTTTGTAACCCAATCGCGCATCGCTTCGTTGATGGCATCTTTCAACGTGCGGCTGCCCGAATCGACGCCGATCACTTCGGCGCCGAGAAGGCGCATGCGGTTGACGTTGAGCCGCTGGCGCTCCATGTCTTCGGTGCCCATGTAAACCGTGCAGGAAAGGCCGAGGCGAGCCGCGACTGTGGCGGTGGCAACGCCGTGCTGGCCCGCACCGGTCTCTGCGATGACACGCGTTTTGCCCATGCGGACCGCGAGGAGTCCCTGCCCCAGGCAATTGTTGATTTTGTGGGCGCCCGTGTGAAGCAGATCCTCGCGCTTGATGTAAATTCGAGGGCCGCCGAGCTGCTGCGTCAGACGATTCGAAAACTGGAGCGGCGTGGGGCGTCCGGCGAAATTGCGGAGCAAATCCTGAAGCTCGGCCTGAAAGACGCGATCTTTCTTTGCCTCGGCGTAGGCCCGCTCGAGTTCTTCAAGCGGCGCCATCAGCGTTTCCGGCACGTAGCGGCCGCCATAGGGACCGTAACGTCCGCGCGCGTCCGGCGATTCCTGGATTTTTTGTTCGACGATCGTGCTCATTTCTTCCCCATTTTGCCGTTTTCCACCGCGCGCATGAACGCTTTGAGCCGCGCCGCGTCTTTTTTTCCACGTGAAGCTTCAACTCCACTGCAAACATCGAGCGCGAACGGCTTCACGCTGCGGCTCGCCAGGGCGACGTTTTCCGGTGTCAATCCGCCCGCAAGGAAAATACGACGGCCGCGTTTTGCACGTCGCGCCACGGCCCAATCGAATGTCTTGCCCGTCCCTCCGCGCGCGCGCTTGTCGAACGCATCGAGCAAAAATGCGCTGGCGCTCTTATAGCGCGAAAGCTCTGCGACGCGAAACGACGGCTTGACGCGCAAGGCTTTGATAACGCGAACCTGGCGCGCCAGGTGCGCTACCATTCGCGGCGATTCATCGCCGTGCAGCTGCACGTAATCAAGCCCCACACTGCGGGCGATTCGAACGACCGCTTCTTCGCTTTCGTTCGCGAACACGCCGACTGCCGCAACGCCGCGAGGAAGTCTCCGCACGATCCTGACGGCGCGCGCGGGCGAGATATAGCGAGGGCTCTCGCGGCAAAAGTTGAAGCCCAGAAAATCCGCGCCTGCTTTGAATGCCAGCCGCGCGTCCGGCCAATTCGTGATGCCGCAGATTTTTACCCGGGGCCTCGACATGGCGCGATCAATCGCTCCTCGCGCCGGCGTCGACCGGCTCGAGCATTTCGCGCAATGGCTCGGCGGGATCCGGGTGCTTCATCAGCCGCTCGCCGACCAGGAACGCGTCGAAACCGGCCCAGCGAAGGCGTCGTAGATCTTCGCGCGAATGGAGGCCCGATTCGCTCACGGCAATCGCACTTTCTGGGATTTCGGCGATCAGATCGAGCGACGTTTGCAGGCTCACCTTGAAATCCCGCAGGTCGCGGTTGTTGACGCCGATGATTTTTGCGCCTGACTTCTTTGCTCGCTCCAGCTCTTGCTGCGAATGGACTTCGACCAGTGGTTCCATGCCAAGTTCCCGGCCCAGGGCGATCAGCTCGCCAAGCAAATCGTCGGCGAGCACAGCAACGATCAGCAAAAACGAGTCGGCACCAGCGGCGCGCGCTTCCCACACCTGCCATGGGTCGATGATGAAATCCTTCCGCAGAATCGGAATCGAGACGGCTTTCTTGGCTTCCTTCAGATCCGAGAGCGAGCCGCGAAAAAACTCTTCCTCCGTCAGAACCGAAAGCGCCGCGGCTCCAGCCGCTTGGAGGTCAGAAGCGAGTTTGGCGACCGCGTAGTTTTCGCGGATCAGGCCGAGCGAAGGCGAGGCTTTTTTCAGTTCGGCGATCACGTTGCAGCCTTCGCGCGAAAGGGCGCCGGCCAAATCCCGGGCCGGGGCTTGCCTTTCGTTCACGGCGATTTTCAGGGCCACATCCGGCAGGACGCGCTTGCGATGCGCGACCGATTCTCGGCGCGCTGCGACAATCCGGTCCAGGATGGTCGGTTCGTGGGAGCCGTTTTTCATAGGGGAGATACTTAAACATGCTAGCCGCGCCCCCCAGTCCTGTCAATTTAAGCGCACTGGCGGCCGGCGGCCGCGCGGCAGCCTTTTTGGCATGCTGCCCGGGCGCATCGCGGCCTTCTGGTCGCGCTGTTTGGTGCTTGGCCTACACTATGGCAAACTCGAATCTGCCAAAACTTCATGGATCCCCTGTTCATTCGCAATTTCTGCATCATCGCGCACATTGACCATGGCAAATCCACGCTGGCCGACCGACTGCTCGAGCTGACTGGCGCGCTCACCCAGCGCGAGATGCAGGCGCAAGTGCTCGACTCGATGGATCTGGAACGCGAGCGCGGTATCACGATCAAAGCAAAGAGCATACGGCTCCATTACACCGCCCGGGACGGGCACGAATATCGCCTGAACCTGATCGATACGCCCGGCCACGTGGACTTTTCCTATGAGGTTTCCAGGGCGCTTTCAGCGTGCGAGGGCGCGCTGCTTGTGGTTGACGCAAGCCAGGGCGTCGAGGCGCAGACCGTGGCTAACGCGTTTCTGGCCGCGCGCCATAATCTGATGATCCTGCCGGTAATCAACAAGATTGATCTGCCTGCGGCCCGCACCGATCATGTGAAAGAGCAGATCGAGAACGTGCTGGCGATTTCGGCCGACGACGCGCTGCCGATCAGCGCCAAGAGCGGCCAGGGTGTTGCCGAGGTGCTTGAGGCGGTGGTCGGGCACGTGCCTCCGCCCAAAGGATCGGCCGACAATCCGCTGCAGGCGCTGATTTTCGATTCGTGGTTTGACCCGTTTCGCGGAGCGGTCGTCCTGGTCCGTGTGATGGAAGGGCGAGTCACGCCGCGCATGAAGATCCGGCTCGTATCAAGCAACGAGGTCTACGAAGTCGAGAACCTTGGCGTGCTCACGCCAAAAGCGGTTGTGCTGGACGAGCTTGCGGCGGGCGATGTGGGTTTTGTAATTGCGAACATCAAGCGCGTGGCCGATGCGCGTATGGGCGATACGGTGGTTGAGGCAGACCGGCCGGCACCGGCGCTTCCGGGTTTCGAAGCGATCAAGCCAATGGTGTTCGCTGGACTTTATCCGGTAAATGCCAGCGATTACGAGCTCTTGCGCGACGCGCTCGGAAAATTGCAACTGAACGATGCGGCGTTTTTCTACGAGCCGGAAAATTCGGTGGCACTCGGATTCGGCTTCCGCTGCGGATTTCTCGGGCTGCTGCACATGGAAATCGCGCAGGAGCGGCTCGAACGCGAGTTCAACATCGATCTGATCACGACGGCGCCGAGCGTCGAATACCGCATCACGACGATCGCCAACGAAGTGCTCGACGTCGACAGCCCCGCGAAGTTTCCGCCTCCGAGCTCGATCAAGATGATTGAAGAGCCGATCCTGACGGCGATGATCATTACCTCGGACGAATCGATCGGCGGGGTGCTGGCGCTTTGCGAGCAAAAACGCGGGGTGCAGAAGAAGTTCGAATATCTCTCGCCGACGCGCGTAATGCTGACCTACGAAATGCCGCTGAACGAAATCGTGCTCGACTTTTACGACCGACTGAAGAGCATTTCGCGCGGGTACGCTTCGCTTGATTACCACCTTTCCGGTTATCGCGAGTCTGACCTTGTGAAGCTCGACGTGCTGGTTGGCGGGGAACTGGTGGATGCGCTGACGATTGTGTGCCACCGCGAACAGGCCTACGAGCGCGGGCGTGAATTGGTATCCCGCCTGCGCAAGCTGATCCCTCGGCAGCAGTTTGAAGTGCCGGTGCAAGCGGCGATCGGAAGCCGGGTGATTGCGCGAGAAACGATCAGCGCGATTCGAAAGAACGTGCTTGCCAAGTGCTACGGCGGAGACATCACGCGAAAGCGCAAGCTGCTCGAAAAGCAGAAGGAAGGCAAGAAGCGAATGAAGCGCGTCGGACGCGTGGACATTCCACAGGAAGCGTTCCTGTCCGTGCTGAAAGTTGCGGGCGGCGGGGATGATGAAGAGTAGAGCGTCTTCGGCAAGCAATCGATCGCTTGAGTGAATTGCAGGATCGTCGCCGAGCACGCCAAGTTCGGTTTGAATAACCTCACCCCGGGTGTCCAGACGACCTGGTGTTCACGCGACTGTCACACGCGATTAACCTGGCGCGGCTAAGTTTCCCGTCCCGACCGGGACTTGCCGGTGGGCTGTATCTTCCCCAACGCCCGGTGCGCGTTAAACCAGGAGGTGCCCGTGTTCTCCCCAAAACTGATTCTTGCTCCGGTCGATTTTAGCGAGTACTCCCGGGAGGCGCTGTCTGCCGCGGCGGATTTGGCCAAGTTATACGGAGCGGAGATCTTGCTTGTCGATATCGTGGCTGCGATTCCGCGGCTGACATCGACCGCAGAGTTTTTTCATGAGGCCGACTACGAAGCAGCCTTGCGCAAGGAAGCGCAAAATGGGTTGGAGAAGCTGGTCGATGAACTAAAAGAAAACGGAAGCCTGGCGCGAGCCGAAGTCGGAATTTCGAATGACACGGCGATGGAGATTGTCCGGATTGCCGAGCACAACCATGCCGATTTGATTGTGATCACGACGCACGGAATGACCGGCTGGCATAAGTTTATGGCGGGATCAGTAACCGAGAAAGTTGTGCGCCACGCAACCTGCCCGGTTCTCGTGTTGCGGGCCGCGCAGAAGGCGGAACATCTCGAGCCGCCGCAGTCGCATGCTTCGGCGGCTGCCTAGGTTTCAACCGACAACGAGTGTGTTTAGTCCCAGAAGATTCGCCAGAAGCTGGCCGAGCGGGATTCGTAGGTGGCTATCAGGACCGAGTATTTCGGTTGCCCAACAGGACTACCGCTCAAGGCGCAGACGCCAAGTCCGAAGCGAGCTGCGGTCTTGCTCGTATCCGGCGCCGTTGCCAGGCGCTCGGCTGAGTCAGGTATGTGCGCCGGATCAGATGTTTGGTAGAGGACGTCCCTGATCAGCCCGGAAGCAAAGCGCATGTCCTGCTTGCATACCTTTTCACGAAACGTGTTCCTTCCCATTCTCTCCAATTTCGATAGGTGCGCTGCCTCGCGGGTTTGCAGGAATGCTGTCGCGACGGCGTCAGCAGCAGCGTCCTCCTGATCGGTGGCAATCGCGGGCAGCACTACGAGGAAAATGAGAAAGGCACAACCAATCAGCTTCTTCATACAGGTTGGGCGAATCGGTCCTCCCCAAGGGCGCATTTTCTCACAACTTCTGGTCACGACAGTGGCAGCCTGACCCCATTTAGAGCCCGAGGCTCACCTCCAACACGGCAACCCGACGATCATCAAAGCTGCGGGATCTGCGTGGTGTCCCAGCCGCCGCCAAGGGCTTTGACGAGCAGGACGCTCGCGGCCATACGACGCGCGAGAATGTCTACCGCGGAACGTTCGTCAGCCAGAGCGGCGCTTTGAGCCGTGGTGACCTCCAGATAATTTGCCACGCCACCACGGTAGCGGCTTTCGGAAAGCGAGAGCGAATGCTGCGCGGCAGCGACGGCGCCGTCTTCGGTCTTGGCCTCGTCCTCCAGAATACGCAGCGCGGAAAGATTGTCTTCCACTTCCTGAAACGCTACCAGCACCGTCTGACGATAGTTATCGACAGACTGGTTGTAATTCGCTTGCGCTTCCTCAACCGCGGCGCGGCGTGCGCCTCCCTCGAAGATCGTCTCGGCGGCTGAGCCCGCGAGCGACCAGAACGCGGCCGGTCCCTCGAGAAGCGTCGAGATTTTCGCGCTATCAAATCCCCCGCCTCCGCTGAGCAGAATGTTCGGATAGTAAGCGGTGCGCGCAACGCCGATAAGTGAGTTTTCGGAAGCCACGATGCGCTCAGAGGTGGCGACGTCGGGGCGACGCTCGAGCAACGCGGACGGTACGCCAGGAGGAATCGCCGGAGGTGGAACCGTGAGCGGCAGCGGGTCGATCTTGAAATCCGAAGCCGGCTTGCCGATCAGAACGGCGATTGCGTGCTCGTCGGCGGCGCGAGCTACGCCCACGTCAACGGCCTGCGCGCGAGTCGTTTCAAGCTGCGTTTGCGCCTGCGCGACGTCTACGCCCGAAGCAAGCCCACCGCCGTACCGACTCTGCGTGAGGTTAAGAGCTTCGGTGTAGGCGGCCACCGTTGAATCGAGAAGCTGCTCTTGCGAATCCATGGCACGCAAATCGAAATAATCGAGTGCGAGTTCAGCGTGCATGGCAAGAGCGACGTTAGCGACGTCGGCGGCGCTCGCCTGAGCCTGTGCGCGGCTGCTCGCGACGCTCTGCCTCACCCGGCCCCAGAGATCGGGCTCGTAGGCGACGTCAAAAGGGATCTGATAGTCGGAATAGGTCTGGTGGCCGGTGCTTGCGTAGAGGGCCTTGTTTTGCGACTGGCCGGTGCCTGAGACGGTTGGGGCGACCGAGAAATTCGGATAGTACTGCGCCCGGACGGCCCGCACCGCGGCGCGCGCTTCGGCGAACTGATCCTGCGCAGCCTTGAGGCTTTGGTTTGCGGCGGTGAGCTGATCCTCAAGCGTGTTGAGCTGGGAATCGTTGTAAATCTCCCACCAGGCGCCCTTCGACATCGCGTCGCTTGGTGCCGCGACTTTCCAGTCGTCCCCAGTCTCCCTGTACGCAGTGGGCGTATCGACCGCCGGACGAACGTATTTCGGACCTATCGTGCAGCCGCCGAGTGCGATCGCAGCGAAGCTCAAAGCGAGGAACGCTTCCCGGCGCCGCGACTGCGTCTGCCGCTTATTTCTTTTCATAGCTCACGCGCCAAATGGAGTTCGAAGCGTCGTCTGTGACCATGAGCGAACCATCGGCCGCCACGGCGACGCCGACCGGGCGGCCCCAGACTTTTCCGTCTTCGGTGACAAAGCCGGTGACGAAATCTTCGTATTCGCCGGTGGCTTTGCCGTTTTTCATCGGGACGAAAATCACTTCGTAGCCCGTACGGATCGAGCGATTCCACGAGCCGTGTTCGGCGGCGAATATCTGCCCCTGATATTTGGCGGGGAATTGTTTGGCTTCGTAGAACGTGAGTTCGAGCGAGGCGTTGTGCGGTTCAAGCAGCACGTCAGGCACGATCGCTTTGGCCTGCAACTCAGGGTGCTTGCCGTTCATGCGCGGATCGGGATTGCCGCCCGTGTAATACCAGGGCCAGCCGTAGAATCCGCCCTGCTGCACGTGGGTGATGTAGTCGGGCGGAAGATTGTCGCCGAGCATGTCGCGTTCATTGACCGAAGTCCAGAGTTCGCCTGTCTTGGGATCGACGGTGAGCCCGACGGGGTTTCGAATGCCGGCTGCAAAGCGTTGAAGATCCGAGCCATCAGGATTCGCAAAGAGAATATTGGCGCGATTGTTTTCTTCCTTCGTCGTGTCGGTATCGGCGACGTTGCTTGCAGAGCCTACGGAAATGAAAAGGTGCTTCCCGTCGAGCGAGAAAGCGAGGTTGCGCGTCCAGTGGCCGTTGCCGTTCGGCAGCGTGGGGACGATTGTTTCGGGCGAGCCGGTCGCTTTCAGGTCGCCATTCTTGTAGGCAAAGCGCACAACCGAATTGGTGTTGGCGACGTAGACGTATTGCGGATCCGGCCCCAGCGGATAGAAGGCGATGCCAAACGGTTTGTTGAGGCCTTCGGCGAAGGTTTCCTCGCTCTGGACCTTGCCGTCTGGGGTGACTCCGCGGAAGACCAGGATTTTCCCGGGATCGCTTTCAGAAAGGAAGAGGTCGCCGTTGGGAGCGGTCGCAATGAGACGCGGATTTTTCAGGTCGCTCGCGTAGAGACCGACTTTGAAGCCGGGAACGGTTTGCGGCCACGCGCCGTCCGGGCGCGGAACGATCTCCGCCATGTTCGCGACGCCCTGGGTCGCAAATGGCTTGGGCAAATCGGCCGCCGTGATCCTGTGGACTTTTCCGGGCGCCTCGCCGTGGAAATCGGTAAAGGGATTTGTGTCCGCCGCTAGGGTAGCAAGCGCCGCCAGCGCGAGCGTTCCAGCGACGATGCCGCTGGTAATGACAAGCAGGGGATTTCTCACCGGATTTTTCGTCATTGCATGACTCCCAAAAGAGATTTGCGCGCAGCTCTCGGCTATCGCGAACAGTTCACTGGGGGCCTGTCGTTACCTGGCCGTACCGCTATTGCCTGGTTGATTGCCGTTGTCTGACTGAACGATCTTGATTTTTTCGCCGGTCACAAGCGAGTCCGGGGGATTGATGATCACCTGATCCTGGGCAACGAGGCCCGCGACAACTTCGACTTCGTTGCCGTAGTCGTGGCCCAGAGTCACTTTGCGCAATTCAGCCTGACCGTTTTGATCGACAACTCCGGCTTGCAGACCATCGGCGCGGAAAATCATCGCTGACACCGGCACGATCACCGAAGGCGTGCCCGCAGGCACCTTCAGGTGGACTTCGGTATAGGCGCCAGGGAGAAGCTGGCCGGAACTATTGTCCACATCGACCTCGACAAGCAACGTGCGCGAGGCGATATCAATTGAGTCCGAGGTACGGACCAGTTCGCCCTTGAAAACCTTGCCCGGAAACTCTTCAAAGGTAAGGCCGGCGGTCAATCCGGGCTTTGCAGACGCCGAATATTGCTGCGGCACGTTGACAAAAACGCGCAGCTTGTTGACGGCGGCGATATGGAAGAGCTCGCTTGCGGCCGTGCCGGCGCCGGAGTTGATCAGGTGGCCGACATCGGTGTTGCGTGCGGTGATTACGCCGTCAAACGGGGCGTAGACTTTCTCAAACGATTGCAGCTGTTCGAGACGGTTCACATTGGATTGCGCCGAGGCGACCATCGCTTTCTTGGCTTCAAAGTCGCCGCTGGCGTTGTCGACGTCCTGCTTGGAGACCGAATCGCTCTTGGCGAGATCCTGGTAGCGCGTTGCGGTGATTTGCGAGAGTCTGTAATTCGCCTGGGCGGTATTCAAATCCGCTCTTGCCTGATCGAGCTGCTGATCAACTTCAGGAGTTTCGATTTCGGCGAGCTCCTGGCCGGCCTTCACGTGTGTACCGATGTCCGCGTTCCACTTTTTCAGATAACCGTCGGTTCGCGCGTAGATCGGCGAATCAGCATAGGCCTGAATGTTGCCGGGCAGAACAATTTCGGTAGCCGGGGCGCCCAACTTCGGATGCTGGACTTTTACGGCGGGCGTCGAAAGGTCGCGCGTTTCGGTAGCCAAGGCGGCGCGAGCGTGCATCCGCGGCAAGATTCCGGCGATCACAACGCCTGCCACAACCAACAGGGCAATGATGAGGAGAATCCTTCCCTTTGCCGATTCGCCGGGGCGTCTTTCCGCTTTGCTTGGCTCTTGCGTACTGCTCTCGGTCGGCTGCATCTTTTTCTCCCTTAGTCTCAAACACCTGCGCCGGACTAGTCGCCCGCTTCGTTCATCTCAGTGCGCTTGCTCGAGTGCACGACCGAAAAGAACACCGGAACGAAAAAAAGAGTCGCCACGGTGGCAAAGAGCAATCCGCCAATGACGGCGCGGCCGAGCGGCGCGTTTTGCTCGCCGCCTTCGCCCATGCCCAAAGACATTGGCAGCATGCCGATGATCATGGCCAGAGCCGTCATCAGAACGGGCCGGAACCGCGTAAAGCCCGCTTCGAGCGCAGCTTCGGTCGGCATCTTTCCTGCTTCGAGCTTTTCCTTGGAGAAGCTGACGACCAGGATGCTGTTTGCCGTCGCTACGCCCATGCACATGATCGCTCCGGTCAACGCGGGAACGCTGATTGTAGTACTGGTGACGAAAAGGAACCAGACGATGCCGGCGAGCGCGGCCGGCAACGCCATCAGGATGATGAACGGATCGAGCCACGACTGGAAATTGACCACGATCAGCAAATAAACGAGCAGGATCGAGAAGACCAGTCCTCCCAGCAGACCGATGAACGATGAGTTCATGGTCTGGATCTGGCCGCGAACGACAGCCGATGTTCCCGGAGGAGCGTGTTTGTTCATGTCGGAAATGATCGGCTCCATCGCGCGATCGACACTGCCGAGGTCGCTGCCGTCAACGGCGCCGTAGATATCGACTTCCGGCTGAATGTTGTAATGCGAAATGAGGCCCATTTCTCCGCTACGCGTGAACGAGGCCAGACCCGCAAGAATCTGCGGCCGCGAGCCGAGTCCGCCGGTTGCGGGAACGCCCGTGATCGCGGGTGTGGCCGATGAGCCGGAAATCGGGATGTTTTCCAGATCCTGCAGCGAAGTCAGCTGATATTGCGGCGTCATGGATGCCACCGAATAGCTCACGCCGGTTTGCGGATCGAGCCAGTACGTGGGAGATGTGGTCGCGCTGCCGCTCAGCGAGAGAAGCAGATTGTTGGCGACGTCGCGCTGCGTAAGGCCGATCTGGCTGGCCTTGGTGCGGTCGACGTCGATGTGCAGCTTCGGATAGTTCATTGGCTGCTGGATCCGCATGTCCACGATGCCAGGCACCGTTTTCAACCGGTCCATCAGGCGGCTTGCGAATTCGTGATCGGCGGGAAGATTTCGACCCACAACCTGCACGTCAATCGGCGCGGGCAACCCGAAATTCAGAATCTGGGTGACGATGTCGACCGGCAGTTCGTTGAACTCTACGCCGGGAAAATCGATCGGCAATGTCTTGCGCAACTGGCGGACGTAACCGTTGGTCGGCTTATGGCCTTCGGCAAGCTCGACCTGGATATCGGCGTCCTCCGGGCCGATTGTGCCCGATGTGCTGTAGGAGAGGTTGATGCCGCTGTTGGGGAGGCCGATATTGTCGATGATGTTGGTCAACTCAGACGACGGAATCACCTGCCGAATATCGGCTTCGATTTGGTCGCAGAGTCTCGCCGTCTCTTCGATACGGGTGCCGACAGGAGCGCGAACGTGCAACTTGAACTCTCCGCTGTCGACGCGCGGAAAGAAGTCCTCGCCGACAAGCGGCAGCAGCGCAAAGGAAAGCACGCAAGCGCCGAGGAAACAGACGACGAAAGCCTTGCGGTGCTGGATGGCTGCTTCGAGCGCGCTGTGGTACTTCGCGCGGAAATGCTCGAAACCGCTTTCGAACTTCGCCTGCATCTTGACCAGAGGATTATTGGAACGCTCGGTTTGTTCGCGGCGCTCGTCCTCGGTCTGCTGAATCAGCAGGTACCGCGCCATGGTGGGTACGAGTGTTCGCGAAAGCAGATACGAAGCCATCATGGCGAAGACGACCGCTTCAGCGAGCGGAACGAAAAGGTACTTGGCGACGCCCGATAGGAAGAACATCGGGACGAACACGATGCAGATCGCGAGCGTTGACACAAGCGCCGGGACCGCGATTTGCGAGGCGCCGTCCAGAATCGCCTGGATGATTTCTTTGCCCTGATCGAGGTTGCGATTGATGTTTTCAACTTCGACCGTCGCGTCGTCAACCAGTATGCCGACGGCAAGCGCGAGACCGCCAAGCGTCATGATGTTGATCGTCTCGCCCAGGGCACTCAGCACGATCAGCGAAGTCAGAATCGAAAGCGGGATCGAGACGGCGATGATGATCGTGCTGCGCCAGCTGCCCAGGAAAAGCAGAATCATCAGGCCCGTGAGGCATGCGGCGATCGCGCCTTCGCGAACAACGCCCGAGATCGAAGCGCGCACAAAGAGCGATTGATCCGAAAGCGGGCGCATGTCCACTTTGAACGGAATGATGTCTTCAATGTGGGAGAGCTTGGCCTTGACGCCCTCGATTACGTCGAGCGTCGAATAGCTGCCGTTTTTCAGGATCGAGACAAGCACCGAGCGCTGTCCATCGACGCGCACGACGTTTGTTTGCGGCACAAATCCGTCGCGGACGTTCGCGACGTCATGAATGTAGACGGTCGATCCGTTGACCGTCTTGATCGGCAGATCGCTCATGGTCGTGACGTTTTGCGCCGGGCCGTTCATATCGACCTGGTATTCGAAACTGCCGATTTTCGCCGTGCCCGCCGGCAGAATCAGGTTCTGCGTGGCGACAGCGTTGACCACATCGACCGGCGAAAGTTGCTTGGCCTGCAGCAAGGGCGGGTTCAGGTCGATCATCACCGTGCGGGTCTTCCCGCCGTACGGGAAAGGAATTGCCGCGCCCGGAACGGTGACCAGCTGCGGACGAATGAAGTTCAGACCGGAATCAGAAAGCTGCATTTCGCTGAGCGTTGGACTGGAAAGCGCGAGCTGAAGCACCGGGACGGTCGATGCGTTGTAATTGATGACCAGCGGAGGAAATGTCCCGGTCGGCAGCATGCGCGTGATCGTCTGCGAAACCGAAGTCACTTGCGCGATGGCCGTCGCGATCTGCACGCCGGGCTGAAAATAGACCTTGATAATCGCAACGCCGTTGAGCGATTGCGATTCCATGTGCTCGATGTCGTTTACCGTGGTTGTCAAAACACGCTCGTAAACGAAGGTGATGCGGTTTGACATGTCCTCGGGGGCGAGGCCGCCATAATTGAAGATGATGCTCACGACGGGGATGTCGATATTCGGAAAAATATCGGTAGGCGTGCGGATAATCGAGACAATGCCCAGCAACAAAATCAGAATCGAGGCTACAACGAACGTATAAGGCCTGCGAAGCGCGAGCCTAACAATCCACATCGCTAAACGACTCCTACTCGGCGGAAGGGACGGCCGAAACCTTTACCAGTCAATCGCTTGCATGCGCTCCGGCCCATTATGGCATGGCGAAACAGAAAGGGGGAAAGTGCTAACCGACACCTCACCGCCGCGCTGGGAGCGCCGGCGCGCTGGGCACGCCTCAAAGCTTGGACGCATCGCGCATGGATTGGGATTCAGCGATTTGTAGCTTTGGATGAAGCGGCCAGGACCAGCTCGGAAAGGAACTCGCCAAGGGCGCGACCAGCAAGACGAAATTCACCGTCTCGGGCTGTCCGGTCGAGCCATCCAAGGTAAACAAGCAATACCATCTCGGACCAGGATTCGGCCGCTTGCTTGGCAAAGCCGACCTCTGCCAGCACGCCAGCGATCACCTGCACCTTGCGGCGCTCGATGGCCGCGACGCGAACCGCGACGCGCTGGTCGCGCCCGGCCCATGCGCGGACGGCGATTTCTTCGCGAATTCTTTCCGGTTCTGCGCTGCGTTCGACAAAGCGCGCCCAACGAGCGGCTGCATTGGGGTGGTTGCCCTCGGTCGATTCCTCGCTAGCCAGTAGTTCAGCTTCGACCCGCTCCCACTGCTCGAGCATCCGCATCAGCAATTCGTCGCGGTCGCGGAAATGCCAATAGAAACTTCCCTTGCTCACACCCAGTTCGCGCGCCAGCACTTCAATGCGAACAGACTCGATCCCCTCGCGAGCGAGCTGCGAGAAACCGATTCTTATCCAATCACTTGGTTGTAGTGGCGCGAGCCGTGAAGGTGAGGGACTTGCCATACGCAGGCGTATGTAAAGTGAAAGATACTCGTACTAGACCTACGCGTCAAGCGCAATGCGTAAGCTCGAGAAAATTTTCTAGCAGACGGCGGCGTATTGGGCGGGTTGCAGGTGCGCGAGTTGGCCTAGTGGCGACGATTCTCGGCAATTTCGAGCGCTTGGTTTTGGATATTGGCGTCGTCACCGAAGCCTGCGAGCCAGTGAACGTCTTTTTCACGACGAAACCAGGTCATTTGGCGCTTGGCAAACTGGCGGGTCGACTGCTCGATCCTGCGGACCGCTTCATCGAGACCTATCTTGCCAGCGAGATGATCACGAAGTTCGGAATACCCTATGAACTCGAACGGCTTGGCGTTGGGCAAGACGCCGGCCGCCAACAGATCCCGCACTTCGCCAACCCAGCCTCGGGCAATCATCGAACCGGTGCGCTCCTTGATCCGCAAATAAAGTGCGGAGCGGGCCGGCGCCAGGCCAATTTTGGTGATTTCGTAACCCTGAAGAGCGTCGCGCCCGGCGCGATGGACCTCACCGACGCTTTTTTTCGCCAGCACGCGAATCTCAATCGCGCGGATGACTTTTTGTCGATCGCGTCGGGCGATTCGCGCAGCGGCTTCGGCGTCGAGCCTGGTGAGCAGGCGGTGGAGGTATTCTGCGCCGCGGCGGTCTGCCTTTCGATCGAGTCTGCGGCGCAAATCTTCGGAACGCTCCGGCGCTTCGGCAAGACCTTCGAGCAGTGCGCGAAGATAGAGGCCCGTGCCCGCGGTCAGTATTGGCAACTTGCGGCGCGTTTCGAGATCGGCCAGGACTCCGAGCGCGCGCCGGCGATATTCACCGGCCGTGAAGAGTTGGTCCGGCTCGACCAGGTCGGTTAAATGGTGTGGAACACCCTGCTGCTCTCGAACCGGAGTTTTTGCCGTGCCGATATCGAAATGTCGAAAGACTTGGGTCGAATCGCAGAGGAGCACTTCGCCACCGAGCCGCCGCGCCAGTTCGATGCCGAGAGCGGACTTGCCCGAGGCCGTGGGGCCAAGAACCACCAGGAGGCGCCCGAGGTCGGCTGGTGTGCCGCTCATCGGAAGAAAATCCGGCGCAAAGGCCGCGCAATCAGCGCAAGTCCCGCCGGCAAAAGGGCTCCTGGGACCTGCGTGCGATTGATTTGCAAGGTAGTCCGCTTAGTGATTGAGGGATTCTAACGGCACATTGTACAGAAAGATGATTCCGAACTTCATGCTGGGCCCGTGGAACTCCTTGGGCAGAGGCTCGAAGGGGTTCGAAGCGCGAATCGACGCCATCGCCGCCTTGTCGAGCGGCTCTTTTTGTGAAGTGCGCTGCAATTCCGGATCTTCCGCTTGAATGCTGCCGTCCGGATTGATCGTGTAGGTCACGTAGACGATGCCTTTGTCGCCCAGCATCGCTGATTGCGGCATGATCGCGTACCAATTGCGCTGGATCGTATCGAGCATGCGCTGGATGTAGCTGTTGAAGTCGACGCCCTCGGTTGGCGAGAGAGTCCGCACTTGCGCGTTAGCCGATGGACCTTGCGCTCCAGCGCCGCCCGGGAGGCGCCCGCCCGTCGAGTAGCTGCCTCCCTGATTCTGGCGTTTGATCGCGTCCTCTTCCTGCTGGCGCAGTAGCTCGCCCGGCGAGGAAGTGGGCAACTGCAAGTTCAGATGGTTTGGCTGCGGCTTGATCGGCTCAAGCTGCGAGGGCTGAGGCTGCTGCGTCGGCTGTGGCGGAGGAGGTTGGGGTGTCGGTGTGAGGTTGTGCGGCGTCGGCGCTTCAGGTAATTCCGGAGCAGGCTTGGCGGGCTGCGGGAGGGGCGGCGTCGGTTCAGGCAT
>Ga0210401_10000451_pt1 | contig 50839 bp, 52 predicted proteins | sample IncBWH32MmetaG_FD_150866 | JGI IMG/M metagenome (GOLD analysis project Ga0210401, IMG submission 150866) | Forest soil microbial communities from Barre Woods Harvard Forest LTER site, Petersham, Massachusetts, United States - Inc-BW-H-32-M | ecosystem: Environmental > Terrestrial > Soil >...
GAGCAGAGCGAGCAGGTCAACGGACGGGTTTTGGAAGACAACAACTTTCACGTCGGCGTGTGCGTGACCGGTGACGGACCTGGGCGTACCCCGGGTTAATGTTTCCCTATTTCGCCGGCGGCGCGGGAAAGAACAGTTTGGCGAAGCGGATTTCGACTCCGATGTTCTCTTTGAACCCGCCGCTCGCCTGGAAGTCGTGAAACACGTCACCGGCGATGGCAAAATCCGGAGTGACGGGAACCTGGAATTCGATGTGGCCTCTCAAGAAGTCATCGCGGCCGATCGGCATGTCAGGTTGAGGTATGCCGATCGGCAGTCCGGTGGGAAAAAATCTGCCGGTTGTGGCGATCTGCTCGCCTCCCCATGACTTCTGTATGCCGACGGCGGCATACAGAAAGTTGCTCGGATTATAGCGCAGGAAGGCTTTGACGTCGTAGGTCGGCCGTTGCGTCAGCGTGTCGTAGGTCAGGACTCCAGGGAGCGGCGCGGTCGCCGGGTTGACCACCTCGAGGGGGCGGGTGCCGTCGGTGTGGAACGATGCGTTGGCGACCAGATCGAAAAACAGACCTTTCAGGCCGGGCGAAAACTTTCCAAGCCCTTCCGTGTAGCCGAACTGAGGCGTGACGGTGAACTGGTCCGGCGTGGAGACATTGACCGCACTGCGATTGTTGTAGGTTTGCGTCGGAATCCAGAAAAAGGTGGTGAAGCCGAGCCAGCGCTGTACCGTCGCGTCGGTGATGAGGAAATAGGTGAAGTGAACCACGGGGTCCGCGAGGCCCCCGGTGACAGCGTTGTTCGTGCCGGGGATGTTGACGTTCGTCAGTGTCGCGAAGGGCAGGTCGGCCTCGATCACGAGGGGATGATTGGCGAACTCGGTAAAATACGTCAACCGCGTGAACTCGATCCAGGTGTCGGCGTGCGAGCCCGGCAGCGTGCGTCCGGTCGGATCGACGAACGCGTCCGCATGAGCATAGCTGAAGTATTGCGAGATAATGGCAGTTCCGATCGGAAGCGAGCCGCCCTGGTAATCTCCCGCGTAGGTTCGGGGATCATTGTCGGACGCAGCGAGCGCCGGTGTGTGCCCCGCGAGGACGGCGCCGAGCGCCGCGGCCACCCCGGTCAACATGACTGTCCGACTGCAGGATTTCATCGACATTTTCCCCCTCCTTCGCTGTTGGAACGGCCACGACGGTCTGCTTCGGACTCTGCCAGGGCCATGCGAATTGAATCAACCTACGGTAGCTCAGGCCTGACGGAATGCTGTGACTGCCGGGCAACATTTGCGAATAATTGCCATAACGCGAGTGCGAGATGCGCGGGCCTGCCGACGCCCGGTGAACGGCCGGCCGCGTGGCCATCCATGCCGTCGAACGTCGTTGGCTGTTTGAAAACTGAATCAGAAACGAGGTGGCTCTCCCCGAAAGCAGCGCCGAATCGGTCCCCGGGCGGCTTCGCACCGCTGGCGAATGGCCCACATCGTTGCTACATTGGCCGGGCGAGGCTGCATCGCGCGTCAGGAGCTAATATATCCCCGGGGCCTTATCGATCCTTTAGGGAACTGTCCCTGGCCGGGTCCGTGGATCCGGACATATGGTGCCCACCTACTTTCGTAGGGAACTCCGGGATCGAAGTCTTCAACGGCGATCGCGGCTTCGCACTTTGCTTGTTGCTTTACATTGCTATTTGTTGCTGTGCATTGCTGTCCCCAGCGTCTCGCGATCGGCCGATCCGGTGCCAAGCCGACGCAGTCCGCCGGCCGGTCCGGCGGTTCATGAGCGTGTCGAGACCATTTGGTCACCCGCTTGTCGCGGGCGATGAAAGCAAGCGACGTCGTATGCCCGCCGCTCATTTGAAGGCCAGTCTCCGCACCGCAGCGCTCGCCAAGCGCGATGCACTGAGCGACGACGCGCGCGCGGCCGCGGCCGAGACGATCGCCGGGCGCGGGCTGCCGTTCGACGTCGCGCCCGGCGCGATCGTCTCGGGCTATGCGCCGGTTCGCAACGAGATCGATCCGACGCCGCTGATGCGCAGGCTCGCCGGTGCGGGCGCACGTCTGGCGCTGCCGACGGTGACCGCGCGCGGGCAGTCGCTGATCTTCCGCGCCTGGTCGCCAGGCGACAGGCTGCTGCTCGGGCCCCTTGGTATTCTCGAACCATCCCCCGTCGCGGCCGAGATCGTGCCCGACATCATGCTGGTGCCGCTTGCGGCGTTCGACCGATCAGGACATCGCATCGGCTATGGCGGAGGATATTACGACCACACCTTCGCGCACCTGCACAAGGTCAAAGCGGTGATCGGCGTGGGGCTCGGTTTTGCGGTGCAGGAAATCCGCAGCGTGCCTGCGCTGCCGCACGACGTGGCGCTCGATTATGTGCTAACGGAAACGAAGGTTTTCGATTTCCGGAGCAAGTGAGTGCGAATTCTTTTCGTCGGTGACGTGGTGGGCAAAGCAGGGCGGAGCATCGTGGCGGAGCATTTGCCGGGCATGATCGGCGACTGGTCGCTCGATCTCGTCGTCGTCAATGGCGAGAATTCGGCCGGTGGCTTCGGCATCACCGAAGCGATCTACCAGGAGCTGATCGACGCCGGCGCCGACGCGATCACGCTCGGCAACCACGCCTGGGACCAGCGCGAGGCGCTGGTGTTCATCGAGCGCGCGCCACGCCTGGTGCGGCCGGCGAATTTTCCGAAGGGCACGCCCGGCCGGGGCGCCGCGCTGGTCGACACCAAGAACGGCAAGCGGGCGCTGGTGCTCAACGCCATGGGCCGCGTCTTCATGACACCGTTCGACGATCCCTTTGCCGCGCTGAACAGCGAGCTCGAGGCCTGCCGGCTGTGCGAGGCGGCGGACGCCATCGTGGTCGATTTCCATTGCGAGGCGACCAGCGAGAAGCAGGCGATCGGCTATTTCTGCGACGGGCGCGCGAGCCTCGTGGTCGGCACCCACACCCATGTGCCGACCGCCGATCATCAGATCCTGGTCGGCGGCACCGCCTACATGACCGACGCCGGCATGACCGGCGACTACGATTCGATCATCGGCATGCAGAAAGAGGAGCCGATGCGGCGTTTCACCGCAGGCATTCCGTCGGGCCGCTTCGAGCCGGCGATCGGCGCTGCGACGCTGTCAGGCGTCGCGGTCGAGACCGACGATGCGACGGGGCTTGCGCTCAAGATTGCGCCGGTGCGGATCGGCGGCCGGCTTGCGCCGGCCTCGCCGGAGTTTTGGGGAGATTGATTGGCCCGTCATTCCGGGGCGCGAGTGAAACGAGCAACCCCGGAATCTCGAGGTTCCCCGATGCGCAATTGCGCATCTTTGATCTGGCGCGTCCGTGCCATCCCGGAACGAGATCAGAACCCGAAGATTTTCTCGCGCAGGGCGTCCTCGTATTTGGCCTTGGCATCCTTGACCGTGTTGCGCAGCTCATCCTCGTCGAAATGCGCCTGCTCCCATTTGTCGATCTCGGCGGCGTCGTGGGCTACCGAAGCGAGCTCCTCTTCCTTGCGGATCGCGGCGATCCAGGCTTCGACGGCGTTCTTGTAGTTGGCCTGCAACTCGTCGAGTTCGGAATGTTCGTCGCCCATTGCATCCTCCCCACACATGTCAATCCGAGGCTTCTATAGAGTGGCGAAATGAAGGGACGACGACACTTGTGCCCGCTGACCGGCAGGAGCCGAGGGCCTCAGGTTTCCCGGAAACCCATGCGGAAGGCGCCCCAGTGGCGGCCGCGCACGACGATCGGCGAGGACAGGTCCTTCATCAGCACGAAATTGCCGCCGCCCATGTCGCGCCGGTAGGTCTGCAGCAGGAACACTCTTGTGTTGGCCGCGACCTTCTTCACCGCGCGGTCGCTGAACAGCCGGCGGTTGCGGCAGTTGGCGTTGTTCCACACCGGGTCCTTGCCCTGCGGCAGGCGATAGTTCGGATTGTGGGTCGGCAGGTAGCCGCCTTTGGCCCAGGCGACGCAGAACACGATGCGCGGATCGGACTTTTGGATCGGGTCCTGGATCTCCGGCAAGACGCGGTCGGTGAACTCGACATAGTCGGTCATGTACTGCTTCGGATCGGTGCCGCGGATCTCGCGATAGTTCTCGTCGAACAGCTGCTCGAGCCGGATCTCGCCGCGCGCGACCGCATCCTCGAAGCGTTGCGTAATCCGCCTTGCGGTGTCGACCACGACGCGGATCAGCGGCGCATCGGAGGTTTCCACGCCGGAGTCGGCGATCAGCGCGATCAGCCCCTCGGAGACGTCGAGCAGTTTGGCGACGCGGCCATCGGCCTGCTTGAGGTCGGTCGACGACAGGTCGACGCCCTTGGCGAGCGCGTGCAGTTCGCCGATCACGCTGTCGCAATGGGCGAGGTTGGAGGTGGCGGCGCGCGCCACGCCGTCGATCTCCGCGCCGACGCGGGTAAAGCCTTCCTGCACGCGGGCGATGATGCTCTGGATCTGCGAGGCGCCTTCGCCGGCGTTCTTGGCGCGCAGCGAGGCCTCGCTGCTCTCGCCGATCAGGCTGCCGACCTGGCCGTCGAGGCCGCGCACGGTATTGCCGATCTGATGCGTCGCCTGGCGGGTCGCCTCCGCGAGGCTCTTCACTTCGCTCGCGACGACGGCAAAGCCGCGTCCCATCGCGCCGGCGCGCGCCGCCTCGATCGTGGCGTTGAGGGCGAGCAGGTTGGTCTGCTTGGCGATCGCCTCGATCGTCCCCGAAACCTTGGCGACGTCCGCCAATGCGGCGCCGACCGCGGACAGCCGCGTCTCGATGCGGCCGACCGCCTCGATCAGCTCGGCGATATGCTTGACCGCATTCTCGACCACGGAGCGCGACTGCGTGATGTCGCTGACCGCGGCCGACGTCGCCGACTGCACCGCCTGCGAGGCGTTGGCGATGTCGTGGTTCGCGGAGACCATGGTCTTGGCGGTCGTCTGCAGGTGTCCGAACCGCTCGGACTGGCCGGCGAAGCGGTTCGCGACCTCCTGCACATTGCCGGCGACGTCGGCGAGCTCGACGCCGAGGCCGCCAATCCTGTTGGCAAGCTGATCGACCAGCCGCTCGCTATCCGAGGGGCCGGCGGCTTGTTCCATTGCTGCGGGCTTTGCGGCCAACATCGGTGGTTTCTTTCTCAGACTCTGTTGAACTCGATGGTTGCTTTTCTGCCTTGCATTCCAAACGTTCAAAGCTTGTAGGCGGTGCGGAAGCCGCCCCAGTGTCGCCCGCGGACGCGGATCGGGACGTCGATCTCGCGCATCATCACGGTCAAGCCGCCTCCCATGTCGCGCGCGTAGCTCTGGATCAGATAGGGGCGCTGGTTGCGGCCGGCGGCGAGCCCCGCGGGATCGTTGAAGATGCGCCGGTTGCGGCTGTTGGCGGTGTTGAAGGCTGTGTCGCCGGGACGCTGCGGATGCGAATAGATCTTGTTGTGCACCGGCAGGTAGCCATTGCGGTCGATCATGACGCAGAACGCCATGCGCGGGTCCTTGGCCAGAAACGCTTCCTGGAACGGCGGCAGGGCGCGATCGGCCCAGTCGAGAATTCTCGTGCGATGCTGCAGCGGATTGGTGCCGGGAATCTCGACATAGTCGCTGTCGAACATGTCATCGATCGAGATCGCGCGGCTTGCGACGCCGTCTTCGAATATCCGGGTCAGCGCGACGCCGGCTTCCATGGCGCGGGCGACGAAGCCGGTGTTCTCCTCGCGCAGCGCCCACAATTTGTCTTCGATCTTTTCGCGCAACGCGGGACTTGCGGCCTCGAATCGCGCCTGCACGCCGGCCGGGGTACCCTCGCCGATCCGCAAGCGGCACTCGCCGATGTCCTGCAGGCTTGCCTTGAGGACATCGTGGGATCTGAGGCGCGCCGCCTCAGATCCCGAGATCAGGACGCCGTGCTCGGAAATTTCATAGACCGGCGCGGCCAGCCGCAGTCCCGGCGCCTCGATGTCAATTTTGAGATGACAGGGCAGGGGTGCGTTGGTGCGCGGACCTGCGCTCTCATCCCGCCGCAACAGCACCGCGCAGCGCGACTTGAGCTTCTGGGTGAACTCGGTGACGGCCTGGCCGGCGCCAGCGACCGCCTCGCCATGCGCCGCCGCCTCTTGCGCGGCGCCGTCGATCTCGGCGGCGCTGTCGCCGACCGAGATGATGAACTGTGACGCGGAGGCGGCATTGCCGCTCATCTCGCCGGTGGTCCGGGTCTGCTCGGCGACCGCGCCGTTGACGTGGCCGAAGACCGGCCGGATCGCATCGATCGCCTGGGAAATGCGATGCACCGCGTCCGCCGAGCCGGTCGCGTCCTTCTGCAGCGCTTCGATCTTCCTGCTGATCTCCTCGGTCGCCTTCTGGGTCTGCACGGCCAACGCCTTGACCTCGGTGGCGACCACCGCAAAACCGCGACCAGCCTCGCCGGCGCGCGCCGCCTCGATGGTGGAATTGAGTGCCAGCAGCGTGGTCTGCCGTGCGATCTGCGCAATCAGGCTGACGACGTTGCCGATCGCGGAGGACGATTCGCGCAACCGGTCCACGGTCTGGATCGCTTCGCGGGCCGCCGCACCCGCCTCGTCCGCGAGCTCGCCCGCATCGCCGACCTGCTGCGCGATGCCCTGTGCCGAATCGGTGAACTTCTCGGCGGCCTGGGCAAAAGTGGTCGCCGTGTCCTGCGCGGCGCTGGTGCGCTCGGAGAGTGCGTCGGTCCGCTTGCGGATGGTGCTGAGGGCGGCTGCGGTCGCATCGGCGCCGCTGGCAACGGAGGCGGCCGCGCGCTCGAGCTGCCTGATCATGCCGCCAAGCTCGAGTTCCACGAGTTCCAGGATATCTCGGGCCGCATCAGGCCCCGCCCCGGAGCTTTCGGCTATGGCGGCTGGTTCCTGAGGTTTCGGCACGGAGACCGGCTCTGGCGCAGCCCCCTCCGGCTCGCGCCTCCTGAACAACCCGAACGCCATGGCCTTTTTGGCACCCCTAGAATGAAGGGCCTGATCCTTGCACTCACCCGTGAAACCGTAGTTAACGATTGCCTCATCTTCGATCAGGTGGCACTACCAAACTACCAATAAGTGCCCAAATCTTTGATTTTGGCGATCGGGGCGCCTATAACGCCGCGCTTCCCGCCCCACCCGAATACAAGAGACGCTCGCATGGCCGGCCATTCGCAGTTCAAGAACATCATGCATCGCAAGGGCCGGCAGGACGCGATGAAGTCAAAGATGTTCGGCAAGCTGGCCCGCGAAATCACGGTGGCGGCGAAGCTTGGAACTCCCGACCCGGCGATGAATCCGCGCCTGCGCGCGGCTGTGATTGCCGCGCGCGAGGAGAACATGCCGAAGGACAATATCGAGCGCGCGATCAAGAAGGCGATCGGCGGCGAGGGCGATAACTACGATGAAATCCGCTACGAGGGTTATGGCCCCGGCGGCGTCGCCATCATCGTCGAGGCGCTGACCGACAACCGCAATCGCGCGGCCTCCGACATCCGCTCCTATTTCACCAAGTCCGGCGGCAATCTCGGCGAAACCGGCTCAGTCGCCTTCATGTTCGACCGCACCGGCATCATCGAATATGACAAGAGCGTCGGCTCCGACGACGCGATGCTCGACGCCGCGATCGAGGCCGGCGCCGACGACGTCATCTCCGGCGATAACGGTCACGAGATCTATGCCTCGCAGGAGAACTTTCGCGAGGTCGCCAAGGTGCTCGAAGTGAAATTCGGGGAGCCGCGCAAGGCGGCGCTGACCTGGAAGCCGCAGAACACGGTATCGGTCGATGACGAGACCGGCGAGAAGCTCCTGAAGCTGATGGACCTCTTGAACGAGCACGACGACGTGCAGAATGTCTATGCCAATTTCGAAGTGTCCGACGCGCTGCTCGCCAAGATGGCCGGCTAGTGCAGCGGATTTGACGTTCGCATCCCTGCGTGTCGCGACGTTCTCATGCGAACGTCAAATCCAGAGCTCCACGACTATCAACAAGTTTGCTAGTGATCCTTTGACGCCAACATTCGCAAAGCGTGCCTCCGAGATGGGATGCGAATGTCGGCGTCGGACCACTCGATAATGACCTCGTCATTGGCGGGAGAACAAATGTTCGCGCATGACGCCTGCGGTCGGTTTCCCCGTCGATGTCGTCCCGTTCCTGTTTCGTTGCGATTTGCCAGGCGCTATCAATAGCCCATGACCTCGCAGCCGATTCGCACGCCCATCCGCATCCTCGGCATCGACCCGGGTCTCCGTCGCACCGGCTGGGGCGTGGTCGAAGCCGACGGCAACCGCCTGAGTTTTATCGGCTGCGGCTCGGTGGAACCCGAGGGGGACCTGCCGCTGTCGCGCCGGCTGCTCGCGATTCATGAGGGGCTCGCCGCCGTGCTCGGCGATTTCAGGCCGGCCGAGGCGGCGGTCGAGCAGACCTTCGTCAACAAGGACGGCGTCGCGACCTTGAAGCTTGGCCAGGCGCGCGGCGTCGCCATGCTGGCGCCGGCGATGTTCGGCATCCCGGTTGCCGAATACGCCCCGAACCAGGTGAAGAAGACGGTGGTCGGTGCGGGCCACGCCGACAAGAACCAGGTGCTGATGATGCTGAAGATCCTGCTGCCCAAGGCGGAGCCGAAATCCGCTGACGCGGCCGATGCACTCGCGATCGCGATCACGCACGCGCATCACCGCCAGGGCGCCGCGCTGCGGCTGCGGGTGGTGGGCTTATGATCGGCAAGCTGAAGGGCCTGATCGATTTCTATGGCGAGGACTTCGTCATCCTGGATGTCGGCGGCGTCGGCTACCAGGTGCATTGTTCGGCCCGCACACTGCAGGCGCTGCCGCCCGCCGGCGAAGCCGCGGTGCTGTCGATCGAGACCTATGTGCGCGAGGACCAGATCAAACTGTTCGGCTTCAGGAGTGACGTCGAACGCGAGTGGTTTCGTCTGCTGCAGACCGTGCAGGGCGTCGGCGCCAAGGTGGCGCTTGCCGTGCTCGGCACCTTGCCGCCGGCCGCGCTTGCCAATGCGATCGCGCTGCGCGACAAGGCCGCCGTCGCGCGGACGCCCGGCGTTGGCCCGAAAGTTGCTGAGCGCATTGTCACCGAATTGAAGGACAAGGCGCCGGCGTTCGCCAATGTCGATCCGGCGGTGGTAAGCCTGTCGGGTGCGATCGACGAGGCGCGCGCGCCGCGCCCGGTCACGGATGCGATCTCGGCGCTGGTCAATCTCGGTTATGGCCAGCCGCAGGCCGCCGCGGCGGTGGCCGCCGCCTCGCGCTCCGCCGGCGAAAATGCTGAAGTGGCGCAGCTGATCCGGCTCGGGCTGAAGGAACTGGCCAAGTGAACAAGAGAACTGACCCGAAAAAAGCCGCCTCCGCGCTGTCCGACATGGACAGGAAGCTGATTGCGGCGGCGACCGAGGCGATCAGCCAGCGCTACCGTGACGAGTGGCAGGAGGTGGGTGCCGCCATGTTGACCCGCGACGGACGTGTCATTACCGGCGTGAATATCGATGCGTATCTCGGCCGCATGGCCGTCTGTGCCGAAGCGATCGCGATCGGCCGCGCCATCACCGAGCATGGCGATCGCGGTATCGACACCATCGTCGCGGTTCGTCATCCCGAGCCTTACAAGCCTGGCGAGATCACCGTGGTCTCGCCGTGCGGGATCTGCCGTGAGCTGATCCATGACTACGACGCCAAGGCGCGGGTGATCGTTCCCGACAATGGCGGCGAGCCCAGGGTTGTCTCGATCGGTGAACTGCTGCCGAACAAGTACAGGCGTGGCAGCGAGTGAACACGCCCTCCCGCATCGTCACACCGGAGCGCCGCAACGAGGATACCGGCGACGGCGCGCTGCGCCCGCAGCGTCTCTCCGAGTTCGTCGGTCAGGAGCAGGCACGCGCCAATCTCTCGATCTTCATCGAAGCCGCGCGCAAGCGCGGCGAGGCGCTGGACCACGTGCTGTTCGTCGGTCCCCCCGGCCTCGGCAAGACCACGCTGGCGCAGATCATGTCGCGCGAGCTCGGCGTCGGTTTTCGCGCGACCTCGGGCCCCGTGATAGCGAAGGCCGGAGATCTCGCGGCCCTGCTGACCAATCTCGAAGAGCGCGACGTGCTGTTCATCGACGAGATCCATCGCCTGAGCCCGGCGGTGGAGGAAGTTCTCTATCCCGCCATGGAGGATTTCCAGCTCGACCTCATCATCGGCGAGGGACCGGCGGCACGCTCGGTCAAGATCGAGCTCGCCAAATTCACCCTGGTCGGTGCGACCACCCGCGCCGGCCTTTTGACCAATCCGCTGCGCGACCGCTTTGGCATCCCGGTGCGGCTGAATTTCTACACCGTGGAGGAGCTGGAGAAGATCGTCACCCGTGGCGCCCGCGTGCTCAATATCGGCATGACCGCTGATGGCGCCAACGAGATCGCGCGCCGCGCCCGCGGCACGCCGCGGATCGCCGGGCGGCTGCTGCGGCGGGTGCGCGATTTCGCTTCTGCCGCGGATGCCACGGCGATCGACCGCGCTATCGCCGATCACGCCCTGAGCGCGCTCGAGGTCGACGCGGCCGGGCTCGATGCGATGGACCGACGCTATCTCACGACCATTGCGATCAACTATGGCGGCGGGCCGGTCGGGGTGGAGACGCTGGCCGCCGCATTGTCGGAGCCGCGCGATGCGATCGAGGATATCATCGAGCCCTATCTGATCCAGTGTGGCCATCTGCAGCGGACGCCGCGCGGGCGGCTGTTGACCGCGCATGCGTTCCGTCACCTGGGCATGGCCGAGCCGGCGCGCGACGCGACGCAGTTCGGCCTGTTCGGGAACAGTGATGATTGATTTGAAACTGCTGTAAACCTGCTGTTCATCTGCACCAATGTACCCGATTTCGGCTGCAATCGCTGACTAGAAGCCGCGGCGTATCTAACCTGATCACACCCATGATTTCACGTCGTCGTTTCTTCAAATTCATCGCGAGCCTCGGTGCCGCGACCTTCTCGACCGCGGCCTATGGGTTTGGCGTCGAGCCGGTGCTGCGGCTCCGTGTCGCGCGCTATCACGTCACGCCGCCGCAATGGCCCGCCGATCTCGAGCTGACCATCGCCGCCGTCGCCGACCTGCATGCCTGCGATCCCTGGATGTCGCTTCGACATATCGAGGCGATCGTCGCCCATACCAATGCGCTGCGTCCCGACCTGATCGTCATGCTTGGTGACTATGTGGCGGGTCACCGTCACATCAGGCGCCGCATCGAGGCCGTGGCGTGGGCGCCGCTGCTCGCGCAACTGAAGGCGCCGCTCGGCGTGCATGCCATCCTTGGCAATCACGATTATTGGGACGACCGCGAAGTGCAGCGGGAAGGACGGGGACCCACCGCTGCGCGCCGCGCGCTCGAAGCCGTCGGCGTCCCGGTCTACGAGAACGATGCGGTGCGCCTCACCAAGGACGGCCGCGCCTTCTGGCTCGCCGGGCTCGGCGACCAGCTCGCCTATTGGCCGGCACGGCGGTTCAGGCCGGTCCCGCGCATCGGCATCGATGATCTCGGTGCCACGCTCGCCAAGGTCACCGACGATGCGCCGGTCATCCTGCTCGCGCATGAGCCCGATGTGGCGATGCGCGTGCCCGCGCGCGTCGCGTTGCAGCTCTCCGGGCATACCCATGGCGGGCAGGTGCGGCTGCTCGGCTGGTCGCCGGTGGTGCCGTCGCGTTATGGCAACCTGCTGGCCTACGGCCACGCGCGGGTCAATTGCGATGTCGTCGTGTCAGGTGGACTCGGCTGCAGCATCATGCCGTTCCGTCTCGGCGTGCCGCCCGAGATCGTCCTGGTGACGCTGGGCGGAGAAAATCGGCCGATCTCCTGACCCCGGTCACGGCTTGCGCGCCGGCGCGTTTTGCGCAAAACGATGCTTTGCCATCCGTTTGGGGCGCGCAAGTGAGCTTGAAAATTCTCGACGGCGAGATCCGCGACGGCCGCCATCACATGCAGGTCCGGGTCTATTACGAGGACACGGATTTTCCCGTGTGGCCATTATCGGAGTAAGCAGGAAGTCCTTCTGCTGCAATGATTTCTTCGCCCGAACGACCGACCGGGAACAGGTCAATCCCCATTATTGCCGACAGTCGGCCGTAGGCGTCAACCTCATAGGGCATGCGCTTCCCGGTGGGATGGACGACGATGCTGTCAATGACGTTCCGGAACGCGCGTCGGGTTTCGGCGGTTTCGCGATCGGTCGTTAGCTCCTGGTGCAGCTTTTCGATGGTCTCCGTGTAGGTCTTAAGGACGGTCGGATGCAGCGACATGACGTTGTCGGCCGAGAGGAGGCGGATACGCTCTTCCAGCTGGGCGCGTTCGGCCTCCTTTTCCTTGAGCTGCGCCGACATGATCGGCGACGCGCCGACGTCGAGGATGGTTGCAACGATCCGGTCGAGCTGCACCTTCACCTTGTTGAGCTGCTTCTGCGCTGCGATGCGCTCCACATTGTCGCGCTTTGCCCGCTCGGCGAAGCGCTCATGGAAGGCGCGGGTAGCCTCCCGGATCGCCTCAGGATCGACCAAGCTCCCCCGGAGCTTGTCGAGGATGAGCGCTTTCAGGATGCCAAGGTCATACGTCTTCGAGTGCTTGCAGGTGCCGTGCTGGTGCGCAGCCGCGCAAGCGACGCGCCCGCTTCCATTCCGCGATGTATTGGCAATTCGCATGTGGCCATTGCAGGCGCCGCAGCGAAGGAGACCGGCGAGGAGATGGTCGTTGCGAGCGACCACGGGGGTTCTGGTGACCTTGCCCTCGGGGCCGAACTTGGACAGCGAGCGGCTGTTGCGAACGGCCTGCGCGCGATCCCATAGGGTTTGATCGATGATACGAAGTTCCGACGCTTTCGCGATGATGTGGTCGCTCGCTGGCGTCGGCCGCTTGAGCGTCTTTTCGGTTTCCGGGTCCTTGGACTGCCTGTGCGTATTCCAAACGATCTCGCCGATATAAATGCGGTTACCGATGAAGCCGCGCGCGTAGCTCCCGCCGACGAAAGTCTGATGGTTCCAATTCTTGCCGCCGCTCGGCGTTGGGATGCCATCGCGCGTTAGGCCTGCGGCGATCTCGCGCGGGGAGATCCGGTCGGCGTATTCGCGGATGATCCGCCGGACCACCTCGGCCTCCCGCTCATTGATGACGCGGACGCCTGGCTGATGGAGGAGGCGGTCATACCCATAGGTGACCGACCCCGGAAAGAGACCTTCGCGGACAAGCGGCCCCTGCGCGCGCTTGATCTTGTTGGCGAGGTCATCGAGGAAGACCTGCGACACAAAGCTCCTAATCCCGACATCGAGATCATTCTGCTTGCCCTTCGGCGTCCATAGCTCGATGCCGTAATGTTTCAGGCGCTTCCAGAAGCCGGCCATACCCTCTTGGTCGCGACTAAGTCGGTCGTGCTCTTCGACGATGATGACATCGAACTCGCGACGCCTGGCGGCGTCCTTCAACTGCTGGAAACCCTCCCGACCAAATTCCTTTGATCCAGATTTGGCTCGGTCGCAGTATCGCGCGACGATCTTGAAGCCCTCGCGCTTGGCGACCTGTTCGCAAAGCGCGAATTGGTCATCAACGCTTCGGTCCTTCTGCAATTCCGAGCTGAAGCGTGCGTAGAGCGCTGCGGTTTTCTTCGTCATCAGCTTTTCCCCCATGCATCCGATCGTAAGCCTCATCCGCGAGCGCGCAGCCAAGAGCGCGAGCCAGATTGAGAATTTGCTCACGATGGCACGGATGATCGAGGCGTCGAGGATCATCCGGATCGAGCGGCCGGACAATTCCGATTCGCGGTTGGCGCATGAGAGTGACGTGACCAAGGATTGATGTCCACGGCCAATACGCGCCGCGAATCCCCGCGGTCGAGACCGTCAGCGGCCGACAGCGGAATATCGGTGTTAACCGGCGCGAGCTTTGACTTCCCCTTGATGTTGCCCGCGCCGCCGCGGGGCCATGGGCGCCAAAAAGAAAACGCCACGATTAGCATTCTTTCTGGTTACGCCCGCTAAACCTGCACTCGTTTCAACAAACGGGAGCCCTTGGTGATGTCCAAGATCAAGGATGGCAACGTAATGATTGTCGCGCGCGTGCCGCAGGCAGATGTCGACGCGATCGAGAGATGGCGCGGAACGCAGCGCATTAACGGCAAGATCCCGCCGCGGTCGCAGGCGTTCATGGCGCTGCTCAAACTGGGGATGGAAGCCTCTTCGAAGCCGGCGAAGGAGCGCGCCGCATAAATGGAAACCCCGCAGCGGGCATCCGCGCGGGGTTTTCGAGCGTCATCAGAACAAGCAAGCCCTCTCTCCAAGGCCAGCTCGCTTGTACCCGATAAGCGTTCGCCCGCGCAAGATCGTCTCAATCCCGTCGAAGTTTTCCGCGAGCGCGCCTTTGCCCGCGCGCTTCTCGTTACCGAAGGCATGCTCGATCTGCAATTGGCGGTCGATGTGCAGCAGGCCGCAGAACTCCTCCTCGATGACGCCAGTCGGCGCGAGCCTGAGGCGACCTGATGGAAAAACCAACGATGGATCGAATTGAAGAATTGGAACGACGGCGCGCGCATGTCCTTTGATGGAGCGAGACCGGTGACACTGCACTCTTTGCGTCGCTCTCTATCTCACCTGACGACATCGAATTTTGCCGCGATGCCATCTCGCCGGAAAGCCGCAACGCCCTCATCGGCACGATCGAAAACCATATGGCAGAGATCACGCGACTTTACGGCAACGAGCTCAGGCCAGGACAGGCGGCGAACTACGGGATGGAGCGATACCGCAAAGTCATTGCCGCCCTGCAATCGTGATAGACCGCGCGCATGATTTACCGCCTCGCCTTCTGGAACCTGCGATCCAAATCGCCCGAGCGACAAATCCGATCGAGGCCCGCATCATCCGGCTTGAGCAGCACCTCGCGGAAAGGGACGATCCGGCGATGCGGCAAGAGCTCGCCGCCCTGCGAAGCCAAACGCCCGAGATCCGGTGATGTCCATCCCGACCTCTTTCGATCGCAACATGGCCAAGCTCGATAACGCGCACGATTGCGTCATGGTCGCCATGCGGACATTGCATCATGGCAGCGATAGCGGCGGCGCCAAGGTGCGCGACATGCTCAAGGGGTACATCTCCGCCGCGATGGATATTCTCGACGGCGAAGAGCATGCGCGCGATCGGGCGCAATGACCTCCTCCGATTTCTCCGATCGCGTCCGCAATTATCCGAGCGCGCGCCATGGGCCGCTTGCGCACCGCGAGAAATACCGCCCGGGCCAATTGGAGAAGATCAATGATCGAAAGGCCGCCTTCGATCGGCTCAATCGATTCATCATGGCGCGCGGCGGTTGGATTACTTCAATTCCGGGCGACCGATTGGTTGTTGTTGAGGCAGTAAGCGCGACCACCGCATCGGATCTCGCAGATCTTGGATATTCCCCGATCGAGATCGAGGGCGGCAGAGGATTATGTCCGCCGCGGTCGAGGAGTGCTTTACCCGGACAGCGGCCGGGGCGTTGGAGCCATGGACGGAGGGGAGCGCAAGGCCGGTTGCCGAGGTGCGCCGCCATGCCGGCTTTGTCCCGACGCTGAGATGGAGCCTCGTGCTATGAACGGCCTAGAAGCCCGCGCCGATCGCGCCCGCCAGATCGACAGGAGGCAGATATCGGCGTTGCCTCGGTATGACGGCTACGCTTCGGCTGTGGGTGGCAGACCGGACACAGGGCGGCGCATCCTCAAAGGCTGCATGTGACCCGGAACAGACTCTTTCGACAGGTCCGCTGGACAAGGCGTTGCCCTTCTTCACACGGGATGGAACAAAATTTGCACCGATGATTCGGCATTGAGGTGGTGCGAAGGCGCAATGGCAAAATCATCGAAACTAGTTGCAACAAAACGCGGGCGTGTATTGCTGGTAAGAAGAAGACGTGACCGGCTGTGGATGTTTCCGGGAGGTCGCAAGCGAGGGCGCGAAACGGAAATGGATTGCTTGAGGAGGGAAATCCGAGAGGAGCTTCCTGAGCTCAAGCTGGGACGGTTGAGGCTCTGGAAAGAGGTCAAAGCCAGGAACCGCAGATCGGGCAGGAAGATGAGCGACGCTATATTCGTCGCAAATAAAGCGTCCGGTCGTCTTGCCATCGGTGATAAGAAAGAGATCGACAAGGCAACATGGCGTAAGCCGCGAGGCATTCGCTTAACCCCAACCTCGCGTTACATTCGCGACAAGCTGTTTCCTAGGCGAAAGTGAGCCAGAAAGGAGGGAGAGTTGAGCAGCATGATCCTCCTGGATCTTCTAGGCGGCGTGGCGCTGCTGCTGTGGGGGCTGCACATGGTCCACAGCGGGATCGTTCGAGCCTTCGGATCCGATTTGCGGCGCTTGCTCGGCACGGCGCTGCGCAACCGTTTCCTGGCCTTCCTCGCCGGCGTCATCGTGACGGCTCTCCTGCAAAGCAGCACGGCGACCGGGCTGATGACCGCCTCATTCGTCACTGGCGGCGCCGTCGATCTTGCTCCCGCGCTCGCCATCATGCTCGGCGCCAACGTCGGCACGACGCTCATCGTTCAAGCTCTCTCGTTCAACGTCACGGCGGTGGCTCCGTTACTGTTCCTGGTCGGGGTTATCGCATTCAAACGAGGTGGCCAGACCCGCACGCGCGATCTCGGGCGCGTCGCGATTGGCATCGGTCTGATGCTGTTATCACTCCACATTCTGCTCGACACGTTGGCGCCGGCAGAACAAGCGCCGGCGGTTCGCATGCTGCTGACCGCGATCACTGGCGACACCCTCCTTTGCGTCCTGATGGCTGCTGTGTTGACCTGGGTTGCTCATTCGAGTGTCACAGTCGTGTTGTTGATCATGTCGTTGGCGTATTCTGGTTTCATCACACCGGTGGCAGCACTCGCGCTCACACTTGGCGCCAATCTTGGAAGCGCTATCAACCCGCTGATTGAAGGCAGCAGCAGTAGCAACCCGGCCAGCCGTCGCTTGCCGTTGGGCAACCTCCTCAATCGCTTGGTCGGGTGCGCCCTCGCGCTACCGTTTCTGCATCAAATCGCTGATGCGCTCAGTCGGTTAGAGCCCAACGCATCACGCATGACCGCGGACTTCCACACCGCATTTAACCTGGCGCTGGCAATCATCTTCATCCTTCCGCTGGGTTGGTTGGCTTCGCTCCTGACTCGATTTCTGCCCGAACGGGCGAAACCCAACGATCCCGCGACACCTCTGTATCTAGATGAGGCGGCCCTCGGCACGCCGTCGGTCGCGCTCGCCTGTGCAGAGCGCGAGGTCCTTCATCTGGGCGATATCGTCGAGACCATGCTGCGGCAAGCCATCACGGCGCTGATGACCGACGATCGTCGCCTTGTCGCTGAGGTCAGCCGGATGGACAACGCCGTCGACAAGCTCGACGAGGCGGTAAAGCTCTACGTGACGCGGCTCACGCGGGAGAGTCTGGATGAACGGGACGGTCATCGCGCGATGGAGATTATCGCCTTCTCAATCAACCTGGAGCATATTGGCGATATCATCGACAAGAATCTGATGGAACTTGCCCAGAAGAAAATCAAGCGGAAGCTCGCCTTCTCGAAACAGGGCGCTGCGGAGCTGGAGGCCTTCCACCAGGAAGTGATGAGTAACCTCAAGCTCGCCTTCAGCGTCTTTATGTCCAGCGATGAGAAGATCGCCCGCCAGCTGATCGCGGAGAAGGCGACCTTGCGCACGGCTGAGCTGGCCGCTGCCGAGAGCCACTTGGAACGACTTCGCGAGCGACGCCCCGAGAGCATCGAATCGAGCTCGTTGCATCTCGACGTCCTGCGCGATCTGAAACGCATTCACTCGCATATCTGTTCGGTTGCCTATCCGGTGCTGGAGCGCGCAGGTGCTTTGCAGCCCAGCCGTCTCCGACTAATCGAGACGGATGAGGGCTCAACCGACGACAGGGACGCCGCATCGGGGGGTTAACCTCTCTGGCAATGGTCGACGAGAGCAAGTTGCCCTCGGGTCGGCTCAGGCATGACCCGATGATTCGGCCCAATCAGGCGGGGAGGGAAGCCCGCTAGAGCTTGGGCCAGATGCCGCCAAACCATAAAGAGATGCCGCACACCAGCATCGGTGATCATTTTAGGAACTTGCCTCTCAGGGAAGCTCTGTGCAAGACACCTGTCTCCAAAGCGCAACAGGGGAGCGAACTTTGGCTTCAGGCTCACTGGATGGCGAAATCCGCGACGGCCAGCATCACATGCGGGTCCGGGTCTATTTCGAAGATACCGACGCCGGCCAAATTGTTTATCACGCAAATTTCTTGCGGTTTATGGAGCGTGGACGGACCAATTACTTACGGCTTCTGGGAACCAATCAAGGGGTGCTGCTCGAAAATGAGGGAACCGCGGCAGGCTTTGCCTTCGTCGTCCGCTCGATGATTATTGATTTCTTAAGGCCCGCGCGGATGGACGACGTGCTCGACGTCATTACTATCCCGCAGGAGGTCAAAGGCGCCTCGATCAACCTGTTGCAGCAATGCCGGCGGGCCGATGATCTTCTCGTTGAAGCCCGCGTGCGCGTTGCTTTCGTCTCTGGGGGGAGGGCTCACCGCATCCCCAAGGCGCTGCGCCATGCCTTGGAGGGCGGGGCTTATTAGGCCGCCGCCTGCCGCCACCGGCCCAAGTAAATCACGTCGCCTCTGTATTCCGATAATGGCGTACTGCCATTTTCCGGCATCGTCTATCACGCCAGCTATCTGCGTTTCATGGAGCGCGGGCGCACCAATCATCTGCGGCTGATGGGCGCGGAACAGCAGACGCTGTTCGAGCAGGCGCATGACGAGACGCCGGGTTTCGCCTTCGTGGTGCGCTCGATGCAGATTGATTTCCTGAAGCCCGCGCGCATGGACGACGTGCTCGACGTTGTGACCTGGCCGGTCGCGGTGAAGGGTGCGTCCATCACGCTCGGCCAGGAGGTGCGGCGCGGCGATCATCTTCTCGTGAAGGCGGAAGTGCGGGTGGCATTCATCAGCGAGGGGCGCGCCCAGCCGATCCCGAAATCGCTGCGCGCCGTGATGAAGGCCGATCTGGATTAGCTATTGGCCGATCGCAAGCAGCCCATCGACAAGGCCGTGTGTGCAGCTAAGTTTCCGGCCCCGGTCCGAGATTTGAGGGAGATTTCATGTCGCGCCCGCCATTGCCGCCGTTTACCAAAGAGACCGCCGCCCAGAAGGCCCGCATGGCGGAAGACGCCTGGAATTCGCGCGATCCCGAACGCGTCGCGCTGGCCTATACCGAAGACAGTCGCTGGCGCAACCGCTCGGAGTTTTTCGAGGGGCGGCCGGCGATAACAGCGTTTCTCCGGCGCAAATGGGCAAAGGAACTGGATTATCGCCTGATCAAGGATCTCTGGGCTTTTGACGGCAACCGCGTCGCGGTCCGCTTTCAATATGAATGGCACGACGAAGCCGGCCAGTGGCATCGCTCCTACGGCAACGAACAATGGGAGTTCGATGAGCACGGCCTGATGCGCCGGCGCGAGGCTTCGATCAACGACATCGTGATCGCAGATGGCGATCGCCGCTTCTACTGGCCGGCGCCGGGCTCGCGCCCGGCCGATGTGCCCGGATTGGGCGAGCGCCCGTTTTGAAGTCCGGTTTTCGCGACAGTCGCAGCTCACCCTCTCCCGCAAGGCGAAAGGGTGAGCGGAACGCCTGGCCGCGATCGCGTACAACGCGTGATCAAGCCGCAGCCTTGTGGCGGGCGAGTTCGGCCTTGTAGAGCTCGAACTCTTCCGCGATCGCCTTCGCAATCGAGGGCCGCGCGCGGAGGCGCTCGTAGTAGGCCTTGACGGTTGGCCATTTCGCAAGCTCGATCGGCGGCGTCGCCATCGTCCAGTTGATGATGGTGACGAGATAGGCGTCCGCGACGCTGAAATGATCGAGCAGGTAGTCGCGGCCTTTCAGGTAGTTTTCCAGATAGTCGAGCCGCGAGAGATTCTTGCCCAGTACATGGGTTTTCATCTCGGCCGGCGCGGTCTTGTCGAGCAAGGGAATGAAGAGCCCCTTGTGCAGCTCGGTGCCGATGAAGCAGAGCCATTGATGCAGCCGGCTGCGGTCCATGCCCGGGCCGGTGCCGAGGCCGGCATCGGGAAAGCGGTCGGCGACATATTGCAGGATCGCGGCATTCTCGGTGAGCACCACGCCGTCATCGGTGCGCAACGTCGGCACCAGCCCGAGCGGATTCACGGTCCTGAAATCCGAGCCGTCGTTCCGCACGATCTTGGTCTTCGGATCGACCTCGAGATAGGTGGCGGAGCGGCCAGCCTCGTAGAGCGCGATCCGGGTCGCGAGCGAGCAGGCCATCGGCGAGAAATAAAGGTCCATGGGTGCCTCCTTGGCAGCAGCGTCCGTCGCTTCGTGCCGGGCGCCAGTTGATTTTCGTACTGTTTCGCATAATATAAGCAGGGTCAAGATAGTTCTTGCGAAATGGTACAAAAAAGCAAAGGGCCAGCGGTGCCAGCCAAGAGCGAAGCGTCCCCCCCATCGAAGCGGCGCGGACGACCGCGCGCCTATGAGCCCGATGTGGCGCTTGGAAAAGCGCTCGACCTGTTCCGGACGGGCGGCTTTGCCGCGACCTCCCTGGACGATCTGAGCGCAGCCACCGGCATGAACCGGCCGAGCCTCTACGGCGCCTTCGGCGACAAGCGCGAGCTCTACATCAAGAGCTATCAGCGCTATCGCGACGATGCACGGGCGGCGACGACCGAGATTTTTCGCGAGGAGATGCCGATCCGCAATCGGCTCGCGCGCATCTATGCGGTCGCACTCGACATCTATCTCTCAGGCGATGCCGGCCCGCGCGGCTGCTTCACGGTGATGACGGCGGGGTCCGAGGCGGTCTCCGATCCGGATATTCGCGCGATGGTGGTGGACGCCCTCACCGGGCTCGACAAGGCGTTCGCGGCCTGCTTTCGACGTGCCAAGGAAAGCGGCGAGCTGCCATACGGCGCCGATCCCGCGGTGCTCGGCCAACTCGCCTCCGCGACCATCCACACCATCGCCATCCGCTCCCGCGCAGGCGTGCCGCGCAGGGAGCTGGAGGCAATCGTCGACGGCGCGATCGACGTGATGCTGGGAGCGAAGTAGCGGCGCGATCCTGGTCTATCGTCATTGCGAGGCGCGTCATTGCCGACTTGTCCGCCGTAGCCCAACGGGCGAAGGCGGAAGCAATCCAGTCTTTTCGGGCGGCGTTCTGGCTTGCCTCGCGGAGCCTGTCATCCGGCCGCGCTTTGCGCGGACCGGTTGGCTCGCAATGACGGAGAAAATCAATATCCCCGCATGCGGTCGACGACGTTGTCGAGCGCTCCGCCCGCTTCGAAGCGCGCGATCTGGGCCGCGACATAGCGGGAGATCGCGTCGGGATCGGTGTCGGCCGCGTTGTGCGGTGTCAGCACGACGTTTGGATGGGTCCAGAACGGGCTGTCAGGCGGCAGCGGCTCCTGCATAAACACGTCCAGCGACACGGCACCCAGTGTGCCGTCGTCGAGGCAGGCCAGGATGTCGGCCTCGTTCTGCAAACCGCCACGTCCCGCATTGATCAGAACGGGCGCGCCGAGCGCGCTTGTGCGATTCAGTCTTTCGAAAACAGCGCGGTTCAACACGCCCCGCGTGTCCGGCGTCAGCGGCAAGAGGCAGACCAGCATGTCGGTGCGTGCAAGGAAGGGCTCGATCTGCTCGCGGCCATGGAAGCAGGCGACACCATCGACCTGCCTCGGCGTCCGGCTCCAGCCCAAGACCTGAAACCCGATCCGGCGCAGCACCCGGGCCGCGTCGGTTCCGAGCGTGCCGAGCCCCATGATCCCGACCGAGATCGCGCTTGCCGGCCACTGGAATTTGGGTGCCCAGCGCTTCACTCGCTGGGAATCCCGCAGATAGTGCTCCTGCCGGTGGTGCATCAGCACATGCAGCACGACATATTCGGTCATCCGGCTGGTGAGGTCGTCGACTGCCACCCGCACCAGCGGCGCGTCGGGCAGGGTGCGATCCACCATCAGCGCATCGACGCCGGCGCCGAGGTTGAAGATCACCTTCAGATTGGGAAACGACGCCAGCTCGCCTGGAACCGGCTTCCAAACCGCGGCATAATGAATTTCCGCTGGCTCGAATCCCGTCGCGGGCAGCAGGATGACGCGCCGGTCGCGACAGACCGCGTCGAAGCGGCCTTTCCAGCGGTCCGGCGACCAGTTATCGGTACCGCCATGGATCAGCAGCGCCAGCGCGCCCTTCGTGATCGACATTTGTTCCTATTCCGGATCGAAAATTGACGATTTCGCCGGCGCGGCGCGCGGGCGGTGGCAGATAGTTTTCGCTATGCTGTCGGGAGCGCCCATGTCAGCTCGTCTTACAGTCAAAACAGGGATCCGCCCACATGCTCTATGCCATTCTTTGCTATCACGACGAGGATTTCGTCGGCTCCTGGAGCAAGGAGCAGGACGCCACGGTCATGAGGAAGCTCCGCCTCGTGCAGGACAACCTCGCCAAACAGGGCCGGCTCGGTCCGGCGGCGCGGCTGTTGCCGACCACGGCGGCGGCGACGCTCAGGAAGGAGGAGCCGCCGCTCGTCATCGACGGTCCCTACGCGGAAACCAAGGAACAACTGCTCGGCTTCTATGTCGTCGACTGCAAGAATCTCGACGAGGCGCTCGACGTCGCGCGCGATCTCGGCGCCGCCAACCCGGGCGGGGCCTATGAGATTCGTCCGGTCGGCTCGTTCATGCCCGGAGGCCTTTCGAAGTGACCGACACCGCCTGGATCGATGCCGCATTGACCTCGGCGCGTCCCCAGGCCGTCGGCGCACTGCTGCGGTATTTCCGCGATCTCGACACGGCCGAGGAGGCGTTCCAGAACGCCTCCCTGCGCGCGCTGAAGAGTTGGCCGCAAAACGGCCCGCCGCGCGATGCCGCGGCGTGGCTGATCATGGTCGGCCGCAACGCTGCGATCGACGAGGTCCGGCGCGAGCGCTGGAAGGCGCCGCTGCCCGAGGACGACCAGGCGATCTCCGATCTCGACGATGCCGAGGAGCAGCTGGCCGAACGGCTCGACGGCTCGCATTACCGCGACGACATCCTGCGGCTGCTGTTCATCTGCTGCCATCCCGAATTGCCGGCGACGCAGCAGATTGCGCTCGCGCTACGCATCGTCTCCGGCCTCACCGTGAAGCAGATCGCGCGCGCCTTCCTGGTCAGCGAGGCCGCGATGGAGCAGCGCATCACGCGCGCCAAGGCGCGCATCGCGGAAGCCGCCGTGCCGTTCGAGACGCCGGGCGCTGTGGAGCGGGCCGAGCGGCTGTTGGCCGTGGCCGCGATGATCTACCTGATCTTCAATGAAGGCTATTCCGTCAGCGGCGACACCGCTGCGGCTCGCGGCGCGCTGTCCGAGGAGGCGATCCGGCTGGCGCGGCTGTTGTTGCGGCTGTTCCCGAGCGAGCCCGAGATCATGGGCCTCGCCGCGCTCCTCCTGCTGCAGCATGCACGCACCGCCGCCCGCTTCGATGCGACGGGCGAGCTGATCCTGCTCGAAGACCAGGATCGCGCGCTGTGGAATCAGACCATGATCGCAGAAGGCTTGGCGTTGATAGACAAGGCGATGCGCCACCGCAAGAGCGGGCCCTATCAGATCCAGGCCGCGATCGCCGCGCTTCATGCCCGCGCGGAAAGACCTGAGGATACCGACTGGCGGCAGATCGACCTGCTGTACAGCGCGCTCGAACTGATGCAGCCCTCGCCGGTCGTCACGCTGAACCGCGCGGTCGCGGTCTCCAAGGTGAAGGGCGCGGAAGCCGCGCTCGAGATGATCGAACCCTTGGCGCCGCGACTATCGAACTATTTCCATTTCTTCGGCGTGCGCGGCGCGTTCTTGATGCAGCTCAACCGCAACGACGAGGCGCGCGTCGCGTTCGATCGGGCGATTGCGCTCGCCAACACGTCGGCGGAAGCGGCCCATATCCGGAAGCATCTCGACCGCCTGATGCGCGACAGCACGCCGAAGGGAACGAAGTCGGCGAAGTGAATCGGTCGTCACCCTGCTCCGGGGCCGCCGTCGCCTTCGGGCAGCCAATGCCGAATCATGACCTCACGTCGATCGCTGGACCCATCCCTCGCGACGCATCGCTGACGTGATGCTCATCGGGATGAGGTCGTTCTCTGGGCCGAGACCCTCATCATGAGGAGCCGCGCTGTTGCGCGGCGTCTCGAACCATGAGGCCCTGACAAGTCGGATGCGATCGTCCTGCGATCCGGCGAAGGGTGAAAGAGGCGAGGCCGTGATCCCGCCAGCTGCTGACATCAACGCTGTCTCGCCCGCCGCCAAAAATTTTCATCGCCCGCTGTCGAACCGCGCTTGCCCCGTTCGTCTATTGGTCAAAGCACCACTCATGGAGCAAGCCATGTCGATGTTTGCGGAGTTCCTGCCGCTTCTCGATCCGAAGTTTCTGAAGCAAATCTTCCGCCTGCTGTGCGGGGACCTTCGATCGACTGCACTCGGCCGCTTTTTTGGCAGGCTGCTTGGTCTTCTCGTGCCGCTCGACCGCCTCGTCAGGCTCACGATCCGGCCGGTCGTCATCGAGGCGATGGCTTCCTGCGATACGCTGGCATTGCGCCTCGGATTGATCTCCCTGGTCTGCACGGTGCTCTATGCGGTCTCGCCGATCTCGATTATCGGTGCTTTCCTGCTCGCCGGCTATCTCGGCGCCGCCCTTGCGGCGCACGTGCGCGCGCCAAGCCCGTTGTCGACCCAGATCCTGTTCGGAATCTGGTTCGCGTCGCTGGTGTGGGGCGGGCTGTGGTGGCGCGGACGAAACATGCGATCTCTGCCGCCATTTCGGCGTTGGCGTTGTTGCATTGAGAATTGAAACGAATACGGAGGGAAGCAATGTCCGAAATTCTCATCACGATATCAGCGGTGATCTTGATCGCGCTCGCGACCGTGCTCGTCGTCGCCTCGACGAAGCCGGACACCTTTCGCATCGAGCGGTCGGCCGTCATCAAGGCGCCGCCCGAGACGATCTTCGCCCTGATCAACGATTTTCAGCAATGGAGAAGCTGGTCGCCCTGGGAAACCAGGGATCCGGCCCTGAAGCGGACCTATAGCGGGACCGCGAGCGGCAAGGGCGCGGTTTATGCCTGGGAGGGCAACCGCAATGTCGGCTCGGGGCGTATGGAGATCATGGAAGCCGCGGCGCCGTCGAAAATCGTGATCAAGCTCGATTTCATCAAGCCATTCGAGGGCCACAATACCGCGGAGTTTACCCTTACGGGCGGAGTCAATTCGACCGTCGTGAGTTGGGTGATGACGGGACCGGCGATCTTCTTCTCGAAAGTCATGCAGGTGTTCATGAGTTTCGACCGGATGATCGGCAGGGATTTCGAGACCGGTCTCGCCAATCTGAACAAGCTCGCCGACCGACAGTGAGAGTTCAAACGGCGGTTCGCGGGTCAACCAGAGGAGCCAGGAATGCTGAATCCCTACCTGTTCTACAATGGCGATTGCGAAGCGGCCTTCAAGTTCTATGAAAAGACGCTCGGTGCGAAGATCGAACTGTTGCTGCGGCACACCGACGCGGCGCCCGACATGCCCTCGCCACCCGAGCGGAAAAACCAGGTCATGCATGCGCGGCTCTCGATCGACGGCCAGGTGCTGATGGCTTCCGACGCGCCGCCCGAGCATTTTCATGAGCCAAAGGGATTTTCGATCTCGCTGACGGTGTCAGATCCGAAGGAGGCCGAGCGCAAATTCCACGCGCTGTGCGAAGGCGGCAGCGTCAACATGCCGTTCGGCACGACTTTCTTCTCCAAGGGGTTTGGCATGGGCACCGACCAGTTCGGGATTCCCTGGATGGTCAACTGCCCGCTGGAAGGGCACGGCTAAAGCTCTCTCGGCGCACCATGATTTTGACCCAGATTGTTGTCGCATCAGTGGTGCGCTCCCTCGACCTCACCCCGCAAGCGCTCGCAAGCGGGGAGAGGTGAACCTCCCTCGCGGCGTTAGCTCACCGCCATCTCGAGGCAATCTAGCGGCACGAGCGGTAGATCGCCTTGAGGTCGCGCCCGCGCAACAAGATCAGGTGCGAGGTCAGGCCGCCGTGGCGGTCGATCCAGTCGCGGACCGGCTCGGGGTAGGTGCGCATCACCAGCTCTGACGCTTCGGGTTCGGCATAGCTGCGGCCGCGGCGGTCGATCGAGCGCGCGGCGTGAAAGCCAAGCACGGCGCGGCGCGTGACGCAGATGCGCTCGTTCGGCACGATGCTCAGCACCAATGTGCAGGCCGACAGACAGGGCCCGTCAATCACGACGCGCTCGCCGGTGGCGCGGACCTTGTCGAACAGGTCGAGGAACGGGCCGACCTGTCCGCCGGGGCTCGCCAGGATGCGAATCTCCGCGCGCGCCGGTACGAGGATAAGGATGGTGGCGGCCAGTGCCAGGCCGGCGACGAGCCGTGTTCGCCATGTCGGCATGAGCGCTATCCGTTCTGCCGCGCGCCGCGCAGCGTTTTGAGTCCGATGCCGGCAGCATCAAAGCCGCCATCGACCGCCAGGATCTGTCCCGTGATGTAGCTGGAACGCTCACAGCTCAGGAAAAAGATGGCTTCCGCAAGCTCCTCTTCCAGCCCGTAGCGGTTGAGCGGGATCGCGTCGTGATAATCGGCGCGGATCTCCGGGGAGTGCACGGCCTTGGCCATCACGGTGTCGACCGGCCCAGGCGCGACGCCATTGACGCGGATGTTGAACGAGGCGAGCTCGACGGCGAGCTGCTTGGTGAGATGCGCAAGGCCCGCCTTGCTGGTGCCGTAGGCGGACCGCAGCGTGGAGGCGCGTAACCCCGAGATCGAGGTGATGTTGACGATGGCGCCGCCGCCATGTTGGCGCATCAGCGGAACCGCGGCCTTGGTGCAGAGGAACGGACCGGTGAGGTTCACCGCAAGCACCCGGTCCCAGTCGGCGTCGCTGGTGTCGAGGAGCGGCGTGAACACCGCAACACCGGCGTTGTTGATCAGCGCGTCGAGCCGGCAAAATCGATCGGAGAGCGTCGCGATGGCGGTTGCGACCGCGGCGCCCTCGGCGACGTCGCAATGCAGCGCGAGCGTACGGTCCGGGCTCGCGAGCGCGGCTGCCGCGCCTTGCAGCAACTTGTCCTCGATATCGAGCAGTGCCACGCACCAGCCCTCGGCCAGAAAACGTTTTGCGGTCGCAAGCCCGATGCCGCGTGCGGCACCGGTGACGAGCGCGACCTTGTCGGCGGCGACCTTGTCAGCGGCGACCTTGTCAGCGGCGACCTTGTCAGCGGCGACCTTGTCAGCGGAATGTGTCATCAATGGTCCGTGTCAGATGAATTGCATGTTAGCATGTCCGCAGTCTCCAATCTTTCATTTTCGAAGTCAGGGAGCTCGTTCATGATGATTAGCGACCCGGGGACGGCGGCGCCAGAACATTGGCGGACGGGCGTCGAGACGCGCATGATCGTCTCTGCGGTCAATGGCGCGTCAGAGCTCTGCATCTTCGAGCAATGGGTCGAGCCCGGTGCCGGTGCGCCGACCCATTCACATCAGGTCGAGGAGGTTCTGACGGTGCGCGCGGGCCAGGCCGAGATCTGGCTGGGGGATGAGCGCATGACGCTGTCGGCCGGTCAATCGGTGATCGTGCCGGCGCGGCAGCATCATGGCTTCCGCAACAGCGGCGATGCGACGCTGCACCTCCACGCGGTGCTGGCCGCGCCAGTGTTCGAGGCGCTGGCAGAAGGCGCTGCTGATATGACGCGGCGGTGGCAGGCAAGCAGCGCGGCCTGAGGCCGGCGCCGCGCGGAGGGGGCCGCAAACTTTCTTGTTGTTTTGTCGGCTCGGCTGAACCACAGCCGTCCTTTGGCGGCGGCGCGATATCGCGCCCCAGATCAGGAGCCCTCGATGTCACTCACGCTGCATTTTCACCCGCTGTCGTCGTTCTGCTGGAAGGCGCTGATCGCGCTTTACGAACACGGAACCCAATTCACGCCGAACTCCGTCGACCTCGGCAATCCGGATGAACGCGCCGCGCTGAAGAAGCTGTGGGGAATCGGCAAGTTTCCCGTGTTGCAGGACGACGCGCGAGGACAGATCGTTCCGGAATCGAGCGTGATCATCGAATATCTCGATCGGCACTACCCCGGCCCGACGCCGCTGTTGCCGGTGGACCCCGATCTGGCGCTGCAGACGCGGCAGCGTGACCGCTTCTATGACCTGTATGTTCACCTGCCGATGCAGAAGGTGATCGGCGACCGGCTGCGCCCCGGCGACAGCAAGGATCCGCACGGCGTCGCGGAGGCCAGGACTCAGCTGCGGATCTCCTATGGCATGATCGAGCAGCAGCAGGTGGCCGCGGGCGACTGGGCGATGGGCGCCTCGTTTGGTCTTGCCGACTGCTCCGCGTTTCCTGCCCTGTTCTATGGCAACATCGCCGAGCCATTCGGCGCGGATCACAAGAAGCTCGCCGCCTATGTCGAGCGCCTGAAGGCGCGGCCGTCGGTCGCGCGTGTGATCAAGGAAGCCGAGCCCTATTTTCACATGGTCCCGAAGCAGAGCTGAGTGATGGCAGCAGATGGCACGCCATGACCTATGAAATAATTGCGATCGCGATGTCGGATCGGCAAAAGGCCGTTCGTCTTTCTGATATAGCGCCGGCTTTGGATGCGGCCTGACGTGAAAATCAACGGAGAGCAATGATGCGATTCATGATGCTGATGATTCCGAGGGGCTATGAGACGGCCGAACCCGGAACCATGCCGCCGGCGGAAGCGGTGGCGGCGATGATGAAATACAACGAGGCGTTGAAGGAAGCCGGCGTCCTGGTGACGCTGGACGGGCTGCACCCGCCCTCGATGGGCGCGCGGGTGTCGTTTGAGGGCGGCAAGCCCGTCGTCACCGACGGTCCGTTCATCGAGTCCAAGGAAGTGATCGGCGGCTACTGGATGATCGACGTGAAGTCGCGCGACGAGGCCATCGCATGGGCCAGGAAGTGCCCGGCGTCCGGAAACGAAGTCATTGAAATTCGCCAGGTCCAGGAGATGGCGGATTTTCCCGCCGACGTTCAGGAGGCCGCGGCCGGCTTTGCCGAGCTGCAGCGCCGATCCGGCACGGGCCGGGCGAGCTGACCTGTTTCACCGCATTCATGTTTCTAACTGCAACCCAAAAAAAGGAAATCCGATGAGCACCAATGACACCTTTCTCGCTGTCTTCCTTGGCAGCAAGACCGGCCCGAAAATGGCCGCCTGGAACGCGCTCTCCGAGGGCGAGCGCCGCGCCAAGGAGCAGCAGGGCATGGCTGCCTGGCGCGCCTGGGTCGACAAGCACCAGGGCGCCATCGTCGCCATGGGCGGACCGCTGGGGAAGACCAAGAAGGTCGACCAGGGCGGCGTCGCCGACATCGCCAACCAGATGGGGGCCTTTACGGTCGTCCGCGCGGGCTCGCATGACGCGGCAGCGAAGATGTTCGAGGGGCATCCGCACTTTGCGATCTTCCCGGGCGAATCGGTCGAGATCATGCCGGTTCTGCCGATCCCCGGCGGTTAACGGGTTCCGCAGCACCGCGTTAAACTAGTGACTTGGCGCCAGCTTCATGTAAATACCTTTCACATGAGCTGGCGCAAGGACAAGGATCAAGGCCGCGCCGAGCGCGGCTATCACCACGGCAATCTGAAGGAGGCGCTGCTGCAGGCGGCGCTCAATCTGATCGCGCAAAAAGGCGCGGCCGGATTTACCTTCGCCGATGCCGCGCGCATGGCCGGCGTCAGCCCCGCCGCGCCGTACCGGCATTTCCGCGATCGCGACGAACTGCTGTCCTCGATTGCCCAGCGCGGTTTCGAGCAGTTCGAGGCGGCGTTGGGGCAAGCCTGGGACGACGGACGCCCGGACACTGTGACGGCGTTCGAGCGGGTCGGTCACGCCTATCTCGCCTTCGCGCGCAACGAGCCTGCATTCTACTCGGCGATGTTCGAGTCGGGCTTGCCGGTCGATGCGAATCCCACGTTGCAGGCCGCGAGCGAGCGCGCCTTCGCGATCATCCGCGCCGCGGCCGAACGGCTTGCCGCGCTGTCGCCGCCGGGCACGCCGCGGCCGCCGGCTCTGATGATGGCGCTGCATATCTGGTCGATGTCGCACGGCGTGGCCTCGCTGTTTGCGCGCGGCGATGCCGCGCGGCGCACGCTGCCGATGTCGGCGGAAGAGCTGCTGGAAGCCGAAGTGCTGATCTATCTGCGCGGGCTTGGCTTCCCGACCGATCGCAGGGATGCGCGCGAGCCCGAGGCCGAGAAGCCGGCCGGGCCGTGGGGCAAGCCGAAATAAAATTTCAAAAATAATTCGCGCGCTGCGTCGGGCGGTCGCCTTGACTTCCGCGCTGGATGCGCTAGGTATGTAAATGTTATTTACATTCACAACGGCGTGAGCCGATGGAGAGGGAAATGGCCTACACCGCAGATGTCAATCGATGGCGCGGTCCCACCGAAGAACCCGATCACCCCCACATGCTGGATACGCCGTGGCATCCCGGCTGGATCGCCGTGACCATCCTCGGCTTCATCATCTGTGGCCGATCGGACTTGCCCTTCTCTTTTTCACACTCGGGAGCAGAAGAATGAGCTGTTGGAGCAATCGGGACCGCTGGCAGAACAAGATGGAGCGGATGCAATGGAAGATGGACCGGATGCGCGGCCGCATGGAGCGGCGCGGATTCGGCTTCGGTTTCGGCCCCGCGTCGAGCGGCAATCGCGCCTTCGACGAATACCGCATGGAGACCCTGCAGCGTCTCGAGGAGGAGCAGGCCGAGTTCAAGAACTTCCTCGACCGGCTGCGTCACGCCAAGGACAAGGAAGAGTTCGACCAGTTCATGGCGCAGCACCGGCAGCGCCCGACGCCGCCGAACGACCAGCCGCAGCAGGGCTGAAGCTCCTTACCCGTTGAAGGCTGAAGCCTCAGGCGGAACGGCCCCCCAAACGCCTGATGGCCCAACAACCGCCCGTCTGCTTTTAGCAGGCGGGCGGTTTGTCATTGGAAAGACCGCCGGCAAGGTCCTCATTTCAGGCATCACAAAGGGTTGTGGCACCGGCGTTTTGCGAAAGCGGATTCTGGCGTGGTAACGACATCTTAACTGTGATTAGCGTTTGGTTAGGGACGCTAAATCGCGGCAGCGAGCCCTCGTTTCGACATGTTGGCAGGCAATTGAGGCTTTTGGCTTCGGCGGGCCTCCCAAACGACCAACAGGGCGATTTTTTTGCGTGGGCGTTTGCCGCCGCGCTCGTGCGGCTGTGGAACCGGCAGCCGTTCGCTCCCGGAGAATTGGGACATTTGAGAGGACACTGCCAATGAATCCGTCCGAAATGGCTCAATCGGCGTTGCCGTTGGCATCCGGCGACGTGTCACTGATCGCACTTTTCCAGCAGGCTTCGTTCATCGTGAAGGCGGTCATGCTCGGCCTGTTGTCCTGCTCGGTCTGGGTTTGGGCCATCGCGATCGACAAGATTTTCCTCTATTCACGCACGCGGCGGTCGATGGACCGCTTCGAGCAGGCGTTCTGGTCGGGGGAATCGATCGAGGAACTCTACCGGGCGCTGTCCGCCAAGCCGACGCAGTCGATGGCGGCGTGCTTCGTAGCCGCCATGCGCGAGTGGAAACGCTCGTTCGAGAGCCATGCGCGATCGGTGGCAGGCTTGCAGATGCGGATTGAGAAGGTGATGAACGTCTCGATCGCGCGCGAGGTCGAGCGGCTGGAACGGCGGCTCCTGGTGCTGGCGACCGTCGGGTCCGCAGGCCCCTTTGTCGGGCTGTTCGGAACCGTCTGGGGCATCATGACCAGTTTCCAATCGATTGCGGCCTCGAAAAACACCTCGCTGGCGGTGGTCGCGCCCGGCATCGCGGAAGCGCTGTTTGCCACCGCCATAGGGCTTATTGCCGCGATCCCGGCGACAATCTTCTATAATAAGTTCATCTCCGAGGTGAACCGGCAGGCCCAGCGGCTGGAGGGGTTTGCGGATGAATTTTCCGCAATCCTGTCGCGCCAGATCGACGAGCGGGCGTAAGAGACGGTATGTTTGCCTCGAGACCTGTTGTGAGCACCAGAATATGGCGATGAATGCGATGGGATCGTCTGGGGGCGCGGGCCGCCGTAGCCGGCGCAAGCCGGTCATGGCGGAGATCAACGTCACCCCGATGGTCGACGTCATGCTGGTGCTGTTGATCATCTTCATGATCTCGGCGCCGCTTCTGACCGTCGGCGTGCCGCTCGACCTGCCGCAGACCCAGGCCAAAAGCCTCGATCAGCAGGACAAGACGCCGTTGCAGCTGTCGGTCGACATCAACGGCAAGGTCTTCATCAACGACACTGAGGTCGCGATTTCCGATCTGGTTCCGAAATTGAAGGCGATCACCGATCAGCGCGGCAGCGGCGCCGACGAGCGCATTTTCATGCGTGCCGACAAGAAAGCCGACTACGGAACTGTTGCGAGAGTGATGGGCCTGTTGTCCGGCGCGGGCTTCAGGCGTCTGGCGCTGGTGACGGAAGTGGAACAGGGATCCTAGACCCGTGGCGATAAGGGTCGACAAGACACTGATTGGCTCGATTGCCCTCCACGTCCTCGTGATCGGATGGGGGCTGATCTCGTTTTCGGCACGCTCCTACGAGGTGCCGCAGGAATCCATGCCGGTCGACATCATCTCATCGGATCAACTCGCCAAGATCACGGCGGGCCTCAAGAACGGCGACAAGGACAAGCCGAAGCCGATGGTGGACAAGGTCGCCGACGCGAAACCGATCGACGAGGCGATCGGCAAGGTCACCGTGAAGGAGCCGATCGTCACCGACTCGACCCCGAAGCCGGTGGACAAGCCGGTCGAGAAGAAGCCCGATCCGCCAAAACCCGTCACCGAGACCAAGCCGAAGGACGAGCCGAAGCAGGCGGAGAAGAAGCCGGACCCGCCAAAGGATCCGATCGCCGAGGCCTTGAAGAACGAAGAGGCCAAGAAGCCCAAGCCGAAGCAGGAAGCCAAGGCCGCGCCGCCGCCGCAGCAGTACAAGCCGAAGGAACGGGTCTTCGATCCCAACGCAATCCAGAAGCAGATTGCGATGAACCAGGACAAGCGTGATCCGACCCATCAGACTGTTACCGGCACCGTCCTGAACGCGTCGGCCTCACTCGGAACGCACGCCGGAACCGCTGATGTCAACTCAGCCTCGTGGGCCAGCGCTTTCATGACAGCGGTCAGACACTGCTTCAGCCCGCCCTACAACGGGCCAGACCAGGATCAATTCGAGGTCGACATTGACATCCAGATGCGCCTCGATGGAACAGTGGCAGCAGACCCCGTGATCGTCGACGTGCGAGGGCCATCGCGATCAATCGCCACCGCGGTGGCGGAAAGCGCCAAGCGGGCGATCCTGCAATGTCAAGCGTATGCGTTTTTGCCCAAGGACCGCTACCAAGAGTGGAAGACGATTCCTTTGAGATTTGGCCTGAGAGACATGCTGTGAGTGGCATCGAGAAAGCAACGACTTCCATGAGCAATGTCGGACGTATTGACCGCCGCAGCTTCATGCTGGCTTCCGGACTGACGTTGGCGGCGCTGAGCCAGCGATCGGCGCTTGCGCAACGGTTGCGGGTCGACCCGACGGAATTTCAGCCGATCCCGATTGCGATCACCAATTTCGTCCCCGGAGGGCCGAGCGATGGCGACGTCAGCAACGGCATCACCGGGGTCATCACCAACAATCTGAAGCGGAGCGGATTGTTCGCGCCGATCGATCCGGCCGCGTTCATCGAGCAGATCAACAATTTCGACAAGCCGCCGCAATTCGCCAACTGGAAGAGCCTCAACGCGCAGGCCGTGGTCACCGGCCGCGCGACCCGCCAGAGCGACGGCCGCCTCAGGGGCGAATTCCGGCTCTGGGACGTCGGCTCCGGCCAGCCGCTCGCCGGCCAGCAATACGTGACGCAGCCGGAATTCTGGCGGCGCATCGCCCACATCATCTCGGATCAGATCTATGAGCGGATGACCGGCGAGAAGGGCTATTTCGACACCCGCGTCGTGTTCGTCGACGAAAGCGGGCCGTCGGAGCGGCGGGTCAAGAAGCTTGCGTTGATGGACCAGGATGGCGCCAATGTACGCAACCTGACGCGCGGCGCCGATCTTGTCCTGACGCCGCGGTTCTCGCCGTCGACCCAGGAAATCACCTATATGGAGTTCGGGCAGGGCGATCCGCGGGTCTATCTGTACAATATCGAGACCGGGCAGCGCGAAATCGTCGGCAATTTCCCCGGCATGTCGTTCTCGCCGCGCTTCTCGCCGGATGGCCAGCGCATCATCATGAGCCTGCAGCAGGGCGGCAATTCCAACCTGTTCGTGATGGACCTGCGCTCCAAATCAACCACGCGGCTGACCGATACGCCCGCGATCGATACCTCTCCTTCTTATTCTCCCGATGGCAGCCAGATCTGCTTCGAGTCCGATCGCGGCGGCAAACCGCAGATCTACGTCATGTCGGCGCAGGGCGGACAGGCGCAGCGCATCTCGTTCGCCAGGGATGACGTCAACGCGAGCTACTCGACGCCGGTATGGTCGCCGCGCGGCGATTATATCGCCTTCACCCGGCAGGGCGGCGGGCAGTTTGCGATCGGCCTGATCAAGCCCGACGGGACCGGTGAGCGCATCCTGACCTCCGGCTTCCACAATGAAGGGCCGACCTTCGCACCGAACGGCCGCGTCGTGATGTTCTTCCGCGATCCCGGCGGCAACAGTGGACCGTCGCTGTACACGATCGACATTTCGGGCCGCAACGAGTTGAAGGTGCCGACCCCCGGCTTCGCCTCCGATCCGGCCTGGTCGCCCTTGCTGTCGTAAGCAGGCTTGTCGTTGCCGCCTTTCGTCCCCCTCGAGGTCGATAGAGCGGGCCGGACCTGCTCCGACAAAACTGTGCGGTGCGGAGGCGAGCTGCTGGCGGGCAGGCCGTAGAATTGCGGAGATCCGAGTGCGCTACTAATGGTTGTGTCTGCCGCGCGATTCCGGCGTATTTGTGGGGATAGTGTCAAAAGCAACCTTGCGCTAACGATGTTCCCTCAGAAAGACTTCATCTCGGGCAGGTAAGAATGCACCCTCAACGAGGAACGTGCGCGGCCCCCGGATGCAACTGGCTGAACAAAAAAACGACTCCGATCGGGGGACGTCGCCGAAGATTTCGGCCGCGTTGATCGATTCGCTGTTCGAGGCGCCTGGTCCGCTGCTTGCGGGCATCGTCTTCGTTGCCATCGCGGCAGCGATGACCGCGCTGAAGACCGGACAACCTCTGGCCTGGGCGTTTGTCCTGTTTCTCATGGTGGCGGGAGCTGTCCGGGCGTTCAATCTGCACCGGTACCAGGCCCGCAAATCGTCCCTGACCGACGAAGAAGCTGCACAGTGGCAGAAGCGCTATCAGATCGGCGCCATGATCCAGGCCGCCGCGGTCGGGACGTGGTGCTCCGTCACTCTGTTGAGCACTGACGACGCCGTGGTCCATATGATTTGTCTATCGGTCACGACCGGGATCGCGGCGGGAGGAGCGGGCAGAGCCTACGGACGGCCATCGATATTTCATCGGCAAGCCCTGTTCATGTTCGGTCCGGCCGTAATCGCGTTGGCGATTCGTGGCACGCCCTACTACATCGCGATGTCGGGCGTGAGCGCCGCGTTTCTGTTGGCGATCATGCAACTCTCGGCCAATTTGCACCGAATATTCATGCAGGCGGTCGTGGCGCGCGAGCGCGAGGCGGCGCTCGCCGCCCAGTTCGATACGGCGCTGAACAACATGCCGCACGGCCTCTGCATGTTTCGCGCCGACGGCCGGCTGGCCGTCATGAACAACCGCTTCCGCGAAATGCTGGACCTGCCGGATGACATCATCAATCGTGACCTGAGGGCGTGCGATATCGTCGAGGCCTGCGTGACCGGGGGAGCGATCTCGGCGGGCAGCGGCAAGCTCGTTCTCGCGGAAATCGAACACACGCAGACGCGGGACATGGTCACCACGGATCCCGACCTGCTGCGCGACCGCTCGCTGTCGTGGACCTTCCAGCCGATGGAAGGCGGCGGCGCCGTCGTGTTGCTGCAGGACGTCACCGAACGTCGCCGGGCCGAAGCCAGAATCAGTCATCTCGCGCGCTATGACGAGCTGACCGAACTCCCCAACCGGGTCAGCTTCCGCGACGAGATCGAACGCCTGCTGTCGCTTCCGCGCGAGGCCGCTCGGATGTCGGCCCTGCTGTTCATCGACCTCGACCAGTTCAAGCAGGTCAACGATACGCTTGGTCATCCCTGTGGCGATCAGCTCCTATGCGCGGTCGCCGAGCGCCTGCGGCGGATGCTGCGGCCGGAGGAGTTCGTCGCGCGCTTCGGCGGCGACGAGTTCGTGGTGTTCCAGCGCGACATCCGCTCCAATGACGAAGCCGCCAACCTGGCGCGGCGGATCGTCGACCAGCTGAGCGAGCGTTACAAGCTCGACAACCATCTGGTCGAGATCGGCGCCAGCGTCGGCATCGCGATCGCGACGCCGGGAATCAGCGCCGACACGCTGATGAAGAACGCCGACATGGCGCTCTACCGGGCCAAGGCCGATGGTCGCGGCACCTTCTGCTTCTTCCGCGACGAGCTTGCGCAGACCGTCGAGGCCCGCCGCATCCTCGAACTCGACCTGCGCAAGGCGCTGCTTGGCGAAGAGTTCGAGCTGTTCTATCAGCCGCTGATCAATCTCAAATCGGGCAAGATCACCACCTGCGAGGCGTTGTTGCGCTGGAACCATCCGGTTCGCGGCACGGTTTCGCCGGTCGATATCATCCCGGTCGCCGAGGATATGGGCCTGATCATCGATCTCGGCCGCTGGATCCTGCGCAAGGCCTGCACCGAATGCACGAAGTGGCCGGAAGGCGTCAGCGTCGCCGTCAATTTCTCGCCGCAGCAGTTCCATCAGCGCGATGTGCTGAGCGAGGTCCGCTACGCGCTTGAAGTCTCCGGGCTGCCGGCGGACCGGCTCGAGATCGAGATCACCGAATCGTCCCTGCTGCACAATACCCAGCTCACTCACGACGTGCTGTCCCAGCTTCAGGGCCTCGGCGTGCGCATCTCGCTGGACGATTTCGGCACCGGTTATTCCAGCCTGAGCTATCTGCACAACTTCCCACTGCAGAAGGTCAAGATCGATCGCTCCTTCCTTGAAGGGATCGACAGCGATCGCCCGCTGACGCTGCTGCGCGGCGTGGCGCGGTTATCGGCCGATCTCGGAATGCATGTCGTGGTTGAAGGCATCGAGACCAACGAGCAGCTCGAGCTGATCTCGACCGACGGCACCGTGACCGAGGCGCAGGGTTATCTGTTCAGCCGGCCGGTGCCTGCGGCGCAGATGCGGCACCTCCTGAACGCGTCCCATGGCCGGCGGTCGCCCGAGCCCGACAAGGCTGCGCTTCCCGAACGATCGATCGCCTAGCGCATGTCCCGGCGAAGATCGCCGACAAGGACATGCGCCAACACGAGAATCTACGGCGCTTCCCGGTCGTATTGGATTACCGAATCCCGCTATGATCGGGACGCTCTGCAGTGCACCGGATTGACGTTCGCTGCCTGCTGCCGCGATGTCGTTTAGTCCAAAGCTCCACGAGCATGAGTGAAATTGACTAGCGGTCCCTTGACGCCAACGTCGGCAAACCTGCCTCCCGGACAGCGTGCGCGTGGTGGCGAGCACCACTAGCGCTCGGCGCTATCCGGTGTTTTGCGGGCTGCAAACTTAACCCTATCCCCCCTAAGCCTTTGCAATCCGATTAAGAAGTCTTTAACCTCACAATATGCACGCGAGAGTTTAATCTTCATCTGCTCGCGGGAGTTGCAGGTAGTGGTAGGAGCTTCAGATGAGATCCGCGGCCGAACCGCGCACTTCGCCCTTGGTGCGCGGGGCAGGTCTGTTTGATCGCGTCGATTACCGGCTGATCGAAACTCCCGAGGAAAGAGATTCCATCTATCTGTTGCGCTACAAGGCCTATCTGAACGGCGGATTGGTCCTGCCTTCAGAGTCTCGGCGCGTCAGTGATGTTTATGACGACGCACCCAATGTCTGGATCTTCGGAGTCTATGTCGACGGAGAACTTTGTAGTTCGCTCCGCCTCCACGTTCTGACGTCGGAATGGCGGATGTCCTATTCAACCGAATTGTACGGCGATGTCCTCCATAGCCGGCTCGATCGGGGCGAAGTTTTCGTCGATCCCGCGCGTCTTGCGGCAGACCCTGAAAAAGGAAAGCAGTTTCCGGAGCTGCCCTATCTGACGCTGCGACTGGCCTATCTGGCATGCGATTATTTCAATGCCGATACCGGGCTTGCGATGGTGCGTCCCGATCACCAGCCGTTCTATCGCCGTGTCTTTCTGCACGAGCCGATCGCCGAACCGCGTCCGTTTCCGGGATGGCACACGATGAAGACATCATTGATGGCGTCCGATTTCCGGACTCTTCGGGAAAAGGTCCTGGCGCGCTTTCCGATCATGCGATCGAGTGCGTTCGAGCGGCGGATGCTGTTCGATCGGACCGCCCAGCGACAGTCGCGTCCGATGCTGCTGTCCACCCGTGAGCACGTCGCCGGCATTCGCGCCTGAGCGGAACGCGTGGCGGTTCCGGTTCCCGGTGCCGCCGATATGGGCATCGGGTGTCACCGGTTATCCACGGCCGGCCAGATTCGAAGGCCAGGCGGTCGTGGACCGGCTTGCTTCACCCTCGCGCCGCATTTACAACTCATTAACCATCGCGATTGCTTTTCGGCATTCGTTAGCATTTGATCGAGGTCGGCAAGACCCCATCAAGGTTGACGGAACGTTCGCTTAACCATCGCCCTGTAGACCGGATGACAGTCTAAGAACGTGAGCGTGGAGGCTCCGGAATGAAATATGAGATGCGTATCCTCCAGGGATTGAAGCTCGCCGCGGTGCTCGCGGTCGCGCTGTCGATGGGCGCGTGCGCCAACAAGAACCTGGCTTCCGATGCGATGGCAAACGCCGCCACCCCGGGCAGCCAGCAGGATTTCGTCGTCAATGTCGGCGACCGTGTGTTCTTCGAAAGCGATCAGACCGATCTGACCCCGCAGGCGATTGCGACGCTCGAGAAGCAGGCGCAATGGCTGCAGACCTATCCGCGCTACGCCTTCACGATCGAAGGACATGCCGACGAACGCGGAACCCGCGAGTACAACATCGCGCTCGGTGCACGCCGCGCCCAGTCGGTTCGCACCTTCCTCGCCTCGAAGGGCATCGATCCCGGCCGGATGCGCACCATTTCGTACGGCAAGGAGCGCCCGGTCGCGGTGTGCAACGACATTTCCTGCTGGTCGCAGAACCGGCGTGCCGTCACCGTGCTGAACGCCAGTTCCTAAATCGGCGGTCGAGACTGTCGCAGAATTGAAGATCGGCGCCCTTGTGAGGCGCCGATTTCGTATTGTCGCCCGCGCCAAAAGGCGCATTTGTGCCAGTCACATTTTTGGCGTAGTACCCCGCTCAATGGGCCGCGTTTTGCGGTTACGCCCATCCCGTCCACGGGCAATCGGTCGACAGGGCAAAATGCCATCCAGCTTTCATTCCGTCACACGCGCCGCTGTGCTCGCCGCGGGTCTCGCACTTTGTTCACAGGTTTTCGCGCAATCGGATGACCAGGATCCGGAACTGCGGATCCAGCGGCTGGAGAATCAGCTGCGGCAACTCACCGGCCAGAATGAGGAGCTGCAGTTCCGCAACCGCCAGCTCGAGGAGCGCCTGAGGCAGGTGCAGGGCGGTGCGCAGGCGGCGCCGGGAGCTCCGCCAGCCGCTCAGCCGAACGTTGCGGTCGCTCCGCCCATCCAGCTCGATCCCGGATATCGCCAGCAGGGCGCGGCCGATCAGGGCTATCCGCAACCGCAGGCCCAGGGCGGCTATGCTCAGCCGCAACCAGGCTATGGGCAACCTCAAGGTGGCTATGGCCAGCCGCAGATTGCCCCGCCTGCGCCGATTGTCCAGGAGCAGGCGCCCGCGGGTCCGCCAGGCCGGCGCCGGGGCGATGCATTCGATCCCAGCCAGAATCCGAGTGCACCCGGGGCGCCTCAGGCGCTGGGCGGCGGTCGGCTTCCCGTGCCGGCCGAGGCAGGGATGCCGGCGCCGCGCGGCGCAGCCGGGCAGCAGGTCGATCAAGCCAATATCCAGGGTAACCGCCTTCCCCCGGGAGGTCAGCCGTCGCCGCCCAATCCCAGCGCGGCGCTTGCCACCGCGCCGCCAAGCAACTCGCCCCGCGACGAGTACGATCTCGGCATCGGCTACATGCAGCGCAAGGACTATGCGCTTGCCGAACAGACCATGCGCAATTTTTCGGAGAAGTACCCCAGCGATCCTCTGATCGGCGAGTCCCAATACTGGCTGGGCGAGAGCCTGTACCAGCGCCAGCAATATCGCGACGCGGCTGAAGTGTTCCTTGCCGTCACCACCAAATACGAGAAGTCGGCCAAGGCGCCCGATGCCTTGTTGCGGCTCGGCGAGTCGCTGGCGGCGCTGAAGGAAAAGGAAGCGGCGTGCGCGGCGTTTGGCGAAATCGGACGCAAATATCCCCGCGCGTCCGCGGGCGTGAAAGCCGCCGTGGACCGCGAGCAGAAGCGCACGAAGTGCTGACGTCGCTTGCGGCGGGATTTGCCTAACCGACCCTCGATGCGGCTGCGCGCATCGAGGAGGCCGTCAGCGAGGCGAGGCCGCGCATCTCCTCCGACTCGAACATGTCCGGGTTATCGAGATAGGCCCGCGCCATCGGCAGGGCATCGGCGCCCCAGAACAGCTCATTGCCGATCTGCAATGTCGGCACGCCGAACAGGCCGGCTTTGACGGCTGCCTCGGTGTTGGCGCGGAGCCTGGCCTTGGTTTCCGAAGCCTCGACCAGCGCCGTGGCGGCCGCGGCATCGAGCCCCAGGGCCGCACAGGTGATCCGCCAATTCGCGTCAGTCGACATGTCCAGTCCGTCCCGCCAGATGCAATCCATGACCGTGCGAACGACGGAGGGTGTTGCATCGAGCGCGACCAGCAGCCGCAATGGCTTTAGCGGATTGAAGGGGTGGTGTGCCGGAAAGCGGAACGGAATCCCGCGCCGTTGCGCTTCGAACACGCAAAGCCGGTACGTGTGAAGGCGTTTTGGCGGAATCTCCGCAGGCCCGAGATGGCGCCAGTGCTCGAGCAGCGCGGCGAACAGGATCGGCCTGTAGACCAGGTCGATCCGCTGCGCCAGCTGCTCGATCTCGCCGAGTGCGATATACGAAAACGGTGAGATCACGTCGAAGGACCAGATCACTTCGGTCGGCGGGGCTTTTGGATGCGACGCTTTCATGCGGGCATTCCTTCCTGATGCGTTGCACCCGATCTTGTCCCTCACGCCCCGATCCATCAAGGCTGGTGGCGTCCGGCTGGCTCTGCCCGCATAATGGTCACCGCCATGCCAGATGACGACAGCGCCCCGGTCTCGGTCCAGGAAGCGAAAGACCTGTTCGCGGACTGGAAGGCGCTGCCCGCGATCGTGCTCGCGGTGTCCGGTGGTCCGGATTCGGTCGCGCTGATGTGGTTGATGGCGCGCTGGCGGCGCGCTCTGGCGCGCGGCCCGCGGCTGCTCGCGGTCACGATCGATCATGGCTTGCGGCCGGAGGCCGCGCGGGAGGCGCGTGACGTCAAGCGTCTCGCGCGCGCGCTTGGCCTCGACCATCGGACGCTGCGCTGGACCGGAGACAAGCCGAAAAACGGCGTGCCGGCCACCGCACGCGCGGCGCGCTATCGCTTGCTGGGGCAGGCCGCGCGCGCGGCGGGCGCGCGCCACATTTTCACGGCGCACACCCGCGACGACCAGGCCGAGACGCTGCTGATGCGACTCTTGCGCGGCAGCGGCATCGCCGGCCTCGGCGCGATGGCACGCGAGGCCGAGCGTGAGGGCGCGGTTCTGGCGCGCCCGTTCCTGAACGTTCCCAAGAGCCGGCTGATCGCAACCCTGAATCGGGCGAAGATCGGCTATGCCGACGACCCGACCAACCGCGATCCCGCGTTCACCCGCCCGCGGCTGCGCGCGCTTCTCCCCCAACTCGCCACCGAAGGCGGCGATGCGCGCGCGCTGGCACGTCTGGCGGTCCGGCTCGCCAGGGCCAATGCCGCCATCGACGTGCTGGTCGATGGGGCGGAGCGCTATTTGGCGGCGAGGGGGCACCTCGAGACGACGCGCGAGCCGGCCGCCAAGGTGATCGACGCAGCAGGCTTTGCGGCCCTGCCGGATGAAGTCCGGCTCCGCCTCTTGATGCGTGCGATCAACGCCTTCGGGCACGAGGGGCCGGCAGAACTTGGCAAGGTCGAATCACTCCTGGCACTGCTCGATCGGGCGCTTTCGGAACAGGCGCGTGGGGCCGGAGCGGGATCGGCGACAAAATCAGCCGGAAAAGCCCTGAAACAAACCCTTGCCGGAGCCATGATCAGCCTTGCTGAAGGGGCTCTGCGCATCGAAGCCGCGCCGATCCGCCGGCATCGCGCGGTCAAGCAGCGCAAGTGAATACCGGCGGCCGATGTTTTTGCTGACGCCCCGGGATTTTTAACCACCTCGGCAAGCCTGTCTTCCATGTCATTTTTTGAACGGGAATCGCGTTAGAATGGGTATAAATAGTCCGGTCCGGTTCCCTTGGCAGCGGTCCGAGCGGCACCTAGATTACAACGTGGCCGACCGGGGGAATCCCTCGTAAGACCCAGGGATAGAACCAGAGGGCTTGAGGGCCGCGATCCGCGCGACCACGAAGGAAAATCGATGAACGCCAACCTGCGCAATTTCGCCCTCTGGGTCATAATCGTCCTTCTCCTGCTGGCGCTTTTCACCCTGTTTCAGAATCCCGGCCAGCGCGCGTCCTCGCAGGACATCTCGTTCTCCCAGCTTCTGACCGAGGTCGACCAGGGCCATGTCCGCGACGTCCTGATCCAGGGACCGGAGATTCATGGAACCTTCACCAATGGCTCGTCGTTCCAGACCTATGCGCCGAACGATCCGACCCTGGTGAAACGTCTCTACGACGGCAAGGTGTCGATCACGGCCAAGCCGCCGGGTGACAACGTGCCGTGGTTCGTCTCATTGCTCGTCTCGTGGTTGCCGTTCATCGCCCTGATTGGCGTGTGGATCTTCCTGTCGCGGCAGATGCAGGGCGGCGCCGGCAAGGCGATGGGTTTTGGCAAGTCGCGCGCGAAGATGCTCACCGAAGCGCATGGCCGCGTGACCTTCGAGGACGTTGCCGGCGTCGATGAGGCCAAGCAGGACCTTCAGGAGATCGTCGAATTCCTGCGCGACCCCGGCAAATTCCAGCGGCTGGGTGGCCGGATTCCGCGCGGCGTGCTCCTGGTCGGACCGCCCGGCACCGGCAAAACGCTGATCGCGCGCGCGGTCGCGGGCGAAGCAAATGTGCCGTTCTTCACGATTTCCGGCTCCGATTTCGTCGAGATGTTCGTCGGCGTCGGCGCCTCGCGTGTGCGCGACATGTTCGAGCAGGCCAAGAAGAATGCGCCGTGCATCATCTTCATTGACGAAATCGACGCGGTCGGCCGCCATCGCGGTGCCGGCCTCGGCGGCGGCAATGACGAGCGCGAGCAGACGCTGAACCAGCTCTTGGTCGAGATGGACGGCTTTGAGGCCAATGAGGGCGTGATCCTGATCGCGGCCACCAACCGGCCCGACGTGCTCGATCCCGCTCTGCTGCGTCCCGGCCGCTTCGATCGCCAGGTCGTGGTGCCCAACCCGGACGTCGTCGGGCGCGAGCAGATTCTGAAGGTCCACGTGCGCAAGGTGCCCTTGGCGCCCGATATCAACCTGAAGACCATCGCGCGCGGCACGCCCGGCTTCTCCGGTGCCGACCTGATGAACCTGGTCAACGAGGCGGCGCTGACGGCCGCCCGGCGCAACAAGCGCATGGTGACGCAGGCCGAGTTCGAAGAGGCCAAGGACAAGGTGATGATGGGCGCCGAGCGCAAGTCGCTCGTGATGACCGAGGAAGAGAAGCTCTTGACGGCCTATCACGAGGGCGGCCATGCCATCGTCGGCCTCAACGTCGTCGCCACCGACCCGATCCACAAGGCGACCATCATTCCGCGCGGACGCGCGCTCGGCATGGTGATGCAGCTGCCTGAGCGCGACAAGTTGTCGATGTCGCTGGAGCAGATGACCTCGCGGCTCGCCATCATGATGGGCGGCCGGGTCGCGGAAGAACTGGTGTTCGGCCGCGAAAAGGTCACCTCGGGTGCGGCCTCCGACATCGAGCAGGCGACGCGACTGGCGCGCATGATGGTGACGCGCTGGGGCCTGTCGGAAGAGCTCGGCACGGTCTCCTACGGCGAGAACCAGGACGAGGTGTTTTTGGGCATGTCGGTGTCGCGCACGCAGAACGCGTCGGAAGCGACCGTCCAGAAGATCGACTCCGAGATCAAGCGGCTGGTCGAGGAAGGCTATAACGAGGCGCACAAGATCCTCACCGAGAAGCGCGCCGATCTCGAGACGCTCGCCAAGGGCCTGCTCGAGTTCGAGACGCTGACCGGCGATGAGATCGCCGATCTGCTCAAGGGCAAGAAGCCGAACCGCGAGTCGGTGCTGGAGCCCTCGACGCCGCGTGCATCCGCCGTGCCGCCGGCCGGCAAGCCGCGGCCGCGCCCCGATCCGGACGCCGGGCTGGAGCCGCAGCCGCAGGCATAAGCTCTCCACGTGGCCGGCTATTCCGGCAAGTCAGTTGGGCAAAAGCTCGGCATCAAGCCGGGCTTTCGCATTTTTGCGGCCGGCCTATCGGTTGACTACGCCGAAATCGTTGGCGTGCTGCCGGCCGGTGTGACGCTCGTGCCGCGGCTGGTGCCCCCGCTCGACATGGTGCATCTGTTCGCGACTGAGGCCGCCGCGCTTGCCGGCACGCTCAGCCGCTCCCGCGACGCGATCGCCGCGGACGGCATGATCTGGGTGTCATGGCCGAAGAAGTCATCGGGCGTCGCGAGCGATCTGAGCGATGTTGCGGTGCGCGATACCGCGCTGCCGCTTGGCCTTGTCGACGTCAAGGTCTGCGCGATCGACGCTGTCTGGTCGGGACTGAAGTTCGTCATCCCGAGGAGCGAGCGCTCCAAGCCGCGATGATTGGCCGTCAGAGCCGTCAGCCCCGGCTTCGCCACTCGCCGATCGTCATGATGTCGGGACGCTGGCCGTAGGCCTTGGTCCAGGAATCGACCGACCATTGCACGCCGGTGGCGGTTTCCGTGATCACCGCCGTCGTATGCGGCTGCCTTCCGTCGATGATGAAGCCGCGCGAGACCGGCTCGCCGACGTGGTGGAATTTCAACAAGCCGTTGTGATCGAGCACGATCAGGAACTCGGTGATGTTCGCGGTGATATCGATGCAATCCATTTGCGCCGGGCGGTTCTCCGTCGTCGCGCCGGCATAGGCGACCCGGCCGACGGTCCCCGCCACGCGGCCGACTTCGCGGTCGAACCAGGCGACGAGGCCGGCCAGCGCCTTCCGCTCGTCGCGCGCCGAGCGTGGCGTGCCGAGCGCCGTGCGGAGAAAGGAGATGCGGTCAGGTGTCAGCACGAGCTGGTCGCGATAGGCGCATCCGAAGCCATGGCACACGATGACGCTTCGCAAAGGGGCGGGGCTGAGCGAAAGCTTTTCCAGGAACGCGGCGCCAGCGTCGCCCGTGGTGGCGGCGTTGGCCGACCACAGCGAACAGATTGTGATGACACTGGCAAGCGTGGCGGTGAAGGAGAAGTTCGAATTCAGGCGGCTACGCATGCGCGTTAATTCTCAACCTGCGGCAACAACTGCGTGGCTGCGTCTGTCAGCAACCTCTGGAAGAATACTTGTGCCACGCCAACTTTGGCAAGTGCGTCCTTGCAGAACAGCTCTGCAGGAAATTCAATCGCTCGCGCGGCCTTGCAAAAGCCAGATGACGCCGGTTGCGGAGTCGTGGCATGATTTCCGCCAGAAGAAATCCGGCTGATGGTCGCACGTCACCGCGGCCATCGTCGAAAAACCAAGACCAGGGGGAACAATGCTCCGTTCGGGAAACCTTTGCGTCGCGAGCGCGCTTGTCCTGCTGGCTTCGACGATTGCGGCAAGCACGGCGGAGATGCGGGGCGTCAGCGCCACTGAAATCAGGATCGGCCAGACCATGCCCTATAGCGGACCGGTGTCGGCCTTCGGTGCGCTGGGCAAGGGCGAGGTCGGCTATTTCAGGATGCTGAACGAGAAGGGCGGCATCAACGGACGCAAGGTCAAGCTGATCTCGCTCGACGACAGCTACGCGCCGCCGAAGACGGTCGAGCAGACCCGCAGGCTGGTCGAGAGCGAGGAGGTCGCGCTGATCTTCTCGTCGATCGGCACGGCCCACAACACCGCGATCGCAAAATATCTGCAAGGCCGGAACATCCCGCAGCTGTTTTTAGCCTCCGGCGCCTCGAAATTCGCCGACGTCGCGCAATATCCGCAGGCCACGATGGGCGTGCAGGCGCCGTTCCGCTACGAGGCCCGCCTCTATGCGCGCTATGCGCTTGAAAAAAATCCGAATGCGAAATTCGCGGTCATTTCGCAGAACGACGATTACGGGCGCGACTATCTGCTGGGCTTGAAAGACGTGCTCGGCGACAATTACGATTCGGTGGTCACGGGCGCGACTTATGAAGTCACCGACCCGACCATCGACTCCCAGGTCGTCAGGCTGAAGGCGTCCGGCGCCGACGTCTTCGTGATCGCCGCGACACCCAAATTCGCTGCCCAGGCGATCCGCAAGGCGCATGAGATCGGCTGGCGGCCGCTGACGTTTCTGTCCAATGTCGCAGTCTGGATTTCGACCGTGATGCAGCCCGCGGGGCTGGAGGCCTCGACCGGCATTCTCTCGACCGCCTACGTCAAGGACCCGGATGATCCGGCCTGGACCGACGATCCCGGCGTGAAGGCCTGGCGCGAGTTCATGACGAAATATCTCCCCGAGGCCGACCTGCACGACACCAATTACGTCAACGCCTATAACAGCGCGATGGCGCTGGAGGCCGTGCTGAAGGCCTGCGGCGACGACCTTTCGACCGAGAACATCCTGAAGCAGGCGTATTCGATCCACGATCTCGAACTGCCGATGTTGCTGCCGGGCATCAGGATCAACACCAGCCTGACCGATCACATACCGGTCGACCAGATGCAGTTCATGCGCTTCAACGGCAAGACCTGGGAGCGTTTTGGCGAGCTTGAGACCGGGAATTGACGCTTTGCGGGCCGGTCCGGTCAGTCGGCCGCTGCGGCGACGGGCGCGGCACTGACCTCTGCGTGATCCGTTCGAACATGGACGACGGCGACGTCGTCCTCATAGAGCCGCTTCCAGCCGCTGACTTGATCAAGCGCATGGGCGGCGGGCGAGGCGACGTTCAGCAGCGTGGCATCGATCCGGTAGGTGTCGAGCAGACGCAGGAAATCGCCCAGGTTGCGCGCTTCGGTCGCGTCGAAATAGTCCATGACGAATTTCTCGCCATATAGTTCGGCGCGACCGTCGATAAACACCTTGATATCGCGGGAGATCATGTAGCCGCCAAACGGCGCCGTGTTGAAGATGCGCTGCGCATTTCGCTTTTCGAGCAGGTCGACCGCCGCGACCGGAGTGATGTTCGAAGAAAAAACGAAGGCATGCTGCGCGACGTAGATCGTCGTGGAGGCCCAAGCCGCCGTCGCGATCGCGATCGCCGCCAGGATCGTGGCATAAGGCAGTGAGCGGGGCGTCTCGTCGCGGAAAGCCGTGGCCTCGGCGCAGCCCCATTGCTCGGCGACCGGCTTTGCCAGAACCAGCGGGGCCAGGAATGCGAAGTTCTCGATGTTCCTGACATGGGTCAACGCCATCCAGATCAGGCCCACCAAGAGGAGGATTCGTGGCAAGGACAGTTCGAGCCTGCGATAGAAGGCGATGCCGATCAAACCGAGGAGCGTCGCTTCGAAGAAGGTGGGCTTGCTGAAATCGACGGGCATCCACTCCCAGATGAGCGAGAGCAACTGGCCGAGGTTGAGGATCTTGGCCGCGCCGAGCAGGGTATTCCAGCCGTACGGCGTCAGGCAGCTCGCCGCGACCGCGGCCAGCGCAAACAGCCCCCATCGCACCGCGAGTTCGAGACGATGGTCGCGCTCGGCAGACCAGACCGCTTCCAATCCGATCGGCCCGATCAGCGCCAGTCCGAGAACGAAGCCGCCATGCAGATTCGCCCACAGCGTCATCAGCGGCAGCAACAGCCACGACGGATGTGCAGGGCGGTCAGCGGCTCGCAGCAGTCCGCCGGCAAAGGCCACCATGACCGGCAGCGCCAGCACGTGTGGCCGCGCGAGGAAATGGGATGCCGATAACAGCAATGCGAGCGCCGCGATCAGGATCGCGCGCACAGGATCCAGATGCGCACTCAGCAGATGGATGAAGATCGCGACCAGCGCTCCGATCGCGAGTGACGAAAGGATGGCTGGCCCGGCCCAGCCGGAATGCCCATAGACGATGGCGAACAGCACCTGGGCCAGCCATGAGCTCGAAATCCAGGGCTCGCCGAAGCGCGTGAACGAAAACACGTCGGTATAGGGCATCGCCCCGTGATCAAGGATCCATTGTCCGACCCTGATCTGCCAATACGAGTCCGAATCCCGTAGCAGGATCTCGCTCGCGGACAGGAAGAACAGGTAGGCCCCCGTACCGGCGCAGAGCGGCACCAGTCCTCGGCCCGTACTGCGGACGTTGATGCTGCTCGCAACGGAAATCGACATCGACTTTCGGTCCTGTGTCTGTTTTGGGAATGGCGGGCGAGATGGAGGGAGGCTTGACGGCGGGTCTCAGCGACAGGACCACTGCGCGCCGAACTCCCGGTAAATTTACGGGGATCAATACCGGAATACGGCGTGGTTTGCTGAACCAGCGGTTAACCGGACGAGCAGTTGTCGTCGCCAGCTTGGGCGCAGCCGGCGCGCGACGGCGCGATCAGCAGGATCGCGCGTTCGTGCTGTTCGGAGTTCTGGCCGGGTGTGCGGCCAGCATCACCATCGCTACTCTCTCCCGCGCGCGATCGAGCACGAGACACGATTTGGAGGCGATGCCTTCAGGACGAGGTGGTTCGGATGATCACCTGGGGTCTGGGCCAGGTGCCGCATCGGTCTTCGCCGGTCTTGTCCGGACGTGCGCGACGGCGGTGTCATCGGCATAGAGTCTGGTCCAGCCCGCCAGGTGATCCAGCAGCTGCGCGGCGGGCCTGTCCGGAACCAGGAGCGTGGCATCGACATGGAATTCGTCGAGCAGCGCGGCGATCTGATCGAGACTGCGGCCATCGATCGCCCTGAGATAATTCATCGTGAAACTTTCGCCGTAGAGCTCGGCCCGGCCGTCGATGAAGGTCGGGACCTCGTTCGCGATCAGGAAGCCGCCGAATTGATAGTCGTTGAAAATGCGCTTGGCCTGATGCTGACGCAGCGCATCGAGTGCCGCCGCGGGCGTGTGCGTCATGACGAAGCCGAAATCGTGATGCGCGATGTAGACCAGCGTCGAGGCGAGTGTAGCGCCGATGACAGCGAGCATTCCCAGCGCGGAGACGAGCGATGAGGCTCTGGTCTCAACGGCATCCGCACTGGTTGAAGCAAGGGCCTGGTCTCTGAACGGCCATGCCATCGCCAGCGGAACCAAAAACGCGAACGCCTCGAGCGATCTGATGTGCGACAAAGCCATATGTGTCAGCAACAGCAGCAGGGCGATGCGCGGAAATGACAGCACGACGCCGCGATGGAAGGCCAGTCCGATCAGTGCAAGCAATGCCGCCTCGAACGGGCCGAAAGTGCTGAAATCGGCCGGACGCCATTCCGACACCACCGTCAGGACCTGCCCGAGATCCATGATCTTCGCGGCGGCAATCAGCGTGTCATAGAGATAAGGCGTGCAGCAGCTCGCGATCAGGGCCGCAATGGCGAACAGGCTCCATTGCCTCGCCACGACGAAACGTTGCCCCGCTGGGCTCTGCCAGAGCGCCTCCAATGCGATCGGAGCAATCAGGGCGAGACCCAGCACGAAGCCACCGTGCAGATTGGCCCAGACGGCCATGAGCGGAAGCAGGCGCCAGCAGGGACGGGTGCGCCGATCGACGGCCCTGATCATTCCGCCGACCCATGCCACCATGAGCGGCAGCGCCAGCACATGCGGTCGCGCGAGCAGATGTGGCGAGGACAGCACGAGCGCCAGCAGGGCCAGCAGAACGCGACGGACCGGTTCGAAGCAGGATTCGATGAGGTTGAGAAAGATCACGTGGGCGGCGGCGGTCGCAAGCGAGGCCAGCGCGACGGGGCCGGCCCATCCGGCATGCGCATAGGCCGTCGCATACAGGACCTGCGACAGCCAGGCGTTCGACATCCAGGGGCTGCCGGCGCGCGTGAACGAATAGAAATCCGAATAGGGCACCGCGGCGTGATCGATGATCCACTGCCCGATCCTAATGTGCCAGTACGTATCGGAGTCTTGCAGAAGACGGTCGCCGATGAGGAAGAGAAGGAGATATGCACCTGCGCCGACGCACAGATGCAGCAAGCCCGGCGTCATGCGGACAATGGTCACGCGATCGGCAACGGAAAGGGAGATTCGGTTGACGGGCAAAAGCTGCGCGGGTCTCGCGCCCGGAGAGCTGTCGTATGGACCGTCAGCTTGAAAGGCCTTGGTAAATTGAATGGCCTCGACGGCCGGCTTCTGTTTCAAGTCGGGCTCTGGCATCTCAGCTGCGGCCCGCGGAATGGTCCGAGCTGCTGTTCCAATCAGTCGGCAGCCTTGGCACCGCATCCATCTGTG